>Ga0308170_10002285_pt1 | contig 16686 bp, 16 predicted proteins | sample PhyBR2_2_FD_202136 | JGI IMG/M metagenome (GOLD analysis project Ga0308170, IMG submission 202136) | Phyllosphere microbial communities from UC Gill Tract Community Farm, Albany, California, United States - DLSLSB.R2 | ecosystem: Host-associated > Plants > Phyllosphere > Unclassified | place... | reverse complement strand
GGAAGGCGTACCCTTGGTGACGACTAATCAAGACGACTTCTTAAAATACTTTCCAGACCTTCATATAATTCATCCGTGAAGGCTGGGGCGCGCGCGCGTGCGGGCCGCGCTCTATCTCCGCTGCGCTCCGACCGAGCCGCCGTACCGGCGTCTCGTCCCTGACGGGTGACGATCGCTCGCGCGGGCGGGCCAAGGCCCGCATGAGGCCGCCAGCGACGCCGGCGACGATCCCGTCAGATGGGGAAAGGGAGCGCCGCCCCCTCTCCCCAGCAACGGCAATCAGCCGGGCCGTGGCTCGCTGCGCTGCGCCCGCACCACCTCGGCAGATTCCCGCTGCCCCCCTCTCCCCCGCTGTTCGCCACGAGGCAGGGCCGATGGCCAAGGCCATCGCCCCGAGGGCGTATTTGAGAAGGGAGACGACGACATGGAGCAGGACAACCGCGAGAGCTGGCTGAACCGGGTTGCGATCGGCATGGCTCCCCTGTTCGACACGATGGATGCTCCCCTGCCCGACCGCATCCGCGTCGCGATCGGCTTCACCAGCGCGGGCCGCAAGGGAAAGGCGATCGGCGAGTGCTGGGACAACCGCCGCAGCGCGGACGGCCATTTCGAGATTTTTATCCGGCCCGACCTCGCACATGCCCCCGACGCCATGCCGGCACAGATCGCCGCCATCCTCGCGCACGAGCTGGTTCACGCGGCGGTCGGCATCCCGGCCGGACATGGGAACGCGTTTAAACGTATCGCGATCGGGCTGGGGCTGGTTGGGCCGATGCGTGCGACGACACCGGGCGATGCCTTCCTTGCCACAGTCGCACCGATCCTCTCCGCCGCAGGCCCCCTTCCCCATGCACGGCTCGATACGACCGGCGAGACCACCGCGCCCAGGAAGCAGGCGGCGCGGATGCTCAAATGCGAGTGCCAGACGTGCGGCTACACGGTCAGGACCACGCGCAAGTGGCTAGAGACTGCCGGCGCACCGCTTTGCCCGATCGCGGGCCACGGCTCGATGTGCCATGAAATGCTAGAGCACGAGGACGTAGAACCACAGGATTAGAGATCGAGAGCTAAGCGACTAAGCGGCTGGACGAATAAGCGACTAATTTCTATTAACCGCTTAGTCGCTTAACAGGAGTCGACCATGAGGACATGGGCCATCATCGCTCAAAAGGGCGGGCAGTCGAAGACGACGCTGGCGACCGGCTTCGCAGTCGAAGCGGCGCGGGAGGGCGCTGCCGTTGTGATCCTCGATGCGGACGACCGGCAGGGATCGGCGCTCTACTGGTCCGAGCGGCGCGCGCTCGACGACGTGACGGTGAAGGACAGCAGCGTCGCCGGCTTGCCGCTGCACGTCACGCGAGGCCGGGCCAGCGGAAAGCTCGACCTCATCATCATCGACACGCCGGCGAACTCGAAGGACATCGCCATGCTTGCCGCCGAACAGGCGGATTTCGTCATCATCCCCGTCGCGCCGCGCGGACTGGACGTTCACTCGGTCCTGCAAACGGTCAAGCAGGTGCAGCAGGCCGGAACGCCATTCGCTGTCATCCTGACGCAGGTGCCGCATCAGGGCGGGGAGGGGGAGGAAGCCCGCGCGGGCTTCGCCGCAAAGGGCATCGCGATGTTCGATACCCGCCTTCATTTCCGCAAGGACTATTACCGCGCCACGCCTATCGGCCAGACCGCGGCCGAGCTGGAGCCGGATGGCAAGGCCGCGGCCGAGCTGCGCGCGGCCTATGACGAGGCTAAGCGACTAAGCGGCTATACGACTAAGCCAATAAGCGAGGTGGCGTGATGGCAAGAAAACCGTCAGCACTGGCGGGCATTTTCGATGACGAGCCGGAGGCAACCGCATCCGTGCCGCCCTCCGAGCCGACGCCGGCCCGCGCTCCCGCGCGATCAGCATCCACGCCTAGGACCCGGCACACGGCCGATGCGCCCGCGCCGCAACGTCGGAGCAGCCATCCCGGCAAGAAGCCCGTCCTGATCCATATTCCCGAGGACATGCACCGAACGCTGCGCCAGCTCAGTGTCGAGGAGGGGGGCGAGCCGCTGACCGTCGTGACGGAGCGGCTGTTACGGCAGTATCTCGTGCAGCGGGGCCACGCCAGGTTCGCGCCGTGAGCAAGCGCCGCGATCCCAATCCCGAGTTCGACCTGTTCATCCCGGCGCTGGGCGACCTTCCGTTAAAGGACCAGCGGGAGGTCATGGAGCGGCCGTTCTTTTCGCTCCAGAAACGCAAGCGGTTGAAGCCGATCGAGTATCGCAGCCCGGACGGCGAGGCGTGGGTGCGCGTGCAGGCCATACCCGACTACGGCATGGCGACGATCTGGGATGCCGATATCCTGATCTGGGCGGCGTCCACCCTGAACAGGATGAAGCAGCAGGGGATCAACGATCTGCCGCGCACACTGACGACGACGCCGTACGACCTGCTACGCGCGATAAAGCGGAGCACCGGCGGCCGGGATTATCAGGAATTGCAGGCAGCGCTTCTCCGGCTCCAGACGACATCGATCACGACCTCAATCCGGGCGACCAAGCGCCGGCAGAAGGCCGGATTCAACTGGCTCGATAGCTGGACGTTCGACACGGACGCCGAGACGGAGCAGCCCCGCGGCATGACGCTGACCCTATCGGATTGGGTCTACGATGGGATCGTGAACGAGAAATCGCTCCTCACCATGCACCCCGATTATTTTCTCTTATCGGGAGGGCTGGAACGCGCGCTCTATCGGATCGCACGCAAGCACGCCGGCACGCAGCGCGGCGGGTGGCTGTGCAGGGTGGAGGTGCTGCGCGACAAGACCGGCAGCGACGCCAAACCCAAGGAGTTCAATCGCATGCTGCGGCGGGCGATCGAGGCCGATCAGCTCCCCGACTATGGCATGGAATTGACCGAGACGACCGACAAAAGCCCAGCCGTATTGTTCCGGCTGCGCGGCGAAGCCGAAGCCGTGGCCTTTGGTGAAAGGATGCGGGCGGAGGAGGAGCGGCACGCCCGCTTCGCCGCCGATCGCCAGCGCGCCGATCAGGTTGATGCTCACATGGACCGGCTTGCAGGCCGACGCTGACTATCGGGGTTTCACCCACCCTCAGTCCAACTATCGGGGGATCACACACCGTAGCGGTGCCGCCGCCGGGCAGCTTCGGGGGCGCACGGGATGGCAGGGGACCGGGTGCCTGTGGATAAGTGACATTCTCGACAGCTTTTGGGTCGCGAATGGTCGGGGTTTCACACACCTTGGCTTCGGGGTTTCACACACCCCACTATCGGGGGATCACACACCGAATCACGGGGTTTCACCCACCGAGGGTTTACTTAAGCCGTTGTAACCTAACAGGAAAAGGCGCTTTTTTGTGGGCTTAACCTTCTTAACGATTCCTATTTAACAGAATCATTTAACGTCAGCACCTGACTACCGCGCGAACAAGGAAGGGGCCAATGGAATCGGCCTATGGCCGATAAGCCTTCGTTTCGTGCCGCCTTCGGCGTCACAGGGGCGGCGTAAACGCCGCTGGCTAGGCGGGAAAGAAGTGGGGCGGGTAGCGACGGAATCGCTCGCTACGGCCGCCCAAGCACGTTGTGAGGGCAGGAGAGGAGCTTTCAGGTGGTTCGGGGTGCCGAGCTCCGCGAACGTCCCCAACAGGCTTAAATCAGGCCAGATCGAACAGCCCGGCGAACTCGCGTTGGTCGTAGTAACGGATTTTCTCGACCGCGAGCGGGTGTTCGCCTTGGCGAAGAAGCAGGAGCTGGTCGGGCCGCATCCGCATAATTTCGTCGGGCGTGGCGAGCCGACGGGCGGAGACATGCCCGCTAATGCTTTCCGAGGGGCCAGCGCGGTTATCGCCCCAGCCGGTGCCGCGCGACGTGCTGACGGTATCGTATTCGATCGTGGTGTCGCCGATCGTGCGGGAAAGCATATCGGCGGTGGCATGATCGTTGACCCCGAACGTCTGGATCACGCCCGCGTTGGACATGAACGTGCCGGCGCGCTCGCCATAGGTGGCCTTGAGCTGGTGCATGTCCTGAAGGATCGGCCAGAGCTGGAGGCCATAGCCCGCCATCAGCCCCATCGCGCGCTCGACCGGTTCGAGGCGACCGAGCGCGGCAAACTCGTCCAGCAGGAACAGCACGGGCCGGGCAGGGCGGGCGTTGGACCGCGCCATGTCAGTGACGGCCTGGCTCACCAGCAGGCGTAGCCAGCGGGCATAGGTATCGAGCCGATCGGGCGGCAGGCACAGGAACACAGTAGCGGTCGTATCCTTCAACCCAGCGAAGGTAAAATCGGACGCGGCCGTGCTGGCGACGATGCGCGGGCTGTCGAGAAAGTGGGTATGGCGCTGCGCCGAGGACAGGACGCCGGCAGCTTCGCGATCGGATTTGCCGAGCTGGCGGTTGGCGGCGCGCGCAATCAGGCCACCGGCGCCGGCGCTAGCCTGCATTTCGGCCAAGAGCGCGGCAAAGGCGGCAGGGGCGAGCGTCAGCTTGTCGCGCACCGTCGCCAGCACGCGGGCGTCGGTGGGTTCGTGGACGACGGTGTGCAGGATCAGCCCGGCGATCAGCGCCTTGGCTTCCTCGTTCCAGTGGGCTTCGCCCGATTGTCCCGGCGCGTCATGCACCAGCGCGTCGGCGAGGGTGTTGGCATCTTCCGCGAGATCGAGACCGGCGGGATCGAGCCGGTCGAGCGGATTGTAACGGGCAGGGGGCTGACCCGACACGCCGAACGGATCGAGGCACCAGACCTTGCCCTTGGTGGCACGCGCACGGGCGGTGACGCGTGCATTCTCGCCCTTGGGGTCGATGCAGATCACCGAGCGGTCGAGCAGCAGCAGATTCGGGATGATCGTACCTACACCCTTGCCCGATCGGGTGGGTGCCATCGTCAGCAGATGCGCCGCGCCGTCGTAGTGCAGCAGCTTGCCCGACTTCACCGAGCGGCCGATCAGGAGATCCCCGTTCGCTTCCAGCTTCCGCACGTCGGCACGGTCGCCGAAACGAGCCGAGCCGAGCAGATCACTGCGCTGGTTGGCGGCACGTCGGTTGAAGCGCCAAGCCAGGAACAGGACCGCGCCGGCCAGCAGGAACGGAATGTCGGTCGCTATCTCGCCATAACCGAAGATGCCCTTGAGCCAGGCGTTGCTCGCCATCAGCACCACGAAGGCGACGAAGACCGCGAACAGCGGGCTGATCCGTCGCCGGGGCATCAGTGCGCGCCCATCGGCGTCACCGGCAGTGACCGGTCGGCGTCGGGATGATTGAGCAGCCGGAGCAGGATTTGCGAGACGAGGGGAGGGGGCACGCCCTCGTCCAGCATCATCGCGAAGAACGCATCGTCGTTTGGCGACGGGATCATATCCTCGATGACTAGGTTGGCGCGCGAGTCTGCCATGTCCTCATGCCACATCGCGATTTCCGTTGGCGTGCCGCGTACGAAATCCATCGCGCGCACCTCGCGGCGGATCGCCTCGATATCGAAATCGCTCATTGCGCTTCGCTCCCTTCCGCTTCTGCGTCGAACGCCCGGTTGCCGCGCCGCTTCCATAGCGCCAGCACATCGCCGGCATCGTCGCCGCGACCACGCCCAGCGAGATCGAGAAGCGCGCCGTAGAGCGTGGCGCGATCGTCGTCGGTCAGATCGACCAGACCGGCTTTCTGGACCAGCCCGCCCAGCTCAATCAGATGGCGCGTTCGTTCGCGACGTTGCACGACCCAGCCCCTGCTATCCGTTCGTCGTTCCGCCGCTTCCGCCCGCAGCGTCGCTGCCCGGTTCAATCGCAGCGCCCGATCCGTCGATTGCAGCAGCGCCAGCGCTTTTGCGCCCGCGCCGTTGAAAGAATGCAGCGCCCTTCGCGCGCCATGCCTCCTTTGCGCTCGCATCCTTTGATCCGATCGCATCGAGCAAAACGCCGGCAAGGGTTTCCGCATCGAGTGCGTCGGCCCCGGTTGCTGCGACGAGCTGGCCGAGCTGTTCGACCCGTTTTGCCTTGAGCGCGCGGGCCTTGTCACCCAGCGCCTTCAGTTCGGCATCGTAATCGCGAACCTTCCGCATCGCCTTCACCCTTCTGCGTATCGCTCAGCAGTATCTTAGCGCGCCCGTCGTGTGGGTAAAGCCACAACGACCAGAAGCATCACCAAGTCAGTCAGGAGATGCGAAGCAGATCGTGAGTGCGCGCTTATACGTCGTTGCCGACGTGCGCTAAGTAAGGCAGGATGCGCAGCGTCATGGCGATCTACCATTTCTCCGCCAAGGTTGTGAGCCGCGCGAACGGATCAAGCGCCGTCGCGAGCGCCGCCTATCGTTCCGCATCCGAGCTGCACGACGATCGGCTGAACCGGAATCACGATTTCAGCAATAAGGCAGGCGTGATCCACTCCAAAGTGATGTTGCCGGAGGGCGCACCCGAGCGTTTAAACGATCGCACCACGCTGTGGAACGAGGTGGAGGCAGGCGAAAAGCGCAAGGACGCGCAGCTTGCCCGCGAAGTGGAGTTCTCGATTCCGCGCGAGATGAACAAGAAGCAGGGCGTCCAGCTAGCGCGCGATTTCGTGAAGCAGCAGTTTGTCGATCGCGGGATGGTCGCGGACCTGAACGTGCATTGGGACAAGGCGAAGGACGGCAGTCCCAAGCCGCACGCGCACGTCATGCTGGCAATGCGCGACGTGGGGCCGGAGGGGTTCGGGCAGAAGAACCGGGACTGGAATAGCACCGAGTTGTTGAAGGACTGGCGCGAGGCGTGGAGCGCGCACGTCAACGAGCGCATGGCCGAGCTAGGGCTTGAGGGCCGGATCGATCATCGCTCCTATGAAGCGCAGGGGATCGGGCTGGAACCGCAGCACAAGATCGGACCCGCAGCGTCGCGCCGGCCGGAGCAGGGGCTTGAGGCGGAGCGGATCGAGGATCACACGCGCATCGCCCGCGAGAACGGCGAGAAGATCATCGCCAATCCCAATGTCGCGCTGGACGCGATCACGCGGCAGCAGGCGACGTTCACCACCCGCGACCTTGCGACGTTCGCGTTCCGACACAGCGACGGCAAGGAGCAGTTCGACCAGGTGATGGGGGCAGTGCGCGCCAGCCCCGAGCTGGTCGCATTGGGGAAGGATGGACGCGACCAGGAGCGGTTCACCAGTCGCGACATGATCGCGGTGGAGAACCAGCTTGAGCGTGCCGGCGACGAACTGGCGAGCCGCGCTGAGCATGGTGTCGCCGATCGGCATCGGGACGCCGCTACGGCCAAGGCGGAGGAGCGTGGCCTTGTCCTGTCGGGCGAGCAGCGCGACGCCTTCGACCATGTGACCGGCGATCGGGGACTGGCGTCCGTCGTCGGCTATGCCGGTTCGGGCAAATCGGCGATGCTCGGCGTCGCGCGCGAGGCTTGGGAGGGGCAGGGCTACAACGTGCGCGGCGCTGCGTTGTCGGGGATCGCAGCCGAGAATCTTGAGGGCGGGTCCGGCATCCAGTCCCGCACTATCGCGAGCCTTGAACACGCATGGGGGCAGGGCCGCGAGCAGCTAGGCCCGCGTGACGTGCTGGTCGTGGACGAGGCGGGCATGATCGGCTCGCGCCAGATGGAGCGGGTGTTGAGCCAGGCGCGCGACGCCGGGGCCAAGGTCGTGATGGTCGGCGACCCCGAGCAGTTGCAGGCGATCGAGGCGGGCGCGGCGTTCCGCAGCATCACCGAGCGTCACGGCGCGGCCGAGATCACCGAGATCAGGCGGCAGCGCGAGGACTGGCAGCGCGACGCCACCCGCGCGCTGGCGACCGGGCGCACCGGCGAGGCGATCCACGCCTATGAGGGCAAGGGCATGGTTCACGCGGCCGACACGCGCGAGCAGGCGCGGAGCGAGCTGGTCGACGGTTGGGATCGCGCGCGCCAGGCCGAGCCGGGCAAGAGCCGGATCATCCTCACCCACACCAACGCCGAGGTGCAAAGCCTCAATGGCGAGGCGCGCGACCGGTTGCGCGCATCCGGCGACCTTGGCGACGACGTGACGGTGAGGGCCGAGCGCGGCGAGCGCCAGTTCGCGACCGGCGACCGCATCATGTTCCTTCGCAACGAACGCGGCATGGGGGTGAAGAACGGCACGCTGGCAACGATCGAGCGGGTATCGCCCGAGGGCATGGCGGTGCGCCTCGATGACGGGCGCGGGGTCGCGTTCGACACCAAGGACTATGCCCATGTCGATCACGGCTATGCGGCGACGTTCCACAAATCGCAGGGCGTGACGGTCGATCGCGCGCACGTCCTCGCCACCCCCGGCATGGACCGGCACAGCGCCTATGTCGGCATATCGCGGCATCGTGACGACGTGCAGCTCCACTATGGCCGTGACGACTTCGCCGATCAGCGCCAGCTCGTCCGCACCCTGTCGCGCGACCGGGGCAAGGACATGGCCGGCGACTATGCACAGCCGGAGCAGGATCAGGCTCGCGCGTTCGCCGATCGGCGCGAGATCCGGTTCCCGGAACGCGTGCGCCAGGTGGCGGAGAAGGTCCGCGAGAAAGCGCGGGGCATGTTCGATGGCTTCCGGCCGAAGCCAGCGCCTGAAAAGGCGACGTCGGCGGAGCGCGTCGCGGTCGATCGGTCGCCAGCACCCTCACAGGCTCGCGCGATCGAACGCTATGGCCGCGCCGCAGCCGATATAGGCCGGATGCGGGATAAGGGGTTGCCGGTGCTGGCGCACCAGGAGCAGGCGCTGGCGAAGGCCGGCAGCGCGCTTGACCAGGTGCGCCCCCATGCCGCCCGCGACCTCGCATCGGCGCTGGCCCGCGATCCCAAGCTGATCGAGCAGGCCGCAGGGGGCAACACCAGCGGCGCGGCGCGGGCGATGGAGACGGAGCGCCAGGTCCGCATCGACCCCGAGAAGCGCGCGGGCCGGTTCGTGGAGCAGTGGCGGGGCATGATGGAGGCGCGCGCCAGCATGGAGCGTGCCGGCGACCATGCGGGCGCGGAGAAGCTGGGCAAGCGGATGGCGGGTATCGCGGGTGGGCTGCACCGCGACCCGCAGCTCGAATCCATGTTGCAGCGTCGCGCTCCCGAGTTGGCGTTGAGTATGGAGCGGGGCCGGTCGATCGGGCAGGAACTGGCGCAGTCGATCCAGCCTAGCCGGGACCGCGATTATGGCATGAGCCGGTAGGATGAGCATGGACGACGATATTCAGGAAGGCGGCGATCCGGCGGAGGCGTTCGACCGGTTGCGCGCCGTGATCGAAGGCCAGGACCGCGAGCTGGCGTTGCTACGCCGTGCCGTGGAGGGCTTGGCGGCCGAGCGGGCGCATATCGATGTTCCCGACTATTCCGAGACGCTGGGGCGGATGCAGCAGGGCGTGGACGCCACGGCCGAGCGGATCGCGGTCATCAACGACGTCATCGCGCGGAGTCCGGCGCTGGCGATGACGCCCGAGCAGATGGCGCAACGGATTGCCGCAGCGGGCAACGCCGCCCGGCGCGAGGATCAGGCGGCGCTCGCCAAGGCGGGCGAGGACAAGGCGCGCGTCATGGCCGAGCTTCGCGCCATCGCCGGGTCCGCATGGACACGGGCCGACCAGAAGAACCGGCAGCTATGGTTCGGGCTGGGCGGGGCGGCGATCGGCATCCTTGTATGGTCGATCCTGCCCGGTCTCATCGCGCGCGAGATCGCACCGGCAGGCTGGCAATGGCCCGAGCGCATGGCGGCGCGGATAGTCGGCATTCCCCGTTGGGAAGCAGGGCAGCGGTTAATGCAAAGCGCGGCACCTGATGCCTTCGCCAACATCGCGGCGGGTGATCGGATCGTCACCGCCAACCGCGAAGCTCTGGAAGCCTGTCAGAAACATGCGAACAAAACGCATGAAACGATGCGATGCACCGTTCGCGTAAAAGCCGACAAGAGAACCCAGTGAACCGTCGCTTATAAGAGCAGGCACCAACCGACTTCAGGCTGTGTTGCACTGAGCTGATCGTTATCCCATGCTGTATGGATGACCACGCCCATCCTACTGCCAGACCGTGTCCGAACCTCTGTTTCCTTGGGAGAGAGCCACTTTCGCGAGTTCAAGAGCGCACTCGAAGGGCCGCCAGGGCAAAAAATCAGTCGAGATCGTAAGCTAATAGCCGACGACGTATGTCGCACCCTAGTTGGCTTTGCAAATGCCGACGGGGGGGAGCTTCTCGTGGGGGTAGAAGACGATGGCACAATCTCTGGAATAGAACAGCTGCAACCCAAAGCTGTAGAGTATCTTGAGAAATGCTGGAAGGACGGCGTCCATAAGGATACTCCGCTTGTCAATGTTAGGGTATCGCAAGTATCACTAGATGATCATAAGATACTCCAGTTTGTTGTGCCAAAGATGACCGACCGCATCTGTCTTACATCAGATGGAAGGTGCTTACAGCGAAAAGACCTGCAAACATCACCGGTTCACTTTGAGGAGATACAGTTCTCTCGGCAAGAGAGAGTTTCACGTGTGTACGACCGTGAATATGTAGATGGAGCAACGGTAGATGACTTGGACTTACAAGCGGTAAAAGTTTTAGCAGAGCATGTATCAGCGGGAATGAGCGCAGAGAAATGTCTTCAGTATCTTGGTTTAGTCGATTTTAGTCCAAATGGACTTCAATTAACTCGCGCATCATTGTTGTTGTTTTCTTCGGAAATATGGAAATGGCACCCTCGTTCTCATGTCCGTGTGCTTCGAGTATCGGGAACAGAACTAAAAACGGGGGAAGCGTATAATGTTGTTTCTGACGATCCGGTTCAGGGAAATATTTTATATTTAATTCAGGAAACATGGAACACAATACGCCCTCACCTAACTCAGACAAAACTAGGAAAGACCGGCCGCTTCGAGGCGCGTGTTACATATCCTGAGGGCGCATGTCGTGAGGCATTAATCAATGCGATTGCTCACAGAGATTATGCACAAGAGGGGCGTGGGGTAGAAATATACGTATTCGATAATAGAATTGAAGTAAAGAATCCCGGATCGTTATTAGCCTCTTTATCAATAGATGAAATAACTAAGCTGGACGGGGCTCATCAATCACGAAATACGCTAGTGGCGCGGTGCTTACGCGAAATAGGCTACATGAGAGAAGTAGGCGAGGGTATCCGCCGTATGTTCGATCTTATGCGAGATAATGAGTTAGAGTCGCCTAAACTGGCTAGTGATGCGTCATCTTTCACGGTGACGCTCAGCAATGCTCTTATATACTCACGAGAGCACATAATTTGGCTTGAACAATTTGAGAAGTACGAGCTAAGCAAGCAAGAAAAAGCCGTAATCGTACTTGGATATGCCGGCCGTGTGTTAAGTGCGAACGATATAATTAATGATCTAACCCTAGTAGATATTGAAGATTATCGAAAAATAATCGAAAGTCTTCAGAAAAAAAATATTCTAACAGCAACCATGGATAGAAATGCTGCGTATAAATACGCGGATAGAAAGAAAATTTCTCGGCGTGATGTAGCGCGCTATCAAATATCCGTCCCAGACGAAACTACATTTAAAGCGCCCGCTGTCTCCCCTGCGCCTCCTGCGCCTCCTGCGCCTCCTGCGCCAGTTGCGCCTGCTGCAAGACGGCGGCCAAGGGCACCAGTGCGTCAGCAAGACACTACGGAGCTGCGAGTATTTATTGGAAATATATCAAGACCGGTTGAAATCGGAAAAGTCGAAGCGGAAGTTTTGCGTATTGTTCCTGACGCAAAAATAGAATGGCCTTTGATATTATCACCTATTGGCCCAAAATATTGTGTCGTAATGCTTAGAGGAAAAGACTTGGCTGATACGGTCGCACGAGAAATGGCAGCTATGGAAATTGATGGGCTTAAACTGATCGCCCGTGTGGCTGACGGTTGGCCAGCATCGAGACGACACTCTTAGCACGGTGAAGGCAGCGATGGACGCTGATAGCAATGACTGTGATTGCGATGGGTGTCAGAACCGTCCGGTTGTGACACCAGTGTTGAAGCGGTGAGGCTGAAAGGTTTGTCTTCTGGCTGTCGACGCCCAGGCGGGGACGACGTCATCTCGTTTGCGATGCCGTCTCGGCGAGCTAGGGTTCAGCTCCTTCCAACGGAGTACGAATGACATGAATATCAGCGAGCTTGCCAAAGGCGTTGCGGCCACTGCCGGATCGAGCGAGGCAGAGGCGAAGGCGGCGATCACTGCCGTATTCGACCATATCGCCAAAGCAGCAGCGAAGGGTGAAGAGGTGTCCATCCCTGGCTTTGGCAAGTTCGCGGTGAAGGATCGTCCGGAGCGTCAAGGACGTAACCCGGCAACCGGCGAGGCTATGACGATCGCAGCCTCAAAGAAGGTGTCGTTCACGGCCGCCAAGGGGCTGAAGGACAAGCTTTGACATTAAAGCACCGGCGGCTAAGCCGCCGGTGTCACAACCGCTCGGTTTTGACACTGTGACCAGTTGCTATGTACCAACATGGGGTTAGCTTCCGTGGCGATCAGGCTAGATTTTGATCGTCGTTTTGCAATTTCCTCTGTCGGATTTTGACGATAGCCTCGCGACAGGGGGATGCTATGTTCGACGCTCAAAAATCTTTTGAAGACAACCTCGCCACCTTTAAGGCCGCCTGCGAGGGGATCGACGCCGACTGCGCAAAAATCCTGTTCGATAACATCGGCATCCTCATCAAACACGGCGCTGATCGTGACGCTAGGACGCTCTTCAATTCAAGGGTGAAAGCCGCGCTGGATGCGCTGACGGCCAAGGGGGCGGGAGAATGACCAGGTACTTCCTCTCGCAAATTGCCATCGAGGGATTTCGTGGCATCAACAACAGCGGTGATCCACTTATCCTGAAGTTCAAGCCGGACTGCGTAAACTCGGTCTACGCCAATAATGGCGTCGGCAAGACATCGGTATTTGAAGCACTCCAGTTCGCCATTCACGGCGAAATCCCGCGGCTCACTGCACTACAGGGTGCTGAGCGGGGTGACAGCTACGTCCTCAATCGGTTCCACCCCAACAAGAAAGCGACAATCGAACTCAAGCTAACCCCAGACGACGGTAGTGCTGAAGTAAGGGTGCTGGTGACGCGGGATGCGAGCGGCACTCGAACCGTAATTTCGCCTTCCGGATACGCGAAACCAGAAAACCTGTTGCGAGAGCTTCAGGAAGATTTCGTCTTAATAGACTACAAGACGTTCGCCGGGTTTATCGAAAACACGGCTTTGCTGCGTGGCCGATCCTTCTCCGCGCTTATCGGCCTCAGCCAGTATTCCAATCTTCGTCAGGCCATTGAGGGAGCCAACAATACGGCCACCCTTCGCAACGATCTCGGTATCAAAGTGCTGAACGTTCACATTGCGACTCACAAGGCGGACGTCGCCGAGGCGAGGCGCAAAGTGATCGAAGCCTATGCTGCGCTCACCGGACAGACCATCGACAAGATAGATGATCGCGCCGCGCTAGAGGCTACCGTAACCAAAGTGCTGACCGACATTGGTACGCTGAAAGAGGTGATGGCTGGCACGACGGTCGCGGACTTCGATCACAAAGCGGCGGTCGCTGCCTTGGAAGACAGTTCCGACAGTGCCAATCGGCTCAAACTGCAAAAGATGCAGGAGGACCGCACCGCGGTCAGGGAGCTGACCTTCTCAGACGAGCATGTGATCCAGCTTACCGCGCTGGAAACTGCCGCGAAGGAGCGGGACGAGGCTTTGGCACAAGTCGGGCATGCCGATTTGCTATCGTTGCTCAAAGGCGCGTCCAAAGTGCTGGGCACCGCCGCGTGGCCCCACGACGATACCTGCCCGGTGTGCGACCTCCCGCAGGATCAGGCGCTGAAGACGAGGCTGAATGACAAGATCGCCGCTTACGACGCCGTAAAAGAGCTGGAAGCCGAACTGGCGAAATTGTGCCTCGGTTGCTCGGCATTGGAGCTGTTGAGCAAGCTCGAAAGCGCTACCGCATTGTCCGTCCCGGTCGAAGAGCGCATCGCCCCCGGGCTCATCAAAGCAGCGAAAGCGGGCAGCGTGCAGACCGCTGACATCGCTCAGGTGAAAGCTCGTATCGAGACCCTGACCAAATTCAGGGACGAGAAAGTCGCCACGCTTGAAGGCGAAATCCACGATCTTGAGAAGAGCTTGCCTCCCTCGGTCGCGGCCGCCGCTCGCGCTATAGAGAGCGCCAAAAGTTTCCGAGATGCGTTCGTTACGCTGGATGGCGTTAGTGAAAAGCTCGCAGAGGCCGAAGGCGCCATGGCGAAGATCGACCGCTGGCTGAAGTTTATCAAGGCGGCCGACAAGGTTTTTGCCGACGCGGAGACCAAGCTATCCGGCGAACGCCTCAAGGACATTGAAACCTCCTACAAGGCGCTGTTTCCTAAAATCATGCGCGGCGGACCCGACCTCAAGCCACACCTTGCGCGGGCCGATAAGAGCGAAAATATAGATCTCGCCCTATCGGACTTTCATGGCGAAACGGACGTCAACGCCCGCGCGGTACTTTCCGAGAGCTATCGAAACGCAGTCGCCGCGTCGATATTTCTCTCAGCGGCGGTTAAGCACTCTAGACCACCACGGTTTATGGTACTCGATGACATTACTTCCAGCTTTGATGGTGGCCACCAATTTAATCTGATGGACGTGCTACTTCGTGATCTTCGGTTCGGAGCTCATGCAGACGGAATCCAGTTCATCCTCTTGAGCCACGATAGTGCGCTAGAAAAGTATTTCGACCGGCTTGGCGGCACCAAGGAGTGGCATCACCAGAAGCTGCAAGGTATGCCGCCCACCGGCGCGGTTCAGACCAGTGCCAACGGGGCCGACAGGCTGAAGGTCCGAGCCATTGATTTGCTCAACCAAGGCAGCGTTGATATCGGTGCGCCGCTCGTGCGACAATATCTTGAGTACAAGCTGGGCTATATCATCTCTAAGTTAGAGATACCGGTACCGCCTGATTACGCGACGCGGCCCGACAACCGGACGCTTTCAACCTATTTTGACTCCATCACACGCGCTACTGCTCTGTACGATAAAGCAGGAGAATGCGTGCTGGACGCTGCTCAAAAGGCCGCAATTAAGCAGACCCATGCCACGTCCATCATTGCGAATTGCATCGCTCATTACGAAACATCGGCAGGTCAGCCGTTTACAGCTTACATGCTGCTCGGGCTGATCCAGGATATCGACACTTACGCAGAGAACTTCAAACAGAATGACCCCAAGAATCCGGGGCAGCGCATATTCTGTCGCCGGCTCGACAAGCTGCACGCTTAGCAGAGCGCGTTTTTTACTGAGGCGCCGGTGTCACAACCGGTCGGTTTTGACACCGGCTCCCTACCCTAGCGTTTCTAAGGGTTTGCAGGTGTCACAACCCTATGTCAGAAAGCAGCTATGGAAATTGGCTATGCGCGGGTGTCCCGCGGTGACACCCAAGACCTTGCGCCGCAGCTCCGCGCACTAACCGATGCCGGCTGCGACCCGATCTACCGGGAGGAGGCATCGGGCGGCCAGGCAGATCGCCACGAACTAGCGCGCGCGCTCGGCGCGTTGCAGCCTGGCGATGTGCTGGTGGTGTGGAAGCTCGACCGGCTGTCTCGGTCCCTCCGCGACCTCCTGTTTACGCTGGAGGCAATTACCACAGCCGGTGCGGGCTTTCGGTCACTGACCGAGGCGATCGACACCACCACCGCGCCTGGTAGGCTTATGACACAGATGCTTGGTGCGTTCGCCGAGTTCGAGCGCGCCATGATCCGCGAGCGGACTATGAACGGGCTGGAGCACGCCCGCAAAGCCGGCCGGCATCTTGGGCGCCGGCCAAGCCTTACCGGCCAGCAGCGCGCCGAAATTATTGCCAAGGCGGAGGCCGGTCACGGCTCCCCAGCTCAGCTCGCCAGCCTTTTCCGCGTATCGCGCTCCACCGTGCAACGCGTATTGCGGAAGCATCGGGAGTACCAAAGTGCAGTATGATGGAGCTGGCCCGCAGGGGATCAGGGCAGTGCGTTTTGGTTGGCGTTTACAACGATGTGAGGCGGTGCGTACTGCCTGACCGTTCTGACCTGTGCCGGTTTCTGCCGTTCGAGGTCAAGCGCACGCAAGACGGCTAATTCCCGCTCCAAATCGCTGATTTTCTTATTGATGCTATCGGTGTTAATATCGTCAACCCGTTTGGAGAGCTGGTCGTACTTAACTGGAATCTGACGGTACTCCGACCATGTACTGAAACCGATAGGCGCAAATATAGCTGCTATCGAGATAAGAACTGCGACAACGCCAATCACAACGGCAATTTTTGGGAATCCAAGAATTTCCTTAGCTATCTCCGATGATAGAGAATCCATGTCTAAGAAAGTACGGGCAAATAGCGCCGACCTTTCTGTGGTGGAGCGCAGGTAAGCGTCTCGGGGTTGACCGGACGGTGTTGCGCCAGACGCCCGGTGCCTATTAAACACGACACGGAAAAACGGGTCACCCTTCGCGATAGGAAACGGTGTCTTGCTCAAATTTACGAGTGCTGTTGAAAGAGAGCCCGTCCAAGAAGGATCAACAACCCCAACATTAAGTGCTAAAACACCTTTATGTGTCCACGTTGTTCTTAGCGTGGCAAGACCGGTTACTTTATCTGGTAAAGCGAAAGTCTCCTTTGATACCACCCAAGCAACTCCCCGAGGGGGAATAACATAGCTGTTATCGTCGAGTATTTTGCCACCAATTATAATATCTCCAACGGTCGCATC
>Ga0308170_10002283_pt1 | contig 16695 bp, 33 predicted proteins | sample PhyBR2_2_FD_202136 | JGI IMG/M metagenome (GOLD analysis project Ga0308170, IMG submission 202136) | Phyllosphere microbial communities from UC Gill Tract Community Farm, Albany, California, United States - DLSLSB.R2 | ecosystem: Host-associated > Plants > Phyllosphere > Unclassified | place... | reverse complement strand
TAGCAATTGGAGACGTGCCAGAGCGGCCGAATGGACTTCACTGCTAATGAAGGGTCGGGGTTAAACTCGACCGGGGGTTCAAATCCCCCCGTCTCCGCCCGCGGATGCCCGGTAACTCAAGGAAGTTGCCGGGCATCCCCCCAAATTCCTCGAAAATCCCCCCACACGGTGTTAAAGTCAGGTCATTAAATCCCCCGAACCGCTGAGTTCGCCGGGATTCTGACTAAGCCGGGGATATCTGCCGAAACCCCCGGACACACTTTCTGAGGGGGACAGATGAACTTCCAGCTAGACGCCGCAGCACTACGGTTCGCCGCCGACATCCTAGAGAGCGCTATCGTCGCTGGTGATGTCGCCGAAGTAGCCGCGCCAGTTGAAGGCGAATCCGGCCGGGCTGAAGCAGTAGCCCAGCGGGACGAGATCTACGAGGACCCAGCAGGCTGGCTCCGCAAAGCCGCCGACGGTCTTGTGCGGGAAGAAGAAGGCGGCCTGTGGTGCCCTGACTGCACACATCATTTCCCGGAACACGACGAAGAATGCATCAACGCATGAGCGCCCGCGACGAACTGACGACGCTGATCCTCGGCAAGACCGCTCCTTGCGCCGCTGACGCGATCCTCGCCGCCGGGTACGTGAAGAGCGATACCGTCATCCACGTCCACCACCACGACATCGAGAACCACGCCCGCAGCTTCAACGAGGGATACGAAACTGCAATGGCCCAGGAACTGGCCGACAACCCAACCACCGCTCAGGACTGGCTGGAAGAGAAGCTGCAAGAGGCCCGGGCGCAGGCTCTCGAAGAAGCAGCGGCGTTAGTTGCCAGCGAAGAACAGCACCAGTGGCACCGCAGCTCTCAGCGGCTCCCCGGGGCGCAGATAGTCGCTCAACGAATGCAAGTGCTAGTCCGCGTCCTGCGCAAGCGGGCGGCGGATGAACGTCACGCCCATGCAAGTGGACTAGAAGAATCCATGGCAGATTCTAGTGAAACGCCTCGCAGCTCGAATAGCGTTCCGTGCGACCCGGTTCCAGGATGGGGAGAACTCAGGGTGCCTACTGCCTTCCAGGGAGACGACAAGTGAGCGCCCGTGTAGAAGCAGCATCCAGGGCCTTCCAGCACTCCCTACCATACCTGACCTACGACGCCGCAACTCGGGAAGCCCTCGCCGCGGCTGACGCGGTCATGTTCGATGACGCTGCGGTCGAACGGGCAGCTAAGGCCATGCTGGCTGCCGGCAACCATCTCGGGGGTTGGGACGCCTTGCCGCACTTCATGCAGGACAACTACCTGCGTGACGCCCGCGCTGTTATCGCCGCGCTCAAAGGAGACGACAAGTGATCGGCGCGATGAATAGCTTCAACACGAAGGCCGAGAAAATCCTTGCCCGCAAATACGGCAGCCAGGCAGACGAGTGGATGCGGAATTGGGGCACGATTCGCAACCGACTAGAGCAGCGCATCTTTGACAGCTACAACCGGCGCATGCACATTCTGGCGGCCGTCGTCCCTGCGCTACTTGGATCCATCGCCGTTCCAGTCCTCACCACATTTGTCAGGGGGTTCTAATGGCAACGATTGAGCCGCGGAAGAACGCGGCTGGCCGGATCACCAGCTACCGGGTTGAGTGGTACGAGAAAGGCGAGAGGAAGCGCCACACGGTACCGACTGAGGCCGACGCCAAGCAGTGGAAGAACATACTCGAGGCAGTCAAGAACGACACTAGAGCAGCTGAACTGGCCATACTCCACGCAGCCTCCCGCTCCCCCTCATTCGAGGATGTAGCCCTCGGCCATATCGAACGGCTAATCAACGTCCGCGAGTACACCATCAAGCGGTACCGGGGCTACATCAAGAACCACTTCGCCGGCATCGGGCATCTTCCAGTGGATCAGGTCACCGAAGACGACTTGATCCACTGGATAAAGGCCATGACCAAAAAGGGATGCTCCCCAAAGACAGTGGCTAACGTTCACGGATTCGTTCATGCCGCAATGAACTCGGCCGTGCGCCGCGGACTCCGCACAGACAACCCATGCAACGGCCGGCTACTCCCCAAGGACGACGCGACCGAAGACAAGGCCATGTTCCTCACCATGGAACAAATGAACGCCATCATCGACCACGCGCCCGAATGGCACCGGCCAATGTGGCGGCTGCTCATCGGATCCGGACTGAGACTCGGGGAAGCAACCGCGCTGCTCTCGTCAGACTTCCAACTGGACGCCGCAACACCATCCGTGCGCATCGTGAAAGCCTGGCAAGAAATGGAAGACGGCTGGGCCGTCGGGGCGCCAAAGACAAAGAAAGCCCGCCGCACCGTCGCTCTCGCGCCATCCACCGTGGCTGCAATTAGGGAACGAGTCGAGGCCGCACCCAAAGGACAGCCCGTCTTCTCGATCTCCCCCGTCACTACCGTCTACCCGCAACACAGGCAATGGCTCGACGCCTGGTACGCCGCCCTGAAAGCGGCAAATCTGGCGTTAGATCAACGGCCACGCATACACGACATACGCCATTCTCACGCCTCAATCCTACTGGCCGGCAACATGAATCTATTCGAGCTAGCCAACCGACTAGGCCACGAGAGCATAACCACCACGACAAAGACCTACGGACACCTCGTCCCGGATAGTCACTTTAGGGCTGCCGCGATGGTGGAGACCGCGCTCATAGGAGAAATCGAGGACTAGCGACATACAGAACGGCCCCGCCCTCCCCAAATGGAAGGGCGGGGCCGTTTTTTGTGTTGGCTATCGCCTCATGCGACGCACAGCAGCATTAGCGAAGGCCAGGATGTCTACGTCCAGCGCCTCGCAGAGGGCTTCGATGTCGTTGCTGCTCAGCGATGCCTCATCCCTGATCCTCTTGCCCAAATAGCTACGCGACAACCCGGCCTTCGCAGCAAGGTCCTGAGCTGTGATTCTGCGCTCAGCCATCAAGGCTCGAACTGTGGCGTTGATGGCAAGCGCAAGAGGCCCTGGAGCGGGCTGAGATCCTAGTGGCACCGGCACAGGCTACCGCCTCTGACATGGGAAGGTACTGTCAATCGACCTTGACGCCCTATATAGGGCCCTGTGCTTTTTATAGGACATTCATAGGGTACTCCCGCGCAGTCAATAAGCAAGCTTCCGAGTGTGACCTACTCATCAGTACTGCCACGCATAGGGCACAATGTTCTAAGGGGAACGTGGTTCAGCCGCGGGGCACGGATCCCCCAATGTCGGTGCCGTCGCCTACTGTCGGCTCGAACACGCATTCGAATAAACTGGGGATACAACATGCAATTTCAGCGGGTAAAGGAACTGGCGGACGCCACACCCACGGAAACACTCTGCGAGTTATGGGACGCTTGCCCGACTTACGTAGAACTATCGAGGATCCGGGTACGGAACATGACGGTGGAAGAGGTGGGCGAGCTAGCTGCCCTCCATGGCTTGACGCTACCGGACATCCTTACCGTCTAGCCTGCGCTGCGCACGAGTAGCCAGCTCCAAATAAGAGAGGCCGAGCGCGCCGGCAATATCAGCGATGTCCTCAAGCTTCATTTTCCGCTCGCCATCCAGGTAGCGGTACATGGAGCTGGTGGATATCCCGGCGCGCTTGGCAAGCTCTTGCGGCTTCCAGTCGAGCACGGCCATTTCCGCCTTGATCTGGAGAATCATAGCTGCGGAGATCTCTTGTCCATAAGTTCCCATATGGAGACAATATCGTCCAGATGGAGAAGTTAACAAGCCTGAGCGGAGAATGCTGCGCTGATCTTGAGCCAATACACCGAAGATAAGCACCCCGAGTACTCATATTTGCGGCGCGGCGCTACTTGCCTTTTTCTCCAAACGGGGAATACAGTGTCCACATGGAAACCAATCAGACGCCGCCACCCGGCGAACTAGCAGCCCGAAACATCCGCCACGCAATCGCAGACGGCAAGATCAGCCGACACGCACTCGCAGTAAAAGCAGGGTTCTCCCCAAACACATTCACACGCCGCCTAGAGCGCCCCGAGAAGTTCGAAGTAGAAGAACTCGGAGAAGTCGCCGCGGCACTCGGCATCACCTTCCTGGAACTCTTCAAGGAAGCAGCGTAGCCCCCATGGCCCGCATATCAGAGTCCTACGCAACGACGCAGGACATGGCCGCCAAGTACCGGATCGGGGATGACACGGTTCGCCGGAAAGCCAGTTCAGGTGAATGGCCCTGCGAACGCATCGGCAGACTCTACCGATTTTCTCCAGACCACCAAGACCAGATAGCCCAAATCCTCGCCGGGACCAGGCAAGGCGGATACGACAAAAACCGTATCAACGCCGCACTCCGCAAACTCCGCGGATAACACCAGCCGCAGCGCATAGCGCCGGCACCATTCGCCCGACTCTAGGGCTCGCACCACCAAGACCGTTGTCTGACGGCAAGCACACAAGCTGAGAAAGGTCTCTTTCGTCATGCCCGAAAACTGCCCAAACTTCACCACCGTCAAGGGCTGGATCCTTGAAGCCGCTGCCGAGGCGCGCATACATATGAGCGTCCGCCGCGCTAAGGGACTCGCCGGAGACTACCTCACAAAGAACGATCCCGACGCATACAAGCGCTTCACATACGGCGACCCGGTAGGCGAGGGCGTTGCCCGCCGCTGGATGGACTTCAACCACAACCTGGAGGCCGCAGCGTGAACGCACGTATCGAAGCCGGCGCGGCAGAGTTCTCCGCATACACGCCCGAGCCGAAGAACGAACGTGACCGGCTCATGAACGCCGGCTGCCGCTACACGGCCAAACGAATCATCAAAGCATCCGACGAGGAACTTTTCTCCGAAGAGGCGATAGAACAGGCAGCCCAGTTACTCGCAGAAAAAGCGGGACCGTTTCCAGGCAACACACCCTACGACATCGTGCGCGCCGTCATCGTAGCGCTCAAAGGCGGCGACGCATGAACGCCCGGGTTTGGGCTGCAGCAGAAGCTTTGTATGGCACGGGTCTGGATGGCAGCCCCCAACGTGATGCTTGGTTGGCGGACTTCAGTAAGGCCCTCGCCGCCGCCGATGCGGTGATGTTCGATGACGCCGCGGTGGAGCGCATTGCGTTTGCGCTCTATAAGGACGATTGGTGGGGCCAGCCAACAGCTTGGCCTGAACCGCCGTTCGCGGATGATGCAACGTTGGAAGACTACAAAGCGGACTACCTCAAGACGGCCCGCACAGTGATCGCCGCGCTCAAAGGAGACGAGTCGTGAAGCGCCTGGATGAGATAAACGCCCGGGCAGCAGACGTTGCATCGGCGATGGGAAACGGCGACTCAATGGGGCCCACATTTCAGGAGAGGGCCTTCCGGCTAGCCGAAGAGGACGTTCCACGCCTGGTGGCCGCCGTCGAAGCCGCCCTGTCGATCGCAGACACTCCCAACGTCATCACACACCATCCCAAAGGCGACAAGACGTTCTACGTCGAAGCACACCGTATTCACGCGGCCATCACTGCCGCGCTCAAAGCAGGCCGTACGTGAACGGCCACTCAGCAGGAAGGAGAACCGATGACCCGCGCAGCAGTTCTTGAAGAGTCAAAGGCTGAGTGGTTCGAGGATGCACGCTTCATGATCGAGCAACTCTCGGCAGCGCAGGACTTGTTCAGTGCGGACGACTTGCGCAAGGTACTCCGACCAGCCCCAGATTCTCACTGGCCCGGGCAGGCATTCTCCCAGGCCCAGGCAGCCGGACTCATCGAGTGGGTTGCGTACCGGAAATCAAAGACGAAATCCCGCAAAGGCGCACCCGTGAGCGTGTGGCGCCGCAAGCACGAAGGAGTTACCCAATGATCCAGCTTCAGAGTCTCGGCATCTTGTTCGGCATCGTCCTAGCGTGCTGGTTCGCCGCGGAACTGATCTGGTCGTTGGAAACGGGCAAGGACAGCGCCCACCTCTTCCACGGGCCAAACGACGGGTGCCCAGAATGCGTGGACAAGTAATGGGCCGGATCCTGTGTTTCCTCGGTCATCACAAGGCAGGGATCTTCGCTGCCTACCGCATTGGAGGCATCCACTCGACGGTCTGGCAATTGCGATGCGAACGCTGCTGCACATACAGCCTCGGCAGGAAGCGCAAGCCATGAACACTGACTGGCTGCTTGAAGAGCCCGACGACACCGATTACGACGAACTGGCCGACCTGGCCACAACCCGCGCCGAAGACGACGCGGACCAACACCGCAAGGGGGAATAGCAATGACCACCAAGGATCGAATCAAGCAGATCTTGAACGACTGCTGCGCCGGTAACGCCTCACTGGCAACCGACATCCTGCACGCCGAGTTCGTCATCATCGCCCGCGAAGACCTGCCCGACGTGAAGCACGGCAACCAGGAAGACATGTACTACGCGGACGGGCAGAACATCATCTACACCAGCCTCGAGAACGCTCGCTCATGGGTACTCCGCGATGTTGCCGTATGGCAGTTCATGGAACAGGCCGGCGCCCGGGCCGCCGAAAAGATCCGTGTGCGCCGTGACGAACTCGCCGCAGAGTTCACGGCCGTCAACTCATACAGCGGCCAGCTGCCGTACACGCAGAAGCTGATTGACCGCATCATCGAACTGGAGGGCTAGTGATGCGCAGCAAGAACAGCGCGGAAGCGTGGATGGCACAGTGCCTCCGCGACGAAGCAAACCAACTGGCCGCCGCCGTCCGAACGCTCGAGTTCGAGATCGGATATGCAACCGGCGTCAAGGAAGCGCAGGTCGCAGCGTGACCGCGCATAACCCCGTCGAGCTCACGGGGAACATCATCGTCCACCACCCCATCAAACCCCGGCCGGTGACCAAATGAATCCGGTACGTGTGCAGCGGAAGCGGACCAAGGGCTGGCGGATGCCGGAGAACACCGTCTACGTCGGCCGAGGGTCAAAATGGGGCAACCCATTCGTCCTGAACGGACCGTCTGGACTCGCCCGGGAACCCGCGATTCAAAACCCTGACAAGTCTTGGGAGTACGAGGGCCGCATCAGCGCCGCTGGCATGCGCCACGACTACTTCCATCCCGGCGGCAAGATCACTCTGGTCAACGTCCGGTACATGACCCGGGACGAGATTGTCCTTTGCTACCGGGCGTATGCCACAGGCGCCGGCTGGCCGTGCGACTGGAAGGGGCATAGCAAGGTAAACGAGATCCGGGCCGAGCTGGCTGGCAAGAACCTTGCCTGCTGGTGCCCATTGGACCAGCCGTGCCACGCAGACGTCCTGTTGGAACTGGCGAACGGAGCGTCATCGTGAGGGGCTGGTTCCGTGGCTTGCGCTGGCGCCGCCCGCGGCCCGCACCTCAGCCGTCCCGCCCGTCGCCGGGCGAGGCGATCATCATCAGCAAGTCCGGACACACCGAAGAGTCTTGGGCCACGCTCACTGACTCGCAGCGAGCGGACATCAGATGGAGGGTCGGCGCATGAACCCCACAATGGCACTCTCCCTGGCCCTATCCGTGCCAGAGACGCCAGAGAACTACAGAGTCTTGCGCGAGCTAATCTCCGTGCTTCAGGCGCTGGTCAACCGCGAAGAAGACTCCGACGACTGAAGCGAACCCACCTAACCGAGAGGGGCGGCGATGGAGCCGTTCTACTGCCCCACCTGCGGGCACTGGACCCGACACGTCCCGTGCCAGGCGATCACCCACAACGAAACCGGCGGCGCACAACGCTGCAGCTGTCGACACGAGAAAAAGGACCAACAATGAAATTTCGTAAGAAGCCAATCGCAATCGCCGCCGCGCTCGCCATCTCCATCCTGGGCACCGCCGGCGCCTGCGACTCCGACGCCAAAACCGCATCCGACAACCTGTCCAAAGCAGCAGACCAGTTCGAAGTCCAACGCAAAATCGTCGGCGTCAACACCCGCACCGGAGAGTACCTCTTCTACGTCGAAGGCCGCTGCTCCATCGAACGCGCCGGCGACCTCATCGTCACCTGCAAACAGGGCCCCAACGAATACCGCAAGCACTACATCGGGCAAGCCACCGACGTCGCCTGGGTCTCCACGCAGATGGATGCCATCGACGTGTCGGTCTACCACACCCGCGTAGTCATCAAGCCCGAGGGCCTCATCCCCAACATCGACCTGCAAGGCGGGAAGCAGTGATGTGCGGCCTCCAAGAACACATCGAACGGGAACGCCGAGAACGTGAATCCACCCCGATCTACTACGAATCCGAAGCCGCCAGTGAGCGGCTTTTTTCATGCCCAGACAAGGACGAGGAATGACACACTCACCCGGCATCTACCCGAACATCCGCAGCAAGGACTACCACGCCGATCCTGCCCTTGGATCGACCAGCCTCAAGACACTGGCGTCACGAACACCGGCGCATTGGAAGTGGGAGAGAGAACACCCAGTCCACAAAGACATCTACGACCTGGGCACCGTAACCCACAGCCTCATCCTCGAAGGCGACGACTCCGGCGTGCAGGTCATCGACGTCCCCGACAAGCGCGGCAACAAGTGGACCATCCCCGCCGCCGAAGCAGTGAACGCCGGGAAGATCCCGCTCAAGACCGAAGAGTGGGAACTGGTCAAAGCCATGCGGGACAGCGTCATGTCCCACCCCGTGGCGCGAAAACTATTCACCGACCACCGCGCCGAAGAGTCAGTCTTCTGGGAAGAGGACGGACAGATGCTCAAGTGCCGCCCGGACGCCTGGAAGACGGACAGGCTCGTGGACCTCAAGACCGCTGTCACCGCGGACCCCCGAGACTTCTCCAAGAACGGATTCAAGCTCGGCTACTACCAGTCCGCCGCGCACTACCAAGACGGCGTCCTGGCAGCCACCGGAGAGAAGCTCCCGTTCACCTTCGTGAACGTTGAGAAGTCACCGCCGTACCTCGTGTCCATAGTCGAGTACGACGAAGAAGCCCTGCACCTTGGCCGCCAGATGAACTCCCACGCCAAGGACGTCTACCGCCGCTGCATCGAAACCGGCGAGTACCCCGGCTACCAGCACGCCGAACTGATCACCCTGCCCATATGGGCGATCTACCAAGCCGAAGAGATCCTCGGCATCCCACGCGACATCGAGGTGACTTACTAGCCATGGACCTGACCGAAAGCATCGCGCCGAAGTCCGACCAGTTGAACGCTGAAGACCTGCTCACCGGGCCTCGCACCTTCACCATCGAGAAGGTGAACGCAGGAAACGCAGAGCAGCCGATCAACGTGCACCTCGCTGAACTCCCCGGCCGGCCATACCGACCATCAAAGTCCATGCGCCGACTGCTCGTCGCAGCTTGGGGCGCCGAAGGAGAGGCGTACACGGGGCGCCGCCTGACCCTCTACCGAAACCCAGAGATCAAGTTTGGCGGCGACAAGGTAGGCGGCATCGAAATCAGCCACCTCAGCCACATCAAGAAATCCATCGACGTCGCACTCGCCGTCACCCGCGGTCGCCGCAAGATCTTCACCGTCGCCCCCCTTCCCAGCAATCAACAGGCAACGCCGGCCATCCCTGAAGATGTCGTTGCCAATACCGAAAAGGCTGTCGCCGAAGGAACCATCGACCAGTACATCGCGTGGCTGGCCGAACGCAACGCGCCCGCCCACATCCTCGAATACGTCAGCGAACGGAAACCCACAACATGAGCAGGATCATCAGACTCGAATCCACGAACTACAAGCGGCTGAAGGCGGTGGAGATCGCCCCGGACCCGGACGGCAACCTCGTCATCGTGGCTGGCAAGAACGGCCAGGGCAAATCATCCATCCTCGACAGCATCACCGCAGCCCTCGGCGGCGTGAACGCGAAGACCACACCCAAGCCGATCCGGGACGGCGAAGAGCGCGCCGAGATCGTCCTCGAAACGGAAGACCTGATCGTCACCCGCCGCTTCACCGCATCCGGCTCCACGCTCACGGTCAAGTCCCCGGACGGCGCCGTCTACCCCAAGGGGCAAGCCAAGCTGGACGACCTGCTAGGCAAACTCTCCCTCGACCCGCTGGCCTTCACCCAGCTGTCCGACCGTGATCAGCTGTCCACCCTGCTGGACCTTGTGGAACTCCCATTCGACCCGGACGCACTGGCCGCCGAACGCAAGGCCATCTTTGATCAGCGTGCAGAAGTTGGCAGGCAAGGTAAGGCCATCGGCGATGTGTCCGCGGATGAGTCCCTGCCAAGAGAGGAGACCAGCGCATCGGAGATCATCGCCAAGATCCGGCAGGTTGAATCCAACAAGCGGGCACGGGACGAATGGAAAAGCGGAGTGATCCTCGCGGAGAACCAAGTCGATTCCATACGTGACCAGATCAAGGAGCTCACCTCAGAACTTGAGGCATGGGAATCAGAGCTCAAGAGCCGACTTGCCGCGGAGGAAGACCTCCTGCCCGTCATCGACCCGGCGCCCCTCGAAAATCAGCTTGCATCCGTCGAAGAGAACAACGCCGCCATCCGCGCCAACAATGAAGCGCTCGGCAAGGTTACGCGTCAAGCCGAGCTCCGCGCCGAATACAAGAGGCTCAGTGAGCAGATCGAAGCCCTTGACAAGCAGAAAGCCGACGGCCTCGCTGCTGCCGTGTTCCCCGTGGACGACCTCGGCTTTGACGAATCCGGTGTTACCTACAACGGCGTCCCGTTCAAGCAGGCGTCCAGCGCCGAGCAGCTGCGCGTCTCCCTGGCCATGGCCATCGCACTCAACCCCAAGCTGCGCGTCATCCGTATCGCCGATGGCTCGCTGCTCGACAGCGACAACCTCGCGCTGGTCGAATCCATCGCCCGCGAGAATGACTTCCAAGTTTGGATCGAAATGGTCGGCGACGGCGAAGGACGCGGCATCGTCATCGAGGATGGCGCGATTGCCCCGTGAGTGAAGGCGGCCCATGCATCGAATACCAAGGCACCAAGAATGACTCCGGGTATGGGTGGCTTCCGCAGAAGGTGAACGGCTCGCGACTGGCCCACAGAGCGGCGTTGGCTAAGAAATTGGGGCGGCCAGTCGTGGGTGTCGCCAGGCACACATGCGACAACCCGCCCTGCGTCAACCCTGACCACCTCTTGGAAGGCACCAAGGCGGACAACTCGGCGGACATGGTTGCGAGAGGCAGGAGCCACGGCGGCCGTCGCGACCAGACGCACTGCTCCCGAGGTCACGAGCTCACCCCGGAGAACGTTCATCTGCGTCCCAACCGAAAGTGCAAATCCGGATACGAACGCGTATGCCGCGAGTGCAGGCGTCAATGGTCGACTGCCAACAACGACCGAAGGCGCGGCGTTGCCAAGCGCCGACAACCAACTATCAAGCAGGAGGCAGAACATGTCTGACGAAACTTACGTCACGATCAGGGGACGACTGACGGCGGATCCGGAACTCCGGTACGCCACGTCGGGAACGGCAGTCTCCAACTTCACCGTAGCCACCCGGGCGCGACGGTTCGACAAGAACACCAACGAGTGGAAAGACCAGCCCACCAAGTTCTGGCGCTGCCAAGCCTGGGACCAAGGCAAGCTAGCCCGGGCACAGAACATCGCCAACTTGCTGAAGAAGTCGGACAACGTCATTGTCTACGGCGAACTCACGACTCGCGAGTACGAGAAGGACGGTCAGACACACAAGGCCGACGAGATCCGGATCGAGTCCATCGGTAAAGACCTGACCTTCCACGGCCAGGCATACACCGCCAACGAAGCCCAACCGGCTGCAGCCGACCAAGGCTGGGGTGGCAACACCAACCAAGGCGGCGGATGGGGCGACCCTGCCGCCACCGGACAGGGAGGCTGGGGATAACCCCAGCTTGTTCGACCAAACACAGGCCGCGCACGTCGCGGCCTTTTTCATGCCAGCGGGCGCCCGGATCCTCCCCGGGCGGGCGCCCGCGCCACACCGAAAGAAGCACATGACCATCACCACCGAACAGCCAGCCGACCTCACCAAGCTCATCCAGGCACGCGACGGCGTCGCCGTCGTCATCTACACCAAGAGCGAATGCCGCCAATGCGACATGACTAAGGGGCTCCTGGACCGTGACGAGATCTACTACACCGCGGTGAACGTTGAAGAGGACGAGACTGCCTACTGGTACGTCACGGAGCACCTCGGCTTCCGGCAGATGCCCGTCGTAGAAGTCTCGACCATCGAAGGCAACGTCATCTGGTCCGGCTTCCAGCCGCTCAAGGTCAAGGAACACATCACGCACCGGGCGGACGCCGCCTAGTGGACCCCTGCTGCTACCTCTGCCGTAGCGCGCACGGCGTCTGCCTCTCCCGCGGCCAGTGCGAGCACCACAAGCTCGCGCAGGCCCAGGACGAGGCGGACGCCCGTGCACGGCGGACCTACCGCAACCCGACCGAAGACCAAGCGATCCGCAACATCATGCGGTCCCGCAAACCGAAACCAAAGGCCGCCCCCAAGCGGCCTTTTTCGTACCCGAAGGAGGACCGATGACAGCCACCCTGGACTACCAAGACTTCCTACGCGCCAAAGCCGACTTCGAAAAGTCCTACGGCCAGCCAGTGCCGGCCACGGCCGTTAACTCCATCCTCAAGGAACACCAGCGGGACATCGTGCGTTGGTGCGTCGAAGGCGGCCGCCGCGCCATCTTCGCAGCATTCGGCCTCGGCAAGAGCATGATGCAGCTGGAGACGCTCCGGCTTACCATTGCCCACGCGGGCGGCCGGGCCCTGATCATCGCCCCTCTCGGCGTCCGTGGCGAGTTCATCCGCGACGGCAAGAAACTCGGCATAGACGTCCGGTTCATCCGCCGCGCTGACGACATCGACGGCGACGGCATCTACGTCACGAACTACGAATCAGTCCGCGACGGGAAACTAGACGTCAACGGCTTCACCGCCGTCTCACTCGATGAGGCCGGCGTTCTCCGCAGCTTCGGGTCCAAGACCTACCAGACGTTCCTCACCCTGTTCGAGAACATCCCCTACCGGTTCGTTGCCACCGCCACGCCTTCCCCGAACAAGTTCAAGGAGCTCATCCACTACGCCGGGTTCCTCGGCGTCATGGACACCGGCCAGGCACTCACCCGGTTCTTCCAGCGAGACTCCACGCAGGCGAACAACCTGACCCTCTACCCACACAAACGGGACGAGTTCTTCATGTGGCTGAACTCGTGGTCGATCTTCCTCCAGAAGCCATCCGACCTCGGCTACTCCGACGAGGGCTACGACCTACCACCCCTGACCGTTCAGTGGCATGAGGTCCCCGTGGACCACTCGACCGCAGAAGTCGAGCGCGACGGGCAGGCGCGGTTGTTCCGTGGAGGCGCAAAGGATCTGCAGGGCACGGCCCGGGAGAAGCGCGACAGCTTGGCGGGCCGCGTCGAGAAGCTCATGGGGATCGTGCGCGGGCATCGCGAAACGGACGGTTCGCAGATCATCCTCTGGTGCGACCTGAACGACGAACAGTCCGAGATCGAGAAGGCACTCAAGGCCGCCGGTATCACCTACTCGTCCGTGCACGGCTCGCTCGACCCCGACGAAGCCGAACGCCGCATCGACGCCTGGCGCGACAAAGAAACGTGGGCGCTCATCGGCAAACCAGTCCAGCTCGGCCAAGGACTGAACTTCCAGCAGGCCCACACCGCGGTCTTCGCCGGCGTCACCTACAAGTTCAACGACACCTTCCAAGCCTGGCACCGCATCCAACGATTCGGGCAGACCAACCCCTGCACCATCCACATGGTCCACGCGGAATCGGAAACCGAAGTCGTCCAGTCCCTCAAAGACAAATGGACGCAGCACAAGGAGCTCACCTCCACCATGACCGACATCATCAAGAAGTACGGGCTCTCCCGAAACTCCATCACTGAAGCACTAACCCGCTCCATGGGCGTCGAACGCATCGAGGCATCCGGCGAAGGCTGGACAGTCGCCAATAACGACTGCGTAGACGAAACCACCCAACACATGGACGAGAACTCCGTGGACCTCGTCGTCACGTCCATCCCCTTCAGCAACCACTACGAGTACACGCCCAGCTACAACGACTTCGGTCACACCGACGACAACGACCACTTCTGGGCCCAGATGGACTTCCTCACCCCGCAGCTGCTGAAGGTGCTGAAGCCTGGCCGGATCTACGCCTGCCACGTCAAGGACCGCATCAACTTCGGAGCGGTTACCGGCGCCGGCATCCCAACTGTCTCCCCCTTCCACGCTGAGGCACTCTTCCACGGCGTGAAGCACGGCTTCGACTACATGGGCATGATCACCGTCGTCACCGACGTCGTCCGCGAAAATAACCAGACCTACCGCCTCGGCTACACCGAGATGCGGAAGGACGGGACGAAGATGGGCGTCGGCAGCCCGGAGTACATCCTGCTCTTCCACAAGCCCCAGACCGACCGGTCCAAGGGCTACGCGGACGACCGAGTGACCAAGGAGATCGAGGACTACTCACTGGCCCGCTGGCAGGTAGACGCGCACGCGAACTGGCGGTCAAGCGGCAACCGCAGCCTCACCCCGGACGAGCTCGCCGCCCTGCCAGTCGAGCAGCGGTCCCGGCTCTTCACCGAACAGACGCTCCGAGAGGTCTACGACTACGAATCGCACGTCAAGATCGGCGAGGCGCTGCAAGGCAAGGGCGCACTCCCCGCCACGTTCATGTCCCTCATGCCCGGATCCTGGGCGCCCGACGTCTGGCACGACATCAACCGCATGCTGACCCTCAACGGGGAACAGAAGCGCCGCAACATCCAGCTCCATGTTTGCCCGCTCCAGTTCGACATCGTCGATCGCTTGATCGAGCGCTACTCGAATCCCGGCGAGCTCGTATTCGACCCCTTCATGGGGATCGGGACCGTTGCCCTCCGGGCGCTCAAGCTGGGCAGGAAGGGCCGCGGCTCGGAACTCAACCCCGGGTACTGGGCGGATTCAGTCAAGTACCTGGAGGCAGAAGAAAGGAACAAAGCCCTCCCGACACTGTTCGACCTCGCGGACCTCGAAGCATCGTGAAGCCGAAGTTTCGAGGGACCCCGGAAGAACGGTTCTGGCGCAAGGCTGCAAAGGCCGCGGACGACCAATGCTGGGAATGGGGCGGCAGGCGCGACAAGGACGGATACGGTGCGCTGCGCGTCGGCTCGACACAGGTCAGAGCACATCGGTTCTCTTACGAACTGCACCACGGCCCAACCGATCTGCTCGTCCGGCATCGCTGCAACAACCCGCCATGCGTCAACCCTGCACACCTCGTGCCAGGCACTCACGAGGACAACATGGCCGATCGCAAAGCGGCCGGCAACTACCCGCCGAAGACTCACTGCAAGCTGGGGCATCCGTACACGAAGGACAACACGGCCATCTCGCACGACGGCCGCCGCTACTGCCGCACCTGCAGGGCCCGTCGATCTCGTGAGCAGCGCGAGCGGCGGGCAAGGCTCCGGGGCACGTCATGACGTACGTGTACCGGGACCCCCAGCGAGCACGTCGGCGCCCGGTACACGACACCGAGCGCCAACCAGAACCGGCCCAGATATCTGCCGTGGAGCAACCGGCTCGGCGAACGAAGCGGCAACGCCAGCAGCCCAATCTGCCCCTGCCACGACGTACCCTGCCGCCGCCCATCTACGGCGGCCGAACGGGGCTCCACTTCGCGGCCGAAGAATCAGCCGCGCTCGACCGCCGAACGCGGGCAATGATCGCCGCCGGCCACGACTCTCCCTGGATCCGCGAGTTCAAGCGCATCCACAACATCAAATAACTAGGAGCACCACGACATGAAGTTCACCATCACCGCCGACGCACTCGCCGACGCCGCAGGGTACGCGGCCAAGGCCATCAGCCCACGCCCGCCCGTACCTGTCCTGTCTGGCCTCTTGATCGAGGCGCAGCAGGGCGGCCTCCGCATCTCAGGCTTCGACTACGAGAAGTCCGCTCGCACCCAGGTAGCCGCCGAAGTCGAGGCCCCGGGCAATGTCCTGCTGCAGGGCAAGATGTTCACGGACATCATCCGCAAGTTCGGCCGCAAGCCCGTGACCGTGGAGGTGAACGGCAACAAGGCGACGCTCAAGTCAGGCTCCGCAGTGTTCACCATGCACTCGATGCCCGTGTCAGAGTTTCCCCCACTGCCGGATCTCCCCGCGATCGCCGGGACCGTTGACGGCGACACCTTCGCTGCGGCCGTCAACCAGATCATCGGCGCCGCATCAACCGACGACTCAGTTTCGATCCTCATGAACGTCCAGCTGGTCACCGAAGGCGACACGCTCACGTTGCGTTCGACCGACCGGTACCGTCTGGCCGAAGTGGAGATCCCATGGAAGTCGTCTGGCTCCGACCTGCAGATGATCCTCCCGGCAACTTGGCTCCAATCGACCGTGAAGACCATGGCCGGAGACGCGTCCATCCTCGCATCGGACAACGTCGTCGGCATCCGCACCGGCAACCGCGCCACCACCTCCAACGTTGTGGACGGCGACTACCCGAAGATCCGGGCCCTATTCCCGAGCTCGTTCGACACGGAGGTTACCGTCGACCGCGCCCAACTTGCGGACGTCGTCGGTCGCGTCTCACTCGTCGCGGAACGACAGACGCCCATCAGGATCACAACGGCGGATGGCCTGCTGACCGTGGACGCCGGGACCGGTGAGGACGCTCAGGGCAGCGAGAGCCTCCCCTGTTCTGTTACTGCCGGGGATGTCACGGTGGCCGTCAATCCGGCATACCTCGCATGGTCGCTCGCGGTGAATCCCGCCGCTGAAGTCACTCTCGGATTCCAAGAGAACCTGGCCAAGCCC
>Ga0308170_10002282_pt1 | contig 16704 bp, 12 predicted proteins | sample PhyBR2_2_FD_202136 | JGI IMG/M metagenome (GOLD analysis project Ga0308170, IMG submission 202136) | Phyllosphere microbial communities from UC Gill Tract Community Farm, Albany, California, United States - DLSLSB.R2 | ecosystem: Host-associated > Plants > Phyllosphere > Unclassified | place... | reverse complement strand
AAAGAATCGTGAATCTCGATGGGAACATGGATCATTAACGAAATCCGCCTCCTTACCTTCTGACTTATCCTCGAATCCCTCACCCCTCCCCTTACTTCTCGATCTAAACAATTCTTCTTCCCTCCTCTCAGCACACCCTCTCCTCAACGTAGACTCTTCCTTACAACTCCACAAACGTTCAATCTCCCTCTCATCATCCCTCCTCTCCGGCGGCTCTCCTCCCCGCTCAATCCCTCCGAATGCTCCACTATCTTCCCTCGGTTCATCCATTGGTTCCTCACGCCGACACTCGAAATTAGGGATGCTCAAACATCGTCAGAAACTCTCAAACGCCCAACCCATCGTTGGAGGAGGAGGTGGAGGTGCGGAACTCCACCCTAGATCTCCATCAATCGATATCACTTCCGTCTTCAACCCCGCACCTGGTGACATCTCCCGCGACGGCTCAGGAGGTCAGGATGCAGAAAGGTTATTCGAGGAGGCATTCCCCATGCCCTCTACCTCGAATTCGAATTCGAAAGGAGAGAAATTAGTTTCACCTTTGATTAAATTACTTTCTTCACCTTCTCTCCCTTCTACCAACACTGCCTCTCCAACTCTCCAACATTCATTACCGACTGCGACGGCACAAGCTCAGGGAGGAGCGAACGTCGATGCGAAGATGAGGAAACGGGAGAGTGGAGGAGGGGGTTTGAGGGAACTCGAGTTGGTCAAGAGACGATTGAGTTTGGAATCTATTGCGAGTAATAGTAGTGAGACGGCAATGGTTGAGGCAGAAGGTGAGGCGTTGACGGACGAAGAGAAATTCGAGGATGCTTTAGAAGAAGAAGCAGAAGAAATCGTACGTTTTTTTTTTTCCCTACTCTTTTTCAGGTTATCAATCGACAGACGCTGATCCAAGGCAGAGACGGACAGATCTCACCAATTATGCTTCCTACGACCATGTCGACTCCCCCACCTCGTAAACGATTCCTAGTTTCTTCTTCACGCTCGACGACACTTCCTCTCGAAACCTCCGCAACCCTTTCCCTCGGTCTCGGTCTCGGTATAGACCTTTCATCTCCTCCACCTTCGATGCTCTCTCCCGAATCAGCGAAAGTGAGGGCTGGAGGAGGAGTAGAGAGGTTACAAGGACCGTTAGAATTCGATGAGGTGAAAGAAGAATTGAGTGGGTTGGGAATGGGATTGGGGTTGGGACCTGCGATGGGGATGGGAGATGGACAGGGATTGAGAGGATTGGGATTGGGCTTCGGGGAGGAGGTGGGAAAGGGTTTGGGAAAAAGAGAGGAGGAGGACGAGTGAGTTTTAAAAGTTTTCTTTCGGGATTGAGGGCATAGAGAGACAAGATACTAATACCGGTTCTGAGTAATAGGTTCGGCGAGACAATGAGTGATCTGATTGGAGAAGAGAAAGAAACTGAGGAATCCAACTACGAGTGCGTTTCCTTCTCTGCTTGTTTCGCTTCCTCGGCAAATGGAGCTAACACTCTCCTGACTTCGCAGGGATCCACCTACGCCTCTTCTCCCTTCGTCTCTCCCCATTCTCTCGACGACTGCCCCTTCGACTCCCCCTCCCGCTCAAGCACCTCAACTTCACTCGAAATCTACTTCACCCGTCAAACTCGTTTCGCCTAAACGACAACTCCTCCCCCGCTCACCTCCACGAGCAAAGAAAGTGTCGTTACTCAAGTTACCTGGGTTGAGTTTGAAGATGAGGAATCAACAACAATCGAGTTTGTTGATGGGTTCGAAATTGTTGCAAGGTGGTCAGAGTAAGAGGGTTTATCCGAGAGGTGCAGCTAGTGGTGCGAATGGATTGAGCGGACTGGGGTTGAAGGAGATTGGGAAGAAGGTTGCGAAACAACAAAATTCGATGATGAATTCGTGAGTTCTATCTTCTCTCGCTCTCAGGTCTGGCGATGAATGTTGACACCTCCAACGATATCTTTCAGCTCATCCAAAGTCGTCGCTCCTCCCGCTTCATCCAACTCGCCTACCGAAGAGATGTACTACGGTTCACCTAATCTCTCTGATTTACCCGGTTCATTCCTCGCATCTCCCGTTCTTCCCACCTCCTTCTCCGACTTCAGTCATTCTCCCTTGTCTCCTACTCCTACTCCTACACCCACTGCCGCTCGATTCGCTCGTATGCGTCGAGGTGGTAACCAACCTCAAACTGCTCCTTTACCCGATTACTCTGTCACCGCGAATTGGGACAGATCGATCTCTCCTCTTCTTCCCACGACGACTCCAGGTTCCGCTTCCGCTTCAACTTCGACTTACTGTCCACCTTCCTCGACCCTCGAACCTCCCGCTTCGGTACCTGCCACTCCTACTCTCGGTCCAGGAACTCCAACTCTCTCGGCATCACCTTCCTTCAATTCCGATGTATCTGCACCTTCGACTCCTATTCCCGATCAGCAAGTAGTGCAACAACCTTCAGATACTGCTGCCACTGCTGCCGCCGCTGCTGCTGGAAAAGGAGGAGAAATGAATCAACAACTCTTCGATGCCGCCATCGCTTCCACTATTCTCGGTGCGATCGTTTGCATCGGTGCAGTCAGTTGGTTGGCAATTAGTGTATTCAAAAAGACGAATCAGAAAGGATCGAAGAAAGGATATTACTCTGGAAGAGGAATCGGAAGTGATGATCACAAGAGTCGAAGGTTCTCGGATGAAGATTCTTCAACTCTCGAGGATGAGAAGTATCGTGCCTCACCTGCATCGACACCCGGTGGAGGTAGACCTAGGATCTCGGCACCCATCTTGACCGATTTGCCGAAACCTCCTCCTATGGCTCGATTATCGTTTCCTCCCGGTCAAGGAACAGGAGGACCCGTCGAAGGAACTGGAACTCCCGAACGCTCGTTCTCTTCCCACTTCGATGCTTGGGTTGATGCTTCGACAAGGAGGGCATTACAAGGAGCTAGTACGGAAGATCATGGAGGTTACCCTGAGGAAGCGGTTAGAGGTGACGGAATGAGTACGAACGAGAGAAGGATGAGTCGAGCTAGTCGTCATTCAGTTCAATCATTCGCTGGAGTCGGAAGGAGTTACACGAGGAACAGTCAAATCGGAAACAGGTCGAGTTATCGTTCTTCGACTGGACCTTCGATCGTCGATTCTACTTGGTCCTCGACTGGAAACCGACCTGGTACTGCCTACTCGTCTCGAACTTCCCACCATGACCCCTCGAACAAGGATTACGATCTCGCTCCGAGACTCCCTTCACCAATTTCGAGACTCAGTGTCGATACTTCCGATGTCGCAGCTTACTTCGCTACTCCTCCCGATACTCCCACGAAATCCCTTCGTTCATACTTCACCGAAGTCGAACCTCCAGTTCCTTCCCTCCCCGAAGATTACCGTGATCTACCTACTTCGACTTCGGTCGTCAAAACTCGTCAAAGAGCAACTTCGAAATCCAACGGTAGCAAATCCGCAACCTCGTCTTCGAAGAATATCGCTACTCTCAAGTCGAACCATGCTATCAAGACGATGCCAGCTCTTAATTCCATCATCACTTCGGACGAAGGTCACGAATCGCCTACTGAAGCTGCGTTGAGAAAGTTGGAGAAACGAAGGGCGACGGTTGATGGTGGGATCTTGGCGGATGGTCTTCAAGCTCTCTTGTTCCAGGCTCAACTCGATTCACCAACGAAGGGAATGACGGACAGCAACACGGAGGAGAAACCCGATATCTTCAGTACTTCGAGTGGTGGAAACGGTAGTGCCCAGATCAAACGAAACTCGATCACTTCGAACGGACTCTCCTCGTCGAACACTTCATCCTCGTCGACGAAAGGTAACGGCAAATCACCCAAGAAGTCTCGACCTCAAACTATGCCTCACCTCCCTCCAACGATCGTCGTCTCTTCCGATCAACCTCCTCCTCCTACCCCTTCCTCTCGCCAACGCACTCGCACTCGAACTCGCACTGCCGATTCTTCCGAACCTCATCAACAGCATCAAACCGACGCTCGAGCTTCGATGAAGACTTACGAACAAAACCTCCCTTGGCTCGCTCATTCCCCGTCTTCCAACTTCTCCGTTCACCCTCGAGACGATGCAGGATCAGTCATCGACCCTGAAATGCGCTCTATCCGTCACTTCTCGGTCGACACGAACAGGTTCTCAGTTGATTCGATGCCTCCTCCTCCGAAACGATTCTCTCAAGATTTCGCCTCGTTCGCAGCTGGTCGCGCTTCTCAACATGCTCCTCTAGACTCGATCGATATCGCTTCGAGGAGGTTAGCTTCAGAAGATGATCTCGCTTCTCAAGGTGGAGATGGTGGAAACGATACGGATGAAGAAGAAGCTCGTCGCACTCAACGTCGCAAAACTCTCCTCTACTCTGTCTACAAGCAACGTGGTGTCGATCTCAGCCCAACCTCTGCCTCGACCAGCACTGTTCAAGCTTCACCCTCTCCCGCTTCTCCAGCTCCTCCTACCCCTTCTTCGTTGGCGAAAGACACCTCCCCCGCTTCTCTCAATACCCTCTCTCGTACTTCGCTCTCCGACGAATCAAACGCTGATACACCTACGAAAGGTGCAGCGAGAGATCTACTCGTCAACAGCTTCCCTTCTCCTCCTCCTCTTCCAGAAGCTCCCGCTTTCGCCTCTCTAGTCGCCAATCTCGAATCGACAATGGATGCAGCAGCTTCTCTCGCTGGTGACGAGCAATCTACTCCAACTCCTCCCACTCCCGGTCGCAGCGCTTCCTCGACTTCGGTCAAGACGACAAGTCGAACTCGATCGGAAACGACTATCGCTGGAAAGGAGAACGATATCGGTACTGCTCAATACATGCTCCACGATAAGTTCAGAGCGCCTCCTACTCCTCCTACCGCTGCTTTCGCACCTCCCGTTCGTCCTCCCAAATCTCCAATTCGAATGAGTATCGTTCCCGATTCTACCACTTCGACCTCACCTTCCTCTCGCATCCCTCTACCGAACCGTCAATCTGTTCGACAACCTTTCGCTCAGGTCAACACGATGAACGGTGGAGTCAATTCGATTCGTGGTCCCGTTCCTCCCGCTCCCACTTCGACTGCCGTTTCAAAACCTACCACCGTCATCTCTCCTCCCGTTCGATCCTTCGCAGCAGAACTTCAAGACTCGGTCGGGAACCCAGCAGAAGGATACGATTCCGATACTTTGATGTCTGGATTCACCTTCAACAATCGTCACCACGGACCTGGTCGTTCGTTCTTCGACAACTCGAGGGACAAGTCAGGCATGATGAGTAACTCGAGCAGCGGTTACGGCTTCGCTAGTGGAATGTATTCGACGAATCCAGCGAGTTTGGAGTCGATGGAGGAAGTAGTTGCTATCTCTCATGCAGAGACTGTACAATTCGGTCGATCTCGTGCTAGCGGGTACGTTGAGATTTTTCTCTCTCTCTCTCTTCAATTCGCCAAGTTCCTGACCCTCTTCGTCTCGAACAGCATCCCTCAATTCTCCTGGAGAAGGAACACTGGAGTCGCCGCTTCTGGAATCGGTCAATACGATTCCGAGGAATCTGCTTACGAAGAAAGCGATGCCGAAACTGCGATGTTCAAAGCTAGAATGGATCCCATCGCCGAGTAGAGAGGGATGTTGAAACCGACGAAGCTGAGATCGCTAGCTTACCTTTATTATCTTTATTATTCCCACTACCTCTCCCTCTCTCTCGCTATTCTATTCAGCTCTTGTATCCACTCGTGCTCGTTTCACCTTGTTCACATCTCCGTTCACCTAGACTTGTAACTCGCTACAATTTCCTTTTCTCAGGTTTCGCCTCTCGTCGAAACGGAGTAGAGAGAAGAAGCTACCGCTTTACGCAACGAGATCCAGATCGATGAGTAATGTCAGGATGGTATCAAAAAGAGGAAGGATCTACAGATCGAGCTCGAGGGTAGAGACAGTTTTCGATTGAATCCACAGCAAGCTCAATGACATTCGGAGCTTGAGATCTGTCGGTATCGTTTGCCTGTAGAGACAGTGATAATGGATCAGACTCGCTTAGGGTTATACCGAAAGTTGGAGACTCACGACGATGTGAATTGGCTGCAATTTAATCGATTCATCGAGCAAACGAGCAGGTTCGGAACGCTCCTCTTCCTACATCAGGCGCGTAGATGCAATGAGCAGTCAGTACAGTACGTCGAGGAGAGGGAAGAGGAAAAGAGCTCACTAGAGTGGCGCCGTTTCGAAGCATTTCGCAAACGAGAAGCAATTAAAACAACGTCGCGTTGGGTTCTGCCACTCCTTCGAGGTGAAAGTCTCCGTATCGATGTTTAAGCTCACTAACCATGTCTCTTGACCATTTGCTTGCTGTCGTTGCTTGTTGCTGATGATGAACGATGGACCATTCTCGCATCGTCCCGAGAAGCGCGAAAAAGGATTCCATGTCATCGTTCCGTTCTCGAGGGCTGCATACCGTACCATATCAGGAATAAAAGGCTTCGGAGACAGCGGATCCTACTTCACCAAAGTCATCGGAATCAGCGGGTGAAGAGAGATTCGCGAAATCAGTAAAGCTCACCCTTCGCACTGTCGCTACCAGTCGACAGACAGGGACGATCTTGTCTATCGAAAAATTTGTCGAAAATGACCGCAGTCGATCGTCCTCGTAGCCCTGATGAAGAGTCATAACGTCAAAGATCCGAATCAGAGAAGCTCGAAAAACAGTAGCGACCCACAAGCGTGAGCGTCTCCCCCCTTTCGATTCGCTCGTAGACTATACCTAGAGCCTTGAAGATCTCTTGACAAGTATCAATCGAAATCGCTGAAGCAGAAAGTGAACCAGTCTGGAAGTAAGGGTCGACTTTCTCATGCAGATCGTGAAGCCAATGTGCGATGTCTTCTCCTCGTAATGCGCAATACTCTTCAATCTTGGTCACTTGTGCGTCGAAAGCGTCATTGTTGATTGACGAAGAGTCGGCGACAGGCATCGAAACTTGCTCAAATCGCTTGCGAGAGCGGACAGCGTAGAGGTCTGATGGGATCGAGAGGAGTGAGGATGCTTGAGCTGAATGTACTGGTCAGGCGAGGTAGTAGGAGGAAGGAGGAAGGGACTGCATCAGACAGCTTTCGATTTCGCTCAACGACCGCGGAGCTTTTCGGAGTTTTCCCTCTCAGTTTGATCGTCGAGCGACAAGAGTAACCGCAAGTATGCACACTGTAGGAAGGGGTATTGATAGAAGTACGAGGACAACAAGGGGTACGAACGAGAAGAATTGGATCGTCGCGAAAGTTCACGCTCGAGGAGAGAGGAGCGACAACGGGGAAGGAGGTTTGAGGAATGATGCTCAGAGATAGTGACTGGAGAGTAAACGGGTTTGAGGAAAGTATTTGTTGAGAGAGCGATGACCGAGTGAACGACAAACAAGAGCGTGAGGAGGAAGACCCCGGCCATTCCTCATCTAGCGGACTCACAGAAGTATCGGTAACGCCTATCTATATGAATGAGCTAGATACACTTACACGCCAACCATCTGAAGCCCAGAAGTTGGATCCAGAGCTCATTAGACATTCCTTCGTACTTGAGCTGAAGATTTTGCAGTCTACGTTTTCAGCCTGTGCGAGCAAAGGCAACAAGTCCTATGAATGAGCATGTCAACATGTATCTATAGCGAGCTGGATCCTCTCACCATAGCTGCCACAGATTCTTCAATGTATTGTCGGACTCCAGCAACTCCTCCTGGCGTTGCGAACCGAGTAATATGGTCAATGTCATCATGAATCGCCTCTTGATCCTTGAAGCTGTGTCCACGCCAATCTCTTGCCACCGTACTTTCGAGGTCCTTGCGTAGCTGTCCCCAAGCGTGACCTCGAAGTAGCTTCACCAATTCCTGAACACACGCAGTCGTGGACGCAAATTCTTTTGAAAGGGATTCGCAGTGGTCCCAAAAGAGTGCTAAGGCCATGTTGTCAAGTGCCATTGTGATTCCCTGTTCACAGCCAATGCGAGTCAAGAAAGGATGCCAAGCAAGAGAGAATAGCCAACGTTCATGGCTTACGTAGAGTGAGGCCATATTGCACTTGCTCTTGTCCTGATCCGTGAGATTCCAGGGCGAACCTTCCCGTAGATCGCCGAAGACAGGCTGAGGAGCAATGGAGATCAGAACAAGACTCGAGGGAGCGAGGGGAGCGAGGAGACTGACCAGGTTCAATGGGTTTATCCCGTACTCGTCTTGTGCATTCTCTCCACAACGAGTTTCAATGTCGCGAAAGAAGTTTGTAACTCTATCGTGCTCGGCGCGAGGAAACAGTCTAATCTTCTCGTAAGAATCGTCGGTTGCGTCGCAACTGAGCTCCATCAAGTGGTCCGCAACGACGCGCTTGGTGTGATTCTGCCATCGGTACAGATGCAGCATGTCGTGAACTTGAGGATGATGCAGGCGGCCGTGATCCCATCGTTCGACTATGTTGTCGATGATGTCTACCGTAGTTCTGATTGAAGCGGCACGAACGAGCTCTAGGATACGAGGCATTGAGGATATCAGTAAGGACTCGTGAGAGAGCAGGCGAGAGATAGAGGAGGGAGAGAAAGCAAAGGGGATCGGATTGTGATGCAGAAAGGAGGAAAACCGGTAAAAGAAGTTGTCGACCGCGGTACTCCGAGCCTGTCTCTTTCGATAGCGAGCAGTAGAGTATTCGAGAGCCTGGATGAAAGTCGACGGATTTCGGGACAGAGGGAGAAGAGGGGTCCGAAAGAGCTGGAGAATCGACGAAGAGCGAAGGAGAGAAAGGGAGCGGCGGGATAAGGAGGGGTTTGCAGAGTAGAGAGTTCGATCGTCGAAATTGAATGAGGATAAAGGGGATCGATTAGAGAGTGAAGGCTGGGTTTTGGATGATGGTAGGAAAGGTAACGAGTGAGTTTCAGTCATTGGAGGAAAGGCGAGACTCGAATGGCGGCTCGTCCGAGAGAAGGGTTGTTCGAGCTATGAAAGACAGAGTCACTGGGTCAGCTCGAAATCGAACAAGAAGTCTGATCGACTGAATAACCCGATTGGAATTGCGAACGTGGGAACCATTCCCCTACTCCTCAGTCCAGCACAAGGGAGAAGAGGTCGAGTTACGTCGTCCCGTTGAATAAAGCGAGAGGAGCGAGTTGACGAGTGAGGAAACCTGAACTTGAATCCGACGTTTGCGATAGATTGATCCTTGAGCTCCTTATCCCAGCTTGTCCCGCTTCTTCACTGGATATCTTGACGTCCAAACTTGACCGAGCCCATCCTGTGACCGAAACGAGAGACGAGAGACGAGAGACGAGAGCGAGAAAGGGAAAGCAGCGAAACGAAATGTCGATTGCTACGGAAGCAGTTGTGGAGGACGTTGAGCATCGATGAGCCTGTACAAACGTCTGTTCAATACAATTGAGCAACTTGCGAGAAGGAGAGAGAGGCAACTCACGCTTCGAAGCGAGCGAAGTTTCCACCTCAATAAGCACTTCCGAGCAGTCTAAATAGCTCGCCAAAGCTGAATACAACCATAGTACCCTTTACGTAGCTCTTCCAACTCGTTATCTAGGTGTTGAAGCGTTGTGGGCGAATAAGAAGATGAAGAGTCGAAGTCGGGTCAGGGGAAGAGCTGGAGTTGTGCGGGGCGTGATAGGTACTAATATTGTCTTCATGGTGATTCAGGCTGTTCGAATTGTTAAAAAGTCAGAGGAGAGTGGTCAACCTCGAGATCCGAAGTTTTCCAACTTTCTTGATCCTCTACTATTCATTCTCCGCTCTGGATTGGCTCACAGGAAGCTCTGTACCACTCTTTACGCTTTGCTCTGCTCTGGTGCTTCCAGAAGAGCGCTTTTCCTCTCACGTGAGTTTTCACCCTTTCCTCCCTTCTACCTCGCCTCCGTTTCGCAGACGAACAACGCACTCGCTAGGAATGGCTGTACGGCTCAAATTTGCTTAGCTCGGAGCGTCGAACGCGATCAATCCACTCTCTTCTGACGAGCCATTCCCCTGAAATCTTCTTTTCGCACAACTTTCCTCACCAATTCTCGCTCACAAACGCTCTCAGCGTATGAATCGGGATCGGATAGGGCAGTGCCTCAAAGTGACAAGTCAACAAGATAGCAGGAACGACATCACGAGTCCACACAAGTACACTTTTCAACGTCTGCGATATCGTCCGTACACTGCCTCGCATACCTCCCATCCCAACAGTCAAAGACAGCAGGCCAGATTCTCTCTATCGTATGACCAAACGCAGGATTCGAAGGTCCTCCAGAATTGTTTGGTCCCCACATCTAGAGAACGTAAACACAAAGTTGGAAGTCAGGGAATTGTCGGAAACAGCAGGATCAGGAGTAAAGTCGACTTACGTCATGGATCCAGTGATCTTTGGGAGCCGAGAGTAGACCGTCGAGGTAAGCATAAGAGCTGTACGGATTTGCGAGGATTCGACGCCGAGAAACTACGAATTGAGCTGACCAAGCCACTGAAGCCGGATGTGTTCTCTTCATCAGCTTGCTCTACTAATTTGGGGAGACTGACACTCACTCGTCTGTCCACCAGGCTCACAGAGCTTTCCGGTAAACATCGCGAAGAGTTGCGACCAAATAGCGAAATCGATATTGACTCGCAAGTCTTTCCCACAATCTCCCTCGATGAGAGGAGCAAAATGAGCGAATCCCGTTTGTTCGTTGATAAGTGCGAGACGAGGTAGAGCGATCTTCCGCCATGCGAGGTGAGGTTGAAGGTAGAAAGTGTGGGTTGCGAGGGTACGTTTGCGAAAAGGCGAGGCTCCTTGAGTTGGAGACGGTGTTGCAGGAGCGTATGAAGTGTCGTTGTAGTGAAGGAGGATATGCTGTTCGTGAAGACTCGGTCAGCAAGATCTTCATCGAATCGAATCGATATGAGATTTCACAAACTCACCTTCAGATAAGTTTCTCCTTCTCTGCCGACGTTCTCGAGCGGTACTACCTCGTCTTCATCCATCAGCCCCAAAACCTCTCTGATCACCTCGCTACTGGACGGCCCTTTGTTGTAAATGATAACCCTTTCACTCCTTTCCTTGACGAAATTCAGCTCCCGAAACAGCTTGACGTGCTCCCTCACTTCCGGTAGTGGCTCGTCGTAGTATGAGATGACGATGTCGACGGTGTCTCGCTGAGCTTGAGGGGTTTCTGAGGCGTCGAGGAAGTTCGACTGAGAATTGAGATCGGTTAGAGACGAGCGAGAGAAAGAGGGTAGATATGGGAGCGAGAGCAAGGTCAGGCCCGCAAGGAGTGAGATGAGGGTCGGGAGAGTTAGTAAAGGCGAGATATGTCGACGAGGGGAGGAGAACATCGGAGTCGAAAATGCAAAGAATGATCGCTTCAGTCTGGGGAGAGCGTAGTTCTCGGTCAGAGGTGGAAGAGGTCGACGAGAGAGAGAGGAAGAAAGTCGAAGGAGGAGTTCACCATCCGAAAAGATCCGCGGTCTTGAGCTTTCGAAAATTGAGTGATCGATCGCCTCTCTCGCTTCCATTTCTACGAGACGATGTCGACTTAGCTCGAGCCTATAGAGCCGTAAGGGAAAGTTCGACGTCCTTCTCCGACCGACGCAAGGATTATAGTTTCCGGTACAGCGAGTTGCGCACCTTTCGGGGATGTACTGCCGCTGATTTCAGCGATGTGGTCGACGATGTGGTCGACTAGGTACACAAAGACTGTGGGAGACGAAACGAAGCTGGATTGAGGTCTATCGGCACCACGCTCACGACAGGATTCGAGGACGCACCGAAGAAGCACGAACCAGCTTTTTCGAAGCGGGATACGTTTCGTCGCATGACGAAGCAGACGAGAATTCACGAAGTATTCACTACATGGACGGAAGTGAGATCTATGCGGATTCTCCCGAGTGCTTCGGGATTGTAACGATCCTCGTGACGAGTGAGGCGACTATCATTCGATGTTTGCGAAAACCTGAAATGAACGTTGTCGACGTTCATACAAGTCCCGCGCAGTTGCAACCCCGTGAAAGCTTCGTTCTGATATAGATCCAACTCTGACAGAGACCGCAAGTAACATCGCAAAGTTGTGACTGCACGACCCTTGGGAAACGAGCGAAGTTTCTCTCAACTTTCGACACATCACTCCTCGACCTCAAATTCACTCATACCCGGGCCTCTGAGCCCACAAATAGCCCATTCAACATGTCTCGACCAGAAGAAGACGCTCCATCAGTCGACGACGTTCACTTTGACAAGACGAAATTGGAAGCATCAGCGAGCGCGGAACGAGGGGAACTGTTCTTATTGAACTGGCTCAGTGGATGTGAAAAGGCTCTGGAGAAACTACCAGAGGTAAGCAAATTTCCTTCAAAGGGCTAGGGAGGAAAGAGGGAACACGAAGAAGTGGGGTTCGAATTGATGAAAGGCAAGACTACCTCCTAGGGAGCTATAAAGAGTTGGAGAGGATGGTTGAACTACTGAGAGGCTACCAGAGCTAGTCGTATCTGGGTAGAGTGCTGACATTCGCTCGTTTACCTTTGAAAACAGTCCGCCATTCATTCAGAACAAGCGAACCTCACCATTTCCCTCCTTTCCCTGATCACTCCACCTCCACAAAACTCGACTACACCCATAGTGAAACCTGGTAGACCAGCGCGAGCTCTCATCTCTCGAATCTTCCTCCTCCTCCTGAAAAGAGGAAACTCGAAAGGATTGTTCGATCTCGCACAGTCGCTGCTGAAGGGAACTATCGGGAATGATTACAAAGGTGCACCGGAGAAGGAGAAGGAGTGGAGAATCGCTTGCGCATATTGTTTGGGAGAATTATATGCGGTTTACGGAAATCAGGTTAGCTCTTTCGTTTGCTCCTACTCTTCGATCTGCTGGTGCTGACGAGACAAACTTGTAGGTTATGAGTCTGTATATCGAGATTATGACGGTGATGACCAGATTGTACAAGACAACTTCTTTCGTGAGTCAAATCTCTGGAATCTCCTTGATTCGTCGTTACTCACCTAGACCTTCAACTGTAGCCTGTCATCCTTCGATACTCGTCTCTCATGTGCCTCAAGAAGGTGATCGAAGTTGCCGCGAAATCAATGTCGGATCAACATATCAAGGAGACTTTGAAATCGTTGAGAGGTGGATTGAGTGAGAAAGGGGCAGCAGTCATTCGAGGCACAGCCGATGTGAGTCTCGCTCGCAAATCGTTCACCTGTTCATGTGCTCATAAGCTCCTATCTGTAGTGCCTACTCGCTCTATCAGCAGCTCCCGGTACCTATTCGACCTTGTCAGAAATCGACAACATCCTCTCTCCCGCTTTCAAAGCGCTCGAAACTGCCGATTTCGTCACTCGCCGCTCTCTATCTCGACTCATCGCCGGTATTCTCGCTGCCACACAAGTCGAAGGTAGTGCTCCCGCGCCACCCCCGGCACCGAAGAAGAAGAATGCCATGAAAGAAGGAGAAGAGGAAGACGATGTTTACCCCGAGATTGGTGCACCGTCGGCAGCCGAAGCCTCGAACAAGACTTTACTCTCCCCAATAGAGATGCTCGTTCAGCTATCGGGACCTTACAATCGATCGTCCTCTTCGAATCGACTCCGGAACGCAATCATCGATGTTTACGCCGAACTCTTCAAGAATCTCGGATCATCTTGGGTCGAACACTACTATCCGGAGTTGGTCAAGCATGTTATCGATGAGATTGGATGTGGAGCAGCTGCTGGATTAGGTTGGATTGGTTGGAATGCTCGAGCGGCGGAAAGAACGGAACCTTCGAAAGCTCGACACGATGCACTTGCAGCTCGTAAAGCCGTCGCTGTCCTTCTATCGGACGTCGTTAGTGGTCAACTCTTGAGTGAAGCGGGTCAGATCGTGGCGGCGAGGGAAATCGGAACTCTTTACCTCAAGAAATGGCCATCCCTCATGCCGACTCAACCTCCTCCTTCGAAACAATCCCTCCTCATCGCCCTCGAAGAAACCAGCTCGATCCTTCGAAGCCTCGGATGCGCCCCTCCAGCAGTACAAGAGGCTCTCTACGATTCCCTCGTTCGACTCGTCTCTCATCCCAGTCACAGCGTTCAAATCAGTGCAGCCTGGGCTCTCCGAACATTCTGCAACGCTGCACCTACTCGACTCTCTTCTACCATCGTCCACATTGTCGACCTCCTCAATAAGGATCTCTCGACCGTCTCCTCGAAAGGCCCTTCTTCTTCGACGACCGAAGTTCATCGTCGAGTCATCGGTTACGCTCATTCCCTCGCCGCTCTCATCAACCTCATCCCTCACAAACCTCTCTACGTCTCCTTCGACCTCTCAGCGAAATGCATGTCCCTCGCGATTCAACTCCTCAAACAATCAGGAAATCACGAACTTCACATTTCGGGAGTCGAGATTCAGGTCGCTTGGATCCTCGTTTCCGCCCTCATGTCCCTCGGTCCCAACTTTGTTCGACTTCATCTTCCCCAACTCCTTCTCCTCTGGCGCAACGCTCTCCCGAAACCGACGAGCAAAGATGCGAGTGCCGCTCAAGTTCGAGGCGACAACGAATGGGCTTTCCTCCTTCACATTCGAGAATGTACCCTCTCCGCCATCCTCAGCTTCCTTCGACACAACGGTCCTTCGGCGTCAACGAACGGAGGAAACGCTCTCGTTACCGACGATATCGCGAAACGACTCGTCCTCCTCCTTTCGAACGGTCTCTCCTTCGCCAATTCCTTCGCAACTTCTCATCCCTCGATCGCTACCGAACAATCACCAGCCACTTCTTCCCGCTTACAACTCGTCGACCGCGATATCATGTTCCGACGTCGACTCTTACAATGTTTCGTCGCTTTCGGTCAAAGTCCAGCTACTCAACCTTATCAGATCCCGTTACTTCAGCAAGTCGTCGCCTTATTCACTGATTCCGAGAAGTACTTTGGAGAATCAGCTCTTCAAGCATCGGCGAGTGCTGGGACTTTCACCTCGATTTGGGATGAGTCGGATGGATTGGGATTCGGTGTGACGAGTTTGATGAGGGATGGAGCGAACGATGTTGCTGGAGGGGATGATTCGATGGTTTCGGGAACAGCAAACAGCAAATTGGCGAAACTGAATCGAGACGCTGCAGAAGCGAAGATCGAAGGACAACTCAGGGTCGTTATCCTCCAAGCCGCAGAACACGACTCGCTCGTACTCTCGTCGAAACGAGCTTCGGAACCAGCAGGATTCGACCCTCTCCCCGAAGCACCACCTCCAGCAGTCGGTCTCATCGATGCCGGAATCGAACTCTTCGCCCTTTACTTCTCCCTCCAAGAATCCCCGAATCAGAACGCTCTCCTCCAAATCATGATCAACAACTACCGATCATTCAAACTCGAGAAGAATCCCGGGAGGAAAATGGCTATCCTCGCAAATTCGATCACGGCTCTCGTTGGATCTCTTCGTCACTCTCGTCGAGCTATCGAGGCTCATCAAGTTGCTGGATCGATGCGGGACATCATCAAAGACGCTCTACTCCACTCGGATGCTTCCCTTCGACAAGCTGCAGCGGAATCACTCGGTCGTCTCTCGGGATTAGGAGGAACTTCATTCATGGCAGCTCAAATTCAGTTCTGCGTTCAACAAGTCGTCAGCAACACGGATCCCGACAATCGAGCTGGATGTGCACTCGCATTCAGTGAGATCTACTCTCACGTCGGATCTCTCGCTGCTGGACCAGTTCTCAAAACGATCGTCGACGTTCTCCTCTCCCTCTCTGCCGATCCTCATCCTCTCGTTCACTTCTCAGCTCTACGATCCCTCTCCCATGTCATCGATGCCGCTTCCCTATCCTACGCTCCCTTCACGAACAACACTCTCGGATTACTCTGCAAACTTTACATGCAAGATACTCACGAACCCGAAGGAGGAACGGCTGGATCTGTCAATCTTCGAGGAGATCTCCCTGCCTATCAATCAATCTGTCGAGTCCTCGATGCCTTGATCGGAGTCCTCGGTCCTGAATTGCAAGAATCTGCACGAGTCCGAGAACTCGTTCTCATCCTCCTCAAAGAATTGACTCTCGAAAAGGACGATGGAATCTCGGTCGAAGCGATCAAGGCTACCCAACACTTCCTCATCTTTGCTCCCGCCACTCTCGATCACACGACTCTCGTCTCGAACCTCCGATCTCAACTTTCTTCGACGAAACAACCTCTCAAAGTTGCGGCAGTCAACAGCGTCTACCAGCTCGTTCAGCGGGATGCAGCACTCATGTCGAAACTAGGAGGAGATGGACTTGTTCGAGAACTGTTCGCTTTACTCGATGACGATCCCAGTATCGAAGGAGTTCGGGATGCGATCATGTCGTGGCTTCGTCAAACTGCCGACGCGAACCCCTCGGGATGGATCGACCTATGTCAGCGAATCATGTCTCGCTCAGCTGGAACCGCAAACGTCAAAGTCGACAGTTCGCTTCCCGCTGGAGGACTCGCAGATGAAGAATCGCAAGGATTGGGTCTCGAGGCAGAAGGAGGAGCTCGACCAGGAGCAGCGAATGCTAGAACTTCGTCTCGATGGAGGACTCAACTCTTCGCTCTTCAATGCCTGCATGAAGTCTTCGTCACCGTCGTCAAAAGCGGGAGGAGGGAACATTTCGATATCGCACGAGCGAGAGCGGTTCGAGCCAGCAAGAAGGGTCTCTTGATTACTCGAGTCAGCGATCTCATCAAGATGGCTTTCACTGCTTCGACCGCTCAAGTCATGGAGATTAGGCTCGAAGGTTTGGTCGTCTTGAAAGATGTTATCGATGTAA
>Ga0308170_10002281_pt1 | contig 16704 bp, 19 predicted proteins | sample PhyBR2_2_FD_202136 | JGI IMG/M metagenome (GOLD analysis project Ga0308170, IMG submission 202136) | Phyllosphere microbial communities from UC Gill Tract Community Farm, Albany, California, United States - DLSLSB.R2 | ecosystem: Host-associated > Plants > Phyllosphere > Unclassified | place... | reverse complement strand
GGTCAGGTCGATTCCGTCGTTTGATGCTGTACGTCCTTTTCCATCTTTTCGCATGCGGGAGAAAGACTGATCGCTTTCGATTGGATAGGTCGAATGCTGCTGTCGTAAAAGCCACTATCTTCCGAGAATTCTGGACGGTAAGTTGAGCGTTTCTACGATTTCTAATGCGAAATTCGAGCTGATCCCAGATTCCTTTCCCTGACAGGATTGGGCGATTCGTATGCCTTACTCGCGGCTCTCTCGTCCGTCCCCCCATACTGACATTTCTTTCTTCCTACAGCTTGGCTTCACTTCATTCCTATGCAGGTATGCCTCATTCTCTCCCTCCTCTCCTTGTCTGATAGCTGACTCAGTTTGTTTCGATCAGGTTGATTACTCTGATATGTGGGACATCATGGCTTTCTTCCGCGGCGGAGTGAACGGCGAAGGAGCGCACGATCAACTCGGTAAAGAGATTGCTACAGCTGGAAAAGAATGGGTGAAAGAATGTTATAGATGGGCAGATTTGGAGGCTTATCAGTTCAGGTTCGTTCTCCCTTCTCCTCTCTGTAACCTGCCTGTGAACGCAAGCTGATGCGGAACGGGGTGGAGAGTAGGCTTATGTTGGAGTATGGGAGATTATACGCGGATGAAACTACTCCTGGTTCAAACGATTTTACTGGAGACGAGTAAGACTTTCCCTTCTCTCTCTGCCGCTTCATCTTCTCGATTCCATACTCACGTCTTCTCACCTCTTCCACAGGAACATCGAGCCCATTTGGAACGGACCCGTCAAGCTTTGAAAGCAAACATAGAGCTTCGTTTTTCCGTTTTTCTCCCTCTCAAAGAATCAGTATCTTTCGTTTTCCTTTATTTGGTTTTCAGTTTCAGTCGTTACAGTATTGTAGGAAAGGATTTCATCATTCAGTCATCGTTCATCATTTTCTTAGCTGCATTATCAAAGGAAGTCATTCTCGTTATTTATCCTTCTCTCTCAATTGGAAGGTCTTGACGAGTACCTCGCGAGCTTCGAGAGAGATGGGAATGATATGATAGATTGCGGGCGAGAGATCTACAGTTCTCTTTAAGCTGTACGCCTTTTCGTCGTTGGTTCGTGTCGATCGTGTCCTCCACTGAATAACCAAGCCATGATAAAGACTGAACCAAACACGAACAAGACCTGCGAGACCTCTTCCAAGTTTGATCAGTTCAGATCAAGGGATCAAGATCGAAGAAAGAAAAGACCTCCGCACCTGAGAACTCCTCATAGTACTCGAATCATTGATCAACCTACTCTCCTCCTCTGCTTTCGCCCTCCCAAACACAGCAGTCCCAGCTCTATAATGACCATCTTTCGCTTGTTGTGCGTCCCTCCCCATAGTTTGTTGCTGTCTCATCCTAGCCCTCTTCGCAAACCTCTCTAAATGATCATCCCCCCTCGCCGCTCTCGTCGCAAACGGATCGTTTCTCGAACTAGCTTCTTGACTAGCAGTACTACCCGCCGATTGACCTCGTGCTGGATGTTGCCATGCGTAATTCGCAGATTGACGTCTTTCTTCATTCGAACTAGTTGATCCTGATCCTCCTGATCCTCCTGATCCAGCATATCCGAATCCACCCGATGCAGAAGTGTATCCAGAATGATGTCTTGATCGTCTACCGTGTCCCATATAACCGCTACCTCTTCCTCCTCCTCGAGAGAGATCATAAGATTTCCTTGAATTCGGATCGGACAGGACAGAGTAAGATTGAGATAATTGTTGGAATCGAGAAGTTCGTTCGTCTGGTGTCATACTTGAAGTTGAAGGTGCATCTGGATGATATTTCCTTGATAACTAAATAAACTCCATGATGAGTATGTCAAGCGATCTTCAAAGGGAAAGGAGAGATGAGAGTTTACTTCATAGAATTTATCTTTTATTTGTTTACGAGTTGCGGTAGGGGGTACTCCCAAGTTTTGATAGTGATCTTGATCGGAAGAGATGGAGGGTGAGGCATAATGACGACGGAAGGAAGAGAACGAGGAAGGAGAAGCGAGGAAAGGGAGTTGAGGACGGAGGAGGGGAGTAGAGGAGCGCAGGAACGCGCTAGGGGAAGAGAAGAGCATTCAATAAAGAGCTCTGGATTTGGATCGAGCAGTGCAAGATGAGTGGTAGAAAGGGAGGACAGCGATTTTAATGATCAATTAACGACGTCAATCAATCATTGCATTCTCTTCTACTTCAACTTTATCTAGCCTTTGACTTATCAGGACATAGCTAAGAACATAGCTCAGATCAAAGACTAATAAGACGGTTCCATCGACTTTCCTCTCACCCTCCAACCTTTCACCGCATTTCCCTCTCTTCCCTCCGTCCCTCCCTCCCTCTTCCCTCTACAATGTCCGATTCCGAGCCCGATTTTGACGACCCTCGTTTCCTACTCGACCTCCCTCCCGCCCCTCAAACAGAATTATCCTACACAGAGCGTCGTAAACGCAAGCAAATCGAATCTGAACTCAAAGGTCGTAACAAGAGTAGGAAACAAATAGAAGAAGAGAAGCGGGATCAAGGCTTAGCTGCGAGTTTATTGGACAAAGCAGAGAGGGATCAAGATGGAAGGGGAGGGGAAAGTAAAGCGTTGAAAATGATGAAGTATGGTCCAAATTACTCTCGACTGTAAATGAGGGAAGGAAGCTGATCAAAAGAGTCAAGTATAGGGCTATGGGATTCAAACCTGGTGATTCGTTAGGTAAACAAGATGCCGGTCCATCTATGAAACAAAACGGTGGTTTCGCAAAAGCATCTTTCGCACCCGCCTCTACAACTTCCTCTGTACCTTCCTCCAACTCAGATACCACCACCTCGACAGCAACATCGACGAGTACACTCGAACCCAAACGAGCAAACGAACCAATCCGATTCGAAATTCGAACTGGTACGTCTTCTTCGTTTCCCTTTCTCCCTGCCCCTCACTCACTCTCTCCCCATTCCCAGGTCGCACGGGTCTCGGAGTCCCTCAACCTCGTAAACCCCGAATCTACCCCTCTTTCACTCCCGGTACCTCCTCTAACCCTACCTCGCACTCGATCGATTCGACCCCACTCCCAGACCTCGACCTCTTCCTGACTCATATCCGATCCTCAATCGATCAGAAACGTGCTTTTGGAATCCTCAAATCTTGTAGACGTACTCTGGAAGAGCTCGATAGGAGACAAGGAATTGAAAGTAATCCAATGTGGTTAGATCCGGATGAGGTAGAGAGGGAGGAAGCGAAGTATAGGAATAAGAAATTGTTTGAAAAGTTGGATAAAGAATTGGATGGCGAGGAAGTCCAGGAGAAGGTTAGTGAAGAGAGGAGGGAGAAAAGTGAGTTGGATTATTTGAGGGGTAGGAACGAGACGGTTGTGGAATTGGATGAGGAGGTTGAAGAACGAGAGAAGAGGGAGAGGGAGGAACAGAGGATAGAGAGGAAGGAGAGGGAGGGAGAGGAGAAGAGGGAAGAGGAGGAATGGTTTGCGATGGATGTGAGTGCGAATTCTTTCGTTTCATCTGACCCTTTTTTGGAACGGCGAATGATGTTTTACGGCGAATTTCGCTCACAGGTCAGTACGAGGTTGGCTTTGACCCTCTCTTACCTTCGCCATCACTATCAGTAAGTCTCCTTTCAAGACTCAGCTCTTCTGATTCATCGAGTGCTGACGTTTTTGGAATCGATTCTACAGTTACTGCTTTTGGTGCGGTTGTCAGTACAACGACTCGAAAGATCTAGAAGAGAACTGTCCCGGTACTGAGGAAGACGATCACTGAGGGTGACTTCTCAAGTTGACGATAGAATGGAAAATGAAAGAATGTTGTTGTAACAAGACATTTCCGTTCCTCTTGCTCGTCTCTCTCCTTCGGCTCCTAGTCTCTCTCTATCGCTCGAGAATAGAGAGACAAAAAGCAGACATGTACAAAACTATTTGGATCATTTCGTTACAAGCAACTACCTTTCCCTCTCTTAATCCGTTTGCATTTCCTCTCCACTCGTCGCCGGTGCATCACCTCCCGCAACGTCGGTCGCTGGTCTAACCTGTGCCGGGGCACCATCCTCTTCCTGCGAGTCCTTAGGGTCCATCTTGTCCAAATACTTTTTCAAATCCTCTCCTTCGACAATCCTAAACTTACTAAACCTCTCCTGTTCCTTCTTCGTACCACTTCCCAATTGTTCCCCCAACGCCATCGGCGCCTCAACTTTACTCCCCTCTCCACTCATTCCACCTCTCTCATCAACCCCCGATCCTAACCCAACGATTCCTAAACTCGTATTCTCGACTGTCAATTCCTTGTCTTGTTGTAAAGTGTCTCGGAGGGCGTGTAATCCATGTTTGATCAATTCTTCGAGTGATGCGGTAGGGAAAGAAGAGTAATGAGTTTCGAGGTAAGTTTTCGCCGATTGAGAACGAGCTCCGATAGACATGGCGTAGTATTCGAGACAGTTTCCGGAGGGCGAGAACTCGTATAAATGAGGTCCTTTATCCTATCGTGTCAAGAAGCGGGGTTAGCGAGAAGAAGAGGGAGGAGGAGGAGATGGGAAGAAACGAACGTCGTAACCTGCTACCAAAAGTCCTACTCCGTAAGGTCGATGACCGTAATGTTGAGTATTGATTTGTGCCTCTGTCAAACGATAGCAACCATGTTCAGCTTCGAGCAAAGAGAGAGAGAGAGGGGAAAAGTGGAAAAAACTTACTGTCTGCGATGGCAGTTACGATTCGACTGACAGGTAAAGGACGATTGTACAACATTCTTGAACTCATCGCTTGAGTTCTCATAAAATTACTGTATGGATTCCACTCGATTCGATCAGCCAACAAACATGTTTGGATAGAATGTCGAAGCGAGAACGTACGAGAGAACCCTAGCATCCGAAGTTAAACCAGCAATAGCGATTCCTAAATGATCGTCGATCCTGATCAACTTCTTTTGATAACTCGCCAATTCACCCGTTGACCTCTACGGAGAAGAAGTCCACCTTTGATCAGTTAACAGGGTGACGAATTTCGAGATGGAAATAAGAGTGTTACTTTGAGACCTAGGAGGATTACGTGAGTGTCTGAACGAAGTCCAACACATGCTGAACCTTGTTTCACTGCTTCTAATGCGTATTCAACCTGAGAGATGGGGAGGGAGAGAGGGTTAGCCGCGTCATTTGAGGAGGAGAGAGAGGAAGAGGAGGAGAACGAACTTGGTGCAAACGACCTTGAGGTGAGAAGGTAGAGTTGTCGTTGTCGTATGAGTTGCGATGCATCTTTGAATAGGGAGAGTGAGGAGAGGAAAGAGAGCAAGAAGTTGGAGGTTCGTAATTTCAGAATAAAATTCGACTGAAGCTTCGACAAATCTATCTATGAGGTAACATACAACTACTGGTAGCTCTTTGGCCCCAAAGATGCGGTTGGAAGGAGCAGAAATTGCCCTCTGAATCTCCGAAATTAACACACCCGACTGAAGCGGAGGATCGGTCGAGCCTCAGCTCGTGTTCGCCGTAGAGGCTGAAACGGAGACCCTAGGAGGCCCGCAACACCTCAAATCGAGGCCCTTCGAACCGAGCCTCCGAGGGGTGTCCCCTTCGGAGCCTCGAGGAGCCCTTTAGAATCGCATCCTGCTCGATCGTCGCTTCGACTTGCTGTCGAAAGCTTGCAGCGACCTCGCGCTCACAGGACGTCTAGCTCGGACATCTCTCAATCCGCTCACCAAGCCAGCACCAGTCACAAGCAAGCATGTTCTGGACCGGCGTGCTCGCGACAGCTCACGATAAATCGCTTTCCTGCTCGAGGGCCTGTTCGATTCTGCCGTCTCACGCCGTGGTAGCAGACCGCAGACTCTCAACCTAGTCGCTGTCAATTGTAGAGGGGAAAGAGGAAAGCGTAGAACCTTGTTTGGCATGTAAAACAGGGATACAAGTATATGCGAAGGGTAAAATTCGAAGAATCTTCGAACTTCTCTAAAGTGTCAAGGTTGACTTCTCCAATCTTCTCTTCTGCTTGATGATGACCAGTCGAGCTGATTCATGAGATCTGAACGCGACAGACGATAGTACGCTCGAAAGCTGCGGTGAGAGATCGAAGAGGTCAACTCTACTTCTGCGAGACAGAGAGAAAGGAGCGAACTCACCTTGCAAGTGCTCGTGTATACTGTTCTCTGCAGCCGAGGTAGAGTGTTTGCCGGATCCTAGCGAGTTTATGAGTCTCATCTTGCTGAGTTACGAGGAGGTTAGATGCGAGACCGAAGAAGAAGGGAGCAGAGGAGAGAAGTGATCAATCGATCGTGGCACGATGTAGTGGAGTTATCTTGGTGCTTAAAGTCTGAGGAGCATGATGAACGAGTAGAGCGGTCGGATAGGGGAAAGCGAGTAGTTGAGGCCAGGGATTGGAGCAATTCCAAAACGAGATCGTCATGCATAACCTCCTCCCTCGTCTCCACTCACTCCTAAGTGCTACCACATACTGTCCCTTCCCTTGAGTGTACTCAGACCATAGGAATCCTCGTCGAGCGTGAGTCTCCTGCCCTTCACCCTCTTCGCTTATGCCGTGAATTCTTCTCCATCAAAACGCCCCACTGACGATCTCGCTACATCTCTAGGTCTTGTACCTACCATTTGACGTTGTGAATATACTCAACAAGCATATGCCTCGAATCCTCCGGGTTCACGAAGCGTTGATGGACTTGTTGAACGAACTCGACAAAGTTGAGGAGAGCGAACTTGCTCTCTTCGTTGGAGTCTGGTGTGTAGGCTCGACATGCTATCTTGCCGAGATTTTGAACGTCGAGATGTCGCTTGAGCGTTGGGGAAAAGGGAGTAGGGAAGAAGAGAGAGGAAGGGAGGAAAGAGGTTTGAGAGAACTAGAGGACCTTGCCCCAAGAGGAGCCCGAGCTAGAGAAGTACTATTATGCCAAGCAGCTCATAGGAGTCGATCTGGGAAAGGTGAAAATGAGCGTTGCTCTCGAGAAAGAGAAAGATTCCTCTCTTCTCCTTCCTCTCTCTTACAACTCATGCTTTCCACTCGAGCTAAACTACCTATCTCGACTACGCAAGCAAAACACTTAACCAGCGCTCACACTGGCCCCCGATCTATTCTCTCTACTCTCTCCCTCCTCTCGCCTTCATCGCTCTCGCACCCTTCGACCACGTCTCTTTCCTCTCTCCCTCAGTTTCTCCTATCCTTGAGCAGTCATGACTCTCACAGGACTCCATCGAGCCACCGATGCAGCAGCGAAACGAAACATGGAGCAGATTGTCAAGTGGAGCAAGGAGGAGAAGTTGGGAATTATCACCAAGGTTTTACGTCAAGCGAATTGGGAGAGTTCAACGGGAGGTGGTCAACCGGTACCTCCTGGATTCAGAGGTGACAGTTTCGAAGATGTTGATTAACCTTGGAGCTTCAAGTCGGATAATGCAGACGAGGTAATTGAGTGGATACTAGAGAGCTTACCGCCTGGCGAGGAACGTGAGTCTCTCGGAACCCTCCTTCCTCACGCCTTTTCCTTCTCTGTGCTGATTCATCCTCGTCCTCGAGAGTAGTTCATCGTTTGGTACTCGACGTTTCGAACGTTCTCTTCCCCTTCTTCGTCAACTTGGATCGACTTCTCTACGCTCACCACGCTGCCAACCGTCCAGACTGGTCCAGCTTACTCCAAGAACGACGCTTCCTCGAACTTCGCAAGCATAACGCCGTCCTCGACTATCTCATCGAGAAGATCCACACGATCAAAACGTGTTACTCCATTTACGATCATCCTTCGAAAAGAAGACCAACGAAGTACATAGCTGAGGAACCTAGACACGATCCAGGAGCGAAAGCGAGAGGAGCGAAGCTTGTGGTAGAGGCGAAGCGGGAGTATCGAGAGGGAGGAGGAAAAGGTCAGAATCAACCGATACCACGTGAGCTTTCGACTATTGATTCTCTCTTGCTCGTTCAACTTCATTCGTTGTACTGACGAAGCGGGTGATCCAGAGATCGACATGCAAAAGGAGGAATCCCGATTCCCTGCTTTCTCTCCTACTACTCCAGAAGAGCTTGTACGTTTCTCAACCTCTTATCGCGGAGTGATCGACGTCGTAAACTGATCCTGTACCTGCTGTAGCGCCTACCGAACAACCCTACTCCTCTGCAAGTGCTTATCCATCGTGAAGCGACGAAACTCCAACAAAGGTCAATTCAGATAGTTTCCCGAAGTGAAGCCGATTCAGTATGTCGCGATGCAAGTCTAGGCCGATACCCTCACCCGAATTATCCCGTCCACTCGTATCAAGCACCTTCGGAACCGTCTCCTCTTCCTTCGCACTCCTCCTCGAATCAGCCATCCTCTTCCGATCATCCTTCTTCTTCTCGTCCTCCTTCCTCCTCCTCGTCTATCAACCCTGCGACTCCTACTCACGCGAAGCTCCCTACTGCCGCCGATATCGAGTCCCTCCTTCATACCCCCTTCCCGAATCTCTCGCTCATCGTCGGAACCGACTCGGACCACCAAGGTCTCAATGACCAATGGTCAGCATCCTACATCCTCGGGCTCTCCTCCTCGCACCCATCTCGAGCGACCGACCTCAGGAAACGATTCAAGCACTCTTCGGACTGGGGTTACATCGACAGAATCGCACAAACAATCGCGATGGTCGTTGCCGGATGTGACGAAACCGATGGTCTCTACGGATACACGGTTGCTGGTATCGCTCGATCCGGTCGTGAAGTCGACCAAAGGACGCCGAAACAGTCTCAAGAATTCGCCCTTCTCGACTTCTGCAACTCCTACGTAAGGTTCTTCGAAATGTACGAGGAGGTACGAATCCCAGGCGGCCAGACAACGATCACGGTCGACCAGCAGCAAGTTGAAGTCGATATCAGAGGTTTCGAGCAACACCTTTACGAGTGGTTCAAGAAATTCCTTCCCCCTAACAAGGTTTCCGAGTTCAAATTCTCGCTTCAACTATTCCTCTCGACTTTCCTCGGACTCTTCACCGATCAATACGAAGTAGTCGATAAGCAGCTATGGAGGAAAGCGGCGGAAGAACGGGTGGAGAAGGAAACGAATCGACAACTGGAGGATATCTACCGACGCAAAGGAACGCACAACCACCCGTTCAGCTCGTTGATCCGACACTCGACTACACCGAAAGAGAATAGACGTTCACCTCCTCCAAACTTGCAACTCAACTATCATCTCGTCAAGAATGGACCCGATTCTCGTACTTTCTGGCAAGAGGAGAAGAAGACCGCCGAAGAAGTCATGACCACTCAGAGTCAAACGATGGCCCCTCTCCCTCCCGTCAAAGCTCCTCCGAAGCAGAAGAAGAAACAACCGACGAAATCGAAACCAGACGACGACGGACCTTCGAGCGCTCTACGAGAAGGACACGGTATCAAGAAGTTCGACTATGCACTCTCAGCAGTCCCGTTACCGCTCAAAGACGCTACTATTCGAAATCTACTCTTCCCCGGTGAGCCTCCTACTTTTCTGATCGTTTTATCGCTCACGACACTGACTTGTGCGCTCTCAAAGGTATTCCGGAAGGTCACCACTTTCACCACAATTTGGTCAACGTGCTCAATTCTTTGCTGAACGTCTGGCTCAACGAATCACCTGCTATCAACGAAACGATAAACGGAATTCTCTCGCTTTACTGGCAATTCTCACCTTACCGTCTCGTCGAGCGTGGATCGAATCCTCGAAACTTCGGGACCTTCGTCGCTGCTGTCGTACTCGAGTGCAAGACTTACTACCGCAAGCATCCGCTTCCGCCGACGCATCAACCCGACCCTCTCCCTCAATCGATTCCCCCTCACAATCCCTCCCGGTTCCCACAGTGGCTCGAAGATCGAGTTGTAGAATTCCTCGTGTCGGTTCCTCTTCATCTCCACGCCAGCTTCCGACAGCTAGTCGCCGAATACCGCTTTGTTGAAGGAGAATTCAAGTACTCGAGCAAAACCGTATGTTCAGTTCTCATCCTTCACCGTCTCCTCCATACTGACCAGTACTGAGTACTCGACTACAGTTCGACTTGGTTGGAGCGATGGTTCTCAAGGAACGTCGTCGTCTTCGTTTCCCTCCTCCCATCCTCACCAACAACGATTTCATCTCTCTCAACTACACCACGGCTGGAACGGGATTGATGAACGCTTCCGACGCTCGTGGTCGCTCACTCGCAAGTTTCCTCTCCAGTAACCTCACCTCCTCTCTCCTCGACTTCTCAAGTCGAATCCCTCTGAATCGTTACAACATCTCGACTTTGGACGTTTCGAACGCTTCTACCACCCTCTCGAATCTCTCCGACGAAGTCCTTCAAGATCTTGTACCCCTCACTCAGGCGAAATCCGTCAAAAGGTTACTTCGACTCCGATTCTTCTCGGCTCCCCTTCCAAAACCATCTCCATTCGAACATCAAGGACCTGCCGAACCTTCCACCGATGCTACGGATTCAGATTCGACAGACGATGAGGATGTAGAGATGTTCAACTTGGAAGATTTGTTGAAAGAGGACGGGGAGACTCGGATGGATTGGGAAGAAGAAGAAAGTTCGGATTATGGTGATGATGAGGACGATGAAGAAGACGATGAAGATATCGCGATGGATGCGTCGGAGTTGGAGAAGGGATTGGAGGATCGAATCGCAAAAATCATCAGTGATGCTGCCCTCAAGCAGAACACTCATCACGATTCGACTTCAATCTCACAAGCCGCCAAAGCTCTCGCCAAACTCCTCGTTACTTCGGTCGACTTCCTGATCAAGCATGTCGGTATGTCGTTTGTCGAGGCAACTCGTTGGATCAAGTTGAACGGAGTCAAGTGTAGACGAATCGGAGATATGGTCATGGGAGGAGGAGGGAAAGAAGTCAAGTTTAGGAAGAAGGACGATTTCTTCGACATCGGGAGGAAAGAACCTGAGGGAGAAGAGTATGAAGAAGCAGAGGAAGAAGAGGATGAGGATGCGAAGAAATCGAGTGCGAAAAAGGTGTTGAGGTCGATCGTTTTAGGAGTACTCCCGTTCTTCGGCCAGACCTTCTTCGTGAGTCATCCTCCCTGCCTCGTATACTCCTCATAGCTTGTACTTACTGTGGATGCCTCGTTTAATAGAACTTCCAACCAAGAGGATGCGACATCAACATGCCGATCCTTCGCTCGCTCACGAATACGCCTCCTAGGGTATCAACGGCTCGCGACCCACCCGATTATCTTCCGACCATGATCTTGAAGCTCACCGATCGTCTCGCCGTCGATTCTCTCGTCGCGAACAATTCTCTCCGAAACGTTCGATTCCCTCCTTTCGAAATTCCTCCGACCACTTCGCTTCCGCAACGAGAGCCAGCACGACACACGTACGAGGAGGTTCGCAAGTGGAAGGAGGAGGACTCCTTTGTGAAGCTGCAAGCTGAGCACCCCGACAAGATCCTTCTCGCCGCCAAAGACCACTTTCCCCACCTCGAATTCCAGGAGGAGCCTTCATCTGGTCCTTTCCGAGTTGTCCGACTCACTCAGAACGGACTCGCGACCGCACAAGCTCAGTCACGAACGATCGAAGCGTTCTTCGATAATCTCGATCTTACAGCTGAAGATTTGACTCAAGTTCCCCATGAAGCTCTCAACTGGTGGTTCAAGCCTCCCATCGGTCACAGACTCTACCACGGTAACTTTTACTTCAATCGCTTCGAAGTCATTCCGTTGGTGTACGATCCCCGTCGGTTCACGAAAAAAGGATGGAACAAGTATCAAGGTCCGTTCTCTCGCTTCTCTTTTCCAGTGTTCGCGAGACTGATATGGACCCTTCTGCTCAGGTCGAATGGGAGGAAAGCCATGGACAACTGTTCTCGAGATCCTCGCTTCGGAACACCCCAAGATGCTCGCTGTCTACCGGAAACTCGAAACCCTCAACTCCGCGGGAAAGGAGCGACGTCCTGCTGTTGGCTTTAGCGAAATCACTCAACCAGGGACGGGAGTGCATCAAGTTCCTCCACCTTCTCGAGCACAGAAAGGTTCAGTCGAAGAGGCAAAGATCGACGACCTCTTCTCGATTCTCAGGACGCAACGAGAAGGGTCGAAAACCGTTCTCCGTCTCGAACGTTCTGCTCGCGACAAACCATCTCCTCCTGTTCTAGACGATCGACGAGGGCTCTATCTCCCCTTCAAGGATATCGTCACGCCAACTGGACAAAGGGTACTCGAAATCTGGGGAAGCTGGATCTTGGCGAACGTCAACTCGGATCCTTCGTATCCTCAAATCGTTCACGTCTTGGACCCGCTCTTCGAACCTCGTCCTTCCCCTTCTCCTTCTCGACCCGCCACTCCCGCTCATCGACCTTCTCGCACAGCTACCGAATCGTCTTCCAACTCTCTCCCCCCTTCTTCGTTCCCTTTCGACTCTTCCGGCCAAGGGAATCGCAACACCAGTGATACTTCTTCAGCTGCAGCCCTTCCTCCACCGTCCCAAGCAGATCATCGAGTAACGAGCTCGCCTGCGATAGGTTCGACCTCTCAATCTCAACCTCCTCATTCCGCTCCACCTCCCGCGTCTCTCGATCAATCTTCTCTTCCTCCCTCGACCGACGGTATCGCTCCCAACAAGCGAGGATATCTGATCGCGAACGATCTTGGTCGTCGAATTTCAGTCGATTCGATCCTCATCTCGCCTCAAGGGCCTATCAAGTTCTTCCGGATCTCGTCCGGTCAGAAGAAGAAGCAAGAGCGTCGAGCGAAAGCGCGTCGAACTGCTTTGCTACCGCTGGACGCTCGTGGGAGATTCGTCAAAGGACTACAAGGTGAGTCGACATCTTCTCTTCACGATTACGAGTGGAGCTGACTCTCGTGCGCCCGTGCTCTAGATCATATTGGATCCACCTCAAACGATATCATCTCCCTCCTCGCTCGTCTCAGCGTCGATCCCTCTCGGGTCGATTCCCTCGTAGACTTCGAATCCCTTCGACTTCACCTTCCTCCGACCCTTCAACCCTCCCTTCTCCACGTCGAAGACTATCTCGGATCGAAACGTAATCTCGTGGAGCAGGAACGTCGTCGAGCGAGATTGGACCAGCAAACCGCTCGACAATGGAAGGATGCTCTGCCTCCACCTGCCGATGGGAGCAAACTCGAACTCACTCTGATTACCTCTTACAACGGAATCACTGGTGGTGCTGGGTACGGAGTTCGCAACGAGAAGGAACAGGAAGATTCGATGATACGAGTTTTGAGAGGGTTCTCGTGGGTGAATCTGTTGTTGCTTCGATCGAGTGAAGCGTATTCGTCGCAAGTCTGTTCGAAACCTTGTTGTGGTGGAGCGTACGTTCAACCAAATCTGCTCTTCTTCTCTCAAAAACTCAAAAGCGAGATACTGACTTTGCTCACTCCCTTTCCTCGAACGACAGTCTCGTCCACCCAAGTCGACTCGGGGACTCACTCAACTCCTTCAACCTCCGCTTGGTGGTCTGCATTCGATGCTTCGAGGTCGGACATCGAGACGACAACGCGGCAGCGAACATCGCAAGGATGGCTCTTGCTCGAGGTCGAGGCGTCCGAGGGAACATTCTCTCTCCCGACAACGCCAAGCTCTCCGGAAACAAGTTCCGCGGTGAAAAGTATCAGGTTACAAGGTTAGAACATCAACTTCGGAAACATCTTAGTCCACTCTCAGAGGAAGCCAGGAGGCAAAGGTTGTTGGAGCTTAAGGAGGGTGATTCTTTGATTACTCTCCTCGAGATGACTGCCGTTGCACTTATGGAACTTGACGAAGACTTCTTGGTCGGAGATGACGAGGAGACTGACTAGGAGGTTAATGGAGGATTCACAACATTTGAGTATTTTACATTTCGACTGTTCACTTTACTGAAACGACCCATATCTATTGAGCGCAAGTAACCAGAAACTACAAAGGCGAGTCAAACGAGAGGAGGTAACGAGAGATTCTATGCTAGAGATGGGAAGAGAGTCAAGCGATTTCGACAGTTGTGCTATTCATCGAGGAGAGTAGAATCCTCGCGGAGAAATGAGAGGGAACGTCCGGGGACGAGACCCAGCAGGGATAGGTCCAGCTTGAGACGGCATCGCGTAGTACGGGACTGGAGGAATGGCGAGGGTTGCGGAGGGAGGAGTAAAAGATTGTTCGAGCGAAGGAGGAGGTTGAATCGAGGACGATGAAGGTTCGTGGACGTTTCGACGATGCTTTTCGAGTCCAGCAGATCGAGGGAATTGCTTCGGAGGGGTGCAGTCGTTGCAGACGTGGAGGAACAGTTCCAGGTGAGCGAAAGCGAGGTGGTCGAACAGGTGTTGACGAGTATCGAACTTACTCTGACAGTCCCCCCATCCGCATCTCCACTTCGATTCGTACTCGAAGCGACGGACGAGATGAACTGCTTCGAGGTGTATCAAGAGTTGCTCGAGAGTTTCGCATTCTTGAGTACATCCGTCGTCGTCGTTCCAGTGACATTGATGACGGGGACCTCCTCCTCCAGTCGCCGGTCTCGTCGACGCTGATACTTCAGGAAGGAAAGGAAGGGCGAACGGCGAGAGGCTGAGGGGAGGGAAAGCGGCATTTCGAGTCGGAGGAATCGAATAACTTGGATTTGACGACAGACGGGGAAGAGGGAGATGTGGGGAGGCAGGAGAAGGCTGGTAAGAGGGAGAGAAGGAGTAATCTGGCGGAGGATGGAGAGGAAAGGTTGAAGTTGAGTAAAGGTGGTTATTGACTCGGAGTTGCGAAAAGGATGATGAAGAGGAAGTGTAGGCGCCGCTGAGAGGGAGTGAAGGAGCGGGATAGAGGGAAGAGGAGTGATCTCGAGTAGGTGGGGTGAACGAAGACTGGTGAGAGCTTATTCGTTGCTGGAGGGCGACCAGTCGCGAAAAACTGTGTTCGTCAAAGTGTTGGAGAAGCTGTTCCACCGAGTCGCACTCAACGTCGCATCCCGGCCATCGACAGGAGTGTATGATCTCAGGCGAGTTGAGGAGATGAACGAAGTGAACGTGCTCGAATAGACTTTGTGGATTTTGATAAAGCTCTAGACAAGGCGAGTTGCTGCTTGCTGACCAGGGACAGAGAGCCATGAGGATTCGAGAGGCTGGGGAGTATTCGAGTGGACCTAGATATCGAAGTGGATGTAGTGCGAGAGAGCGAGTCAGCACTGCATAAACATCTTGAGGGAAAACGGAAAATCGAACTACGTCTGAAAATCTGCTGATTCGGACCAGTTCGAGTTCCCTTCTCTCGGTACTTCTTGCGAGATGTATTGACTACGTCGAGCGAGAGGCTGAGAGTCGAGAGAAAGTAGCGCGAGAATTCAAAGTATTGCGAAGGCGTAAAATCAGAAAAATCGATTCGCCTAGGTTGGATGCAGGTCTGCTGCTGAGTGTGAGGATGAGAGAGAGAGAGAGAGAGAGAAAGAGATGTCCACGGGAGTGACTCTAAGCGAGCGAGCGATTCGCTCGTTGGACATCAGCCTTTGTGGGGGATGTCCCGCGAGCGATTCGAGCAAAACCGAAATTCTCTCTCTTTCTCCTTTCTCTTTCCTTCACTTCACTTTCCACTTCACTCTCCACTTCCCACTTCTCTCCAATACCAACTCAAACTTGGTGATTCGTCTCAAGAACAACATCAAGAACTAACAACATTCGAGAGGAAAGCGAGATGGTGAGTTCTGACTCCTCCTCCTTTCTCTCTCTTACTCGGGACGCGGGAGCTAACTCTCTCTCTCTCTTTCTTTCTAGTCTCTATTCTCTCCCGGAGGTGTCTCTCGATTCGTTCCCATGTGAATCTCAATCGCTTGTTGTGAGTAATTGTCCATTCTTTCTTCTCTTCGTTCGCAACTGATTCGAGTGTTCGTCTCTGTCTAGCTGTCGAAACGTCTCAGGTCCCTCATTTCTCAGTGTCTCTCTACTCAACCTAAACCTCCCGTACGTCTCAACTTGCTACAGTTTCTCAAAACGAGAGCTGACGAAACGATGAGAGTTTGTCGAAACAGATCTCGCAAGTTGTGCAACTTTCTGCTCTAGTGAGTTCTCCTCTTGCTTTAATCTTCTCTCGATCTTGAATTGACGAATTAAGACTCGGAGGATAGGTACTCGAACAAGGAGGAATGCAGGATCACAAGCTCGAGGTTCAAGGTGGTTGGAAAGAGAGTCTCTTTTTTGTCGATACTTTTTTGTTTGCTTTTTTGTTTGCTGGACTCTTTGATACCCTTAACGTAGCTCCTTACTAGATCCTCCGATACTCACGGAGGCACTGGCTCCTCCTCCCAAGGAGGATGTCTCAACTTGCAATGTTGATTTTTTTTTTGTATAAAGGAGAGATGAATTGCGGAAATTTAACAAGAAGCTAATACACTAAGTACGACAAAGGAGGGCTCAAACGATACCTTCCTACACCCTACCGAGACTGCGGCTCATGCACTCGAATCGACACAGTACACCGCTAATCCCACTCCTCGTAGTCAATTTTGAGAAACTCAACTCACGAAAGTCGTCGAACTATTCCGTCGATTGTCCGTTGCGATAATTCGGAAGGAGAGGGAGAGGATTGGCTAGGATCGGACTTGATTCTTGACCATCGAACATCTGCTAGAGTTTGGATTGCGACGGCGACGACAGCTCGGATAGTTATCTGAGCTGATGCGTCAGCTTGCGATCTCAGGGTTGGTAGTCCCATGAGAATCTCGTCGGAAGAGAAGGTACTCGTGTTGAAAGCGGTTGAGAGAGTGTTCGAGAGGGTTTCGAGAAGTCGTGACCAGTACTC
>Ga0308170_10002280_pt1 | contig 16705 bp, 22 predicted proteins | sample PhyBR2_2_FD_202136 | JGI IMG/M metagenome (GOLD analysis project Ga0308170, IMG submission 202136) | Phyllosphere microbial communities from UC Gill Tract Community Farm, Albany, California, United States - DLSLSB.R2 | ecosystem: Host-associated > Plants > Phyllosphere > Unclassified | place... | reverse complement strand
AAGGGGAGGAAGAGGAAGGAGAGGAAGGAGAGGAAGACGAAGGAGAGGAAGACGAAGGAGGGATGAATGGGCGACAGAGAAAACGATGCGCACAAACCACGAGAGGAAAGCCACGAAGAATCCGAGCCAGGCGACTGCGCGAGGACGAGGAGGAGCGTCAGCAGGAGGTTCACGAGGTGGGACGACTTGGGCCAGTGCACGTCTCCCTCGGGCTCGAGACCTGCTCCTTCGCCCTCGCACGCACTCGTGCAGCTACACTGCGTCGTCCAACGAGGGGCTTGAAGAAGGGGACGAGAGGGAACAGGAGGGACTCACGGTGGAAGTTGATGGCGTACTGGTCATTGAGGCGCAGCATCGGCAGCGTGTAGCTCTTGCCGTTGAGCGGGTTGATCTGGGCCGGCTCCCAGAGCGATGCCCACCGAAAAGGCGGCGGCCCGCCGTGCAGAGCGCGCTTGGCGTCGTCGCTGAGGCCCTGCTCCTCGATGTCGTGCGTCGAGGCGGCGACGACGTCGTTCGTCGACGAGCGCTTCTCCATGTCGGACATGTCGGCGAGGTAGTCGAGGGTGTCGAGTGCGAGGGTGGAAGAGGGCGAGTGAGGAAGAGGAGGAGAGGAGAGGAGGGGGAGGTAGATAGGTGGATAGTCGACGGCGACGAGGCGACGAGGGCTCGACGAGGCTCGTATCGACCGCCTGCGATACGATGGTGGACTCGGCCTGGAAGAGGAAAGGCCCGACGCCGGACGACAAGGGCGCGGCGCCGCTAGCGGACCTCGAGACGACGAGACTCGACCCCTCGAGCTCGCGAGGCGAGAAAGCCCGACGGTGGACGGCGCGAAACCGTGGACGGCGAGCAAGTTGCGATCGAGCACCCGATCGCAGTCGTCGAGACGAGGTGCGGTGCCGGCCGTGCGCGCGGCGAAAGCTGTAGAGCTGGCGGGTCCACGGTCGAGGAGGAGGAGCTCGAGGCGACGAGAGGCTCGCAAGCGCTATCGCGGCGGGTGGGACGCTCGCAGCGTGCTCGCCTGGCGCAGCTGGCAGCGCGCAGGACGGCAATCAGCCCCAGGAGCGAGAGGGAGGTCCGCGTCGGAGGAGAAGCGCTGCCCCTTTGGCCGACCCCGCACTCGTCTCGTCTCATCTCCGCGACGGCGCTGCCCTCCGTCTGCTGGCGAGTTCCGCACCTCTCGCCCGCCCTATCGCAATGGCCCGCACTCGCTGCAGCCCCCAAGCACCGCCCGCCGCCCTCTCGCCCGCCGCCGTCTCGAGCTCCTCTCACCACTACCTCGCTCCTCCACCATGGCCCCGATCGCCTCGACCTCGTCGCTTGACACGACACCCATGGCCAGCACACACCCACAGCCAGCAGCAGGAGGCCGGCAGACCATCTTCGTCGTCGTGCGTCCCCTCTCTCAGCCGGGACCCCGACTCGAGGCCGGGCGAGGAGGAGCGTCAGCGAACAACTCGCTCTCGCTCCCTCCTCGCGCGGTCTGCGAGGCTGCGAGTGGCTCCAAGGACAGCAAGCTGACTCTCCCGAGCAAATGCGCGCGCAGGGACTCGGCATGGTCGGCATGGCCTTCATCGAGAAGATGCTCGACCTCGACAAGGACCAGGGCCGCTACTTCATCCGCACCTGCGTGAGTCCCTCTCTCCTTCTGGCAGTCCCGTCGAGCAGATCAGGGCAGGTGGGGGAAGGAGCAGCAGGGATAGCTCGGGACGCCGTCGCGTTCGAACCAACCCAACGTCCTCGCGAACCCTTTGCTGACGCCGTGTTTCGTGCTACAGGGCGAGGAAGATCATCTAGCTTACAATCGAGTCGGCCTCAGCGATTTCTTTCAGCACCGCAGCGTGTCGGACCTCTTCCTGCAGAGCGCGTCTTGGTACAGCGAGCAGCTGCCCGACCGCTTCGCCTTCAGCGTTGGCGAGCGCGTGACCGAGATCGACCCGGTCCACAAGAACGTCTACACCTCAAAGGGCAACGTCTACCAGTGCGTGCGCTCCCGCCGTCTGCTCTCCAAGCCGTCCTGACGCGCTCCTGTGCGCGCGCGCAGGTACGACCTCCTCGTCATGGCGACGGGCTCGAGCGGCGCCCTCCCGCCCTACGTCTCGCCGCAACAGGCAGCGCAGACCAAGGGCGTCTTCGTCTACCGCAGCATTGCCGACCTCGAGGCCATCATTCAGTACGCCGACCATCCAAGAGTCACTCGAGCGTCGGTCGTCGGCGGCGGGGTGCGTCTCGTCCCCTCTTGCCCGCCCGAGCCTCACTGCCAGTCGTGTATCAAGGCGAAGCTGACGCCTGCTCCTTCGCAACGCAGCTACTCGGCCTCGAAGCCGCCAAAGCAGCGTACGACCTGCCGACCTTGCCCGACGTCAACATCCTCATCCGGCAGAACTACCCGCTCAACCGCCAGCTCGACGCCGCAGCCGGCGAGCTCGTCCTGCACAAGATCGAGGACATGGGCGTCAAGGTCTTCACCGGCTGCGAGCCCAAGGCGATCATGACCGTCGAGCGAGACGGCGAGCAGGTCTTCGCCGGCTTCGAGCTGTCGGACGGCGAGAAGATCGAGAGCGACCTGGTGCGTCCGACTCTTCCCTCGAACCTCTCTACCTTCCCCAGGTTGCGCTCGCTCGTGCAGGAACGCTGACGCCTGCGTGTCCGAGCAGGTCATCTACGGCATCGGCATCTCGCCCCGGGACGAGCTCGCCGCGGCGTCGGGCATCAAGGTCGCACCTCGAGGCGGCGTCGACGTCAACGACGACCTCATGACGAGCGCTCAAGACGTGTACGCCATCGGCGAGTGTGCGTCGTGGCGAGGAAACGTGCGTCCCGCTCCTTCATCCAGCTCTCGAGGGGCAGACGCACCCTCCTCACGCCTCAAGACAGCGTGCTGACGTCGTCGTACGCTCGCAGACGTACGGCTTGATTGGTCCCGGCGTCGAGATGGCGTCGATCCTCGCGTTCAACCTCACCCAGACGGCTGGTCACGCTCCTCGCAAGATGAACTCGCCCGACCTGTCGACCAAGCTCAAGCTCATGGGCGTCGACGTCGCCTCGTTCGGCGACCACTTTGCGCACGAGCGCATGCTGCAGGACGCCGAGCGGGTCGAGCTCGAGAAGGGCGTCGCCCTTCACCGCAAGCGCCCTCGAGACACGCGCGCCGACCCGCTCAAGAGCCTCACGTACCGCGACCCGATCTCGGCGACGTACCGCAACTTCATATTTACGAGCGACGGCGCGCACCTCGTCGGCGGCATCGTGCGTCCTCTCCCCTTCTGCACCTCGTCCGTCGGCCTTCTCAAACTGCTCGCTGACGAGCGTCTCTCCCCTCCCTCATCCTCCCACGCCCTCTTTACCTCACACTCGCCTACTCACTCTCGCTCTGCAGATGATCGGCGACACCGGCGCCTTCACCAAGCTCGTCTCCATCGTCAAGAAGAAGAAGAAGCTTGACGTCCCGCCGTCCGAGTTCATCCTCGGCGCCAAGAAGGGCGACGACGACGACGGCGCCGACCTCGACGACGACACAGTCGTGTGCTCGTGCCACGCGACGACCAAGGGCGCCATCAGTGCGTGCGTCAAGTCGGGCGTCGTCGACTTTGCCCAGGTCAAGTGCAAGACGAAGGCTGGCACGGGCTGCGGCGGCTGCGTCCCGCTCGTCACCAACATCTTCAAGAGCGAGATGAAGAAGGCCGGCAACAGCGTCACCAACAAGTGGGTCTCGAGCGTTGTCCTGCACCTCCTCGACGCGCACTGACCCTCCTCCCCTCCCTCCCCTTCTCCCCTCCCTCCCCTCCTCCCCTCCTGCCCCTCATCGCCTCCTTCCCTCCTGCAGCATCTGCATCCACATCGAGATGTCGCGCGCCGACCTCTTCAAGGTCGTCAAGGTCAAGCGCCTGCGCGACTTCCGCTCGATCATGCAGGCCGCCGCTGTCGACCCGGACGCCGCCGGCTGCGAGCTCTGCAAGCCCGCCATCGCCTCGATCCTCGCGTCGCTCTACAACGAGATGGTCATGAAGCCTCGGCATCACGGCCTCCAGGACACGAACGACCGCTTCCTCGCCAACATCCAGCGCAACGGCACCTTCTCGGTCGTGCCGCGCATGGCCGGCGGCGAGGTGACGCCCGAGGGCCTCATCGTCATCGGCAAGGTCGCGTCCAAGTACGGGCTGTACACCAAGGTCACCGGCGGGCAGCGCATCGACATGTTCGGCGCGCAGAAGGCCGACCTGCCGGCCATCTGGGAGGAGCTCATTGTGCGTCACCCTGTCTCTCCTCTTCATCCTGCCGCCCTTCCCTCCTCCGTGCTGACTCCTCTCTCTCTTCCTCCACCTCCTCCTCCTCATCGTCGTCGTCCGCCTACGCCTTGTGCTGCTCGCCTCGCTCGTCGTCTCGCCTCGCCTGCTCGTCGCCCGCTTAGAACGGAGGGTTCGAGTCAGGACATGCGTATGGGAAGTCGCTGCGCACGGTCAAGTCGTGCGTAGGCTCTACTTGGTGCAGGTTCGGCGTCGGTGACTCGGTCGGCCTCGCCATCGACCTCGAGAACCGGTACCGAGGCGTGCGCTCGCCGCACAAGTTCAAGGGCGGCGTGTCGGGCTGCGTTCGAGAGTGCGCCGAGGCTCAGTCCAAGGTGCGTCCAGCATCACTTCTGCACGCTCTCGTCGTAGCTGTGCTGACCCTGTGCTCGTCCTGCAGGACTTTGGGCTCATCGCGACCGGTGCGGCGGCTTCCTCGAGACGGCTCTCGCCTTGCCCCTCCTAGCTGACTCTCCCTCTCTCGTGCGCTCGCAGATAAGGGCTGGAACCTGTACGTCGGCGGCAACGGCGGCGTCAACCCTCGGCACGCCGCCCTCTTCGCCAAGGACGTCCCGCCGACCAAGGTTGTCCGGCTCGTCGATCGCTACGTGCGTCCCTCCCTCTCTCACTCTTTCTCCTTCTCGGCGTCTCGATCGATCTGACGTGCGTCATCTCCTGCAGCTCATGCTCTACATCCGCACCGCCGACAAGCTGCAGCGCACGGCCCCCTGGGTCGAGAGCTTCGAGGGCGGCATCGACAAGCTGCGCAAGATCATCATCGATGACGAGCTCGGCATCTGCGCCGACCTCGAGGCCGAGATGGACAACCTCATCGGGTGCGCCCCGCTTCTACCCCTCGAGCGAGCCCGTCGAGAGCGTGCTGACGCCGCCTCCCTCGCGCCCGCAGCACGTACCAGGACGAGTGGGCGGCGGCCATCCGGGACCCCGAGCTGCGCAAGTCGTTCAAGCAGTTCGCCAACACGGACGAGCGCCGCGTCGGCTCGGAGCTCATCGTCGAGCGCGGCCAGCAGCGCCCGGCCGACTGGCCTAAAAACTTCCCCGGGCAGCGGTTTGTCGACAGCGACATCCGCACGCCGCGCTCGCAGTGGCAGTACGTCCCGCTCGCGACCGTCGACGACCTGTCGCCGAACGAGGCCAACACGACGAGCTGCGCCGTCCGGTACGGCGACGACACACAACTCGCCATCTTCCACGTCCCTCGCAAGGGCTACTTCTCGACGCAGCAGATGTGCCCTCGTGCGTCCCCGCTCCTCTCCTCCCCTCCCACGTCGTCGAGTGCTCTCTGACGCTCCCTTGTCGCCGTTGCAGACAAGCGCGCCTTCATCCTCGAGCACGGCATCATCGGCGACGACGCCAACGGGCACCTCTACGTCTCGTGCCCGCTCCACAAGCGCAACTTCCGCCTCGACAACGGCGACTGCCTCAACGACGACGAGTACAAGATCCTCGCCTTCGACGTCAAGGAGGAGAACGGCAACCTGCTCGTGCAGCTCCCGCCGCCCGAGGAACTCGACGCGCTCATCGGGTGCGTCTCGCTCTCGCTCTCGCTTTCTGCCTCGCCGAGCTCGCTTCTGACTGCTCTTCTTGCTGCAGATCGTCCAAGTGGATGGTGCGCAAGGCGACCGCCGAGGCGTTCGGGCGCAACGCGGCGACAAAGATCGAGTGCGTCTTCCCCTCTCCCCTCCCCTACGCGAGCGTGCACCCTGTCGCCGAGCTCGGCTGACTCGACTCTCTCCCACAGGATCATCGGCCCTACCGGCGAGGTCGACGAGGACAAGAAGGCGGCCGGCACCGAGTGCGGCGAGGCGGACAAGGCGTGCGGCGAGCACAAGCTCGAGTGGTAGGGTCCGAGCGGTCATCTCTCCTTCTCCCGGCTGGTCCTCACTTCATCATTACATGCTTGTAGACTGCTAGACGCTCTTCTCTCTGTGTCATTGCACCTTTCCGACGTCCAGCTCGCTCGACTCGACGAACGAGAGAGAGCTAGCTGCCGGGCTCGCAAGGCGACGACCGATTCGGCGCGCTGTACCTTTGTCGCCTTGCCCAAGTCACGAGCTCCAGGCGACAGCTCAGTGCGACAGCGAAAGTAGCTTGCAGCGTCCGTCGTCGGAGCGCTTTGACCTCGAGCGCGAGACGGAAGCGAGGGGCCGCCGGCGAGGCCGCGCCTTATCTCGACCCTGCGGCGACAGCCTGGGCCGGCTGCGCCCTTCGACCGCGTCCACGCTAGCTCGCGCGGTGCCGGACTTGCGCAAAAGCCGAGTTCGAAAGGGTTCGCCTCGTCCGATTCCGACGACGGACCGGCTCGCTGATAGCGCTCTCGTCCACAATCGGGGTTGCGCGGTACAGCAAGGTCGGAGGTACAAGCAGCAGCTCGGTGTTCGTCTCTGATAGCCTGCGAGCCGGCGCACAGCCCTCGAGCGAGACGTGCGACCCTCCCCTCGCCTCATCAGCGACCGCGATGCTCTCGACCCCGGCCTCACCGTCCACCTCGTCCGACGAGGGCTCGTTCGCCTCGACTGCGGCCACCACCCGCTCTCCGTCGCCCAAGCTCGACTCGCTCGGCGGCGCAGGCCTTCCCTCGCCCTTCTTCCCGCCCACCCTCGCCCAGGGCCAGCTCGTCGCCTCGGCACACTCCCCCGACCCTCTACCGAGCCAGTGAGTCCAGTCCCGGCCTCTGCGAGCAGCACAGAATGCTCTGCCGACTTGCTGCGACAAGCGCTGACCCGCACCCCTCCCACAGGTTCCCTCCCCTCCCATCGACAAGCGACCTCCCGCTCGAAGCCGACTCGGCGACCAAGGGCACGCCCGACGAGTGGATCCCTCGCGATGCAGCGCTCGTGCGGCTCACAGGGAAGTGGCCCTTGAACTGCGAGCCGGCCCTGCCCGACCTCTGGCGCGCCGGCTTCCTCACGCCGACTCGCCTGCACTACGTCCGCAACCACGGCGTCGTTCCTCGGGTCACGCCCGACGAGGGCCTCAACTGGACGCTCGACATCGGCGGCCTCGTCTCGCGGCCCTGCACCCTCACGCTCGCCGACCTCGTCGACCCGCGCAAGTTCCAGACCGTCACCCTCCCCGTCACCCTCGTGTGCGCCGGCAACCGGCGCAAGGAGCAGAACGTCGTGCGCCAGTCGCTCGGCTTCTCGTGGGGCCCGGCGGGCCTCTCGACGGCGCTCTACACCGGCGTCTACCTCGCCGACGTCCTCGACTACGTTCAGCCGCGCGCCGAGGGCCAGTTTGGCGAGCCGGGCTACCGCCGCCCCGAGCACGTCATCTTCGAGGGCGCCGAGGACCTGCCCAAGGGCAAGTACGGCACGAGCCAGCGGCTGCGCGCCGCGAGGCAGAAGCAGAAGGGCATGCTCCTCGCCTGGGCGCACAACGGCGAGGCGCTCGAGCCCGACCATGGGTTCCCGCTTCGGCTCGTCGTCCCCGGGCAGATCGGCGGGCGCAGCGTCAAGTGGCTCAAGAAGATCGAGGTCTCGGACGTCGAATCGCAGCACTACCTCCACTTCTGGGTGCGTCGGTCGTCCTCTTCGCTCGTGTCGACGTCGTCCCTCTCAGCGACTGACTCGGTCCTCTTCCTCGTGCAGGACAACAAGGTCTTGCCGACGACCCTCACCGGCGAGGAGGCGCGCGAGCAGCGCGACTGGTGGCACGACCCCAAGTTCATCATCAACGACCTCAACGTCAACGCCGCCGTCGCCCGTCCCGCTCACGACGAGCAGCTCGTCGTCGCTTCCACGTCCTCCTCCTCGGTACTCGACTCGCCCTCTCCTGCGCCTCAGCAGACCTACCTCGTCGAGGGCTACGTCTACGCCGGCGGCGGTCGTCGGGTCACGCGCGTCGAGGTCACGTTCGACGACGGCGCGTCGTGGTCGCTCGCCCAGATCTCGTACCCCGAGGACGACTATCGGCGCATCAAGTTCGAGAACAAGAAGGTCTGGGGCTCGTTCGACATGCACGAGCGCGACGAGTCGTTCTGCTGGGCGTTCTACAAGCTCGAGGTGCCCGTCGACAAGCTCGTCGACTCGAGCTGCCTCGCTGTGCGTGCCATGGACGAGAGCCTGCACCTCATGGGCAAGACGATGTACTGGAAGTGCGTCGCGACGTCCTGTTCTCTCTCGTCTGCGCACGTGAGCTGGAGCTGACGCTCTTCGCTCTCCGCAGCCCGACCGGCATGATGAAGTCCGTCGCTCTCCCCCTCGATCACGCTCCCCCTTGCAGCTCACTGACCCTCTCCCTTCTCCCTCTCCCCCTCCCTCTCCACCGTTCCTCCCTGCCTTCCTGCCTTCCCCCCTCCCTCTCTTCCTCCCTCCCTTCTCTTCTTTTCGCCTTCTCCTCGCACGCTCGCAGTAACTGGTGGTTCCGCGTCGTCATCCACCGCTCGACGAACGAGTCGGGCGAGACCGTCCTCCGCTTCGAGCACCCGACCATGCCCGGGCTGCAGCCCGGCGGTTGGATGCAGCGGCTCAAGGATGAGGGCCTCGATCCTTCCGCGCCGAGCTTCTCGGCCACGTCGTCGACCAAGGTCGAGTCGGGCGCCGCTCTCGTCGCTCCCGCAGCCGTCGCGCTCAGGCCGCCGTCCGTCATGGTCAAGCCCGGCGTCGACCGCAAGATCACGCTCGCCGAGCTCCAGGCGCACAACACCGAGAGCGAGCCGTGGTTCGTCGTCGAGGGCCAGGTCTACGACGGCGCGCCGTTCCTCAAGGACCATCCGGGCGGCGCCGAGAGCATCACGATCGTCGCCGGCGAGGATGCGACCGAGGACTTCCTGGCCGTCCACTCGACCGACGCCCGCAAGCGCCTCGCCGACTTCCACATCGGCACGCTCGTCGTCGACGAGGCGCCAGCACCTGTCGACCTCGGCCCGAGCTCGCTCGCTGTCGCCGCCGCAGCACCTCCCGACTCGACCTTCCTCTCGAAGACCAAGTGGAAGGGCGCCAAGCTCGTCTCGATCGACTACGTCAACCACGACTCGCGCATCTACCGCTTCGCCCTTGAGCACCCGCAGCAGCCGCTCGGCCTGCCCGTCGGGCAGCACGTCTTCGCTCGCCTGCGGCGCAAGGCGGGCCGAGCGGGCGAAGGCGCTCCCAGCGTCGTCGCCCCGGTCGAGGGCGAGCTTGTGCAGCGCGCATACACGCCCGTCTCGAGGCAAGGAGCCGAGGGCTTCCTCGACCTGCTCATCAAGGTGCGCCGCCTCGTCCTCCATCCTCCCGCCCGCGCACTCGTCCCTGGCTGACTCCCTCCTCCTACGCTCGCAGGTCTATTTCCGCACCTCGGCGTACCCTGAAGGGGGCAAGATGTCGCTCGGGTTCGAGGAGCTCCAGGTCGAGGACGTCGTCGAGTTCAAGGGCCCGCTCGGCTCGTTCGAGTGGCTCGGTGCGTCCTGTCTCTCTTGCCCTCTCTACCTCTTTCTCGTTGGCCCTGTCTCGCTCAAAGCTGATCGAGTTCTTCTTCATCTTGCAGGCAAAGGCACGTGCAGGTGGCGCGGCATCGAGCGCAGAGTCACCAAGGTCGGCATGATCTGCGGCGGCTCGGGTGCGTCCTCCTTCCTCTGCTTCCCTCCTCGATGCGTGCGCACGCTCGAAGTCGCCTCAGTTCGTGAGTTGACGTCGACGTGTCCCCCCTGCAGGCATCACGCCGATCCTCCAAGTGCTGCGCGGCATCGTCCACGACCCGGACGACTCGACGACGACGGTGCACGTCCTCAACGCCAACAAGACCGAGGCCGACATCCTCATGCGCGCCGAGCTCGACGAGCTCGAGCAGCTCGCCGGCTCGGCGCGCTACTCGCAGCACCTTGTCCTGTCGCAGGGTCCCGCCGACTGGCCGTCGTCGCGCGGCCGGGTCGGGCGCGAGCACCTCGAGCGCTACCTGCCGCCTGCCGCCCAGGACGCTCTAGTCCTCATGTGCGCGCCGCCGGCCATGCAGGACATGGTCTCGGCGCACCTCGCCGAGATGGGCTGGGACCTGTCGACCCAGGTCGTCGTCTTCTGAGCGAGCTCGTCGTCGTCCCCTTGTTTCCTCTCCTTCCTGTTGCGCAGTCCTAGATAGTAGACCTTCAGACCCTTGTCGTCGTCGTTAGAAATCGTCGGTGCAACTCGCTGCGTCGCCGTTCCGCGCTGTCCTTTCGGCAGCAGCTGAGCGTGGAAAGCCCACTCGATTTCGCTGTTCCTGTGACGGCTTCGCGCACAAGCGGTAGTGAGTCCTAGCTTCTGCGCAGCTTCTGCGCGCATCGAGACAAGCGAGCGCACAGAGAGCCAGCTCCTCTGCCCGCGAAGCGGCTGTAGCCGCTCCCGCTCTTCTCGCTCGACACACAGCGCCGCTCACCGCTGAGCGGTGCACTTGCCTGCTCAAGCTTGCTCTATCGACTCGACACTACCTCTCGCGCCCAATTGCGCCGCCCACGAGCTCGACAAGGCGACGTCGAGCGCGACGAACCCGCCTCGTCCGCCCAGATGGAGGACGCGGCTCGCACCGGGGACAAGAGGGGCCCGGCCGGTGCAGGAGAAGCTCAGGTGCGCTTATCGCAGCTCTACAGAGGCCCTGGCGGTGCACGCGAGCCGGGACGAGAGCTGACTCTGGACCAAACGCTCGCGGCCTGATGAGGACGGCGCAGACCTCTACCAGCGGCACGACGGCCAAGCGGTCCCGACAGCGACAAGCCCTGAGCTGTGCAGAGTGCAGAAGGTGCGCGTCCGTTTCCCTCTCCCCGAGCCAACAGCTTCACCTCCTCGCCTTCCCACCTCCACCCGATCGAGGTTCGAGGTCGAGCGGGGGAGAAGTGGTCGGGCTCGGTCACGGCTCCACCAACGACACGCTGACCTTGCTCACCATCCTGCAGGCTCAAGCTCAAGTGCGACCGCGTCTTTCGTACGTCCCGCTCTGCACGCTCGCCCATCCCTCCTCCTGCTCCGTCGAGTTGACGGTTGTCTCCCGCCTTCCCTCGCACCCGCACCGTCCTCATCCGCGCCTCCCTCGCTACGACGACCTTCTCGCCGCGCTCGACCACCTCACCGCCACTCGGCACCTGTCCTTAGCCTGCACGGCCTGCCGCAAGCGCGACTGCGGCGAGATCTGCCCGACGGGCACGGCAAAGCCTCCCGGCCGGGCCGTCCGCATCGCCGCCGAGTTCAGCGCGCTCCTACGCCGAGTTGAGCAGCTCGAGTCGACCATCCGCGACCTCGGCGCCGAGGACCAGATCCCGCCGGCGCTCAACCTCGAGGAGGCGACCAAGCGCTCGACGACCGTCACCAAGGCGCTCGAGGCCGAGATCGCCCAGCCGCGCCAGCAGTGGAGCCAGGGCTACGAGGAGCAGGGCTCGGACGGCGAGGACGGCGGCGAGCAGGCGTCGACCGACGCCGCGGTCGAGTCGGTCCTCGTCGGCGTCGGCTCGCTCAGCATCGCCGACAGCGGCCGCACCCGCTTCCTCGGCACGTCGGCCGGCTCGGCCTACTACTACGATGTGCGTCTCTGTCCCTCAAGCCGTCTCAAAACGACTTGTCTCGAGGCCGGCTGCTCATCTTCTTCCCCTCGCGCCGCTACAGGAGAACGCCGAGCAGGACGACAGCGACCACAGCTCGCTCGCCGATGAGCCGACCGACCTCGGCGACCGCATCACGCGCTTCCCGTACATCCAGCTCGGCAACGCCTACCCGAAGGCGTCAGAGCTCGAGCGACTGCGAGGGTTCCTCCCCGACGAGCTCGAAGGACGGCGGCTCGCAGAGAACTACGTGCGCTCCCTTCCTCTTCTCACTTCTGGCTTCACCCTCTTCCCCCTCCCTCCTGTCCCTCCATGCCGTCCTCTCCCTCCCCTGCGACCTGCACCTCCTTTCCTGGTCGGCGAGGGCTGTCGCTGACGCTCCTCCTCCTCCTGCCACGCAGTGGAAGTACCTGTCGTTCCAGTTCACGCCGCTCGAGGAGCAGGTCTTCTACGAGGACTACCTCGTCGCCGCCTACACGCCGCACGACCCGCACGGCGCCAAGCTCGCCGCCGTCTTCATCATCTTCTCGCTCGGCAGCGTGTTCGACCCGTCGGCACCGGCGACGCCGAACGCCAACGCGCACCGCTACTTCGTCCTCGCGCACAACACGCTCGCTGCGTCGCGCTTCCTCGCCAACTCGACCCTCGCCGGCGTCCAGACGCTCCAGCTCAGCGCCAACTTCCTGCTCAACAGCCACGACTTTCACCAAGGCGCCGAGACGTTCTGGCCCATCCTTGGCATGGCGAGCCGCATGCTCGTCACGCAGGGCCTGCACCGCGACGGGTCGAGCTTCGGGCTCACGGGCGTCGAGCTCAACCGCCGCCGGCGCGTCTTCTACGAGCTCATCACGCTCGAGCGCATGCAGGCGTTCATCAGCGGGCGCCCGTACACGCTCCAGGCGGCCCACTTCGACACCGAGATGCCCGACGACGCCGACGGCTACCAGCGCCAGAAGTGGCGCATCGGGACGCTCATCGGGAGCGTCATCGACCGGGCGTTCTCGGTCGCGACGCCGTCGTACTCGACCATCCTCGCGCTCGACCAGGAGCTGCGCGAGCTTGTTAAGGAGACGCCGGCCGAGTGGCGCTCGGGCGCGCTCCCCGCCGCCGCGTTCGTCGCCAAGCCGTCGGGCATCCCTCAGCTCCCGCCGACGCCCGAGCCGCAAGAGCAAGAGCACGACCTCGTCTTCGTCATGCGAGCACACACGCTCGACGCCATGTTCTCCCAAGTCCTCTGTGCGTCGGCTCTCCCTCTCGCTCTACTCGTTCGCGCCGCAGCGCAGCCACGTGCTGACGATCGGTCACTGCCACACAGTCTACTTGCACAAGCCGGCGTTCGCGCAGGCGCTCCTCAAGAACTCGGACGAGCCGCTCAAATCGCCCTGGGCGGCGAGCGTCGCCGCCGTCTCGCTCGAGACGGCCGTCTACCTTCTCGCAATCGCCAAGTCATGGACGAGGCTGCACCCTATCTGCGCGCGCTGGTGGCAGTGCGTCGACCTCTCTTTCTCTCTCTCTTTCCCTCGCACGCTCTCGTCCGAGTCGTGCGCTCGAGCCCTCTCGGGGCTGTCGCAGGACCTGGGCTGACCCGACCCAAACCTCCTGCAGCATCTTCTTCCACACGTACGCCTGCTCGGTCGCCCAGGCCAGCCTCGTCATCAAGAGCCCTCGTTCGATGCTCGCGCCGCACGCCTGGTCGCAGCTCAACGAGGCGGTCGCCATCTTCGAGAGCGCCGGCGCCGGCGGCGCACCGGTCGCTTCGTTCGTCCCGCGCCTGCACGTCCTGCGCGAGAAGGCCTACCTGTCGCTCCAGAACGTCATCTCGGTACCGCTCGGGCTCGGGGCGGGCCGGTCGGGCGAGGACATGGGCGACGCGCTCGCCGAGGGGACCGACGCGAGCCGGTTCATCCTCGGCCCGCCGACTCGGCTCGAGCGCAAGCAGCGCAAGAAGGCGGCGGTCAGCGGCGGCGTCGTTGGCGTCGGCATCGCCCGCAGCTCGTCGGCGAGCGAGGGCATGTCGCCCGACGGCCCGTCACCGGGCGCCGTGCTCGCGCACATGCTCGGCGGCGCGCCCGCCCTCTCGGCGCAAGCTCCGCCCGTCACCATGTTCCCGCCGCGGCCGAGCGAGGCCTACCACCCGCTCGACTCGCCCATCCTGCAGCGCGTCCCGCCGCCCCCGCCGCAGCAGCAGCACCAACCGCCGCCGCCGCAGCAAGCGCACACGCCCCCTCAGCAGGTCTCGGCACACACGGCCGCGGCCATGTACCTCTCGGCGCTCCACCACCCGACGCAGCAGGGCGCCTACCCGCCGCAGCCGCAGCCGCAGCAGCCGTACCGTCAGTCGCCGCTCGCCCAACCGGCCCACGCCCACCGCCCGTCCGCCGCCTCGCACCCTCAGCAGCCGTCCTCGGCCCCGCCGCCGCCGCCTCGTGCCCCTCCTCAGCACCACTACCTCGCCGGCCACGTCGGGCAGGACGTCGGCGCCCCTCAGCCGAGCTACGCGTCGCCGCCGGGCGCAGAGTACGCCGCCGCGGCGCCGAGCCCGCTCTTCAACCTCGTGAGCTTTGCGACCGACTTTCCGCTGCAGCAGGGCGGAGCGGGCGCGTTCGCCGGCGAGGGAGGAGGCGCTGAGAGGCGCGGGCACGCGTCGGTCGAGGGGCCGGGCGAGGGAGAGCTTGCCGGGCTGGACGGCTCGCAAGGAGGCGAGAACTGGCCGCACTGTGCGTCGCTCTTTCTCTCGCTCCTCTCCCCCTCCTCCTTCATGCGACCCTCGTCGCTGACCTGGTCGTCATCTTCGCTCGCAGGGCTCGATGCGCTCGGGAGCAGCGGTGCCGCGTTGCCGTCGCCGTTCGACTTTAGTCGGTTCTCGTAGCTCGACGTGCACAGCGCTTTTCGTAGCAGCACCTGTGAGAGCTCCGAGAGAGAGCTGGCTGTGCGACAGCTTGTCCTGTGTGAGCATGAGCGCGAGAGGAAGAGGAGCGAGGGTTGATTAGGATCGGATTAGGACGCGGCTTGTATTGCGGGGCTTAGCCGGCTCGCTCCCCTCCTCCTCACCTCGCTCTCGCTCTCGCCTCGGCTCCCCAGTACCAGGAGAGCCTCAGCAGCACACGCCATCGCCTAGCCAGCCCCGCCTCGGCCCAGCAGCGCCAGCTCCAGGCCCCCTCCACCTCACCCTCGTCCTCATCAGCTCGCTCAACCGTCGCCCATGTCGGACCCTCGCCTGCGCATGCGCGAGCAGTACGCCCAGCGCACCTCGTCACCCTACTCGAACGGCCCGTCCACCGGCACACCGCCCGCGCCAGGAGCCAGCCCCGCTCCTCCCCCTCCTCCTCCTCCCGGCTACGGCGGGCCCGCCAGCTACAACGGCGCACCCGCAAGCTACGGCCAGCCGCGACCGCCGCCTTCATCGGGCTACTCGTCGTACGGCAACGGCGCCGCGACGTCATACGGCCCACCGCCCGGTGCAGCCCTCGCGACCGTCACCCCGCCCTCGGCGACGACCCCGATGGCAACGCCGCCGCCCCAGGCGCTCGGCGCAGCAGCGAGCGCCAATGAGCTCGACAAGCAGCACGGCGGCAAGCGCGTCACGTTCTGCGTCGTGTGCGCCAGCAACCAGAACCGCTCGATGGAGGGTCACAACGTCCTTGCGTGCGTCCACTCTTCCCTCTGCCTTCTCAGCTGCCTTTCTCGCTTGGAGAGGAGCAACAGCTGACCCGTCTTGTGGCTGACTGCTCGCAGAAAGGCCAACTTCCGCGTCATCTCGGCGGGCACGGGCTCGGCGGTGCGCCTACCTGGGCCGAGCGTCGACCGCCCCAACATCTACGCGTTCGGCACGCCCTACGAGCACATGTACCAGGACCTCAAGCAGAAGGACGAGCGCCTGTGCGTCCCCTCCTTGCATGCCTCCAACGCCTCGAGCGCCACCGAGCTGACCCCGACCGAGACCTCGACTCCCTCACGCCTGCAGCTACACGGCCAACGGCCTGCTCAACATGCTCGACCGCAACCGCAAAATCAAGCAGGCGCCCGAGCGGTGGCAGGAGAGCTCGCAGGTCGCCGACGTCGTCATCACGTGCGAGGAGCGCTGCTACGACGCCGTCATCGACGGTGCGTCGTCGCTTTTCCGGGCCTCGTCGGCTGTACGCACCGCCTCTTCAGCTCAAAGGCTGAATAGACCCGTCCTGATCGTGCGCAGACCTCCTCACAAAGGGCGGCGAGCTGAACCGGCCCGTGCACGTCATCAACGTCGAGATCAAGGACAACCACGAGGAGGCGCTCATCGCCGGCAAGGCTTTGCTCGACCTCTGCGCAGCGGTGCGTCGGCTCGCGCCCTCCTCGTCTCGGTCTCTCGCTGCTGCCTTATCGCCGAGACTGACCGTCGCCGCCGCACGACGCCGCCCGCAGATCGAGGGGTCCAAAGACCTCGATGGCGAGATTGACGACATCCTCGCTCGGCAGCAGGAGCGGCATCCGCACCAGCTCCTCCACACCGTCATGTTCTACTAGTCCGGGCGCTGTCTTGTGTAGACCGAGCCCGAGCAACGATTCGTGCTGCGCCGACTTTCGCTCGCAGTTCTCGGCTCTCGAGAGCGGTCGTGCAGCTCTGACAAAATGTCTGCGAGAGCGTACGGTCGTGCCGAGGTCGACAGGGTCGCCGGAACTCGCCTCTCTGCTCCTGCTTGCTCGTCAAGAAGGCCAACTGGCTCGAGCCCGAGTCGATTACCAAAAAAAAGTCAACCAAAGTCAAACGAAAGTGCTTGACTCGCGACTTGGCGCAAAGAAAGAAAAGTGCAAGCGAGCCGAGCGCAAAAAGAGAGAAAGCGCGAGGCGCAAAGTGACTGCATAGGCATCCTACAGCGAGGCACCTTCGACCGGAGCCACACCGGGAAGTCGTCCAACGCTGCACAGAGCTAAAGTG
>Ga0308170_10002279_pt1 | contig 16715 bp, 8 predicted proteins | sample PhyBR2_2_FD_202136 | JGI IMG/M metagenome (GOLD analysis project Ga0308170, IMG submission 202136) | Phyllosphere microbial communities from UC Gill Tract Community Farm, Albany, California, United States - DLSLSB.R2 | ecosystem: Host-associated > Plants > Phyllosphere > Unclassified | place... | reverse complement strand
GGCGAGAGGAGGGTGGATGCCGAGGCCGCAGACGACGAGGCCGACGTTGACGACTGGGCGGAGAGCGACGCGCGAGGCGAGGGCGAGCCGAACGAGGACGAGGCGCGAGGGTGCGGCGGCTCGATCGAGGCGGCGGCGGCGCTCGTGGAAGGCGGAGGTGCAGGGAAGTCGAGCTCGGCGATCGGCGGCGACGTCGTGTGCTGCGTGTCGGAAGGCGAGAAGGCCTCGGCGGCGAGGGGGAGCGACTCGTACGCCGCCGGGAACGAGGTAGGCGTTGACGGCGCGGCGACGCCGAAGAGCTCGTCGCGCTGCTGCACCTGCGTCAGGTCGGCGAGAGGAGGGAGGCTCGGCGCCGAGGCCTGCTGCTCCTGCTCGTGCGACGACGAGGACGAGGTGACCGTCTCGGCGGCGAACGCGGCCGGCACGGGCGGCACACGTTCTTCCTGGACGACCTCGCTCGACTGCGAGGGCGAGCCCGTAGACGTGGACGGGCGGCGAGGCCGGCCGAACCCCGAGAAGAAGTGCTCCGTCTCGGCGTCGAGCGAGGGCTGTCGCGGCGGGAGGGCAGGGAGGACTGGCGCCGAGGCGTCGGTCATAGCCGCAGGAACAGGCGGCTCAGGCGAGGTAGCTGCAAGGAAGCGAGAGTCAGTCTCGGCCCGTACCTTGAGCGAGGGAGAAAGGATGAGAGGGACGCACAGTCGCCGCGGCGGAAGAAGCCCTTCTTGTCGCCCTTGCCGAACTTGCCGAAGAACGACCCGAGCGGGCTCTTGGCGCCGCTGCCGGTGCTCGGCTCGTCGCCTGAGGGCGAGGGCGCGCTGGGGGCTTGAGGGGGACCGGCGTTGGCCTTGCCGGTGTCGATGCTCTTGTTGCGGCTGCCCCACTTGAAGCCGCCCTTCTTGGCGCCCGGCGAGCGTGGCTGCGACGCCTGGATCTCGTCGACGGCGTGAGGAGGGGGAGGAAGAGGGGGAAGGCCTGCGGCGTGCGGCAGGAAGTTGTCGAACGGCGGGGTGGGCGGGGACGGCGAGGGCGGGGACGGCGAGGGCGGGAGAGGCGGTGCGGCCGGCCAGGACGGGCTTGCGGGGGGGTGGGAGGGCAGCGGCTCCTCGTGAGCGTCGGGCGAGGACGCGAAGGCCGAGACGCTGGCCGGCATCGGCGACGGCGGCAGCGCGACGAGGTGCGGCTGCGGGTCCGCTCGGACCTCGGGTTTCGACAGCGACGACGAGCGCGGGATCCGCACCGGCTCGGTGGGAACGGCGAGCTCGGCTGCTGCTGTCGGCGCCTCGCTGACGTCGCTGACGGCGGCCCCGCCGGGCGAGCTCGGCGCGCGGTAGCGGAACGCCGGGCGGCTCGCGAGAAGCGACGAGGGCGGTGCGGGCGACGCGGGCACCACCGGCGCCGCCTCGCTCTCCTCGCTCTGCTCGCGCGACGAGGTGCGCGGCGGGAAGGTAGGGCGCGGCGCCTCGGCTCGCTGCGAGACCTCGCCGGCGGCCTCGAGAACGGCGGCGGGCGAGCGGGCGCCCATCCTCGCCCGGGCGCTCGCACGGGGCGAGAGGTCGGCGAGCGCACGCTCGAGGTCGTCGAGGTTCTCCATGAGGCCCGCCGAGCTCGACGAGCGTGCGCTGTCGCTCGCGCCGCCCGCGGCCGAGATGGACGACATCGTGGACGAGGTCGACAAGGCCGGATCGACGACGGCGGGGACGCTCGTCCAGCCCTGGCGCTGCTTGCGGTTCTGGACGTACTCAGGCGACATGGATGCGATCGTCGACGGCGGGCGAACCGAGAAGTTGACCGTGCTGATGCTCGTCGCCGCCGAGTGCGACGGCAGGAACGGCGACGAGCGCTCCTCCTGCTCGTGAGAGAAGGCGCGCTCGCGGTCGACGACCTGCTGGACCGGCGAGGGCGGGAAGACGCCGGTGTCGGTCGCGGCGGCGCCCGACGAGTCGAGGCGGATCGGCGAGGCGAGGTTGACCGGGTGCGTCGCCGTTGTCGGCGTCGAGCTGAGCATGCTCATGACGTCGCGCACGTCGTCCTGCGGCGGCGGCAGGCCTCGCTCGTCGAGCGTCTCGTCCTGCGCGCGGCGCTCGAGAACGCCGGGCGCGGCGGCGGCGGGCTCGAGGTTGGCGACGTGGCGGGCGCCCGAGATGCCGAGGCCGGTCGTCTCGATGGCGTCGCGCTCCTCGAGGCGCGGGAACGAGTCGTCGTCGGCGATGGACCGCCACGTCGCCTCGTCCGACTCGAAGACGTCGGCGAGCGGGTCGCCCCGGATCGGCTCGCTCGGCTCGCCGCCGTCCTCGGCCGTCGCGCTGCCGTACCGCAGCTCGTCCGAGTCGGCGTCGCTCGCAGGCGGTTTGACGACGTGCTCGGCCTCGTCCTCGTCCTCGAGCGGCGCGTAGCCGTTCTCGCCGCCGACGAGGTGCGCGTCGCTCGAGCCGTGCTCGCTCGCCGAGCTGTCGTCGTTCTCCATGAGGGTCGACGCCGTCGACGCCGGCCGCGAGGGAAGTGAGCTCGGCGCACGAGAGGGCGGTGGCAGCGAACCGAACGAGGTGTCGGAGGGGTGCAGCTGGACGTGGTCGGGCGACGAGGTCGGTGCGAGCTTGTCGACGATCGACGAGTCGGCGTGTGCGTCCCCCTGCGACGACGTCTCGTACACGTGCGCAGGAGGAAGCGCGACCGTCTCGGCGAGCGGCGTCGGCTCCGACTCGACGGGCGATGAGTCGTCCGGAGCGAGGGCGCGCTCGCGCGAGCTGCCGGTCGGGCTATGCCCAGCCATGGCGGCGAGCGACGAGCTCGAAAAGGCCGCCGACGCGAGCGTCGCAGCGTCGAACGACGGCGTCTCGTGCGCAGACTGCGGCGCGGCGATGCCGAGCCCGCGCGCTGTCGATTCCTCGGGCGGCGGCGGCGCCCGAACGCCGTTGGCGACCATGCCGGGCAGCTGCAGCTCCTGCCACCGCTGATGCGGCTGCTCGACGGCCTTGATCGGCGCCGACGCGGCCACCGCCGGGGTCGAAGCACTGCTCGTGCCGCTGCTCCCCGGCTGCGACGCGCTCGCGAGCCACGCCTCGTACCACTTGCCCTGGCGCGACCCGGCGTGGATGTCGAACTCGACCTTGCCGACGACGACGGACGCGCCGTAGCCGGGGAGGAAGGCCGAGCCGCCGGCGGTCGACGGCGAGAAGAGCGACGCCGGCCCGCTCGTGTAGCGGGACGAGCCGTACGAGGCGAGCCGGGCCGAGGGCGGCGCCGTCGCGTAGCCGTAGCTCGAGGCGCGCTGCGCCGCCGTGCGGTGCGAGGCGGAGCGGAGGGACTGGCGCGAGGAGCGGCGGGCGAGGGATGGGAGCGCGGCGGTGGGGAAGGACGAGAAGCGCTTGCCGCCGGCGCCGGGCGACATGGACGACGGAGGCGGGCCGCGGCCGAGGCCGGCACGAGCGATGGCGGAGGCGCGGTTGTCGGGTCGGGGCGCCTTGCCGTCGCTCGCACCGCCGTCGGCGCTCGACTGGCTCACGAGCTCGTGCTCATGCTCCTGCTCGTCCGAGAAGAGCCCGACGTCCTCGGACTGCTCGCGCTGACGGGGTGCGGCGTGCTCGGACGGGATGGGCGGTACCGGCGGCGGCGGCGCGTGGTAGTCCTCGTCGTCGTCCGCGTCGTCCGAGTCGAGCAGCTCTTGCTCGCGCTGCTGCTGCTCGTACAGGAGCATCTCGCGCTCGGCCTCCTCCTCGGCCATGAGCTGCGCCCACAAGAGGTTCCACGCGCCGTCGCTGATGCGCGGACCGCCCTCGCCGGCGAACCCGGCGGCCTGCGGGAACGGCTGCTGCGTCGCCGGGTTGTTCGTCGAGAGGAGGTAGAGAACGAGACCGCCGGACGAGGGGAGGCCGTACTCGCGAGCGATGGCGGCGAGCTGAGAGGAGAGGGTCGGGTAGAGGGGGACGAGGGTGCCGCGCCTGCGGGGCTCGGAAGGCGTCAGCGCTGCGTTCTCGCACGTTGCGAAGGACGAGAGGAGGAAAGGGACGCACCGGAAGTGCTCTGGAGGGCCGTACCCTGAACAGGCAGGGTTGGTGCGAGGGTGCGGCGGATCGTGCGGCAGATGCTCGGGCGGAACGACCGTGAGGAGGAAGCGCGAGCTGCTCGTCGTGCCACTCCCGCTCGGGCCCGCGCCGCCCGCTCCTGCTGGCCCTGCGCCTGGTCCGGCACTCGCGCCCATGGACGACGAAGCGGCCGCGCCGCTGCCGCCGCGGCTTGGCGAACCGGTGCGCCTCGCCGCCGAGGTGTAGCCCAGGACGCTGCGGCCGCCGATCGAGGTCGTCGATGCCGACGCAGGCAGCTTGGCCGACGCGCGCCGTGCGGCGTAGCCGACAACGGGCGAGGGGAAGCTCGAGGCGGATGGGCGAGCGGCGGCGGGTGGGGAGGTGAGGGAGGCGAGGGCGGCGGGAGAGGGCGGCGACGGGGCGTGCGCCTGCGCCCGGCGCGGCTCTGTGCCCTCGCTCGACGCTGACGGCCCGCCGTTGAGCGACCTAGGTCCCGCGAGGCCTGCTGCTCGGTCGGGAGTCGCCGGCGAGCCGAGCTGAGCTCGAGGGCTGACGAGCGAGTCGGCGGCGGTGGCTGGCGGGGACGAGTAGGTGCTGCTGCTCGCCGAGGGGGTGCTGGTGCTGTACGAGGCAGCGGTGCCGCTGGCGAGGTCGAGAGGGCGAGGGGCGGCCTTGCCGAGCGCGAGCCGAGTTGCTGTCGGCGAGCCGTGAGGGCGCGGCGGCGGCGGCGGCGGCTGCACGGAGGCTGCTGGCCCGTCCATCGGGTGTGGCGTGGATTGGTGTGCGGTAGTTGCCGCGCACAGGCTGGCGAGAGGGTTGGACGCGGAGGAAGTCCTTCCAGGGACCTCGGCGAGTTCGGCAGCGACGATCGGGTCGACGTCGCGCTCGGGGCGGGTCTGCGCGGCGTTGGTGGGGTCAGCGACGTCTACGACACGTCTAACAGCGAGCGCAGCGCACCTCGAGGTTGTGCAGGCGCTGTGTGGACGGCGAGAGTCGCGTCGACCGACTGCCGGCGAGGAAGGTGCGGAGCGGCGGGCTTGCGGGGTGCTGCCGGCCAAGACAAGGGGAGGATCGCTGCGCACGACTCGCAGCCGAGGAAGCTGCGCTCGGAAAGTCGCTCTCGCGCGGTAACGGCGGAGGCGAGGGTCGAGGAAGAAGCGCGCTCGTTCCTCTCCCGCTCGCTCGCCTCTCTCGCACTCGGACGCACTTGAGCGCGTTTTGGGCTTCCCGTCTCCCAGAGCCTTGGCGCACACGAGTCGTCGCGAGGGCTCGCTCGACTTCGGCCGGGTCTCTGGCGCGATCGCAATCGCAGCCCACAGCGGCCGCTCCAAGGGATTCCGGCCGGCCGTCCCACGCTGAGACGTCCTTCTTCCTGCGCGGCTGCGTCTCTCCGGGCCTCAGCTGGACGCCCTCGAGCTGCATACGGTGCGGCGACGTCGTCGAGCCAGTGAGCGGGCCGCGCTTTGACCGCCTCGCTCTCCTCGAGCGCACCGCCCTGCTCGACGCTCGCGCATGCTGTAAGCACCGATCGCTTCGCCGTCGCCGAATTCACGAACAGCGCACATGCTGGCCGTCGGGCAATGCCCAAAGACATGCTCGTCGCCGCACGAGCGTCGAGCAGAGACCGCATCCTCGCTCTGCGCGCGCTGCGGGCCCGAACGCAGCCGTCGTCCCGCCTTCTCACGCTCACGAGCCTCGCCTCGCAACTCCGGCAAGCTCGATCTCGTCCAAGCCGCAAGCGAGGACCAGCGAGCGAGGAACCGAGATGCTTCTCCCCGCCCGGAATGCTGACCCCGGTTCACCTGCCGCCGAGCTTGAGGGCGACGCGGCGCGTTTGTTTGGCACCGCTTGCGCGCGCTCGACGTCAGCAGACCTTCCTGCGACGTTGGAAGCTCGAGCGGTCGAGCAGGAAAAGCTGCGCTGACGCAAACGAGGCCGCTCGCTGAGCGCGCACGAGCCGGTCGAGGAGTGAACTGCTACACGGCGTCGAGACGATGCAGAGCGAGGAATGCTACGAGGAGGGAATGCGCATCTAGTCCAACAAAAGGTGACAGAGAGAGAGAGGGAGCTCAACAAAGAGAGAGTGAGAGAGAGAGAGGAACGAGAGGACGAGTCGTACAAAGTCGCGCGCCGACGACCGGCCGAGGAAGCCCTCCCTCACCCGCTCAGGATCCCGACGACGTCGTCGAACGACAGCTTGCCCTTGGTGTGCCCGCCACCGAGCGGCGCCGCGCGCCGGTGCCCGCCCCGCAGCGGTGCCACGTCGTCGTGCTCGTCGTCGTCCGAGTCGCACAGCTCGAGCATGCGCAGCCCGACGCCCGCCGTGCCCGTCGCGCCCGCGCCGGCACCCGAGCCGCGCTGCGTCGGCGAGTCGTCGTCGACGTCGTCGGGCCCGCCCGGCGTGTGCGGGAAGGCGGCGCGCGGCGTCGAGTTGCACCCGGACCCGGACGCCGAGCCCGAGCCCGAGGTGTAGTAGGCGTGCGGCAGCTGCGTCGGCGTGCGCAGCTTGTCGCCGGCCTGCGGCGTCGTGAGGAGGTACGACGAGTAGATGTCGCTCGCGTCGAGGTGGGCCGGGCTCGCCGGCGAGTGCGCGCCCATCGACGAGAAGTGGTGCTGCGCCCGAGGGTTGGGCGTGCAGGGCCGGGCGAGGTGCTCCTCCTCGGCGACCGGTCCGAGCGGCGCGTCGTGGAACGAGTAGGAGGAGGGCGTCGGCGGCTCGACGATGAAGGGCGAGTCCGAGGCGTGATGAGGAGGGAAGGCGGGCGAGATGGGCGACGGCGCGGCCGACGAGGCGAGCGACGACACGGACGACGACAGCGACGGCGTCCGTCGCGACGAGGTGCGAGGCGGCGGCGCGAACGAGTCCTGCGCCGGCGCCCTCGACGAGGCGACGTCGCCCTGGCTCCGGCGCAGCGAGCCGGACGCGCTCCTACGCTCCTGCGCCTGCACGCGCTCGCGCTCCTCGAGTGCGCGAGCCTTGCGCGCCTTGTCCTCCTTGCGCTGGGCGCGCTCGCGCTCCTTGGCCCTGCGCTCCTCCTCCCTCCTCACGCGGCGGTAGTGCGAGTCGATCCCGCCGACGCCGCTCCCACCGCTGCCGCCGCTCGACCCGCTGCGGAGGCTCGCCGCGTCCGAGCTGCTCGCGGCGTCCTCGGCACTCGAGCTCGTGCCGCAGAGAGCGTTGAGCGCGTCGGCCTGGGCGCACGCGCGCGAGCAGTAGATCGAGTCGTCCTCGGGCTCGGCGCCGCAGAAGCACCGGTCGAGGGTCGACGACGTGGCGGCGAGTGCGGCGAGGAGGGCCAAGTGCGAGTCGGGTGCGGGTGCGGGTGCGGCGGCGGCGGTCGACGCGAGCGAGAGGTGGCCGAACGCGCCTTCGAGGTGGTGGTGGGGCGAGGAGGAGGAGGGTGCTGGACCTGGGCCGGGGACGAAGGACGCCGACGAGCGGTACCGGGTGCGCTCGCGGAGCTGCATCGTCGAGTCGGTGCTGGCCGTGTGCTGGTGGAAGCGCGGCGGCGAGTCGTCGAGACGCGCCGAGCTAAAGTCGCGGTACAGCGAGTCGAGGACGCTGCCGGCGTCCGAGTAGCCGTCGTCGCACGCGTCGTCGTGGTCGTACGAGTCGCTGGTGAAGCTCGTGTAGGTGCTCGACACGGCCGAGCGCGCCGTCGAGGGGGACCGAAAGTCGGAGCTCGAGGTGGTCGACGACGACGAGGTGCTGGCCTGGGCGGCGTGCTGTGCGCCGTGCTGCTGGAGCGAGTCGCCGCGGACCGGGTACTGGAACGCTGCGCCGAGCGAAGGCGCGCCCTTGGTGTGTGCCGAGTCGCGTGCGGGCGAGCGTGCCGAGGTGGAGAGGGAGGGGGAGGGGAAGGCGAAGCTGGACGGCGAGCGCGCTTGCGGGTGGTGGAGGGTCATCCCTGCGACCGTGTGTGGCTCGAGTCGTGCTTCGAGAACAGGGTCGGCGAGAGGGAGGGCGAGGGCGAGGACAGAGAAGAGGGGACACGGCCAACGGCCGACGCGCGCGCAGCTCCTCCTCCTCCTCGTCGCCGGCGCGGGCAACGGTGCCATTGCGGAGCTCCTCCCTCCCTCTCTCGATCATGAGAAGGGCGCAAGCGGTCGCCCCCTTTGCATCTTGCTCGCGGTGACCTCCCCTTGCTGCGCTGCGCGAGCTCGCGAGTCTGTGCAGGCTCGCCCGCACCACCGGCGCACGGACTCCCTCGTCCGGGCAGGTCTCGCTCACGGTTGCCACAGCTGCGGACCGCGGGCCTGGCTAAACTGCGTCGCTCTCGCTTGCGCCCTCGCTCACCTCGGCTTCGAGAGCATCCGTCTCGTCTCGCAGCGCAGCGGGCTTCCGACGCAATCCAGCTGCGAGTCGTCGTCGTCGCTCGCGGCCGTCCCTGCCTCGCAGCGCGCGGGACATCGCTCGCAGCTGAAGGGGCTCGTTCGAGGGGGACGAGCCGACGAGCGAGGAAGGAGCGTCGCGCGACGCGGAATGACGACGGCCGCTCGGTGAGGGGAGGAGGAGGAGCACCCTCGATTCGGCTCCGCGTGGTGAGGAGAAGAACCCTCGGTGATCTGCAAGCAGCACTCTGCTTTCATCTGACGAGGCAAGCACGGCTTCTCGGCGAGGTGAGCGAGCGCAGGAGGGCGAGGGAGGTCGAGAGGAGGGACGGCTGCTCGTCCTCGCTTGCCGCTCTGCCGCGTCGGGTGGTCTGTGTCGGGTGCAGCTCAGCTACGGAGTACTTGTGCACGCGCTCGAAAGGCACCGCCCTGCAGCGAGAGCGGTGCGACCCCCACCTCGCGCCTCGTCGGACGAGGCGGACGAGCTGCTCCTCGCCCTGCTTCCTTACACTCGCTCGTCCAGCTCGCTCGCTGCGCCTGGCGTGCTCTTCTACCTCTCGACCGACCGCACGACCGGTCGTGCTCGTCCTCTCGCGCCATGGTCGACGCCGACGCCGACGCGCAGATCCAGGCCATCCTCCGCCGGGCGGCGGAGCTCGCCGACACGCTGCCGCCGCTGTACAGCTGGGACGAGCTCTGCAACACCATCGCAACCGAGTGCGTCCCCCTTCTCCCACGCCGTCGCCCCGGGTTCCCGCCGCTGACTCCCCTTCGCGGCGGTGTCGCACAACAGAGACCTCGCCGCCCTGAACCGCCACCCCGACCTCGAGAAGCTCTACGTGACCGAGTTCAACCCGCTCATTCGGCGCGCCTACGGCTCGACCGAGGCCTACTTACGGCTTCGGCTCGGGTGGGCGGCGCCGGCGCCGGACGAGGAGGGCGCAGAGCGCCGGGCCGACGAGGGCGAGCAGCACATGCGCAAGGAGGGGGGCGGGAAGCGCAGGCAGAAGGAGTACTGGGAGCGGGACGACGTCGTCAACGTGCGCAGGAACGACTGGAAGTACTCGATGCCGAGGGACGTCAGGTGCGTCTCTCTCGCCGTTCTCTCGTGCCCTGCGCTCGTCCTAAAGCTGACACGGCACTCTAACTCCTTCTCTGCAGCCATTACGTGGTCTGGGTCGACCTCCCCCTCTTCCACCCGCTCCTTTGCACTCCTCCACCCTCGTCCCTTCCCTCCCACCTCGCCTCGTCCTCCTCGTCCTCGAGCTCGGCACCCGCAAGTGGCACATCCACCCCGTCCGGCCCCTCTCGGCACAACCCACTCGCCTCACGCGCCGACGACGAGCCCGGCGCAGCGCTCGTAGCGCCGACCAAGGGGACGTGGGACCACGTGTCGGAGAAGGGGCTTGGCGGGCTCACGGGCGCGGCGCAGCGGCGGTGGGGGCGGCGGCGGGGCCTGCCGGCGGAGGACGACGAGGATGATCGAGTGAGGGGCGAGCGAGGCGGGCCGGAGAGGGAGGTGCGGGCGTTCGTCGAGCGCAAGTGGCCCGAGAAGGACGGGTGGGAGACGGCGTGGTGCGTCGGCGCTCTCTCCTCCCGCTCTCGCACGCGCCGCCTGTCTCAGAAGACGCTCAGAGCGAGAGCTCGTGGTGCAAGGACGACGCTGACGATCGCCTCCCGCCCGCAGGTTCGCCAACCCGCCGGCGCTTCAGAGCGTGCCCGGCCTCGCCCACTTCCATGTCCTCGCACGGCAAGTACCGCACGAGGAGCAGGACATCGAGCGTGTGTCGAGCGGCACGGCATAGAGTCGGCTGCTGACGAGGACGACGTGCAGGTCGAGGTCGAGGATTGGGTAGATGCGCCGAGTGCGAGAGGCTCGAGCAGCGGGGCTGCATGTCATAGAAGCTCAGTATCTAGCTCGAACTATGCCCTGAGCCGAAAACCGAGGTGCAGCATGCAGAAAGAAGCGCATCGTCGCCGCGAAGAGAGCTCTGTCCGCGGAAGCAGGCGGAGATTGCATCGAGCAGGAGGAGAGACGGCTCACCTCGCTCGGCGGCGCTTGTAGCCACGCATGCCTACGTTTGATACACTGTAGAGTAGCTTGAACGAGCGCACTCACGGGCTAGAGGTGCGGGGGAGGCTGGCGAGGCTCGTCACGGTCGCCCGGTGTTTGGGCTCGCCCTCCTCCTCCCCCCTCGCTCTCTCCCTCACCCTCTCCGAGACGAGCTGCGAGCACCAGCCGCCTGCGAGTACACCCCTCGTCCAGTGCCTCGCCCTCTGCACCACCCGCACCGCCTGCGTCGCCGCCAACTCTCCTCGGCCTCCCTTGTTTGGCCGCCCTCGTCGACCCGACCTCGCTCGCCCTCGCTCCCTCCAGGAGCCGCGACGAGTACCGCCTACCGCTCAAGCACCCGCCAGGTCCACCTAGCTCGCTCAAGCACTCGGTCACCGCCATGTCGTCGACCGCTCCGCAGGCCAAGGTCCGTCCACTTTCTACCTCTCGCTCCCCCTCGTCGTGCGCCGTATGGGACCATCTACGCGGTGCTGCAGAGCTCCAGTGCACCATCATCTACGGCGTGCGCGGCACAGTCACCCTTCATGAGCGGTCACTGACTCTCCTCCCGCCTCCTCCTCCCCTTGTTCACTCATCGCCTCGGCCCTCTCGCATGCACCCACCACAGCTCTCGCGCCCTCGCCGTGCCGCCCGCGCACCCGTCCGCCTCGGTCAGCAGTCTCAAGGTCAAGACGAGAACGCGCCCGCAGCCGCAGGTGGCAGTCGCGTCGCCGTCGCCCCGGGCAAGGCCGTCCTCGCCGGCAAGCAGGCCGTCGTCTCGGCTCAGCCCGCGGGCAAGGTCGCCCTCCAGACGCAGCAGCCGACGCAGGCTGCCAGGCGGGCGTTCGGCGACGTCAGCAACGCGCAGGGTGCAGCTCTCAGGGTGCGTCTCGGCTCGTTCGCTCAACTCGGCTCGGCCGGCCTGCGCGCTCTGCGTGTGGGCGGCCCTGCTGCATGCTGTGTAGCGCACACGCTGATATGATGCTCGTCGACAGGTCCACGTCGACCGGTCGTCCAAGGAGGTCGCCGCCAAGCCGACTACCCGCTCTCGCGCCGCGTCCGGCCAGTCGGTCGCCTCGTCCTCCGCCGCTGCGCCGCAGCCGCCGTCCTCAACCGGTACCGGCATCGGTCGCCTCGCCATCGGCACCGGTGCGCGCGGCGTCGCCGCCCCTCCCGTCGCCGGCACCGCCGCGACAAGGACGCACCGCCCGGCGCGCGTCCCTGCCGCCGGCGCTCGCGCTCCGACCCAGCCCGCAGCGGTCGCGCCCGCCGCCCCCAAGATCGAGCAGGGCGAGTGGGCCGGCGCGTACGCGGGCCCGTCGCAGGTCCTGCCGCAGGCCAAGAGCGAGCACGGCGCCGTCCCGGCCGTCGGCCTCGGCATCGCCGGCAAGTGGGACGACGACATGGCCGTCGACCAGCAGCAGCAGCACGCGCAGCACGGCGTCAAGCGCGCGCACGAGGTCGACCACGAGTTCGGCGCCGACGAGGACGACGAGCCGGCGGCGGCGTTCGGCGGCGGGCACGCTCACCCGCACGGCGCCGCGGCGCACGAGGACAAGGTGCGCGTCCTCGCCGGCGACGACGAGGTCGAGGGCGAGGGCGGCGCGGCGATGGAGCTCGACCCGGAGGACTGGCTCCTCGCCCTGTGCGACCCGGACGAGGCCGAGGAGAGCGAGCGCGTGCTCGAGGTCCTCAAGCGCGAGTTCAAGGAGGAGGTCGACTGGTGGGACATCTCGATGGTCGCAGAGTACAGCGACGAGATCTTCAAGTACATGAGCGAGCTCGAGGTGCGTCGGCGTCCCTCCCTTCCCCTCTCGGCTCGACGCACGGGCCTCGCGGCACGTAGTCGTCCCTCCTTACGGGCGAGGTGTTGACACCTTCTCATTCTCGCATGCAGGAGTCGTCGATGCCGAATCCGCGCTACATGGACCACCAGACCGAGATCGAGTGGTGCGTCCCCTCCCTCCAGGTCGTCTCGCTTCGACTCAGAGTCCGAGTCGTCGAACGCCTTGCTGACGCCTCGTCCTCGTCCCTCGCAGGTCGATGCGGACGACGCTCATCGACTGGCTGCTCCAGGTGCACCTGCGGTACCACATGCTGCCCGAGACGCTGTGGATCGCCATCAACGTCATCGACCGCTTCCTGTCGAACCGCGTCGTGTCGCTCATCAAGTTCCAGCTCGTCGGCGTCACGGCCATGTTCGTCGCCGCCAAGTACGAGGAGATCATGGCGCCGTCGGTCGAGGAGTTCGTCTTCATGACCGAGGGCGGCTACTCGCGCGAGGAGATCCTCAAGGGCGAGCGCATCATCCTCCAGAGCCTCGAGTTCAACATCTCGTCCTACTGCACGCCCTACTCGTGGGTCCGCCGCATCTCCAAGGCCGACGACTACGACATCCAGACGCGCACCCTGTCCAAGTTCCTCATGGAGGTGACCCTCCTCGACCACCGCTTCCTGCGCGCCAAGCCGTCCATGATCGCCGCCGTCGGCATGTACCTCTCGCGCCGCATGCTCGGAGGTGACTGGGTGCGTCCCTCTCTCTTCTTCGCGTCGTCCTTGTCGCTCGTCGTCCCCGACCCTGACCCTTCTTCCCCTTCGCGCGCAGAACGAGGCCTTCATCTTCTACTCGCAGTACACCGAGGCGCAGCTCCTCGTCCCGGCCGGCTTCCTCCTCGAGAACCTGTCGCAGCCCGGCTTCGAGGAGCGCTTCGTCTTCAAGAAGTACTCGGCCAAGAGTGCGTCCCTCTCGTCCTTGTTCTTCGAGCTGCGCACTCCTCGACTCGCACTGACTCTCGTTCCTTCTCTCGCAGAGTTCCTCAAGGCGTCCATCTTTGCGCGCAACTGGGCCCGCCAGAACTCGGCGACAGAGGACGCCTGATCCGCTCGACGACCTCTCCGCCTCTTTTTCGCCCTCGCCCGCTAGACCTAGCCTACTTCTTCGCCCTGCGCACATACCCGCATACCCGCGCCGTCTTCTGTAGTTATCGCCCTCCCTGCGTGCCGTTCTCCCTCCCTTTCGCCGCATCCACCCCCTCCCACCTCCCTCGTCAGCGAGCCGCAGCCTTTGCGCACGCGCCGCCCCTCCCCTTTCGTCCTTTCACCGCATACCCTTCCTGCCCTATCCCCTTCCCCTCGCCCTCCTTTTGGCTCGACGCTTTGCCCTCGCCCTCTGGCCCTCCTCGCGCGCCGACGATTCTTGGCCGCGCTCGAACGTGCGCGCCCCCTTGCCGTGTCTGTCGTCCCTCCTCGCGCCTCTCCTCCTCCTTTCGTAGCTATCTCACGACTTGGACGATCTGGAATGCACGAGGGCGACTTGCTTGACCCTTTGCGAGCGACCAAGCCTGCGAGAGAGAAAGCAAGCGAGCGGGAGCGAGCGCGATAGAGCATGGCGCCCAACTTGCGAAGGCCGTCCGAGTGAGGACGAGGCAGAAAGGCGAGAACGAACGAGGCGTTGCAAGGTGTCTAAGCGGTAGACTCAATAGAAGGAGAGACGGACGAGACTCGAGCGGGAGCACGACAAGGAAGGACGAAGAGAGGTCGCACGCGCTGCGCCGACCGAGGGGAACTGACGAAGAGGGGAGAGAGACGCAGGCGTCGGGTGCTTTTTGTGAGATAGATCGGGGTGTACATAGGTCGTGAGTCGTGATAAAGAGCGAGAGGGGACAACGAGCGAGGGAGAGGGGTAAGAGAGGAAGCGCTAGCCAAAGACCTTGCTCATCACCTTGCGAAGCCTGCCTCCCTTCCTCCTCTTCTTCACTCCATCCGCCCCCGCCTGCCCCGCCGTACCTCCCTCATCGAGCTGCGCATGGCTCGTCGTGCTCCAGGCGAGGCTCGAGAGGTCGCTCGCGCGCGAGCTCGGCCTCGTCGGCGCGCCGTCGTGAGCCTCGCCGCCGCCGCCGCCGCCGCCGAGCGACAGCGAGAAGAACGACAGGACCGAGCGCGAGCGCTTGTGCAGGCCCTTGGGCTTGGAGCCGCCGTTCGAGTCGTCGCGCGCGGCCGAGCGCGAAGCTGGGCGCGAGTGCGAACGCGAGCTGTCGAGCGTACCGACCGTCGACTGCGAGTCGGTGCGCAGGTGCTGCAGGTTGGTGAAGGGGAGGACCGAGTACGACGGCGACGGCGGGCGAGAGGGCGCCGTGACCGAGCCCTTGGCGACGGCGGCGACGGGCGAGACCGACTCGTAAGTGGCCTTGCGGCCGAACGGCGGGCGCGACGGCGAGACGTCTGAGACGGCGCCGACGTCCGAGTCACGGCGCCCGGCCGTCGTGTCCTTGGTCGGCGTGCGCATCGACGCCGTGCGGCTCGGCTTGCGCTTGATGCGAGAGGGCGAGCCGGCGACGAGCTTGATGGTCGGCTCGTCGACGTCGGCGTCCGAGCCTTCGTCCGACGAGACGTCCTCGGGGACCCCTGCGAGAGGAGGAGTGAGCGAATTAGGTGAGAAGCTGGAGATGTAGTAAAGCGAGAGGACGCACAGGTCGGCAGCTGTCTCGACGGCTGGACGACCTTCGGCGGCGGCGGCGGGCTCGCGACGCGGTCGAAGGCGGGCGTGTCGGCGCGCGAGTAGTCGGACTCGGAGAAGTCAGCGTCGTCGGCCGACTCGTGCAGGACGACGGAAGGGAGGTTGCGGATGGCCTGCGCGCAGAGTTGGGCGTCAGCTTGATGAGGACGAGACGGACTGAGGAGGATGGCGAGGACGCACAGTCGGGATCCGGCGGTGCCCGGGCCTGAAGTCGTCCTGCGAGTAGTTCGGCGACGAGATGGGCGAAGCTGCGGCGCAGAGATGAGCGAGGTCGGCGACCTTCTCAACTCGAAGGTCTCGGACGAGGACGTACCGAGAGACGAGATGCTGCCGGCCGGCGACTTGGAGCGGATGCGCAGGGACGACTTGCGCTGGGGCGGCGAGATGCGGAGCGGCGTGCTGGGCGTGGACGAGTGGCTCGCCTCGGTCGAAGGCGAGATTGAGGACGAGAGCGGCGAGGTGCTGTTGAAGCTGAAGGGCACAGGAACCGCTGCGAGATACCAAGACAAGGGTCAGTACGCCGGTCGAGAGACTGAGACTCGGCTCGAGAAAGAGGACGCACTGGGCTGCAACGGCTGCGACGACTCGTCGACCGGTCGGCGGGGCGGCTCGGGCGTGGAGAATGGCGAGGACGGCGTGATCTGGAACGGGTCGACCGTCTTGCGCGCGTCGAGGACGTCTTGCACACGGCGAGCGAACGAGTTGAGGCGGAGCCTGCAGAGAGAGAAAGCGAGAGAGCTCGTTAGCGAGGGCTCAAGAGGGCGGAAGGGGCTCGTGCGCACCTCTGAGGAGGCGAAGCGGCGAGCGGCTTGGTCTTGAAGTTGAGCGGGAGCGTGACGGCGTCTGCGCAGCTCAGAGGGACATCAGAGGAGGTTGGCTTGATGTCAGAGGAGGAAAGAGGACGCACTGCGCTCCTCAACCCTGCCGGCCTCGACGAGCTCGAAGGTCGACTCGCCCGTCGACGACCGGGGGCGCCCGCCGAGCGACTGCTTGAGCGTCGCGAACGACATCGACGACGATGCCTTCTTGACGTGCTTGACCGAGAGCTTGCGCAGGGCTGTGAGGGAGCGTCCGTCAGCACCGGTCGGGCGAGTCGAGGAGAGCGAGGCGGGACGCACTCGACGAGAGCGCCTTGGACGACTTGCCGAGACGAGGAAGGTCGCCCTTCAAGAAGGGTGATGCTGCGCGCACGCCGAGAGGACGTCAGGCTGAGCCGACATGGAGCGCAGGAGAGGGAGAGGTCACGCACAGCGCCCGTCCGTCTTGCCGATCTCGATCGTGTACGAGCGGGTCGTGAACGTCGTGTCGTCCTCGTTGCGCAGAACTGCGATGCACGAGGGGGACGTGTGAGCAAAGAAGGAGACCGAGAGCGAAGCTGGACTGGACGCACAGGGAGACGTTGGAGGACTGCTCGACGCCTCGGCGACGACGAGGGGCTCGACGACGGGCACCACCTGCTCCTCCTCGGCCTGCTCGTCGACGAACGTCCTCGAGCTCTTGGACGACGAGGCCGGGATGCACTCGGGCTCGGAGAAGGTCGGCGCCGGCTTGCGCTTGACCATCTTGAGCGAGCCCGACCTCGTCGGCGCCGCGACAGCGACGGCGGCGGCAGCGGCCGACGGGCTCACGACATCGACGTCGAGCGGCTGCCTGATGCTCGAGAGGAGCGGCTGCGAGACGACGCGCGGCCGTACGCTCGTCGCCGTCCGGATCGGGCTCGTGAGCGGGCCCGAGACGAAGCGCTTGGCGCTCGCCGGCGCGACGGGCGACGCGACGTCGGCCCTACGGACTG
>Ga0308170_10002274_pt1 | contig 16729 bp, 18 predicted proteins | sample PhyBR2_2_FD_202136 | JGI IMG/M metagenome (GOLD analysis project Ga0308170, IMG submission 202136) | Phyllosphere microbial communities from UC Gill Tract Community Farm, Albany, California, United States - DLSLSB.R2 | ecosystem: Host-associated > Plants > Phyllosphere > Unclassified | place... | reverse complement strand
AGGCGAGGTCCTAGAGTTAAGAATTCGACTCACCTTTTCCCACCCAAAGTTCAAGCTGTCAATAAATCTCCTTCGCTCTTCCGGTTCGTCAGACTCGAATCGAATGCGAAACAGTTCTTTCTCGGCTTTGAGGAAACGTTGTCGTAGCTCTTCACTGTTTGACGAGGTTTGGGATCAGCGACTGAATCTTCTCGCTGATTCCGCAACCACTCGACGTACGATCTACAGAATGCCAACCTCAGTACGAAGTGAGAGTACTGATCCTTCTTTCGTTCCGCCTCAATGTTGAACGCTCTTCCCGACTTGTCCGAATGAAGTTCCATATACTCTTGCGCTCGCTTCTCTACTATAGTCTTGATCTCTGTGAATGGTCTGTTACGCGCCTGTGCACTCTCGATATCCGCCAGCACTGAATTTGAATCCAGTATAGAGTCAGAACGACTTCATCAATGGATAGCCAAGAGGAGAAGAGACTCACGTCGTAAACGATCGATGGCCCATACTTCAAACTCTTCCAAAGTGATCTCTTCTGTTGGTGGTGTCTGGTAGAAGTTGAGTCGATGAGGATACTTGTTTGATCGAGGATAGGAAATCACTTCTCCTCCTCCCGAAGTTGAGGCACTGGGACCTGCTAGAGAGGAGATGGAGCGACTTGAAGTAGATGCTCGTGCACCTGCGTACATCTTGCGAGTTGTCGAGGGTCGAAAGGAGAAAGTGAGAGAGAGAAGGAACGCGGTTCTCGAAATCTCAATTTTTCGCGACGACGAGAACAATTTCGCGTTTCTGGCTTGAATACGCCCACTACTGATCAGTATACTAGTCCAGGACGAGATGAGTGACTCGAAAGGAAAGAAAACTCTCGCTTGCAGCAAGTCATCTTTCGCAGAATTCCCATTTCTTGCGAAGCAGACTCGTTCGACACGAACCAGAGAGTTTATCGCATCCGTCTTTGCCCGAAGAGTATGATTGCGTCACGATAGGTCGGAAAGATGAGTCTGAGCGAGAGGTGTCGAACAGCATCCTCGCAAATTTCGTCAAAATAGTCTTCCTTCACCTAAAACCCTACCAAGATTGGCGCATCGTCTCCATCCTCAAGATCCACAATAACCGGTGCATCTTCCCCTTCCTCCAATTCCTCAAACGGTACCTCTCCTTCTTTCCCCAACTCTTCTTTCAACTCTCCATACCTCGCTTTACTCCCCTCGATCAACCCCAGATCCCATCCAAACTTTTCCATTGTCGACGCAGCCAACGCGTTCCATCGAGTTACGAGTGTTTTCCAAACTTTCGTAGCGGGGGAATCGGAGGGTAGGGCGTACCAAGCTGGTGAAGCGTCTGAGAGGGAAGAGCGAAGGTGATCTAGGGAGGAAAGGAGGTGGGACTCGAGGGAAGGTAGTTGTGTAGCAAAAAAGGTTGTGTCGAGGAAAGAGAGTTGGGAGTGAAGAACGGCGAGGAACGACGCGAGGAGAGGTAAGGTGATTTCACTAGAGAGCAAAGGAGATGGTAAGGTCGCGTCGCAGTCTTTCGGTCGAGATGAAGAGGGATGAGCAAGTAGGGTCGAGCGGCAGATGAGAGAGAAAAGGGATTTGTAGGACGAGAGAGCGGAGAAATTGTAGACGAGGGTGAAGAGGATGAACGAGAGTTCGAGTTCTGCCAAGAGTTCTTTCGCGTCTGTAGGAGGAAAGGAAACTCGAAGTCAGTGCTTGAGAGCAGAAACTACGATAGAACTTCCAACGTACCTCCATCGAACTGAGTAGCGACAACTTCGCTCAGTAACCAACTCTTGTCTTTACTCCATCGACTCAAATCTGCTCCGACGGCACCTTTCGGCCAACTCCTCTTCTCGTCGAATCTCGCAAACTCCAATCCTTCCCTATCTTCGTCACTCGGCTCCTCTTCCTCATCATCATCGAAGATTTCCTGAACTTCTGCCTCTTCTTGCGGTCTCTTCTTTCCCCAAAACGTCTTTGCTTCTTCTTCCACCTTGTCCCCTACCTTCTCTCCCCCTTCTTTCTCCCTGGACTTCTGACGATCCCTCGCCTTTCTCAGCTCTTCCTCTTCACCCCAACCTTCCAACAATGCATCGACTCTCGCAACTCCCTTCGCATCGACCCCAAGAACTCTCGCTACCGTCTTCTCCGTCACATATCCACTCAACCCTGTCCACGTCCTCGCATGTTCCGAGTCGACCTGAGGGTAAGGCGCGAGTGAACGATCCAAAGTTTGTAAATATTCCGTCGAAACAACCGTTCCTTCTTCCTTCTCTTCACTCCTAGGCATTCTCCGTCTTTTGTTCCTCCTCTCGTCTTTCACTGCACTTGAACTCCCACTACTGTTAGAACCAACGGTTTGGTGCGCGAGAGATTCATTCCCTTGATCCCATTCCTCGACGAGAGTTTCTCCTTTCTCGAAGAACTTGAATAATGCATGTCGCACTCCGAGTCCTGATCCTACTTCTGGTGCTTCTTGATCATCGTTTGAAGGGTTTGAGGTGGAGGTTGAACGACCAACTTTTGGAGCGGAGGAGAAGGAAAAGAGATGTAGACCAGGTGGGATGAACTTGACTCCCTACACTCCAGGATCACCTGTCCATCAGCCCAAGGTGCTCAGAAGGATAGTAGAGAGCTGGAGCGTACGTTGAAATCGTTGACAGTCCAAACCTGACCATCTAACCCGAATTCACTCCCTTTTGGTAGATTCGATAGGATCAAGAAGCCTAATTGAGAGAACGCCGCTTGTGCTGAAGCTTGCGGATCCATTTCGAGAGAGTGAAGAGTGAAAAGTGAGAAGTTGGAAACCAAAAGTCGATTTCGCAAATTCCAAACTCTTGAGGCTAACACGATCGGTTCATAGAAAATCTTGGAATGTTACAGCAGCAGAGCAAGAATGAAGTATGAAAGAGAGAAGGGGGGCGACACAACTAAAAGGAAAGGGGAGCAAGAGGGTAACTACGAATGATCAAGAACTCAAGAAGAAGTGAAAGAGAAGCGGACAAGAAATAGGTATGAACTGAAAGCGAGAAAAGGGAGAGGTAGGAGACAAGATACTGATCAACAGCAACCACTCTTGGTTTCGCCTGATTGTCCTTGTCCCAGCGACATCGAGTTTCCTCCTGCACCTCCAGCTTTCGCTCCGATTCCTGCTGCTCCACCGGGCGCACTATCGATCAAACGCTCCTTGATGTCACTGTACGGAACCGAACTCGTTGTCAGTCGATGCCGGGCGTAGACTGAGTCAGACAAGAAACGTACCGCGCGAGAGCAAAGAAAGCCTCTTCGACATTGATGTTTGATTTCGCACTCGTTTCGAGGTACTTCAAACCAAGTTCGTCCGCTAGCTCTTGTCCTTGTTGCTCAGTGATCACCTGTGATCCCGAAATCGCTCAGAACTCAGTCTCCTGCTGATAAGCGAGTAAAGAGGAATCTCGAAATCACCTTTTTATCAGTCCAATCGCATTTGTTTCCAATCAAGATCTTGTTGACACCTTCTGAAGCATGTTGTTCGACGTTTGAATGCCAAGTTCGGATGTCTATAGCGTACGTTTGAAAGGGTCAGAACTGCGGCCGAGAACAGAAGAGCGAAAGAGGGAGGGGAGGGACTGACTGTTGAAGCTTCGCTCATCGGTAACATCGTAGACTAGGAGGATACCCATAGCTCCTCGGTAGTAAGCGGTAGTGATAGTTCTGAATCGTTCTTGTCCTGCGGTATCCCACTACAGAAAAGAAGAGCGAAATCATCAGTTTCCTCATTTCGGGTGATCTCGCTCGCCTTGTCTCTTCTACACAGCGAGCGAGAGAAGAACAAGAAGAGGTCGGAACTAACGATTTGTAACTTGATACGCTTGCCTTCCAACTCGATAGTACGAATCTTGAAATCGATTCCAATCGTCGTGATGAAACTCGGAGTCCATGCATCATCACAGAATCGAAGTAACAGACAAGATTTTCCAACACCTATGACAGGGGGGGATCCAACGGTCAGTTGAGCGAGTTCGAGAGAGGGCTCCTCATTTGAGGAGTGTTGATCGAGATTTCGAGGTGAACTTACCAGAGTCACCGATGAGGAGCATCTAGATCAAGTGTACGAGCATTCGTCAGTATAGCTTCAAGGTAAAGAGAGGGCTAGAGAGGGGAGAGGTTCGGCGGTGCACGACGTTTTAAGAGTCGTTCGGTTTCGCCGATTCCTCTCTCTTCTGACTTGAGAAAGACGTGTAGCTCACCTTTGCTAGCATATCGTAAGACTGTTGAGGAGCAGGCATCTTGTCGTAGTCGTCTGATGGGAGAGGGAGAGAGGTTGAAGGAGTCGAGTGGGTTGATCAAGAGAAAGGGGGAAAACAACAGCGAGTTAGGGGAAAGGTGACTCGGTTCGGCTGGGTGTAAGTCGAGCTAAGGTAGCGTAGTTGAATGTGCTAGGTAAGATAGCGAGGAAAGCGAGAGTTCGAAAGACTTCGGAACTTGAGCGAGTTTCGCAATATTTTGTGTTATAAAAAGGAGCTTTACACGAGCTAGTCAGGGTCTATTAAGCGTAGTATAACACTTCCACCAAGCTGCTAAATCCAAAGCGAGGGGAGAGAATCGTCGTGCGAGGAATTCCCGAGGGACTCGGAGCTGCTCAACTTGTCTCCCTCCTCGCACTCCTCAAGCTAGACTATACAGCTCAATCACCAAGTGCAAACTATCGGCGCGCCCTACTCGAATCCGGCTCACATCCTTCAATTCCCCTTTCTTCTTCTTCCCTCTCTCTCAACACTTGACAATCTCGGCACTTCGGAAACAAACTCTTCTTCGATCGAGGAGAGAGCGAGAGAGGGAGGTGCCTAATCATGCCTCTCGATCTATCACATCCTCGACATATCCTCCCCTTCTCCCCTTCTCCGACTTTACCCCCCGCAACCGAGTCGACCAACTCTAAAATCGACTCTCCTGCAACATCACAACCTCCAATACAGGGTCAGAGGGCGATACAATTAAAATTGAATGATCAAGTACTCGCTCAACTGGTCGAATTGGCGAGAACGAGTGGAGTCAATCTCGAGAGGGGGAAAGTTCAACTCGATCTGAGGCATGGTCATCAACCTGTGAGCAACTCTGTCCTACTCCGGAACTATGCATTGTGTACTGACCAGGTTCTCCCAATGATCAGGCGATCGTGATCAACGGAGTTTCGCATCCACTCACTCTCAATCCTGAACCCGCAAATTCCGAAGTGCTTCGACTTTCCCCTTCCTCGAGAGATCTACAATCAATAGCAACCATCACCCACAAAGCGTCAATCACGACAGATTTGAAAGCAGAGAGGTTGGCGAAAGCGAGTCAAAATTTAAAACTGAGTCGCGAAAAGGAAGAGAGGGAGAAGGAAAGCAAAAAGTTAGTCTTCCTTTTCGTTCATCCTCTTTTCTCGCCAGTACTCATCCCTGTCTCGTTGTCAGAGCCGTCCTTCTCGATGTCGCCCCTTCAAGTTCAAGATCCTCTTCTCTCAACCGAGGTCGACCTTCGCAGCTCGCTTCATCACCTCCCTCACGTACAGCATCCCCTTCCAACTCTTCCGTCGCCTCGACTCAACCGAAGCATCCCTCACGACTCACTGCAACTTCTGTCAAACCTCCAAGTTCGAGTTTCAGGATCGGGAAAGGAGTTGCACCCAACGCGATTCGAAACAAACCTCGAACAAACTCTTCCAATTCTTCTTCTTCTTCCACTTCCACTCCTGTCGCTTCCCCTCCTCCACTTCTTCCTCCAGCTTCAGCTTCAGCGCCAACGACATCTACGATTGATCCCCCTCACCCTACTGCGATCGCTCCAGCTCGACAATTCTCCTCAAGTTCGAATTCGAGCACGAATTCGGAAAGTAGCAAGCCGCTCAGCTCTGCGATTTCGACAAGTACGATAGGGACCTCGCCAGAATCGCTTACTTTGTCGTTGACATCGGGATCAGGGACGACAACAGGAGTGAACGAGAGAGGGGATATGTCGGTCGAGTCTTTAGCGGTCAAGAAGGCAGGTGGAGGAGGAGTCATGAAGGGTAAGGAGAGTCTGAAGAAAGAAGCGAAGAAGAACAATGGCGCGACTGCGAAGTCTGCTTCTTCAACGAATCCGACCTCGACGAGTACGAAAGGAAAGGGGAAAGAGAAGGCGATCGAGGATATAGAAGATGTGGATGCGGAAGGAGAAGTTGATGATGAGATGGAGACGGCAGGAGGTGAAACGGAGGAAGAGTCTCAAGCGAATGCGAAGAAGAAGAGGAAATTACTGAATGGATTAGCGGTCGAATCGAGTTCGAGGAGTAGTTCGCTCGATAGAGGATCGAGTAGAGAGCGGGACTCAGATAAGGACAAGGATAGGGAAAGAGGGAGGAGTGCAGTACCGATAAAGACTGTGATAAAAAAGGTCGAAAAGGTCATAACTGCTTCGGAAGGGGAAGGAAAGCATCCGAGACCAGATCACAAGAAGGGAGATAGCTCGAGAGGGAGGGATAGAGAACGGGAGAAGGAGAGGGAGAAGGAGAAATCCAAAAAGAGGAAAAAGCAGGAGACGAAGAGATGGTATTCTTCCGATTCAGAGGATGGGGAAGTCAAGCCCACGAACGGAAATCACCCTCGGCCACCACTGTCGAGCTCGAAACAACTCCCAGATCGATCAGCGAAGCCAACGATACCTCCCGATTCTTCCTTCTGCTCCTCCTCGTCGAATCTCGCGCCGCCCTCCGACTCTTCCTTATCTTTCCATTCGATCCGTTCTCGCTTCTACGAGCTCTACGCCCCTTACGCCGTCCTTCACTCTCGACTCACTTCGATCCGATCGTCTCTCGAACGTGGGCAAAGCATCAAAGAATCGCCAAAAGAGCTTCGATCTCTTGCCGAGGAGTGTGAGAAGCGAAGGATGGATCTCGAAGGACAGAAGGATGCTATGAGTAGGTGGAAGAGAAGTCTAGGTGGAAAGGGTTGAATGAGTTATTCTTCGTCGTCGATAGTGATCTGTTCTCCTCTCTCTATGTTTCCCAATTGGTTATTATCGGTTCCTTAATGCTTGTTGTCTCTCATCTCTATGTGATTCTGCTTACTTATCTATATCATTGATTCCCCCTTTTCATCTACTGTTGATATCATCTTTATTTCGCTGCCTCTCTGATCATCGGCGACGCTAATCTATTAGTTGCTCCTCATCCGGTCTGGGCTCAGGCTGCCAATTTTGTTGCGTCGATTGCGGGCATTCGCCAGCGTTCGTCGCCGTTTCGAGCTCGACAACGGACGATTTCCTCCGTGGAAAACGATGTCTCGATTTGAAGAAAGTCACTATAGGTCTCCGGACCACTTCCCTGCGATACCGAAATGCTCTGAGAGCGACCTCGAGCGATCGAGAACCAGATCAGAAAGCATCGGATTGAGCGATCTTGTCGATTTTGCGAAATTTCTCTTTTCCGCTCCCTCTCCTCACAATGACTTCTACTTCTCCCGCTTTGGACCGCTCAAACTCTCACACTTTCATTCCTGACCACGTTCCGACGTTCCGCTGTTCGACTTGCTCGTTAGAATTGGCTCTCGCTGATGAACTTGTTTCGAGGAGTTTTCAAGGTGGATCTGGTCCTGCTTACCTCTTGAGGAGCGTGTGAGTAGACGCAGCACTCATTAGAAGGTAATAGAGTACTCAGTATCGAGTTCGATAGGTTCAACGTTGAAGTTGGAACTCAATCATCGAAAAACCTCATGTCAGGGAGGCATGTCATCGCACGTGAGTCTACTCTACTCTCGTGGAGCTTGACCATTCCACTGACGAGTGTTCATTTCATAGCGCTGAATTGTGCGGGATGCTCGACAGAAATTGGGTGGAAATACGTTCGTTTCCACCTGCTCTCTCCACTATTTCATTCTTCCCTGCCTATCACCGACATTGAGCTGCGATAGTTCGTCTCGCCTGACTCGTCGCAAAAGTACAAGGAAGGGAAGTGTATTCTCGAAAAGGTGAATTCAATTTCTTCGCTTTTCGCAAGCATTCGAAAGAGACTGACCAGCTTGCTTGATCTTGACAGAAAAAGATATACAAGGTCAGCACCTCATTCGCTCTCCACTCTCGACGTTGTGCTAATCAGTAGACTGGATCTGTTGCAGGACAACAAGTGGACGAACGATTCGAGTTGACTGGACGAAGGAGGATCATTCGCACTATTCCCCCCTCTCGTTCAGGATGTCTTCTCTTTGCGGTAATCTTAATAGTACTGTATCTCTCCTCCCCCCTGTCGTTGTATTGAGTATCACGTCTTATCTCATTCGAAAACCGAGAGGGATGAAACTGAGAAGACCAAGTCGAAAGAAAGGGCGCAAACGTACGTTCGCTTTCCTCTCTCTCTTCTTCTTGCGGAGTGTCGAGATTGAGTCGCTCATCACCTCTTGTGTAGATCTCAGTCGAGAGGATCCTTTCTGAGAAGAGTGCGAGGTGTGCGAAACTTTCTCATCTCAACGACCCACTACTTCCACCTTCTCTTCTCCTCTAGGCTCTGTGGACGACTTCCGAGTCATGTGAGCTTTAAGATCCATCGCCGATCCCAGTGGGAATAGACCGCAGGAAAGAAGGACCTAGCGAACAACCTCCTATCTTTTTTCCCTCCCTTGTTCTCCTCCTTCCCTTCTTCCCTCCCCTTCTACTTTCAACTACTCACAGGATTGACACCGTATATCTCTACTGCAGATCTGACATCGCATCAGGGTAACAGCAGCATGTCGCCCAATTCGAACGGTCTCCCTTTCACCGCTGAGCAACTCCAACAATTCGCCGCTAAGGGAAGGTTCTTCTACACGCCAGGCAACACTTCGATGCCAGATCTCACCTCTTCGACTTGGCGTGACGACTGTTTACGCCAGCAGCAGGATGTCATGGTCAAGGCGGAGGAAGCAACCCTCAAACGACCTCTAGCCGAAATTCCCGCTCGATCCCAACAAGAGGTCGTCAAGGAGGCACACAAGCAACGAGCAGAGGTACTCAAGGAGATGAAAGAAGGGAAGACGGTCGAACCAATTGTGATGGGATACAAGAGACCTTTCAGTACGACTCCTTTGAGCGATTTGACTCCGAGTAAGCTCACATCCCCTCTCTCATTCTCCGTGATCACGACTCTGACCTGTAGGCTCCCATACAGTCCAAATCAACGATATGCGAGTCACTCAAACTCACAAGGTAAAGATCGAATCCCGACTCAATCGAGGGAAAACTAACAGACTCTCATCTTTCGCTTGACCAGGGTCGTTACCTCGTTGGTCGAATCGTCTCCCAGCCTTGTACGTTTGTGCAAAGCTTCTCTGACTCTGCAGCTCGATTGCTGACTCGCGCTCATTCATAGGGGGTGCTGCAAGTATTCGATTCGCTCTCGAAGATACGAAAGGTCGAGCGTGAGTTCCCCTTTCAACGCTCGACTTCATTCTTGTACTGTGCTCACGTCTTATATGCACAGCGAGATCTGCGAGATTCGTTACTTCCCTCTCACGAACATCGTCACTGGACCTGATCTCGATCGCATTCTTCCTCTCGGCACTATCCTCTTCGTTCGCGAGCCTACTTTCCGCATCGAACTTTCGTTGTCGAAAGCTGCCCTTCCGCTCATCTCTGTCAACTCTCCTACCGATGTCGTCTTCCTTCGTCCTGATCATCCTCGACTCGAAAACATCACTTGGTCTTCTCCTTCTCCCGCTCCTTCCCCTCCTCGTCCCATCGACTTCCAAGCTCTCGGAGATTCTCTCGCCGACGAAGGCAAACTCCAACTCGCAGTCAAAGCTTACTCGGATGGACTCTTCACCGATCTCGATTCGAAGGAGAAACTCGTTCTACAACTCAGTCGTGCGAAAGTTCAACTGCGTCTCAACAACTTCGCTTCTGCCGCTCGTGGAGCCGCTTCCGCCATTCGAATGGTCGACGAAGGAGTTGAAGGAGGACCTGGAATGATGTCGGGAGCAGTTCTCGTTATGGCGAAAGGTTACGAGGGATTGAGGTTGTTCTCGAAAGCCGAATCAAGCTATCGCCGCTACCTTCAACTCATTCCCGCTAGCTCACCTCGAGCGAAGGAAGGCAAAGAGGGTCAGCAGCGTATGAAATCGGCTTTATCCGGAACCGCTCCCATCAAATTCCTCTCGACGGAGATCGGTGAACTTCATGACTGGAAAGCTTGGACTCGAGGATACGACCTAGCCGACTGGTTCGGTCCGGTCGCTATCGCCCAGCTCCCTGGTCGAGAAGGAGGAAGAGGAATCGTCGCTACGAGAGACATCAAACCTGGCGAACTTCTCCTCGGTGAGTCTCCCCTCGACATTCTCCCCCGTTTTGCCGCAAAGCTTTACTGACGCAGTCCTTCTATTGTCGTTAGTCGAGAAAGCCTTCGCTTGGGGAAGTCGCAAGGAGTACCCCGACAACGTTCGCTTCGATGGTCACGATCTTCCCGTTCGACACGGTGCATCAGGATCACTTGTTCGCCTCGTTACAAACCTCGTCAATCGTCTCGTCGACGATCCTTCCTCAGCACCTTTGGTCAACGCCCTTTACGGAGGTCCCGATCATCTTTCGAACGTCACCCCTTCTCTCGACCAACTCGCTCAAAGATCTTTCGACGTAGAGGAGACTCCTGCTCAGCCCGATCTTGATATCGATCGTCTCGAAGCCATCTGCAGCTTCAATCGGTACGTTAGCTTCCCTTCTCATTTTCGTCGTATTCTCCCGCTTACAGAAACACCTTGGATTCTCAGCTTCGCACTCCATCAAGGTGACGAATCGGAAGAGGGACAGAGGGAAGGAGCTGCTGGTCTCTTCCTCGCTACCTCCATCTTCAATCACCACTGTGTTCCGAGCACTCAGCACACGTTCCATCGTGATATCGGCGTCGTTCGAGCCAGAACCTCGATCAAGAAAGGAGAAGAGATCTTCATCTCTTACTCGCCCATCGGTCACAAGCGTGCAAAACGTCAAGAATTCTTCCGTCCAGTCTTCAAGGATGGTCTCTGTCCTTGCGAAATCTGTCGACTCGATCGCCTTGACGGCGCAGAAAAGGTCACGCTTCGTCACAAGATCCTCGAAGAAGAGTACTCGCCCATCCGTCGTGGAGTCGAATCGGCCGGCAGCTTGCTATCAGAGGCAGAGGGACAGAAGATTCTTCCGAAGATCGTTCCCCTCATAGCTCGACTCGAATCCACCTACTCTCCTTCTCGCGGTCCTCTTCGCCCCGATCTCTCCGACATCTACCACTTCTTGGCTGCTCTCAACGTACCTGCACAACCTTCGAAGCGTGCAGAGATCATCGCCCTTCGAATCAAAGCTTTCGAAGCCGCTGGCGCGATCTTCGAGAAGAAAGGAACGAAAGTCAAGGTCATCGCCGCTCCCATCTTGACTCAGCCACATCTCCAACCTGTCCCTCTCTGCCTCTTGGCTTCCTGCACCTATCTTCAGCTCTTCCCAAAAGATCTCCCGTCCGCCCTCTCCTGGATGCAAGCCGCCGTCGACATCGATCGACTCATGCGTGGTGGATCGTACGCTTCTGTCAGGGGAACCTACTCGAAGGCTATCAAAGAGCTCAACATTGGATACTTGTTGGATGAAGCCGAGAAGCTTTCTCTCAAAAAGAAGAAGTAATCGAGGTACGCACTTCTCTCCTTCACTGTTCTCGACACAAGAGACTTACGTATACTCTTCCACTCAGTCTTTAGATCGCTTCCTCTTAGATCGTGAAGGTTGAAAGTCAAATGCGTGGTTCCGATTAGTTTCTCGGTAGAATAAGATCAACGAATGTATAGAATCAGTTCAGTACCCTCATTCTATCGAGAGAGCCGATAATGATGTGAGCTGGAGAGATGATTGCAGCTTTCAGCGTCTCTCGAAAGCTTTACAAGATTCAAGCTACGAGAGAAAGCTGTTCGTCTATGCAAAAGAGCGGTCCGCTTCTCTGTTCAAGTCACCGGCCGGCTCTTCCGATTGATTTGACGAAGGGCTGTAGATCGACGCTGTCTGGTAATCGTATACATGAGCCGAGAAGATGAAAAGGGGAGGAGGGAGCGACGAAAGGAACGAAAAGAAACGCAATTGACGTTTTTGACGTTGTTTTCGCTCTCTCCTCCATCTTGAAATCGATCACAATATCGAAGAGATTCACACGCATTGTGAAGGGCCAAGCCGAGTGGACAGAGAGCGAAAGTCGATGGGTTGCGAAATGTTTGTAATCCTCAAATTGCAATCAACAAAAGCTTCAGCTTGGAAAAAGTCGCTTTCCTTTCCTCCAATCAACTCCAACAACATGAGTGATCCAAGGTTCGCTCGTTTACATACAGATCCTAGGTTCGTACGACCTAAAGCTAGCAAGAGCAAGATTGTAGTAGATGACAGGTTCAAACAATTGTTTCAAGATCAAGAAGGTGTTTTACCTTCCACATCCCTCAGGCAACTCAGTAAGCTGATATAAAGTGCCTTTGTACAGGTGCATCGGGATCAAAGGGGAAACGAAAGGTGGACAAGTATGGTAGACCACTAGAGAAGGAATCTTCAGTGAATGATCTCAAGAGGTATTACAGGATGGCTTCACCGGATGCAGATGCTACGAAAGATGGAGAGAATGCTCAAGGAGAAGATAATGAAAGATCGGAAGGGGAAGGAGAGGAAGAAGATGGAGAAAGTGAGGAGGAGGAAGATGAGGCACCAACCAAATCATTCATGGATCTCGCTCGTGGAGAAGTCTTACTCGAATCATCAGATGAAGAAGATCAAGACGAAGCCGCCGTATCAGAAGCAGAATCCGATTCTTCCTCAGCTGCCGGTTCTGTCGCCCTTGGTCCATCTCGACGTCGACGACAACCCTCCCGTTCCCCTTCCATCGATCTCTCCGAAACTGAACGACCACTCTTCCCGGACGAAGATGAAGAAGACGGAGAATTGGATCCAGAGGACGAGGAAGCGGGAGCAGAACCTACGAAACGAGTCGCCTTGGTCAACATGGATTGGGACAACCTTCGAGCCTCCGATCTCTACCGTGTACTCGCATCTTCCCTCTCTTCGACCGCTACCGCCGTCCAACCCGCCATTCAACCAAAAGCTTCCGGAAGTTCGACGAAATTCGATCAGGAAGGAAATGAAGTTGGTCCTTACAAACCCTCTGCCAAGTTGAGCATCGCACCTGGACGACTTTTACATCTCAGGGTGTACCCTTCGACTTTCGGAAGGGAACGAATGGAAAGGGAAGCGATCGAGGGGCCTCCAGTCGAAGTTTTGAGGACGAAGGGAGCTGAATCGGACGATGATGAGGAAGATGGTGTGTTGAGGCTGGGAAGGAAGAATAAGGGGAAAGCGAGAGAGAGGAGACGTAGAGGTGGAGAAGACGAGGACGATGAGGAAGAAGAGGAGTACACTGCGAAGGATCTTATCGATGATCAGGTCGAGGAGAATGCGGATGATTACGATACAGAGGCATTGAGGAAGTATCAACTCGAGCGATTGAGGTGAGTTCTAACTGGTTATTGTCGATGCTTTCGAGGTATTGACATGCCTTCGACTCGATAGATATTACTATGCGATCGCAACTTTCAACACTTCTTCAGCAGCAGCTCATGTCGTTCGAGAGATCAACGGTACCGAGTTTGAACGAACAGCAAACATCTTCGACCTCCAATTCGTTCCCGACGAGACCTCTTTCGAAGACGATCCGGTTCACGACGAAGCGACAGAGGCTTCAATCGCTGCCGAAGGAAACTCTTACCAAGGAATCGATTTCTCTACGGATGCTCTACGACACTCGAAAGTCAAGCTTACTTGGGACGCCGACGACCCTCATCGAAAGACGAAACTTCAAACTTACCTCGCTGCCGCTCTCGACAAATCGAAACAGAAAGGAGCTACGAAAGGTCGACCAAACGTAGGAGATGCCGATATCGCTCAGTACCTCGCTTCATCTTCTGAAGATGAAGGTGCCGACGATAAGGAGGAGGAGGAGGAGAAGGACGATTTCTTCGAAACTGCAGAGGTCGAGGAGAGCAAGAGTAAGAAAGAGAAGAAACGAGAAAAGTTGAGGAACTTGTTTGGACTTGACGGAGAGAACGCTGGAGAACAGTCATGGGATGGAGGGGAGAAGTCGAGTAAAGGTGGAAAGGCGGGAATGCAGATCACTTTCGCTCCTGCTCTCTCGGAGCGAAGTGCGAAACAACTCGATCTCGTCGAAGGCGACAAACCGGAAACTGCTATCGAAACTTATCGACGGAAAGAAAAGGAGAGGAAGGAACGCAAGAAGGCGGAACGAATGGCGAAGGCGGAAGGAAGGGATTTCAACGAAGAAGGACCGTTTGGAGAACCTCAAGGAGAAGACAAAGGATTCGAAGACGACTTCTTCGCAGATGATAGCAAGGATCCTTTCGCTGCCTACGACGATGGGAACGTATCGAGTGGGGATGAGATCGGAATCAAGAAGAAGGACAAGAAGAAGATGTCAAAGAAGGACAAGAAGGCTCAACGAGAAGAGGAGGAGAAGATCAGAGAGGCGGAACAAGGCGAGTTGGCACTCCTCGTTGGATCGGATGACGAGGATGATGTTGGAGGTGGAGATGGAGGACGTCACTTTGATATGCGAAAGATTCTCAAAGCTGAGAAGTCAAAGGGTAAAAAGGTCAAAGTCAAGGGGAAGAAGGCAAAGAAGGATGAAGCTCCTGTCAACGACGAGTTCAAGTTGGATCTCGGTGATGACCGTTTCAAGAGTCTTCACGACGATTTCGACTTTGCTATCGATCCTTCGAATCCCCGGTAAGCGTTTCTCTGATCTTTCGTTTGTTCGACCTTGAAACTCACCTTGCTCTCTCACCCTCCTACAGCTATCAGAAGACTCGTAACATGGACGCACTCCTCGCAGAAGGTCGCAAACGCCGTGCGAAACGAAGTGAAGCTCGAGCTCCCGTCAACGCTGCCGAAATCGCTCGCAAGAAAGCTACTACTTCTTCAGGTGGAGACGGCGAATCCCTCAACAAGCTCATCGAATCGGTCAAGCGAAAGGCAGGCGAGACTGGTGGACGAGGGAAACGAAGTAAGAATAAGTAGATCTTTTGTCGTTTCTGCTTTCTCATCGCAATCGCATAGTTTTCCCTCTCTCTATCTCTCTCTCTCTGATTTTCGAGAGACCAGTCGAGGGAGCATCGAACACAGTGATCAGAAACGAAAGAAGGTGAATGCGTTTGAACATTTCCAAAGAGGTTGCGTCGAACAGTTTCTGAACTAGATCGGAATATAAGATAAGGAGGAAGAGTACTGCTTCGTATAGTCGTGAAGGAAAGTATGATGACGAGAGAGGGTATCGAGAGAGAGCAAGAATCGGGGTTGTGTATAGTTCGAGAAGAGAAATGCGGTCTAAGCGCAAATGTTAGGGTAGATAGGCTTGTTAGGGTCCTTGGGGATCCATCCATTGACGACTCCTGCTTTGTATGTCCAGTCGTCAGAGTTCTCAGCCTGTAGGAACGAGGGATTAGCAAGGGAACGAAGTCAAAAAGGAAAGAAGAGGTCTGCTTCCCTGCCAAGTCCAAGATAACCAGCCACTGCTTGCTGCTTCATAAGTCGCGATTTGCGCAGCCCATGATCTACAATCGGGGGTCGTTGGAGGCCGTCAGTGGCGGTAGAGAGTCGAAACAGACGGAAGTAAGCTCACTTTGCGAGAGAAGTCTTGTATTCCTCCGAGAAGGTAGAGGCCTTGCCGGTCTTGCCCTCGCAGCTTCCAGTGTAAGATGATCCAGGGTATGTTCCGTCGTAACGAGCTCCGATACCGCGACCTATGCGAGAAACGAGCAAAATGAGCATTCTGAACTCGTCAGGGAAACGATGGTAGACGGTGTCGAGAGGATCGGAAGGGGCGACGGAGAGTACACAAAAGTATGTAGAGGATAGAGAAGGAAGGGGAAGGTGAGGGAAAGGAGACTGACCGTTCAAGAAGTTGGTGCAATCAGTGATGGCAGCGGTGAACTCGTCGAGAAGGACAGGGTTGAACGAGTCGGCGCGAGCGTAGTACTCCTTCATACCGCAGATGGTAGCAACGCGTTGTTCATCGTTCTTCTTGAGGTCGTTCTCGTTGAAAACGAAGTAAGGGTGATCAGATAGAGAAACTCCGAGGAATTCAGGCGACGGGAACGACTTTTCGAATACGCTGAGCGGCTGGAACGCATCGTGGAGAGATAGATAAACGTCGGACGGGTTGTTTCCGTTAGGATAGCGTACGCGGCCGTAAGAATCGTAAGCGAATTGTCGGTAAACGTCGATTACTTGTTGTGAGATGAATCCGGCGGGCTCGTTGAGACTGTACATCGATGATGTCAGTCAGAGAAGTGTCAGGGATGGCGGTATGTAAGAAACAGGCAGGTGGAGAAAGAAATGAAGAAACGGATATAGAAAATGAAAACTCACGCTTGAAGAATGGTGACGGTGTCGGCGTATTTCGGCTTAGCAAACTCCTTCGAGAGAATACTGACGACGTCAAGCGTACGATCGACGTTCTCTTGGTTGGTTTGCCAGGTAGCTTGTCCTCGTCGTCCCGAGTTATCGAAACCGTTTCTGTAAAGATTAAGGGCAAGTCAGCGACACGGCTCTCCCTGTAGGAGCTAGGCCACAAGATATGGTCACGTACTGTGAGCCCGGTGCCCCGTGGATATCGACCATAACCTGAGAGGAAAAAAGGAGGGCAGAGGAGAGAAGAGAGAGAAAGGAGAAAGAAAAAAAGGAGAGAAAGAGGAAAGGGGAGGCGAAAG
>Ga0308170_10002273_pt1 | contig 16730 bp, 23 predicted proteins | sample PhyBR2_2_FD_202136 | JGI IMG/M metagenome (GOLD analysis project Ga0308170, IMG submission 202136) | Phyllosphere microbial communities from UC Gill Tract Community Farm, Albany, California, United States - DLSLSB.R2 | ecosystem: Host-associated > Plants > Phyllosphere > Unclassified | place... | reverse complement strand
GTCTCGTCCGATCCTCCTCCTCCTCCTGCTCCCGCATTACTTCTCGCATTGTTGTCGTCTTCATCATTGTGACCATCTACTACATCCAACCCAATCTCGTATTCCCTGTTAGGATCCAACCCGTACACAATGACAGTAGTTTCCAACCCTTGATCTCCTAAAGTTGTTGCAGGAGCTGAACCTGCATGTGCTACGTGAGGCCAAGGTCTCCTATCCAATAAGATTGAGATTGAAGGAGGTGGAGGTTTCGAAGGCGAGGGAGTACGACGAGTGGTGGTGAATACTGATAATGCTACTGCTGAACTCGTCACGTCCAATACTTGCAGTCTCAGTCTACTCTGTGTCGAGACTAGCCTAGAGGGAGATGGACTACGAGTGCCAGTGGTCGTATTTGAACTAGTCAAAGTCGAAGTGTCGAGAGTTAATGAACCTGCCCTTCGACGTGAGGTGGGCATTGTAGTAGTAGTAGTAGTAGTAGTAGTAGGGGGAGGTAACCAAGGTCTAACTTGTACTCGTTTCGGAGACGAAGAGCGATGAGCCTAATTTATTTCAACGATGCGAGATCAGCGACGACGAGAACGCTGATTGAACAGGTGCACTCACGGTTGTAGACATACACCAATGAATAGTCTATACTGTTCGATACAAGCTAGTTCAGATGTGATTGAGTGGAGGAAGCAGAGATTCGAATTCGTTTCATCTTTCCTTTCCTCCCTCTCGCCACTCTCAACTGCTTGATCCCTACTCTCAGGAGGTATGTCTGCATCACTCGAGACATGGGTATCCGACAACTTGTTATCATTCCTAGGTCAATCAGATTCAACTACAGTTCATTACTTTATAACTCTCGGTACGCTTCCCCTTCCCTCTCCTCTAGCTCACAACTGTACTAATCCAAGTATACTGGTAAAGCATCATCCTCTAAATCACCTTCCGCATTAATCTCGACCTTGACTTCTCAAGGACTCCCTTCAACTCTTCAAGCAACTCAGTTCGCAACTCAACTCTACGACAAAGCTCCTCGTAAACCGGGTACTACCTCTTTGAAAGCGCAAAAGAATGCACAAGACGCGAGGAAGAAGACGGAGAAGGAAAAGAAATCGTTGCAAGGTGCTAGGTTTAGTTTAATGTTGGACGACGACAATGAACAACCTCAAGAGATGGACAACAAGGGAAAGAAGAAGAACTCAAAGGACAAGGACAAGGATAGTAAAGGGAAAGGGAAAGCTAGTACTAGGGAGATGAGGAGGAGAGATGGCAATGGTGGGGATAATTGGGAATCGGATGAAGAGGAGAGAGCGATCAAGAGGGCTAAAATAGAGGAAAGGTACGCTAGGGAAGACGCTCAAGCTAGGCAGAGACGAAAGGACAAAGGACAAGGCTCTTCAGACGATGAGAGGGAGCAGCAAGAGGAGGAGGAACAAGAAGATCCCGATGTCAGGAGGGAAAGGGAGAGATTGGCAGACATGGAAGAGAGGGACGCATTCGCGAGGAGGATGAAGGATAAAGACAAGGATCGTACGAAGAAGTTAGTCGAGGATAGGTCGAGCAAGAATGCAGATCCGGCGAGGGCGGCATTGTTGGAAGCAGACGATCCCTCGAAACAAATGGGAGATTTGAGGGAGAGGAGTAGGCAACAGTATTTGGGCAAGAGGGAACAGCAACAGTTGGACTTGTTGAGGTTGGAATTGGCCGATTGGGAGAGGGATTTCAGGGGAGTGAAAATGACAAAGAGTGAGAGGAAAGAGTTTGAGAGTAAGAAGGAATTGTTGAGGTTGGCAGAGGAACGTTTGGCGATTGATGACGGAGGGGACGGCTACATGATGCCTGATGGTGAGTCGCAACTATCTTTTCGTTCTGATCGTTGCGAAAAAGAATATTGACGATGGTCCCTGCATCTTATTAGATTACTTCACCGCTCAAGGCAAGATCGATTCGAAACGGAAGAAAGATCTCTTGACTGCTCGTTACTCGGATGCGAAACCTCAATCTCGACTCGGACAACAGAAAGATGGAGAATTCACGACCGATTTGGAACATTTCGAGATGGAACAAACAGCGAAAGCTCAACTTCGAGCTGGTGCACTCGATCGTCCAGTCGTCGAAGAGGAGGAGTACGATTTCGTCTTTGATGAGAGCGTTCAAATTCAGTTCGCGATGGACAATGAGGATCGAATCGAGGGAACGATGAGCGGGAAAGATGCGGCTCTACAGGCTCAGATCCTCGAGGCTGAGAAGCGAGGTGAGCACTGGTCCCTCCGGATTATCTAGGTGAGCTCTACTCACACTCGAATCATTGAGCAGCTCAATCCATCGACGAAGTTCGAAAATCATTACCCGTCTTCACCTGGCGCGAGCAATTCCTCGAAGCAGTCGCAAACTATCAAGTACTCGTCATCGAAGGAGAGACTGGATCCGGCAAGACGACTCAACTCCCTCAATACCTTATGGAAGCCGGTTACTGTAAAGACGGCAAAAAGATTGGGTGTACTCAACCTCGTCGAGTCGCTGCCATGTCTGTCGCTGCCCGTGTCGCGGAAGAAGTAGGATGTCGATTGGGAGGAGAAGTCGGGTATTCGATCCGATTCGAGGATTGTACGAGCGACAAGACTCAGATCAAATACATGACGGATGGTATGCTTTTGAGGGAGTTCTTGACCGAACCTGATTTAGCCGGTTACTCGTGTATGGTTATCGACGAAGCTCACGAGAGGACGCTGAGTACCGATATCCTCCTCGGTCTCGTCAAGGTGGGCACTCTCAAAGCTCTTGCTCTTCGTCTATTTCAAGACTTAACTTCCCTTCCTCTCGATTGAACAGGATATCGCCCGTTTCCGACCCGATTTCCGACTACTGATCGCTAGTGCAACATTGAACGCAACAAAGTTCTCAGAATACTTTGACGATGCTCCCGTTTTCCGAAGTGAGTTCGACCATTCCCCTCTTTCGATCCTTACAAAGCTGATCTTGCGCAAGCTCTGTAGTCCCCGGTCGACGTTACCCTGTCGATATCCTCTACACCCCTCAACCCGAAGCGAACTACCTACACGCCGCCGTCACGACAGTGTTCCAAATTCACACAACCCAACCAAAAGGAGATATCCTAGTATTCTTGACGGGTCAAGACGAGATCGAAGCTGCACAAGAGAACTTGGAAGAAACTGCGAGAGCGCTAGGGAACAAGGTGGCAGAGTTGATGATTTGTCCGATTTATGCGAATCTACCGACAGAGATGCAGTCGAGGATTTTCGAACCTACTCCAGAAGGAGCAAGAAAGGTACGTCTACTCTCTCACTTTTCGCTCATTCCCCTGATACCGACTCATAGCGTTTCGTGACAGGTCGTTCTCGCTACGAATATCGCTGAAACTTCAATCACTATCGACGGTGTTGTTTACGTTATCGACCCTGGATTCGTCAAGCAGAACTCTTACAATCCTCGAAACGGTATGGAATCTCTCGTAGTCACTCCCGTGCGTCCCTTCCGTCTTCATCTCGCATCGAACCGTCGACTGACGATCTTTCTTTCTTTCTTTCCTCCCTCCTGAAGTGTTCCCGAGCCGCTGCTGGACAACGAGCTGGACGAGCTGGTCGAGTCGGACCTGGAAAGTGTTTCCGACTTTACACGAAACACGCCTACATGCACGAACTCGATCAAGATACCGTTCCCGAAATCCAACGAACGAATCTAGGAATGGTCGTCCTCATGCTCAAATCTCTAGGTATCAACGATTTGATCGGTTTCGATTTCCTCGATCCTCCTCCTGGCGATACACTCATTCGTGCTCTCGACTTGCTCTACGCTCTCGGCGCTTTCAACGATAGAGGAGAATTGACGAAAATGGGAAGGAGGATGGCCGAGTTCCCGATGGATCCTGCCTTGAGTAAGAGTATCCTCGCGAGTGAGAAGTACAACTGCACAGAAGAGGTACGTCTTCGGTGTTGTTTCTGCTGCTGTCCTGTTGCTGATGATTTCGTTTGCCCTCTCGCAGGTTCTTACGATCGTTTCGATGCTTTCGGAATCTGGTTCTCTCTTCTATCGACCGAAACAGAAGAAGCTCGAAGGTAAGCCCCCGACCTGCGCAGCGTTCCGAGGAGCGGATCACTCACACCGCAACTCGTTTGACAGCCGACACCGCTCGACAGAATTTCGTCAAACCTGGAGGAGATCACTTCATGCTGCTGAATGTCTGGGAGCAATGGCAAGATTCAGGCTTCTCTATCTCCTGGACTTACGAGCATTTCATTCAGATCAAGGTATTGCTTGTCTCATTCTGGGAATTTGTCGGCTTTCAACTGATCAATGTCGTCTCTCTTTATGCAGTCTCTGACTCGGGTACAGAACATTCGAGATCAGCTCGTGCAGCTTTGCGAGCGTGTCGAGATCTTTGTCGAAGGAAACCCCAATTCGAGTGATATCGTGCCTGTTCAAAAAGCTATTTGCGCTGGGTGAGTCTTACCTTCGCTCTCGATTCGCTCTTCCTCCTTCACACGCTGACGTGCACGCTTTGCTGTAGATACTTCCAAAACACCGGTCGACTCAACCGAAGCGGAGACGCTTATCGAACGATCAAGTACGTTGCAATCTTTGCTCAATGTGCGAATCGACTGACCGACTCGTTTTCGATCACAGAACCAATCAAACCGTCAACATTCATCCTTCGTCGTCAATGTTCCAACATCAACCACCACCGAAACTCGTCTTATGGTTCGAGCTTGTTCTCACTTCTCGAGAATACGCTCGCCAAGTCATGGAAATCAAGCCAGAGTGGCTTCTCGAGGGTGAGCCATCACTCCACGCGCGTTCCTTCTATCGTTCACTGACAATCTTGTCTCCTCTAGTGGCTCCTCACTTCTTCAAACCTGCCGATCTCGAAGGATCTTCGGGGACGAAGAAGGGTCAAATCAACGCGAAAGCTCAAGGAGCTTCGCAACTACCTCGTCAGACCTGAACATCTCTCTAGTCGTGTCCTTTGAAATGTTGTAGTTACAAACCGTTGCAGTCGTATAATCCCAAGAATACACAGTTAAGCTTATGAATTTCTATACATGAGCTTGTCGTTCCAGTAAGAGGTCGTAGCCAGGGAACCGAGTGACACCAAGAAGAGCTTTTGCTGCAACTTCGAGCTCGTCGACGTCGAGTAAGATTGAAGCTCTATCGAGAGAGTCGAGTCAGCGTGAATTGACGAGAGAGGAGAAAGATTCGGTCTTACAAGCCCTGTAAGCAATTTGCGTAGATCGAGAACGATTCGTGGCTGAGAATGTCGTAGGTAAGAGTGAAGTCTCCCATCGAGGCGCCTTCGACTTCGGGTGAAGTGGTCGCGTCCTCGCGACTGAGGAATCTCAATCGAGAGTCATGGTAGAGGAGGCGATCGATGAGGGGTCCAGGGGTAGCTTCGGGGAGACTGCTCTTTTGTCGAAGTGCGAGCGAGATCTGGGGATAGAGAGAGAGAGAGAGGGATTAGCATTCAGCGAACGAACAGAGAAACAGTCTTTCAATGATGCTTACGAGAGCGAATGTCGAAGAAACGTCAGCAATCTATGTACGAAATTCCCATGTCAGTGAAGAGACCTTCGAGTGTAGATGCGAAGGGGAAACGAACAAGAGGTTGGTTCAAGAAAGCAGTAGTCGAAACGAGGCGTTTCCTCCAAGTTCGATCGAGCCGCATAAGCGAATGTCCGACGGAACCAAGTGCTTGTAGCAGGTGCATTTGTGTACGGAATAGCTCGAGGTAGGCTTCTTGTGGGAAATCTCCGCGTAGGTTGATCTCGTAGGTTGCTTGAAAAATAGCAATTCGGGATGAGTTGAGTTTCAATCGTAACGCTAGCATGTTCGCTCTGGTAGCTTTCGCGGCGTGTGTTGAGAAAGCGATCGAAGGCGGTTCGGCGTCAGGCTCGTCCGGGAGAGCTCCTTCTTTGATCCACGCAGATAAAATACCTGCGTAGACCTTACCAAGCTTCGAGATAGTTGTAGCATGTGTCCTTCGAACGAGAACCTTGGACGACTGAGAAGGGAAGAGGGTCACGATGGTTGCGAGCGCGATTCCGATGAGAACGAGGACGGCACGCTACGGTTGGAACGGAAGAGAGTCAGCATAGTGGTCGATCGGAAGTTTGGAAAGGTTTCGAAACGTACTCGCCACGCTACGTTGTACCCGACTCCTGGATTACCGTAGATAGGTAGACCATTAGGTCCATCTTGGAACGAGTAGCCGACCTGCGTGGAGTGATACATCAGAGGAGTGTTTCGGAAAAGAGAAAAAAGGGCAACTCACGATGAGTACCGGAGTGACTGCAGCCAATAAGGTCCCTTGCAGTAGAGCGGCGGGAGCAAATAGTCTGACAGCGAGGAAGGGGAGGAAGAGGCAGTAGAATGCAGCGCCGAGCCCAATTCGGTTTCCTCCTCCGTTTCCACCTTTTTCACCTCGAGAGTGTCAGTCTCGATGTCCGCGGCGAGCAAAGGAGGGTCTGTACTCACTTCCTACATACCAAATAACCATTCCCCAGACGAGCCCAATCGCTGTTCCTAGTACACGTTGAATTGTCGAAAGAATAAAGTCTCCAGAATAAACGGCGAGACCGCTGAGAGCCACGACGAGCGATTGATCAGCGGGACAACAGCGATGGAGATCTATGTAGAACTCACGTCTGAGCCATGATCTGAGCCCATAACAGCTTTTGCTCGTATGAAATCTGAGCCGAAGATCGGAAAATTTCTGCACAATCCGGAAGTATCAGCGAAGCGTTCTCCGACCACGTAGCGTCAAATGGAACTAACGAGGAAGCCAAAGTACTATTGACACGAAAGCGAACCTGAGAGCGAAGATCGTTTCGGGTTTCTTGAGCCACAGCCCGAAATGATGAATGTTGATCGTGAGTTTCTGGTAGCCATGAGGTGGGCGAGCATCAGGGTCGCGAGAAGTGTCTGCCATGGCCTCCTGGACAGCCTTGTCCGCTGCAGCTGCCCTATCCTTGTCGCTCTCCCCCTTCGAAACTTCTGTTGCATCATCATCGGCAACGTCCTCGAGTTGATCTGGATTCTCCTGGTCTCCGGCAAACGAGTTCCCCTTTCCTCCTTTGAGCAGGTTGCCAATCTTCCTGAGTCCAGTCGGGAACCATAGCTTGTTCTTCTTTCGATGGTCTTGAAGTTGAGAGATCTGCTGAGCGAAAGAGAGGACTGCTTCACTGTAGCAGACCAAGTTATCGGAGGCGGCGAGAAGGGTGAGAAGAGTGTTTGGCGAGAACGAGAACGATTTTGAGACTTCGGGAAGGAGAGCACCAGTTTTCGGATCGAAGAAGTCGGCGAATGGCTGTCAAATTGCAATTTGCAACTTGATGATCAGTGAGAGGACATTCACGTGTGCAGGGATGAGGTGAACTGACAGCTACGAGCTCTTTTCTTCGTTCCAAGCGATACATTCGAATCTCGTGTTCGAGGTTCTCGACTTGAGATCGATACATCGAGGCTTGCTGATCGACAACGTCAGGTTTCGGTCGTTTGAACCATCGTTTGCTGTTTGATTCGGTGAGCCAATTCATAGCCGAGAGTAGGGCTTCATCGCAAGCGATTCGGAGTGGAGAAGAAGCATTTTCGAAGATTGGGAGCAGGTGAGGAAGAGTGTGCTGATTGCGATCTTCTGCTGCCTGAGATCGAAGACGGAATCGATGCATTCGAGCCGTTTCGCGGGACTTGTCCTCGTTCTCTCCAGTTGAATGAGTCGAGGGAGAGCTATTGTTCGAGTAGGCTTCTTCGGCTGCGAGAGTACGTTTGCGACGGGACGAGACGGTAGTGCTGAGGATGGCCAAGCCGACAGATCTAGCGAGGAGCTCACGAAGAGCGTCGGAGAGGCCAGCGAGATCTTTAGCTCCGAGTCGTCCAAACGAAACCTCGAGTTCGAGGAGACCCGTCATCCCCAGAAGACCCTCAAGTCCTCCGGCCATCGCTTCCTGGGTTCCGGACCACAAGGCTGGGAACACTTTCCATGCTCGATCCTCCTCCGTCTCGTGAGGCGCGCCGTAAGATGGTGCAGGGGTAGCGAGTACCTTCGAATGAAGATGCGAACGTTGCAGAATTGGGAGGAGAAACTTGTCGACGAGTACTGTCGTGTAGTTCGAGTTGAGGGTCTGAGGGAAGATGAGGAAAGTAGCGGCGACAGCGATGGCGATTTCGCAGGCGGTAGGAATGAGGAAAGTCGAAGCGAGAGTGTATCTCTTGACGGGGAAGAGAGGACCATCTGCAAGGAACCTTTCGATCAACGCACGTTCGATTACCTGATAGGAGTGCTTGGAAGCTGTACGTACACGAGCAAAGGACGTCGAGAACGATGACACCGAAAATTGCAAGGAGTGTCAATTTGGGTCGGTGTGCTCGGATTAAGCCCAAAACGAAAGCTCCGATTGCTGTCAACGATAAATTGATGAGCACAATCCGATCTCGCGAAAGTGAAGAGACGCGTACCCAAGAAAACACCGAAAACGGTTGTCGACCTCCAGTCGAGGAATTCTCCTTTGACTGATCAAGCGGCGATTCAAGATTCAGTAAGATTCATAGTCGGCGAGTGAGTACTGCAGCTTACAAATCTCGATACGGTATTGAGCATCTGGGTTCGTAGCTCCAGCAAGTCCAGCCGTAACCCTCTGCACGCTGCTCGCAAGAAGGACTTGACTCCTCGCCCTCAAAGCAGCGGCCATAGCGGCAGATCCCCATGCCCAGCCCAGCAACATACCTATAACCAGCATAGCCGACTATAAAAAGCAGGCAAATCGTGCGATCAGTGTCCGTTTTCGGGCTATCGACAGAAGTTCAGAGAACGCACGACGAGGAGCAACAGGACCACGGGGAATGTTGGAGGAAGGAAGCAGGAAACCATCGTGGCGAAGAAGGCAGCGTTCCCGAGGGTGACGAGCGACTTGGGTTCAAGGAGTAGGATGAAGCACGAAAGCGTAACGAGGGAGGCTCGGAACAAATCTTTGCGATTCTTCCATTTCGATCGATTCGTCGCCTCTGTCACAAACGGTGGTAGGTTCGAACCGTAGATTGGGGAAGGGCCGAGTCGAGGGAACAGCGCTGTATGCGAGGGAGAGTAGAAAAATCGATCAGTCAACGCTCGTCCTGGAGGATCCACCCAATTATACTCTTAATTAACAGCCGGAAAGCGTTCTTGATCTACGACTGAGTGCAGAACGACCCCTCCCCTCAAAGTAATGGAGTAGTTCGCTCACCTTCCACAGTCGAAGAAATGATGCTAGGCAATTTGCTCCTGATCCCTTTGCTTCCCTTGCCTTTACCCTGAGCATGTGCATGAGCTACCTCCTTCTTTTCGCTCCTCCGCTTCTCATCCTCCCTCATCGCCTCGTCGCTGTTGTTGAGACTAGCATTATTCGTTGATCTTGATCTAGAAGTTGATGGAGCCGTAGGTGAGTCGCCCATCTGAGCTATACTTCTGTCGTGAATTGAGTATTCCAAGCTCCGTATGGTAAGTAAGGCTGACTTTCAAGAGCGAGAAGTGAGTTGTAGAAGAAGGAAAAAACAAACTACTTCGGCTTCGGGTGGGTTTCGAGGATGCAGATCAGTCGCAAACGAAACTTCTTGGATAACGACACTTTGAGCGCAACGACAACGAGCAACACTTCGGAAACCAGCTCCGACAACTCGAAAGTATCGACCTCTCGCACAAGAAATCGTAAGGAAAAGAGCGCTTTCATGCGTTTCGCTTTTCACGACTAGAGACGCCAAATCCAAATCAAGCGTGACCTCTCCTCATCAAGTTCCTCCTGACCCTTCTCCTTCCCGCTCCTTCACCCTCTTCAATACTCAGAAACGGAACTTCCCTCCAATTCTCCCCTTTCAATCCTTGTTCCCTCTCTGATTCACTCGCCGTGTGATCGAGCATGAGTGTGAGAGGAACTTCCAGGGAACCCTTGACGAGGGAGATGGCCGTCGAGGGAGGTGGAATAGGCGTAAGGAGATGTAAGGAGGTCGACGAGGGTGAAATGGATCTGATTAGACCGAGCCCGAGCGCTCGGGAAGTCGAAGGATGAGGTACAGGGGATAGGGGATCGTAAGGGAACGAGGAAGGGTCGTTTGGTGTCGATTCTGATGGACTGGTCGATTCGACAATCGCTACGAGACTACCGTTGAGACAGTGCAGAACGTGCTCGTAAGCGACATCATCGCCGTCAAGTAGATGAACCGACGAGATCTGTCCGTTCGAGGGGTTCCAATCGAGCGAGTAAGGAGTTTGAGCGATGAGAGGTGAAGAGAAATCCCACCGATCGGGTAAGGTGCTCGTTGGTCCCGAGGAAGCGGAGAGTAGGGTCTCTTTGAAGAGGGAATGAAAGTAGGACGTGAAAGATAAAGTGCGGTAATCGGAAGCGGTCCACTTCGATTCGAGAGCATTCATTGGTGCCGCCGGTAGAGTGTAGAGATGATACGGCAATCCTTCTTCGGCGAATGCTTGACGTTGAGAAAAGGCGGGCCCGGAACTACTTCCTCCTCCATTATCCGAGTATCCTCCGTTCTCCTCCTCCATCATCGAAACGAAGGAGCAAACATGAGTCGGTTGACTCGCTGCTTTCAGCTTTGTGAGCAGGTCTGCTCCTAGACCTTTGACCCATCCTTGCGTGTTGATGACCAGTGGGACTCGTTCTCGCACTTTGCCGTTATTGGAAGATGGGGTCGAGGGAGCTTGATGAGCGTCACGATGTCTTCTTCGGGAATGGGTGATCACGGGTTCGTCGATGAGAGGGTATTCGACTTCGAGGGCGTATGTTGACAAGAGTGCAGAGATGGCGGAGATGTAGCTTGTTGGGTCGGAAGCAGGTGAAGCGGATCCGAGATAGTGTGAAGAGATGGGCAATGAAAGGTGAGTGAAAGCGGGTCCTACAACGAGAAGCTGAGGTGAGTCTCGAATTCGCAACGAGCAGGATAGAGATGAGAACAGACCGAAAGCAGGTTCGCGTAGGACATTGAGCGAGACGAAACCAGGAATTGAAAACTCAGGTTGACCCAGATCTGTATCGAGATAAGCTACTGCTTCATATCTGCAGATTCGGCAAGTACCACACATCAGCACGTACTCACGGCGATGCGAGGATAGTCAAAACGGACCGATCGAGTAACCTGTTCAGTAGCATTTTCGCAAAAGTACTCTTTCCCACTCTCTTCGGTCCTTCCACCATGACTGTCAATCGACCCGGATCTACCATAGCCAGATCCTGACTCGTTTTCGGAACAAACTCTGCTAGAGTTGATGTCCAAGATTCGAGTTGCCTTAGTATCGTAAGACCAGGCAGCGGTTCAAGAATCTAGCGACGAGTGCGAAGTCAGTCGACTGTTGATTGAATATAGACGCGAGAAGAGGTACGCACGAGCTTCCAACCCTTTCCGCCCATTACTGATCCACTCGCGGCGTTCTTTGAAGGATACATTCCATTTGCGCAACCCAATCCAGCCGATTTCAACGCCATCTCAATCCCTTCAATCCCCGTCTGTACCGATGTCACCAGAACGACTGTCGCGAAGCCGGAGATATCGATCTTGGCGTCCAAGTAGAGGGAGAGACTCGAGGATCCAGGTGAAGAGATGTCGTTGGGAATCGCGGCGATCGGTGGGAGGGGGTGGGACGCGGGGCAGTGGACGACATGGGATGTAGACGACGAGAGGTCGGGTAGAGAGATATTGGAAGAGGAGAAAGTGGGTGTAGAGACGGTGGAGCCGAGAAGAGAGAATGAACCGGAGAGAGGAGTGATTTCGAATGTTCCGTGAATGACGAGATCCTATCATTCCAAGTTCAGTATGATAGAAGGAGATAGACTGGAACAGTAATATGCTCACCTCGCCTATCCGCAGACCATACACGACTCCCTCGCAAGTCGAACCATCTTCTCGAGTAACATTCGTCGACCAAGTATTGCTCGACTCTTCTAATCGAAAGTTTGAATAGCACTCTGAATCGACGAATGCTCTACGGTATGTATCATGAGATTCAGTACGAGTTGGCGAACAACGAGAGGAGAAAAGTCAAACTCACGTTTTCTCTCTCCTTCTTCTAGGTCTCGCTCCTTTCGGAGTCGCAGGTTCTCTCACATCTTCCGATACCATTCTACTATCTCTCATATCTTCTCCGTCCTCACTCTGTTCCAATCGTATCTCTTCCTCTGCTGGACCCGAGAAGTACCTCGAAGGTTTCTGTTCCTTCTCTTTCCTCTTGCCCTTGACTTCCTTTCCTTTCCTCCTCGACTGATCTCTTTGCAACAAGGTAGCTTCATCGTCTGATTCACATTCGGATGCCTCTGAGTTGATTTGTAGCTCTGTCTCTTGCTCTTGAGGAATTGTTGAAGGATTCGAAAGGTAAGGAATCGGAGTTGAGCGAGAAGACGAGGCGGCTGATGTATTGGCTGAGGCAATAGCAGCAGCAGCAGCGGCTCTTCTCGCAGCTACTGCACTGAGTACTGGAGCTGCCGGTGGAGGAGTTGAAATGACATCGACTGAGGAAGGTTCAACGATTTGAGGAGGAGGAGGAGGGATTGAAGGAGTCTGTCGTAGTTTCTTTTTGGGAGGAGCAGTCGTACTGCTGGTTGATGGTTTCCGCCTTGTAGTAGTCGGCATATGTAATTTCGATCGAGGTGAGAGTCAAAAAAGATTGCAAGTTTTTTTTTTCTCTCTCTCCCAAGAAATCACACAACCTCTCCTTCCCTCTCTCTCCTTTGAATGCTCCAATCGATAAAGACTATCTCTCGCCCATTCTTGCGATCAGCTCTTAGTCAATCACCCCGTCAATCACCTGTACCCACTTCAATCAGATCCTTCTCCTCTAATCGTTCAATCATGTCTTCTTCCACCACCGCTGTTCCTATCCCAAATGATTTCGTACGCCACTCCCTCCTCCTCTATCCTCTCTACCTAGCTGTCTACTGACCCAGATCAATGTATAGAACAAGGATCTTTACACCACTCTCGCAGAGGCAGATCCCGAAGTTCAAGCTCTCGTTGATCGAGAGGTTAGTCTACAAAACCTCGACTCTCTTTCCTCTCCTTCTTTCATACTTTTGATCCTCGTTGGGAACTCATTGCTGCGGGAACGTGGGATGGTCACGAGGTGGGAATCAACGGAAATTTGCCTTTTGATCTCTAAAGGAAAGTTCGGGAGAGGGGAGAGGGGGAAAACTACAAAACTTGCATCAAATGGGAATCCTGGCTTTGCCTTTACGGGTTTATGGATTTGAACAAGTCGGAGAAGCAACGTCGATGAGAGACGGAGTCGAGTTGGCGATATGGCGAAACCCGAGGGGAATCAACGTAAATTTGCATTTCTCGAACGAAACTGATCATTCTTGTTGTATCACAGACCTTCCGTCAATTCCGTGGTCTCGAACTCATCGCTTCCGAGAACTTGACTTCCCTTGCCGTCATGGAGGCTAACGGATCCATGTTCACCAACAAGTTTGTTCAAATTTCTCCTTTTCTCTCGCTCGATCGATCACTGACACTCCTTCATGTTCAACTAGGTACTCTGAGGGTCTTCCCGGTGCTCGATACTACGGAGGTAAGTTGAGGTTCTGGTTAATAACGAGGAACGAAATCTTGATCATAAATGTCTTTCTTAGGTAACGAGGTTGTCGACGAACTCGAGATTCTCTGCCAACAACGTGCTCTCAAGGCTTTCCACCTCGAGGACAAGACCTGGGGAGTAAACGTTCAACCCTAGTGCGTCTTCCATACAATTTCGCACTTTCGAATCGAAAACTGACCTCTTCCGTAATTTCGCAGCTCCGGTTCAACTGCCAACTTTGCCACCTTCACCGCTCTCATCCAACCTCAAGACCGTATCATGGGTCTCGGTCTCGCTGATGGAGGTCACCTTACCCACGGAGCTTACACTCCCAAGAAGAAGATCTCTGCTTCTTCAATCTACTTCCAATCCCTCCCTTACCAAGTCGACCCCGCTACCGGTCTCATCGACTACGACGCCCTTGAGAAGAACGCTCTCCTCTTCAAGCCCAGGATCTTGATCTGTGGTGCCTCCGCTTACCCTCGAGACTGGGACTACAAGCGTCTTCGCAAGATCGCTGACCTCAACGGTTCTTACCTCATGATGGACATGGCCCACATCTCTGGTCTCGTCGCTGCTCAAGTTCAAAATGATCCTTTCGAGTACTGCGATGTCGTCTGCACCACCACGTGAGTTCTTTAAAAGTCTCTTTTGGAAATTCGCAAGCTGAACCGGACCTCGATCTGATACAGCCACAAGACACTTCGTGGTCCCCGTGCTGGTCTCATCTTCTTCCGCAAGGATAAGGAGTCTGACATTGAGAAGCGCATCAACGATGCCGTCTTCCCTGCTTGCCAAGGTGGACCTCACAACAACGTCAGTCTCTCCTCTTCACTCCCTCTCATACCATGCCATGCTTATCCTAGACTCGCATATTAGACCATCGCTGGTATCGCCGTCGCGTTGAAGCAAGCCGCCACTCCCGAATTCAAGGAGTACGCTACTCAAATCATCAAGAACACTCAAGCCATCGCCGCTGAGCTCATGAAGCACGACTACAAGCTTTGCACTTCTGGATCAGAGAACCACTTGGTTCTTTGGGATCTCCGACCTCTCGGACTCACTGGTTCAAAGATTGAAAAGGTAAATCTTGATCCCCCGCTCCTCCTCTGTTTTCTCCTTTCGCTGACCTCCGTTCCCTCTGACTCTTACTAGATCTGCGACCTTTGCGAGATCACTCTCAACAAGAACTCAGTACCCGGTGACAAGTCCGCCGTCGTTCCTGGAGGAGTTCGAGTCGGTACCAACGCTTTGACTTCTCGATCCATGAAGGAGCCCGAGATGGTCAAGGTTGCCGACTTCCTTCACCGTGCCGTTCAAATCTCCCTACAAGCCCAAACAGAGTCCGGTTCGAAACTCCTCAAGGACTTTGTTTCGACCATCACTGGATCCGGTGCTTCCGCTGATGCCCTCAAGCAACTCAAGCAAGAAGTCGAAGATTTCGCTACTCAATTCCCTCTTCCCGGTGTTCCCGACTCTTCCAAGATCAAGCGATCCCACTAAGCTGCTATAGGTAGTCTTCGTCGTTCTTCATTCTCGCAATTTTACTTTCCCAACGCCCTCTTTGTTTGCTCTATATTGGCTCAACCCTGTCTTGTTCTACCTTACACTCTTTACCCCACAACCCACGCATGTTTGAATAAAATGAAAGAAAAGACTCAACGATCTGTTTTAAAAACGTTTGACGAGTTGGAGTCGGCTGCTCCCAGGCCGTGAGAGCGAACGTACGGGATGAAAGAGACTGATAAATGACATATCCTAGAACGACTATGTGCACGAATGATAAAAACAACAGAAGCGAGATCTAGAAATAACAAAGAGAAACGAAAACTCCTCCTGCGATCGCAAGCAAGCTCGTCCTCGCTCCAAAGTTCATCCCCTTTGCCGCACTAGTTCTGTCCGCTTCGATACTCTCAGTCGCTCCTCGAGCAGTCGCGATCCTCGAGCTCGGTGCCGTCCAAGTCGGTTGAGTTGGAGAGGGAGTGTACAAATCGTTCGAAATGACGGGTAAGTCAGTTCCCGAGTCGTTGTTCCTAAATTACAGCGTTAAGTCGTGTCAATTGTGAGTCAGCAAGAAGGGCAGACAGCTAGTGCGCACCAGATCGAAGTGATAACTCTCGAAGCTTCTGCAACGACGCTCTCGATAGTTGCGCTTGCCGTGACAGTGCCGGAAGCGGTTTCGTTTAGCGACATCGAAGGATCTGATGTGATGGTCGGGAGAGCAATGAAAGATGTATTGGTAGGGATCGGGAGAATAGACAGGGAAGAACCGATTTGAGTTTGAGTTTGCGAAGAAGTGATTGTTGCGTTTAAGAATTGAGAGGTTGAGGTCATCGTCGGAATCTCGGCTACTCTCGTTTCATTCCGAGTGAGCTTCGAGGCGAGGAAACAGATCTTGTCGGCTGTAGCATCGAAAAGAGTGAGCATCAAATTTCGCAAAGATGAGCTCGAGAGTAGCTTTGACTTGCCAGCAGTTCTGACAAGTAGCCATTCAGCGCAATACAATCCATCTGCCCAACAATCCGCGATTCCTCTACTTCATACGCTCGAACACTCGATTTCAGCGCGTCGTCTCTCGACTTGCGAAGGAGTAAAACGAGACTTACTACATCTCGCAAAGTTGTTGCATCTCCTCCTTGTAACCTAACGACGCGTTTGTCCCTCCAGTAGGGGTCGGCATAGGAGGGATCGATGCGTAAGAACCTAGGCATTCACGAAGTTTTGACCCTTCGGTCATATCGCATCCTGTATCTTGTGCGAAGGTAAGAGTCGACAGTCGAGCCGCGACGACGACGAAGTACAAAGCGAAGCGCATGTTGGGTAGAGAGAAGGGAGAGAAAGAGAGAAAGAGAAAGGTGTCGGTGTCGTCTGAGAATTACGAATGACCCATGTGAATTCCAAGCACGAACCTAAAAAAACAATGCAGAAGAGCAAGAGCTGAGAGTTTTATTCAAGAAAGATGTCATTGTGTAGATCGTCAGAAGGGACGTTTTGTCGCGTTGACTGCAGTAGAGGACGAACGCGTGAGCGAAGAGAAGTACTGATTTCGTTCCGTTTCATTCAGGTTATCAAGTTTGTTTCGCTACAGAAAGTACATCCAGAGAGTGACCGTACAGACACAGAGAGTGACAGGAGAGGGAGAAGGAAGACCACTGGACGAGAGAGATAGAGGGCAGAA
>Ga0308170_10002272_pt1 | contig 16734 bp, 15 predicted proteins | sample PhyBR2_2_FD_202136 | JGI IMG/M metagenome (GOLD analysis project Ga0308170, IMG submission 202136) | Phyllosphere microbial communities from UC Gill Tract Community Farm, Albany, California, United States - DLSLSB.R2 | ecosystem: Host-associated > Plants > Phyllosphere > Unclassified | place... | reverse complement strand
CGGCCACCTTGCGGGCAGCTGCTTCGCCTCCCTTGAACTGCACGGAGACCATGCCGCCGAACTTCCGCATCTGGCGCTTGGCCAGCTCATGGCCAGGGTGGGTGGGCAGCCCCGGGTAGAGCACGGCTTCCACCTCCGGGCGTTCCAGCAGCCACTCGGCCACGGCCTGCCCGTTTTCGCTGTGCCGGTCCATGCGCACGCCGAGGGTCTTCAGGCCGCGGGTGGTGAGGAAGGCGTCCATCGGCCCGGACACTGCCCCGACGGCGAACTGGACGAACCCGATCTTCTCCGCGAGCTCCGGGTCCTTGACGACGACGGCGCCGCCCACCACGTCCGAGTGGCCGCCGATGTACTTGGTGGTGGAATGGACCACCACGTCGGCACCCAGGGCGAGCGGGTTCTGCAGGTAGGGGGACGCGAAGGTGTTGTCGACGACGAGGAGGGCGCCGGCGTCGTGCGCGATGTCGGCGAGCGCCACGATGTCGGTGATTTTCATCAGCGGGTTGGAGGGCGTTTCCACCCAGACGAACCGGGTCTTGTGGGCGGCCACCGCGCGGCGGACCCGGTCCAGGTTTGCCATGTCCACCGGGGTGTTGCCGATCCCCCAGTCGCCCAGCACCCGGCTGATCAGCCGGTAGGTGCCGCCGTAGGCATCGTTGCCCAGCACGATGTGGTCCCCGGGCCGGGTCAGCGCGCGGATGAGGGCGTCCTCTGCGGCAAGCCCGGAGCTGAAGCTGTAGGCGTGGGTGCCCAGTTCCAGCGCCGCCAGCTGTTCCTGCAGCGCGTCCCTGGTGGGGTTGCCGCCGCGGCCGTATTCGTAGCCGCTGCGCAGGCCGCCGATCCCGTCCTGCGCGTAGGTGGAACTGAAGTGCAGCGGCGGCACCACCGCACCGGTGCGGGGCTCGAAGTCCTGGCCGGCGTGCACGGCGCGGGTATTGAATCCCTGGTTTTCAGAGGCAGGCATGGTGCTCCTTTACGGGGTAACGCATATTAGTTGCTGAGGTAGGCCAGCAGGTCGTGCCGGGTGAGGATTCCCACGGGCGCGCCCACGAACGTGACCATCAGGGTGTCCGAGTCCGAGAGCAGCTCCCTGGCCGCCGAGATGGTTTCCAGTGATCCGATCACGGGCAGCTTGGGCCCCATGTGCTCGGAGATCTTGTCCGTCAGCTTGGCTTCGCCGCGGAACAGCTTGGCGGTCAGGGTGCGCTCGTCCACGGCACCCAGGACCTCGCCCATGACCACGGGCGGTTCCTGGGACAAGACCGGAATGTGGCTGACGCCGAACTCGTTCATGATGTTGATGACGTCGCGGACGGACTCGTTGGGGTGGATGTGCACCAGGGCCGGCAGTTCGCCGTTCTTGGACTTGATGACCTCCCCCACGGAGGTTTCCTCGCCGCCGGAGAGGAAACCATAGGAACGCATCCACTGGTCGTTGAAGATCTTTGCCAGGTAGCCGCGGCCTGAGTCGGGCAGGATGACGACGACGACGGCGCTTTCCGGCAGGTCCCTGGCCGCCTGCAACGCGGCTACTACGGCCATGCCCGAGGAACCGCCCACCAGCAGGCCCTCTTCCCGGGCCAGGCGGCGGGTCATGGCAAAGGAGTCCGCGTCCGTGACAGCGATGACTTCGTCCGGGATTGTCTTGTCGTAGTTCGCCGGCCACATGTCTTCGCCCACACCCTCCACGAAGTAGGGCCGGCCGGTGCCGCCTGAGTAGACCGAGCCTGCAGGGTCCGCGCCGATGATCCGGACCACGCCGCCGTCGGACTCGGGCCGGTCAGCCGAAACCTCCTTGAGGTAGCGCCCGGTGCCGGTGATGGTGCCGCCCGTGCCCGCGCCGATGACGCAGTGCGTGACCCTGCCCTCGGTGTCCCGCCAGATCTCCGGGCCGGTGGTCTTGTAGTGGCTGCCCGGCGCCGCGGGATTGGAGAACTGGTCCGGCTTGAAGGCGCCCGGGGTTTCCCGGGTAATCCGGTCCGAGACACCGTAGTAGCTTTGCGGGCTGTCCGGCGGGACCGATGTGGGGGTGACCACCACTTCGGCGCCGTAGGCCTGCAGGACGGCACGCTTGTCCTCGCCCACCTTGTCCGGGACCACGAAGACGCACTTGTAGCCCTTCTGCTGTGCCACCAGGGCCAGGCCCACGCCAGTGTTGCCGGAAGTCGGCTCCACAATGGTGCCGCCCGGCTTCAGCTTGCCCTCGCGTTCGGCGTCCTCGATCATCTGCGCCGCGATGCGGTCCTTGATGGACCCGCCCGGGTTCAGGTACTCCAGCTTGACCAAAACGGTGGCTTTGATGCCCTCGGTCACGTGGTTGAGTTTGATGAGCGGGGTATTGCCGATGAGGTCCAGGATGGACTGGGCGTACTTCATAGGTACAAAGCTACCGCTTCCTGCCCCGCCTCCCCTGCCCGGGATGCGAGGATGGCCCGGTGAAGCAGTTCGCATGGCTGAGTGCCGCCCGAAGTTACCTCCTGCCCGGCGCCACCCTGGCAGCCGGCATAGCCACCTTGGCGTTGGGTGCGCTCCCCCTTCCTGCGTTTGGGGAACTGGCCACCCGCACCATTCCCATCCTGGCCTTTGTGCTGGCGATGTCCCTGGTCACCGAACTGGTGGACGAGGCAGGGCTGTTCCGGGTGGTGACGGACCGGCTGGCCGCCCTGGGCCGGGGGCGGGTCTTCCTGCTGTGGCTCCTGGTGGTGGCGGTGGCCACGGTGTCCACCGTATTCCTGTCCCTGGATACAACGGCGGTGCTGGTGACGCCCGTGGTGGTCCTCCTGGCGGTCCATGCCCGCATCCCGCCGCTGCCGTTCGCGCTCACCAGCATCTGGCTGGCCAATACAGCTTCACTGCTGCTGCCAGTCTCCAACCTGACCAACCTCCTTGCCCAGGACCGGCTGGGGCTTAGCCCGTGGCGCTTCGCCGGACTGGTGTGGGCGCCGGCCTTGCTGGGTTTGCTGGTCCCGGTTGCCCTGCTGTGGCTGGCATTCCGACGGGACCTCCGCGGAACGTACGGGCCGCAGCCCGCCCATCCGGTCCGCGACCGTACCCTGCTGAAGGCCGCCGCCATCACGCTCCTGGTCCTGTTGCCGGCGCTGGTGTCCGGCCTGCCGGTCCAATATCCGGCCCTGGCTGCAGCCGCCGTCCTGCTGGCGGTCTTCCTGCGCCGCCGGCCCTCCGTCCTGCGCTGGTCGATGGTCCCCTGGCGGCCACTGATGCTGACGATTGGCCTGTTCATGCTCATGGAGGCCCTGCATGCGCACGGCCTTACCGCCCTGCTGGCGGGTGTCGCGGGCACCGGGGACAGCCTGCCCGCGCTCCTGCAGCTGGCCGGGCTGGGGGCCGCTGCCGCCAACGCTGCCAACAACCTCCCGGCCTACCTGGCCCTGGAGCCGGTGGCGGGATCCCCGGTCAGGCTTGCCGCCCTGCTCATCGGGGTGAACCTCGGCCCGCTGGTGACCCCGTGGGCCTCGCTGGCCACGCTGCTGTGGCACGAGCGGCTGCGCGTGCTGAACGTTCCCATCAGGTGGGGCGGGTTTGCTGCCGCGGGCCTGGTGGCCGTGGCGCTGACCGTTCCGCTCGCCGTCCTGGCGCTGTGGCTGGTCGCCGGCTTGGCCTGAGCCAGGCGCTCAGCTGCCTGTGGGCTGGCCGCCGCCTGCCGGCAGGTTCTCCCACAGGCCCATCACGTTGCCCTCGGGATCCTTGAAGTAGGCGGTGTAGCCCATCCCGGGGATTTCGTTCTTGGGCATGACCACCGAGCCGCCATGCGCCTCCACACTTTTGAGGGTCGCGTTGATGTCCGGAACATCAACGGTGATCACCGGGCTGGTGATCTGTCCTTCCCTTGGCATCATCCCCCGTTGATGGCGCCCGCGGCCGCCGGTTGGCCGTCGTCGTCCATGTCCGTGGTGATGACCATGCTGTAGTCCATTCCCGGCACCGCTTCTATGCGCCAGCCCAGCGCCTCCTGGTAGAACTTCCGGGCCCGTTTCTGGTCGTCCGCGGGGATCTCGAAATGCACTACTCCGCCCATGGTTGTCCTCCGTGTCTTTGCGGTTCTCAGGGGGCAGCCGCTGCCGCGGCGCCTTACGGGGCGATCTTATTCCGGGGCCTGGAAGCCCAGAAGGGCCCATGGTCCCGCCACTGTCAGTGGTCCGTGGGACGATGGAAGGCATGACGATCGCAGAGGCACCTCCCCGGCTGGCGGCCGGGGCTGATGTGTCCCTGCGGTGGTATCCGGAGGCTCCCTACAGCCTCTCCCGCACCCTTTCACCCCTCCTGCGCGGTAACAGCGATCCTTCCTTCTGTGTGCAGGGGGACGTCATCTGGAACGCATTTACGACGCCGGAGGGGCCGGCCACAATGCGGCTCGCCCCGGCGGGCGGCGGCGAGGCCGGCGAGCCCTTGGTGGACATCCAGGCATGGGGTCCGGGTGCAGCAGCCGCCGTAGAGGCGGCTCCCCGGCTCTTGGGCGCGGACGACGACTGGCAAGATTTCGATGAACCGGCCTTCCATGCCACGCTCCCCCGCATGGTCCGGGAGGCGAGGCGGCGAAACCTGGCGGTACGGCTGCCCTCGAGCGGCCGCATGGTGGACCAGCTGGTGCCGATCATCCTGGAACAAAAGGTGACGGTGATCGAGGCGCGGCGGGCCTACCGCTACCTGGTGCACCGCCATGGAACGGCGGCCCCTCCGGCCGGAGCATCCACTCCCCCGGGGCTGGTGGTAGCGCCCACGGCGGCGCAGTGGCTGCAGGTTCCCAGCTGGGAGTGGCACAAGGCGGGCGTGGGACCCCAGCGCTCCGCCACGATCATGCGGACGCTGCGCTCCGCCGTCGCGCTTGAACGCCTCGCAGAGCTGCCGGCCCTCGAGGCTGCCGTGAAGATGCAGGTGATCCCCGGCATCGGTGTGTGGACCGCGGCCGAGGTGGTGCAGCGAACCCATGGCTGCCCGGACTCGATTTCGGTGGGCGACTACCATCTGGCGGCCTACGTGGGCGCGGCACTGACCGGGCGGCGGACAGACGACGCCGGCATGCTCCGGCTGCTGGAACCCTGGCACGGACATCGGCAGCGCGTGGTCCGAATGATCCAGAGCAGCGGCTTCCGCAAGCCCACCTTCGGCCCGCGGATGACCATCCAGGACCACCGCGCTCACTGACCGGCGCCGTCGCGGACAGGCGCGCCATGCGGGCGCCCGCTGCATTTCCCCCTAATCTCACAGACCCCTCCCAGCTATCCCGCTTCGCCCAAAAAATCGTTGCGTGAGCGCAAATAAAGGGTAAGACTGGCAGTACGGGCCTTCTGCTTGAGGAGAGACGATGCATGCATTGACAGTTACTCCGGGGAAAAAAGATTCACTTGAACTGCGCGACATTCCGGAGCCCCCGGCGGACGACGGCGACGTGCTGGTGGAGGCACTGGCTGTGGGCCTGTGCGGCACCGACACCGAAATCATCGCCGCGGAGTACGGGGAAGCGCCGCCGGGCCAGGACTACCTGGTGCTGGGGCACGAAAACCTTGGCCGGGTGCTCGACGCCCCCTCCGGATCGGGCCTGGCCGCGGGCGACCTGGTAGTGGGTATTGTCCGCCGGCCGGACCCCGAACCGTGCAAGGCCTGCGCCGCCGGGGAATGGGACATGTGCCTCAACGGCAAGTACACCGAGCACGGGATCAAGGGCCTGCACGGTTTCGCCCGGGAACGCTGGCGGGCGGACGCCCAGGCGATGGTGAAGCTGGACCCCGGGCTGGAGGACGTCGGTGTCCTGCTGGAGCCCACAACCATCGTGGCCAAGGCCTGGGAACAGATCAACCGAATCGGCAAGCGGGCATTTTTCGACCCCCATACCGCCGTCGTGACCGGGGCGGGTCCGGTCGGGCTGCTTGCCGCGCTGCTGGGAGTCCAGCAGGGACTGGACGTGCATGTCTTCGACATCGTCACAGACGGACCCAAACCGGAGCTTGTCCGTGACCTCGGCGCCACGTATCACAGCGAACCCCTGCCGGAGTCGGGCATCAAGCCCAACATCCTGGTTGAATGCACCGGCATCACCCCGGTGGTCCTGGATGCATTCAAGTGCCGGGCCCAGGATGCCATCACGTGCCTGACCGGCGTTTCCGGAACGGGGAAACAGACAAGGGTGGACGTGGGCGCGCTCAACCGCGAGGAAGTGCTCATGAACGGCGTGGTGTTCGGCAGCGTCAACGCGAACCGCCGCCACTATGACGCCGGAGCCCAGGCGCTGGCAACGGCGGACCATAACTGGCTTCGCCGGCTCATCAGCCGCCGGCTTCCATTGGAAGGCTTCGCCGAGGCCTTCCAACACCAGCACGACGACGTCAAGGTAGTCCTTGACCTCAAGGCCGGAACCGGCGAGGGGAACCACCGGCCATGATGCCCGAGGAAGGCCGCCCGGCAGGCAACGGGGCTGCCGCCTTCCCCTCGGGGCGGCAGTACGAGATCACCTTCGGCGGCCAGAGCGCCAGCCTGACCGAAGTGGGCGGGGCCCTGCGCGAATACCGCCTGGACGGCCGGGACCTGCTGGACGGATACGGACCGGAGGAGATGTGTACGGGCGCCCGGGGGCAGTCGCTGATTCCCTGGCCTAACCGAATTAAGTCAGGCAGCTACGAGTGGGAAGGCGGGCGGCTCCAGCTTGACCTCAGCGAGCCGGACAAGGGCGGAGCAATCCACGGGCTGACGCGCTGGCGGAACTGGACCGTCCTGGACCATACCGCAGACGCGGTCTCCTTCACCTACACCCTGCATGCCTGCCAAGGCTGGCCATGGGTGCTTGACTGCCGGCTGGACTATCGGCTTGGCGCGGACGGATTGAGCGTACGCACCACGGCCGTGAACCGTAGCCCTGACCCCTGCCCTTACGGCACGGGGGCGCACCCATACCTCAGCCTGGGGATGGGTGGAGAAGACGGCGGAAGCCAGGACGCAGGCAGCCGGAATCCTGGCGGGGACCAAGGCAATGGAGCGATCGACGCCGGCCTGGTGCAGGTGCCCGGCCGCACCTTCCTGCCGGTGGACGAGCGGGGCATCCCCACGGGGCAGGAGCGGGTGGACGGCACAGGGTATGACCTGAAGGAGCTTCAGCAACTGGGCGGCCGCCATATCGATGTGGCCTTCACGGACCTGCTCCGGGACGCCGACGGACGGGCACGCGTGAAACTCGCACGGCCGGACCGGTCTGCAGGAGTGGAGCTCTGGGTGGACGAGGCCTACCCGTACCTGGAGATCTTTACGGGCGACACCCTGCCTCAACCGGACCGGCGCCGCACCGGACTGGGGGTGGAGCCCATGACCTGTGCCCCTGATGCCTTCAATTCCGGCGAAGGGCTGATCACGCTCCAGCCCGGACAGTCCCATACGGCAATCTGGGGCATCAACCCCAGCCCGGACCTCTGAGCCGTACAGCTGGACCCCCAGCGAGGTAAAACTATTGCGCTTGCGCAAGTGAAGGCGTTGAATGATGGTATGGGGTTGCCGCAGCGGATGCCGGCTGGTTCAGATCCCGGCTCCCAACGTAAAGCGACCGTCGGAGGTGCCTTGGCCCCCGGCGGCGGCCGCGAAGGCCTCCAGCGCTGCAGCCAGCGCCGGCCGCCGGCCCGCCGGCATCCTCGCGATCACCTCGGCAATGGCCTGCCGCCGGTGCTCCAGGACGGAATTCACCAGCTCCCTGCCCTTCCTGGTCAGTTCCAGCCGAATGTACCGGCGGTCAGCCGGGTCTTCGCGCCGGGCCAGCAGGCCGGCCACCACCAGCCGGTCACAGATACGGGTCGCATTGGAGGCGTGCACCCCGAGCTCGCCGGCCACTCCGCCGAGGTTCTGTGGACCGCGGGAATGGATGAGGACCAGTACGCGCAGCTGCGGGGTGCTCACGACGTCCTCCACTTCAGCCACAGAGTGGGCTACCACCCGCAGGAGGACATCGGCCGCACCCATCACTGCTTCAACTTCCCGGCTGCTGCCGCCGGGCAATCCGTTCACTGCCGGGGATGTTTCCATAGCTCCAGTTTCCCCTGATATTTGCTGGTCTGCAAAGGTTGCGCACCAGCAGATATTCAACTGATGCCAGGCAGCGTGAAAAGGCCCACACGGCAGTCAACACGGGCCAGACAACACCGGCCGGATAGACCGGGCAGATAAGGAGAACCGTGAAAGCACAACAGGCTAAAGGTACCGTGGCCGAAACGGTGAACGGGATCGACCGGCTCATCCGGAACGTGCAGACGGGCCGGTTTGAGCGATCCCTCTCGGCGCTGACGGCGGTCGGCGCCCTGGTCACTGCGGCAGAAATCTTCCTTGAACATGACAAGGCGAGTTTCGGCAACAAGTGGATGTGGGCTCCGGTTGCCCTGGGGCCGGTGGGAGCCGCTGCAGGGGTGGCAGGAGTGTTCAGCCGCCGCATGGCCAAGACGGCGCTCCCCCTGGCCAGCGCCGCCATCGCAGCGAACGGCCTGCAGGGCACCTGGCTGCACCTGCAGGGGATTCGGCAAAAGCCGGGCGGCCTGGCCAACCTACGCTACAACCTGGAAATGGGCCCACCCCTGTTTGCTCCGCTGTTGGTCACCATGGTGGGCGGAATGGGTGTGCTGGCCTCGATCCTGAGGAGGGAACCGTGAGCGGGCTCCCGCTGCCGCCGGCTGATGGCGGTGGCCGTTACCCGGGCTTCAGCACCCTCGCCCAGGCGCGGCATTGGGACCCGGTGACAGCCGCCGTCGTGCAGGCAAGGGTGGGCCTGCCCCCGGACGTCCGCTTCTTCACCCCGGCGGAGGAAGCTGCGGCGCGCGCCCTCTTCGACCAGTTGCTGGACCAGCAGGCGGAGCCGCGGGTGCCGGTGGTGAACATGGTGGACGCCCGCCTGGCCGAGGAAGAGACCGACGGCTGGCACTACGACAACATGCCGCGGGACGGCGACGCCTGGCGCGCCTCCCTCGCCGCACTGGACCAGGAGGCCAAGTCCCGCGAAGACTGCACCTTCGCCTTGCTCAGCCCCGACGGGCAGGCCACGTTGCTGCAGGACATCTGCGACCTGGACCGCGATCCCTGGCACGGGCTGCCGGCGGACCGCGTGTGGAGCCTGTGGACCCGGTACGCCTGCACCGCCTTTTACTCCCATCCCCTGGCCTGGGACGAGATCGGCTTCGCCGGGCCGGCCTACCCCCGCGGCTATAAGAACCTCGGCGTGGACCGGTTGGAACCATTCGAGGTCCGCGACGTCCGGCCTGATGCCGATCCCACCCATGGGGCTGACAGATGAGCAGCCTCCGCGAGCGCAACGAGTCGGCCTGGCTGCTGCCTGCCGGCCCTGGCACGAACCCACACCTGCGGGACCGGATGCGCCGCTACGCCGACGACGATGAGGTGGACGTGGTCATTGTGGGGTGCGGCGCCGGCGGCGCCACCTTGCTGCAGCGCCTTGCACGGGCCGGGTGGCGTGCCGTGGGGCTTGACGCGGGACCGTTTTGGGAACCCGAGCAGGACTGGGTCAGCGATGAGGCCGGTTCCCACCACCTGTACTGGACCGAACCCCGGGTGATCAGCGGCACTGATCCGGTGCCGCTCGGTTCGAACAATTCAGGCCGCGGCGTGGGCGGTTCAATGGTCCATTTCGCCGGCTACACGCCCCGTTTCCATCCCAGTGATTTCCACACCTTCAGCGCAGACGGAGTGGGCGCCGACTGGCCGCTGGAGTACGCCGAACTGCGGGCCTACTACGAGGACATTGAGGCGGAACTGCCCGTCTCCGGCGAAAAGTGGCCGTGGGGCGATCCGCACAGCTACCCCCACCGGCCGCACCCTGTCTCCGGCAACGGCGAACTGTTCCTCAGAGGCGCCAACGCCTGCGGCATCACGGCAAAGGTGGGGCCCGTGGCCATCGCCAACGGCCGGTTTGGCAACCGTCCGCACTGCATCTACCGCGGCTTTTGCCTCCAGGGCTGCAAAGTCAACGCCAAGGCCTCACCGCTGATCACCCACGTCCCTGACGCCCTGGCCCACGGCGCCGAGGTCCGCCCGGACTCCATGGCCACCCGGATCGGCTTCGACGAACGCACCGGCCTGGCCACCGGCGTCGAGTATCTCCATGGGGGTATCAGCAGGTTCCAGCGCGCACGGATGGTGGCGGTGGCCGGCTATTCGATCGAAACGCCGCGCCTGCTGCTGAACTCCACGTCGCCGCGCTTTCCGCATGGGATGTGCAACGACTTCGACCAGGTGGGCCGCTACCTGATGGTGCAGGGCGCGCCCCAGACAGCCGGGCGGTTCCAGGCCGAGGTGCGGATGTGGAAGGCGCCTCCTCCGGAGGTCAGCACCGAGGACTTCTACGAGACAGACCCGGCGAAGCCCTACAAACGCGGTTTCTCCATCCAGTGCGTCTCCCCGCTCCCCATCACGTGGGCCGAGCATGTGGCCGCCCAGGGACACTGGGGCGCGGCGCTACGCCGGTACATGAGCGACTACCCGCATTGGGCCTGCCTGGGCGCCCTCTGCGAGTTCCTCCCCCTCGAAGGGAACAGGGTGACTCTGGCGGACGAAACGGACCGCAACGGTATCCCCGTGGCCTGCTTCAGCTACAGCCAGTGCGACAACGACCGGCAGCTGATGTCCGCAGCCCAGCAGGTGATGGAGCGGATCCTGACGGCGGCCGGCGCGGAGGAAGTGATCACCATCAACCGCTACGCACACCTGGTGGGCGGCGCCCGGATGGCCGCCGGGGAGCGGGAAGGAGTGGTTGACCGGAACCTGCGCAGTTTCGCAGTACCCAACCTGCTGGTCACCGACGGCAGCGTCCTGCCCACCCAAGGCAGCGCCAACCCGGCCCTGACCATCATGGCCCTGGCGGCACGCGCCGCCCGCGTCCTGGTCCAAGACGCCCGCAGGGGCGTTCCGATGAGCACGAAGGAAGACTGATCATGGCAACTACAGTGGCCGACTACCTGCTTTCCCGGCTGGGCGAGTGGGGCGTGGACAAGGTCTTCGGTTTCCCCGGAGACGGCATCAACGGCATCCTTGCCGCCTTCGGCAAGGCGGGCAATCAACCGAAATTCATCCAGGCCAGGCATGAGGAGATGGCTGCGTTCGAAGCCGTGGGCTACGCCAAGTTCAGCGGACGGGCAGGCATTTGCATGGCCACCTCGGGCCCTGGAGCCATCCACCTGCTCAACGGGCTGTATGACGCCAAGTTGGACCATGTTCCGGTGGTGGCCATCGTGGGACAGACGGCCAGGAGCGCGATGGGCGGTTCCTACCAGCAGGAGGTGGACCTGCTGACCCTGTTCAAGGACGTGGCCTCCGACTACGTCCAGATGGTCACCGTCCCGCAGCAGCTCCCCAATGTCATCGACCGGGCCATCCGCATTGCGGAATCGCAGGGCGCACCCACCGCCGTCATCATCCCCGCCGACGTCCAGGAACTCGAATACGCCGCCCCCACCCACGAATTCAAGATGGTGCCCTCCAGCCTCGGCATCAGGTGGCCCGAAATCCAGCCGGACAGTGACTCAATCCGGGGTGCCGCGCAGTTGCTGAACGAGGGGTCAAAGGTGGCCATCCTGATCGGGCAGGGTGCCCGGGAAGCGTCCGCCGAGGTGCGGGAAGTGGCCGAACTCCTGGGCGCGGGCGTGGCCAAGGCCCTGCTGGGCAAGGACTCGCTGCCCGATGACCTGCCGTACGTCACGGGCTCCATCGGCCTGCTGGGCACGCGGCCCAGCTACGAAATGATGCGCGACTGCGACACGCTGCTCACGGTGGGCTCCAGCTTCCCGTACACCCAGTTCCTGCCCGAACCCGGCCAGGCCCGCGGCGTGCAGATCGACGTGGACCCGAAGATGATCGGGCTGCGGTACACCAACGAGTTCAACATCGTGGCCGACGCCGGCACTGCTTTACGGGCTCTGATCCCGCACCTGGACCGGAAGAAGGACCGGTCCTGGCAGGAAGGCCTGGAATCCTCCATCAGCCGCTGGTGGGAAACCATGCACGACGAAGCCATGGTCAGCGCCGATCCCGTCAACCCCATGCGGCTGTTCGCGGAGCTCTCCACCCGGCTGCCCGCGGACGCCATGCTCAGTGCCGATTCGGGCTCCTCGGCAAACTGGTACGCGCGGCAGCTGAAGTTCCGCGGCGAGGTCCGCGGCTCCCTGTCGGGCAACCTGGCCACCATGGGGCCGGGTGTTCCGTACGCCATCGGCGCCAAGTTCGCCCACCCCGGCCGCCCGGCCATTGCCTTCGCCGGCGACGGTGCCATGCAGATGAACGGGCTGGCCGAGCTGATCACCGTCAAGCACTACTGGCGCGAATGGGATGACCCGCGGCTGGTGGTGGCCGTCCTGCACAACAATGACCTCAACCAGGTCACCTGGGAGATGCGGGCCATGGGCGGGGTGCCCGCCTTCCGCGAGTCCCAGGCCCTCCCGGACGTGGACTACGCCGGGTTCGCCGAAAGCCTGGGACTGCAGGGCATCCATGTGGACGATCCCGACGACGTTGGGCCGGCCTGGGAGAAGGCTCTCGCCGCGGACAGGCCCACACTTTTGGACGTCCGCACGGATCCCGACATCCCGCCCATCCCGCCGCACGCCACCATGGAACAGGCGCGGAAGACGGCCGAGGCCATGGTCAAGGGCGATGACAGTGCCTGGGGTGTGGTGAAGGAGGGGGTCAAGACCAAGATCCAGGAATTCCTGCCGCACAAGGAGGGCTGAGCGTTGGCCCGTACGGCAACGGCCGGCGCCGAGGCTTCCGTGACCGCCGTCCAGGCAGCGGCCTACACCGTTCCCACCGACGGGCCGGAAGCGGACGGTACCTTCAGCTGGGACTCCACCACCATGGTGCTGGTGCAGGCCGCCGCCGGCGGGAAGACAGGCCTGGGCTGGACCTACGCGCCGGCGGCGGCAGCGGGCCTGGCGGAGAAGCTCCTTGGCCCCGCCGTTCACGGCCTCGACGCCCTCGATGTGCCTGCCGCTGCCGCGGCGATGGCCCGTGCCGTGCGCAACCCCGGCAGCACGGGCCTGGCATCCTACGCCGTCTCCGCCGTCGACTGCGCCCTCTGGGACCTGAAGGCCCGGCTCCTGGACCTGCCGCTGCACAAACTGCTCGGAGCCGCGCGGGAGAAGGTAGCGGTCTATGGCAGCGGGGGGTTTACCACCTACTCGGAAGGGCAACTGCGGAGCCAGTTGGAAGGCTGGGCCCATGGCCAGCACATCCCGCGCGTGAAGATCAAGATCGGCCAGGACAACGGCAGCAACGTGCCCCGGGATCTTGAGCGCATCCGCCAGGCCCGCGCCGCCGTCGGCCCTGACGTGGAACTGTTCGTCGACGCCAACGGCGCCTATACCGCCAAACAGGCCGTCCGCGTCATGGGCGAGGTGGCAGCCGAGAATGTGACGTGGTTCGAGGAGCCCGTCTCCAGCGACCACCTGGCCGGGCTCCGGGTGGTGCGGGACGCGGTGGATGCTGACGTGGCGGCTGGCGAATACGGGACCGGGCTCCCCTATTTCCAGCGCCTGTGCGCGGCGGATGCCATCGACTGCCTGCAGGCGGACGTCAGCCGGTGCGGCGGGATCAGCGAATGGCTGCGTATCGCCGCCGTCGCCGCTGCCCACGGGCTGGAGGTCTCCGGCCACTGCGCACCCCACCTGAGCACCGCCGTCGCCGCCGCCACTCCCAACTTCCGCCATTTGGAGTGGTTCCATGACCATGTCCGCATCGAGAACCTCTTCTTCGACGGAACGCTGGACCCCGACGGCGGTTGGCTTAGGCCTGGTGATGCGCCCGGCAACGGGCTGTCGCTGCGTGCCGCTGAGGCCGACAAATACCGGGTCCGCTAATGCCCGCCACCACAAAGGAAAGGATTCATCCCGTGAAGAACCTGGGAGACGAACCGGCACGTTCCAGACTGGCAGGGGCCGCGTAATGCCCCCGTGGTTGCTTGCCTGGATGTGGGGCACCATCGCCGGCGGCGCCTTGGTAGTGGGGTGCGCCCTTGCCTGGAAGTGGAAGATTCCCTCCAAGGTGGTGTCCTCAGTGATGTCCTTCGGCGCCGGCGTGCTGATCTCTGCCCTCGCTTTCGAACTTGTGGAGGAAGCAGTCAACGGCGGCGGCCTCTGGCCGACCATCGGAGGCTTCGCCACCGGCGCCGTGGTCTACGTCGCCGCGAACGCACTCCTAGCCCTCAAAGGTGCCAAACACCGCAAACGCTCGGGCGGGAAACAGCCCTCCGAGCAGCAAAAACCCGGCAGCGGCACCGCCATCGCCGTAGGTGCGCTGCTGGACGGAGTTCCGGAATCAGTGGTCCTCGGCGTCGGCCTCGTGACCACGGGCGCGGTCAGCCCCGCCATGCTCGCTGCGGTGTTCATATCCAACGTCCCGGAAGGCCTCTCCAGTACCGCCGGCATGAAAAAAGCCGGGCGTAGTGCCAAGTATGTATTCGGAGTCTGGGTGGGCATCGCCGTGCTGTCCGGGATCGCCGCCCTCATAGGCTTCCTCGTCCTGCAGGACGCGCCTGCGGAAGTCGTCGCCTTCATTACCGCGGTAGCCGCCGGCGCCATCCTGGCCATGCTCGCCGACACGATGATCCCCGAAGCCTTCGAGGAGCACCACCTGCTCACGGGCCTCATCGCCGCCGTCGGCTTCCTGGCCGCCTTCACCGTTGACCAAGTAGGCGGCTAAACCACGACCGAAAGGACTCCCATGAGCTTGAATCCAGATAACGCCGGCCACCCCGAGCCTGAGCCGCTGAACCCCGACCCTACAGGGCAGGACCCCAGCGCCACAGACCCTGGCGCGGATGCCAAACTGCAGCTTCAACTGGCCATCTTCGACGTCACGAAGGACGCGCAGGGCCAAAGCCTTGAGGGCATTCTGGAAAGCCTCCGGTCTGCGTTCGCTGCCCATGGCGTGGAGGCACCGCCGAACACCTGGCTTGAGTCGGTAGCCTCCTCGGCCTTTTACGGTGAGCCTTACATCATCGACTTCCCGGCAGCGATCGCGGCAGACGACGCCGTGCCCGCCCCGAACGAAGGTGTCCGGGACCGGCTCGCCCACCGCCGGGAACTGCGCCAGGAGAACCTGCCTGCCGGCACCTTCCCCTCCCCTGCCGAATGGGAAGTGCCGGCCAACGCGATCACCCATCCCCGCAGATCCGGCCACGTCCACCCCGTCGCCGTATCCCGGACACCCAGCGGGACCAGCACGGTCCTGGTTGCTGTCGCGGCAGTCATGGCGGTGCTGATGGTGATCCGTGCAGTGCGCAGGCCCAAACACAGCCCGACGCGGCCGGTCCAATCACTCAACGCTACGGCCAGAAAGGACGGCAATGCCTAAGATCAGTGATTACGCGATGATCGGGGACCTGCACACCGCCGCGATGATCAGCACCAACGGTTCAATCGACTGGATGTGCCTTCCAAACTTCGACTCCCCTGCATGCTTCGCCGCCTTGCTGGACACCCCCGCAGCGGGGCGCTGGCTCCTGGCACCCGCTGGAGCAAAGACATGCAGCCGCCGCCGGTACCGTCCCGGCACCCTCATCCTCGAAACCGAGTGGGAAACGTCCGAGGGAAGCGTCAGGATCACCGACTTCATGCCCGTCCGCGACGACGGCGCCGACGTGGTCCGGATCGTCGAAGGGCTCTCCGGCTCCGTCCAAATGAACGGGGAATTGTGCCTGCGCTTCGACTACGGCCACATCGTGCCCTGGGTGCGCCGCAGCGACCACGGCCTGAGCGCGATCGCGGGTCCGGACGCCGCGTACCTCACCACCGCAGCGCCGCTCAAGGGCCAGGACATGCGCACCATCAGCGAGTTCACCGTGCGGGCAGGTGACAAAGTACCCTTCGTGCTGACGTGGGTACCCAGCAGCAAACCCGCCCCGCGGCAAACCGACGCCGCCAAGGCGCTCCGGGTCACCGAAGACTTCTGGAAGGACTGGATCGGCCGCAGCAAGATGGAAGGACAGTACAAGGACGCGGTCGAACGCTCGCTGATCACCCTCAAAGGACTTATCTACGCCCCCACCGGCGGAATCGTCGCCGCCCCCACCACTTCCCTCCCGGAAGACCCGGGCGGATCCAGGAACTGGGATTACCGGTTCTGCTGGCTACGGGATGCCACCCTGACGCTGCAGTCACTCCTGGCCGGAGGCTACACCGACGAAGCCGCAGCATGGCGGGAATGGCTGCTGCGCGCCGTCGCCGGCGACCCCGCCGACCTGCAGATCATGTACGGCATCGACGGCACCCGCCGCCTCCCCGAAACGGAACTGCCCTGGCTTGCAGGGTTCGAAAACTCAAAACCTGTCCGCACCGGAAACGCCGCCGCGCCCCAACTGCAACTGGATGTATGGGGCGAGGTCCTGGACGGGCTCTCCCTCACCCGAGCGGCCTTCCCGGACACCGCCGATGATTCCTGGGACATCCAGGTGGCCCTCATGGAATACCTCGAAGGCAACTGGGACAAACCCGACAACGGACTCTGGGAAATGCGCGGCCCACGCCGCCAAAACACCCACTCAAAGGTCATGGCATGGGTGGCCGCAGACCGCATGGTCAAAGGCATCCGGCAATCCGGGCTGCCCGGTCCCGAAAAGCGCTGGGCCGCACTGCGCAACACCATCCACAAAGACGTCATGACTCACGGCTTCGACACCGAACGCAACACCTTTGTCCAGTCCTACGGAAGCAACGAACTGGACGCGAGTCTCCTGCTGATTCCCCGTGT
>Ga0308170_10002268_pt1 | contig 16741 bp, 13 predicted proteins | sample PhyBR2_2_FD_202136 | JGI IMG/M metagenome (GOLD analysis project Ga0308170, IMG submission 202136) | Phyllosphere microbial communities from UC Gill Tract Community Farm, Albany, California, United States - DLSLSB.R2 | ecosystem: Host-associated > Plants > Phyllosphere > Unclassified | place... | reverse complement strand
CTTGCCGCCGAGAAACGTCATGAGGACGATGCCGATGGTGATCAGCGGGTCGACGGCGAACTGCGGGTAGATGAAGCCGACGTAGTACGCCCAGATGCCGCCGACCATCGCGACCATCCCGGCGCTGAGCGCGAAGGCGCTCACCTTCACGCCGGTCACGCGCACGCCGATCCCCTGAGCCTTGTCCTCGTCCGCGCGCACGGTCAGCAGCGCGAGCCCGAACTTCGAGTTCGAGATCAGATGGGAGATGAGCATCGTCACGGCGAGGATCACGACCATCGCGAAGTAGAACGGCCAGTCGTAGGTCCCGGCCGGGAACGGCGGTGCTGCGACCGATGTGCCCTGAGCGCCGCCGGTGAGCCCATTGAGGTTGAACGCCAACGTTTGGGCGATGAACAGGATGGTGATCGTCACGATCGCGAACACGTCCTGGCGGGTGCGCATCGAGATCCAACCGACGGGCACTGCGATCAGCGCCACGGCCAGACCGATCACCGGCAGCGACCAGAACGGCGAGTATCCCGCCCCGACGCTCTTGGAGAAGGTGATCCCCACCGCATATGCGCCGATTCCGAAGAAGGCGGCGTGCCCGAGCGAGGGGTATCCGGCGTATCCGCCGACGATGTTCCAGGAGCTCGACAGAGCGGCATACATCACGGTGAAGATCAGCATGTTCAACAGCCAGGACGGGCCGCCGACGAGGGGGATCGCGATGAGGATCGCGAAGAAGATCCCGGCGCGCAGAGCGCCCGCGGGGGAGACCAGACTTTTCACAGGGCACCTCGCGTCTTCGCCCCGAACAGCCCCTGCGGGCGGACGAGCAGAACGAGCAACAGGACGATGAAGAAGGCGAAATCGGACCAGATCGGGGAGGCGACGGCCGCTACGACGCTGGAGATCACGCCCATGATCACGGCGGCGTAAATCGCGCCTCCGATGCTCCCCAAGCCACCGAGGATCACGACAGTGAGCAGTTTGCTGATCAGGTCGTAGTGACTTCCGGGGTTGAAGGAGTTCAGCATTCCGAACACCGCGCCGCCGGCGGCTGCCGTCGCCGAGCCGAGGCCGAAGCCGATCGCGGAGACGCGGCGGGCGTTGACGCCCAGCAACTCAGCCGATGTCGGGTTCTGAACCGTGGCACGAACCGACCTGCCGAACTTCGTGCGCTTCAGCAGCGCGCCGAGGGCCAGCAGCAGGACGATCGAGATCATGAAGGCCCAGAACCTGACGACGCTGATCTGGAAGCCGAAGATCGTCCAGCTGTCGTTGGCATAGCCGGGTTGGATGTTCGTGAGCGTTGCGCCGTAGACGAAGGAGAGCACGCCCTCCACGCCGAGTGCGATCGCGAACGTCACGAGCAGCGAGAGCTGGGCGACGTCGTCGCCGTGCAGCGGCCGCAGCAGTGCCCACTGAAGTCCGACGCCGAGCAGGAACAGCAGCGGCGTGGTGATGAGCAGCGACACGAACGGGTCGATTCCGAAGCCGGTGAACAGCGAGTATGTGAGGTAGGCGCCGAGCATGATCAGTGCGCCCTGGGCGAGGTTGACGACCTTCATGATCCCGAAGATCATGGTCTGGCCGCTGGCCATGAGCGCGTAGACCCCGCCGGTGAGGATGCCGAGGATGATGGCCTGGATCAGCGCGTGCATGTCACTGCCCTGACCACGGACGCTTCGGCGCGACGGGCGCGTGCTGTGCACCGGTGGCGGGGAACACCGTCTGGATCTTGCCGCCCATCCACTGGACGAGTTTGTACTCGCCCTGCGGAGCGCCGCTCGCATCCCAGCTCAGGTCTCCGACGAGAGTCGGCCAGGCGCCTGAGTGGAGGGTGTCGATGATCGTCTGGTTGTCGACCTTGCCGGTCTTCTTCGCGACCTCATCGACCAGCATTCCGGCGCTATAGGCCTCCGCCGACGTCGGATCGATCTGATTCTCGGTGCCGCCATACTTCTTCAGATAGCTGTGGATGAATGCGGCGCTTCCGGCCTGCGTCGACCCCGGGTACCAGTCGATGCTCGAGAAGACGTCCTCAGTGTTGGCGGTGCCGACTGCGGGAGGGAAATCCGCCGGTGAGTTGGGGCCGTTCGCCTCGAAGAGGAACTTCGGGTTCACGTGCAGCTGGATCATCGCTTTGATCTGGGCGAAGGCGTCCGCCTCCTGCGAGCCTCCGACGATGACGTCGGGGTTCGCGGCCGCGACGCCGGCGATGATCGGCGTCATGTCTGCCGTCTCGGCCTCGTAGGTCTTGTCATAGACCGTCTTGATGCCCGCCGCCTCGAGCTTCGCCTTGACGAGGTCGGCGATGGGTGCGGAGAAGGGGTCGTCTAGCTTGACGTACGCTGCTGTCTTCGGGCGCTCGGCCGCCGGCAGCGACAGGATGTAGTTTGCGAAGACCAGGCCGCCCGAGGTGGTCGGAGCGGGCTGCACGAAGAACAGGTTGTGGAGCTTCTGCGCGAAGACCGAAGGGCCGCCGCCCGCCGGTTCGATGAATGCGTAGTCGTACCGGCTTGCCACACGCGACGCCGGCACAGTGAGCAGGCTGGAGAACGGCCCGAAGACGAGATCCACATGGTCCTGGTTGATGAGGTTCGTGTAGTTCGACACCACCTGGGTCGGGTTGGAGGCGTCGTCGACGATCTTCAGCTGGATCTTCCGTCCCAGGACCCCGCCCTGCTGGTTGACGTCGTCCATCCACAGCTGGTATCCGCGCTGCGCGGCCTTGCCGGAGTCCGAGAAGTCTCCCGACAGCGACAGCGAGATTCCGATCGTGAGTGGGCCGGATCCTGATCCGGTCCCGGCCGCGGTAGCGCCCGAAGAGCACGCTGTGGCGGCGAGTGCGACGGCCGATGCCAGCGCGGCGCCGATCAGCGTCCGACGGGTGCGAGCGCCCAAGGCGCGGGGTAGTGGTTGCATCATTGCTCCTCTGGATTCGACTGTAGACACAATCGATTGCAGTTAATTTTGCACAAACCGAGAGAGCTGTCAAGAGACGATTTCGAGGGGAGGTGCTCAGCCGCGCGGAGGAGCCGTCGACCCGCGAACGATCAGTTCGACGGGCAGCGCCACCTGGATATTGCGCACCGTCTTGGTGTCGAGCTGGTCGACCAGCAGCTGTGCTGCTTCGACGCCGAGCTGGAAGAGCGGGACGCGCACGGTCGTCAGAGGGGGCATGAAATCCTCGGCGAACGGCATGTCGTTGAAGCCGACGATGGAGAGATCGTCCGGGCATGACAACCCTGCTTCGCGCACGGCGTGGAGGGCGCCGAGAGCGAGCAGATCGTTGCCCGCGACCAGCGCGGTGGGGCGGTTCTCGCCGGCCGCGAGGAGGTCCGCGGTCGCGACGCGGCCCGCGGCGGCGCTGTACTGGTCCGCCTGGATGATCAGGCGCGAGATTCCCAGCGCGTCGCACGCGGCACGGAACGTGTCGCAGCGCACTCGGCTCGTCGAGAACGCGGCGGGGCCGGCGAGATGGGCGATGGATCTGTGGCCCAGCCGGTAGAGATGGTCGACGGCGGCATGGATTCCATCGGCATCCCGTCCGACGGCTGCCGGGTACGGGACGCCTCCGGCGTCGCGGTTGACCATCACGGCGTTGATCCCGCGCGAGTAGGCGTCCGCGGCGACCGAGGGGCCGGAGTGTCCGGTGCCGAAGATGATGCCGTCCACCTGGCGCTGCAGCAGGGATTCGAAAAGGGCCCGCTCGGTGGCGTCGTCGCCGTCGGTGTTGACCACGAGGGCGGAGTAGCCGTGAGTCAGAAGGCAGTGGTCGATGCCCCGGACGATCGGCGGGAAGATCGGGTTCGTCAGATCCGGGATGATCACTCCCACGGTCATCGACGAGCTCGTCCGCAGTCCGCGGGCGATCGGGTTCGCGGCGTAACCGAGCTGTGTGGCGGCCTTGCGGATCCGCGCCCGGGTGTCGACATTGACCTGATTCTCGGTCTTCGGATTCAGCGCGCGCGAAACGGTGCCGGGATTGACTCCGGCAACCCGGGCGACATCGGCGATTCGCACTCTCTCGGCCACTCGCCCACCATACCGGCTTGACAGAGGGAGCGTGGGGTGTTCATACTGCAGCTATCACAATCGATTGCATAACGATTGCGACCACGAACGAAAGGGAAGATCATGGCGCAGCACACGATCGGCTGGATCGGCACCGGGCGGATGGGGTTCGCCCTCGCGTCGCGACTGAGCATCGCGGGGCGCGATGTGACCGTCTTCAATCGCACCCGAGCCAAGGCCGAACCCCTCGCAGAACTCGGCTGTCGGATCGTCGATCAGCCCGTCGAACTCGCCGACCGGGACGTCGTGTTCACGATGGTCTCCACCTCCGACGACCTCGAGGAGGTGCTCCTCGGGAAGAACGGCCTGCTCACCGACCCCGCCCGAGCCCCCCGCGTGATCGTCGACTCGTCGACGGTGTCGCTCGAGGCTTCGGCTCGGATGCGCGCGGCGGCGGAACAGCGCGGGACGCGATTCGTCGCGGCACCGGTCAGCGGCAACGCCAAGGTGATCAACGCCGGAAAGCTGACGATCGCGGCATCCGGCCCCCGCCACGTGTACGACGAGGTCGAGTACCTGCTCGAGGACCTCGGTCAGGCCGTCACCTACGTCGGCGACGGCGACGTGGCACGCCTGGTCAAGATCGCCCACAACGTCTTCCTCGGCGTGGTGACGCAGTCGCTCGCCGAGATCGTCGCGCTCGTCGAGCGCGGGGGTGTCGATCGCGCCGACTTCCTGGCCTTCCTCAATGACTCCGTCATGGGCTCCGTCTTCACACGCTACAAGTCGCCGGCGCTCGTCAACCTCGACTTCACCCCGACGTTCACGAACGTGCTGCTGCGCAAGGACATGCAGCTGGGACTGGCGGCGGGAAAGGCCCTCGGCGTGCCGATGCCGGTCGCCGCGGCCACCGACATGCTCGTCGCGGAGGCCGTCGGCGCAGGTCACATCACCGACGACTTCGCCACGCTCTTCCTCGAGCAGACCCGACGCTCGGGGTATTCGCCCGAGCCCGAGGACGTCACGGTCGACGACGGGCTCGCTCCCGAGGTCATCACGGCATGAGCGGGCGGCCGATCGGCGCCCCCGGACACATGGGCGTCGACTACGAGGAGCGCGTCGATTTCGACCGGCTGCGGAAGTATCGCGTCGCGCGAGCCAAGGCGGCGCTCGAGGCCAGTGAGTGCGGCGCGTTCCTGCTCTTCGACTTCTACAACATCCGCTACACCACGCAGACGTGGATCGGCGGCGCGCTCGGCGACAAGATGATCCGCTACTGCCTGCTCGTGCGCGACCGCGAGCCCGTGCTGTGGGACTTCGGGTCTGCGGTGCGTCACCACAAGCTGTACTCGCCGTGGCTCCCGGAGGAGAACTGGCGTCCGGGCTTTCTCGGCTTCCGGGGTGCGGTGCCGCCTGAGGCGGGACTCATGCGGGATGCCGTGCGGGAGATCAAGGGACTGCTCGAGGACGCCGGCGTCGCGGACGCGCCCGTGGGGCTCGACATCGTCGAGCCCCCGTTCCTGTTCGAGTTGCAGCGCCAGGGGATCCGCGTCGTCGACGCGCAGCAGCACATGCTGGATGCCCGGGTGATCAAGTCGCAGGACGAGTTGATCCTGCTCAACCAGGCCGCCGCGATGGTCGACGGCGTCTACCAGGACATCGTCGAGGCTCTGAAGCCGGGCGTCCGCGAGAACGAGATCGTCGCCCTCGCCAACAAGAGGCTGTACGAGCTCGGGAGCGATCACGTCGAGGCCGTGAATGCGATCTCGGGGGAGCGGTGCAATCCGCACCCGCACAACTTCACGGATCGCATCATCCGCCCGGGCGATCAGGCGTTCTTCGACATCATCCACTCGTACAACGGATACCGGACGTGCTACTACCGCACCTTCGCGGTCGGCAGTGCCACCTCGGGCCAGCGCGACGCCTACGCCCAGGCGCGCGAGTGGATGGACGCCGCCATCGCCGCGATCAAGCCCGGCGTCGGCACCGACACGGTTGCTCGCACACTCCCGCGGGCAGACGAGTTCGGGTTCGACAGCGAACTGGCAGCCTTCGGCCTGCAGTTCGCGCACGGCCTCGGACTCGGGCTGCACGAACGGCCGATCATCTCCCGCCTGAACTCGCTGGACAACCCGGTCGAGCTCAAGCCGGGGATGGTGTTCGCCATGGAGACGTACTGCCCGGCATCGGATGGGATCTCGGCTGCGCGCATCGAGGAGGAAGTCGTCGTGACCGATACCGGCACCGAGATCCTCACGAAGTTCCCCGCCCAGGACCTCGTCGTCGCCAACGCCTACTGACACGGGTGGAAGGGGCCGCCCTCTCGGTCGCCCGGGCGCGGCGGAGTGTCACCGCGTCGCGAACACCTCCGGGTGGCGCAGCAGCTCGAGCCGACTGCGGCGGATGTGGTGGGCGAGCACCTGCTCGGCTTCGTCCTCGTCGCGGCGTCGGAGCGCGTTGGCGATGAGGTGATGGTCGTGATGCACGCTCCGGTCGCCGTCGTCGAAGAAGCGCCGTGTGACCGCCCGCCGGTAGTGCTGGGTGCGGTTCCACAGCGACCGGACCGAATCGCCCAGCACGATCGTGGGCGCCGCGTCGAGGCAGGACAGATGGAAATCGCGGTCGAGCTGAAGAAAACGCTCGACGTCGCTCGTCTGCTCCATCGCGTCGGCGAGAGCGTCGAGGCGATCGGCCTCACCCTCCGGGAGAAGCGGCACATTCATGCGCAGGAGGAGCGGTTCGAGTCGCTCGCGCATCTCGTACAGCTCATGGCACTCCTGGACGCTGAGCGACGAGACCCAGGCGCCCGTGTTGGCGACCAGGGTGACGAGTCCTTCCGACTCCAGCATCCGCAGTGCCTCGCGAACCGGCAGGCGGCTGGCGCCGGTGCGGTCGGCGAGTTCGTCTTGTCGGATCCGCTCGCCGGGGGAATACTCGCCGGTGAGGATCGCATCGCGCAGCGAAGAAGCCACGCGCGCCCCCGTCTCGCCGTGTGTGGTCGTGCCAGTCGTCATGAGCACAGCCTGCCTCATCGTTCCGGGTACCCCGGGTGCCACAGCACACGCTGCGCAGTATTCTCGTAGGCCTTGCCGCCGGGAAAGCTGACGAGTTCGAACTGCAGGCCCCATGGGCTTCGGAAATAGACCCAGTGCTGTCCCTCGGCCGCCTGGCGGCTGGCGGTGGGGGAGCCCATGACCTCCACGCCGTTCTCGCGGAGGTACGCGACCGCGGTGTCGAGGTCGTCCACGTAGAAGGCGATGTGGTAGCCGCCGAGGTCGCTATTGCGCGGTTGCGGGCGCTGGCCGTCTGCGGACTCGTAGAGGAAGACCTCGAAGTTCGCGCCGTGCCCGAGGCGGTAGAACCTGATCTCGCGGATGACGGTGCGGGGATGCACTCCCAGATGGGTGTGCATCCACTCGTCGTCCGCCTGCTTGGCACCGAGTGTGTAGATGCGATCGCAGCCGAGCACGTCCACCAGGAAGCGATCCGCCTCGTCGAGGTCAGGGACGGTGAAGCCGATGTGGTCGGTGCCGCGCATTCCGGGGATGCCGTGCGTCGGGGCGTTCGCAGTGCTCATGTTGGCGTCCTTCACACGCCCGATCATATCCAATGGTCGATTGAATCTCACAGAAGTGGGGACATTTGCCGACGTGGAGGCTATATTGGATCCAATCACTCGATGGAGTGATCTTCATCTCGCGGTCTTCCAGGATCGCCTGAGGACGGGAAGCGGCGAGGATGCCCAAGAAGAAGAGACTGCAGACCGGTGTCGATTGGTTCGCCCTGTCGACGACGACGGCGGACTGGAATGCGGCTGCTCCCGAGCTGCTCGGAGCCATGCTCAGCCAGTTGCACATCATCCGGGCCTTCGAAGAGACGGTCCTGGAGCTGGCCGGCGAGGGACTCGTCCACGGCCCCGCCCACTCGAGCATCGGCCAGGAGGGCGGTGCCGTCGGATCGATCATCGGGCTGCGTTCCACGGACGGGGTCAACGGCTCCCACCGCGGTCACCACCAGTTCCTGGCAAAAGCGCTCACGCATGTCAGCCGAGGGGTGATCGATCCGGCGGCGCCGATCACGCCGGAGATCCAGACTCTGCTGCAGCGGACACTGGCGGAGATCCTCGGTCTCGCGCAGGGGTTCGGCGGCGGACGCGGCGGCTCGATGCACCTGCAGTGGCTCGAGGCCGGGGCCCTCGGCACGAATGCGATCGTCGGCGGCGGCGCGCCCATGGCGGCGGGCAACGCGTGGGCCCAGAAGCACGGCGGCACCACCGATCTGACGATCAACTACTTCGGCGACGGCGCCGCACAGATCGGGTCGGTGCTGGAGTCCATGAATCTCGCCGGCGCCTGGAAGCTTCCGGTCTGCTTCTTCATCGAGAACAACCTGTATGCGGTCTCGACCCGGGCCGACGAGGTCACGGCCGACCCGCGCTTCTCGGTCCGCGGACAAGGCTTCGGCATCCCCTCCTGGCGGGTCGACGGCATGGATCCGCTCGCCGTCCATCTTGCGATGGAGGAGGGCGCCGAGCGCATGCGCTCGGGCGCGGGCCCCACCATCATCGAGGCGGAGGTCTACCGCTTCTTCCATCAGAACGGGGCGTACCCCGGGAGCGCATTCGGCTATCGGACGAAGGAGGAGGAGGCCGCGTGGCGCGCTCGCGATCCCCTCGATCTGGTCGCGCGCCACATGATCGACCGTGGCCTGATCGACGATCGGGGCGTCGCGGAACTGCGCGAGCGTTCCCAGTCGGCGATGCGGGATGCTGTCGCGCAGCTGCTCGAGTCCGATCCCGACAGCCCGGGAAAGCGCCGCATCCGCCCCGAACTGTGGCCGGAGACGGCGTTCGTGAATGTCGGCATCCGCGGCGACGCGAGCGAACTCGACGGACTTCCTGCCCTGGATCCCGCGCAGCCTACCCGGCCGATCAAGTTCGTGGACGCGGTCGCCCAGGTGATGGACCGCCGGATGACGCAGGACCCGCGCATCGTGATTCTCGGTGAAGACGTCGACAAGCTCAACGGCGGCACCAACGGCGCGACGCGCGGTCTGACGAAGAACCACGGCGCGAGTCGGGTGATCGGCACCCCGATCAGCGAGAACGCGTTCGCGGGCCTGGCCGGCGGGCTCGCGGTCGACGGCCGCTTCCGACCGGTCGTCGAGTTCATGTACCCCGACTTCGTGTGGGTGGCCGCCGACCAGGTCTTCAACCAGGTCGGCCGGGCCCGGCACATGTTCGGCGGGAGTAACGCGGTGCCGCTCGTGCTCCGAACCAAGGTGGCGATGGGGTCGGGGTACGGCTCGCAGCATCTGATGGACCCTGCCGGCATCTTCGCGACGAGCCCCGGATGGCGCATCGTCGGGCCGTCGAACGCCACCGACTACGTCGGCCTCATGAACGCGGCGCTGGCGCTGCAGGACCCGGTTCTTGTCATCGAGCACGTGGATCTCTACGGCACGTCCGACCAGGTGCCCGTCGGCGACCTCGACTTCGTGATCCCGCCGGGGAACGCGGCCGTGCTCCGGGAAGGGTCGGATGTCACGGTCATCAGCTACCTGTCGATGGTCGCGCACGCGCGGGAAGCGATCGAGCGGACCGGCATCGACGCGGAGCTCATCGACCTGCGATGGCTCGACCGCGCGTCCATCGACTGGGACACCATCGGCGCGAGCATCGAGAAGACCAACGCCGTGCTCATCGTCGAGCAGGGCGCACGCGGCACCTCGTATGGCGGTTGGCTCGCCGATGAGATCCAGCGTCGATACTTCGACTGGCTGGACCAGCCGGTGGCGCGGGTCACCGGCGAAGAGGCATCCCCGTCCATCTCGCGCGTGCTCGAGCGCGCGGCGATCGCGCGCACCGACGAGGTCGTTGCCGGCCTCGAGGCCGTGCGTGCGGGATTCGGAGCCTGACATGGCGGTAATCATCCGGATGCCGGAGGTCCTCGCCGGCGCGGCCGAGGCGACGATCCAGAGCTGGCTGGTGGAGCCAGGCGCGAGCGTAGATGTCGATCAGACCCTTGCCGAGATCGAGACCGAGAAGGCGATCGTCGAGTTGCAGGCCGAGTCCGCGGGCGTGATCGGACGCCTGCTCGTCGGCGAGGGGCGGAGCGTGGCCGTCGGAGACCCGATCCTGGCACTGGTCGCGCCCGGCGAGGGCGATACCGAGATCAACGCCGCCCTCGCGGCATCCGGCATCACCTCGAGCGGACCCGGCGCGGGCAGCGTCACCGTCGAGCCCGTCCGGCACACTGCCGCCGCCCTCGCGGTCGACCCGGCCGGACCGCCGACGGTCAACCGCCGTCGGTTCGTCAGTCCGCTCGTACGCCGGCTTGCGTCGGATCATGGCGTCGACGTCGCAGACATCGTTGGCAGCGGCCCCAACGGTCGGGTGGTGCGGCGCGATCTCGAACGGCATCTGGAGTCGCTGAGGGAGCCGGTCCGAGCCTCGACCGCCGCGGTGGCGCACGACACGGGCGGATCCGTCCCTACAACGGAGGGCACATCCTATGACGACGTTCCCCTGAACGGCATGCGGAGGGCGATCGCGCGACGACTGACCGAAAGCACGTCGACAGTGCCCGACTTCTTCCTCGTCGCGGACTGTCGGGTCGACGCACTCCTGGCACTGCGCGCGCAGATCAACGAGGGTGCGACCAAAAGGGTCTCCGTGAACGACTTCGTGATCAAAGCTGTCGCCGGTGCGCTCCTGGATGTGCCCCTCGCCAACGTGATCTGGAACTCGGACAGCGTCCGTCGATTCGGCTCCGCCGACATCGGCGTGGCGATCGCCACCGACGGCGGGCTGGTCACGCCGGTCCTCAGAGCAGTCGAACGGATGCCGCTGAGCGAGGTGAGCTCGGCGGTGCTCGACCTGGCGGAGCGTGCGCGGGCGGGGCGCCTTCGGCAGCACGAGCTCGAGGGGGGAAGCTTCGCCGTCTCGAACCTCGGCATGTACGGGACGAAACAGTTCGGTGCCATCATCAACCCGCCGCAGTCCGGGATCCTCGCGGTCGGCGCGGCGCAGCGGCGTCCGGTCGTCGACGCAGACGGAGCCATCGGCGTGGGAACAGCGATGACCGTCACGCTTTCAGCCGACCACCGAGTGCTGGACGGCGCCCTGGCAGCACAATGGCTCGACGCATTCCAGCGTCGGATCGAACACCCGCTGTCCATCCTCATCTGACATCACCCGGACCCACGGAACGCGATCCAGCAAGGAGAACCCCATGGCCGTCATTCGCAGCATCGACCCATCCACGGGCGCCGAGCTCGCCACCTTCGAGGAGGACAGCTCCGAGGCCGTCCAACGCAAGATCGCCGCCGCAGCAGCGGCCGTGCACGAGCTCGCTGCGGCCGGGCTGACCCGGCGCGCCGTGTGGATGCACTCCGCCGCCGACCTGCTGGAGTCCGAGACGGACGCCATCGCCGCCGTCATCACCGGAGAGATGGGGAAGCCGATCGCGCAGTCGCGCGCGGAGATCGCGAAGTCGGTTCACACGATGCGGTTCTACGCCGATAACTCTCAGATGTTCTTGGAGGGGCGTGAGCTGGCCGATCCGACGGCGGTGAACGCGTCCGCGGCGCACACGCGATACGACCCGCTCGGCGTCGTACTCGCGGTCATGCCGTGGAACTACCCGATCTGGCAGGTGGTGCGGTTCGCTGCCCCCGCTCTGATGGCGGGGAACGCGGGTCTGCTCAAGCACGCGTCCAACGTGCCGCAGTCGGCCCGATACCTGGACGACCTGTTCACCCGGGCCGGTTTCCCGGAGGGCTCGTTCGCGACCCTGCTGATCGGCTCCGGCCGGGTGGCGGATGTCATCCGGCATCCGCGCGTCGCTGCTGTCACGCTGACCGGGTCGGAAGGGGCCGGGCGTTCCATCGCAGCCGCCGCCGGTGACGTGCTGAAGAAGGCCGTTCTGGAGCTCGGCGGGTCGGACCCGTTCATCGTGATGCCGTCCGCCGACCTTGACGCGGCGGTCGAGATCGCGGTGAAGGCGCGCACGACCAACAACGGGCAGGCGTGCATCAACGCGAAGCGCTTCATCGTGCACACCGCGATCTACGACGAATTCGCGCGGATGTTCGCGGAGCGCATGGGTGCGCTGGTGATCGGTGATCCGGCGGATGCCGACACCCAGATCGGTCCCCTCGCCACGGAGAACGGGCGGCGCGAAATCGAGGAACTGGTTGAGGATGCTCGTGCGAAGGGCGCCGAGGTGCTGGTAGGCGGATCCCGGCCGGAGAGCACCGCAGGCTGGTACTACGAGCCGACGGTCGTCGCCGGGCTCACACCGAAGATGCGGCTGTGGAGCGAGGAGGCGTTCGGACCGGTGGCATCCCTCTACCGGGTCGGATCACTCGAGGAGGGGCTGGAGATCGCGAACGGCAGTGACTTCGGGCTCGGGTCGGCGTTCTGGAGCAATGACGGCGATGAGATCGAGAGAGCCGTGCGGGAGATCGAGGCAGGGGCGGTGTTCGTCAACGGCATGACCATCTCGTACGCCGAGCTGCCGTTCGGCGGCGTCAAGAGGTCCGGCTACGGCCGGGAGCTGTCGATGGAAGGCATCCGCGAGTTCTGCAACCTCAAGACGGTCTGGGTCGCCTGAAAAACCGGAGCTCCCATGCAGGAGAGCACAACCGCCGGTACTGTCCGAATCATCCCGCGATACGCGCCCATCCTGACCGCGCATGCCACACAACGAAAGGTCTGCTCATGACCAGCGAAAGTCGTCGAGACCCCGTGTCCGACGAGCTCATCACTCCGGAGAACGCCGTGCTTCTTCTGATCGACTACCAGCCCGTCCAGGTGCAGTCGATCGAATCGACCGACCGGATCGACATGGTCCGCAAGGCGGTCATCACCGTCGAGCTCGCTCAGGCTTACGGCGTCCCGGTCATCCACTCCACGGTGAACGTGGCCACCGGCCGCAACAAGAGCACCATCCCGCAGCTCGCCCGTCTGCTCGGCGACGTGCCCGTCTACGATCGCACCTCGATCAACGCCTGGGAGGACGACGAGTTCAAAGCAGCCGTCAAGGCGACCGGGCGACGCAAGCTGATCATCGCCGCACTGTGGACCGAAGCATGTCTGACCTTCCCCACGATGGATGCCCTGAAGGAGGGGTACGACGTCTTTCCCGTCGTGGACGCCGTGGGCGGCACCTCCGTCATCGCCCATGAGACCGCCTTGCGCAGAGTCGCCGGGGCGGGTGCCCAGCTGGTGAGCATCGCGCAGCTCGCGTGCGAACTGCAGCGCGACTGGAACCGCGCAGAGACAGTCCCCGCCTTCGTGACGGAGCTCGTCGAACTCGGAGCATTTCCGCCCAGTGCGCTCGGATGAGCGCAGAGCCCACGTGACGTCCACGGGCGACCAGAACACGAAAGGGGTGCCCGGATGACGGCGGTGCCTTCTGCCCATCCTTCCCAATGGGCGCCGCTGCGCCGACCGCTGTTCCGGGCCTTGTGGATGGCGCAGCTCGGATCGAACCTCGGCGCATGGATGCAGTCGGTGGGCGCCCAGTGGTACCTGATCGAGCAGACTCATTCCCCGGTCCTGGTCGCGTGGGTGCAGTCGGCCAGCCTCCTGCCGGTGCTGCTGCTGTCGCTCATCGCCGGCGTCCTGGCGGACGCATGGGACCGTCGGCGCCTGCTCATCGCCACCACGGCGTTGTCAGCGATCACGGCCGCCATTCTGACCGTGTTCGACGTGGTCGGGGGCCTTGCCCCGTGGTCCCTGCTGCTGATCACCTTCATCCTGGGCTGTCTCGCCGCGCTGACCAACCCCGCATGGCAGGCCATCCAGCCGGAGCTCGTCCCGCGCGAAGAGATCCCCGCGGCGGCGTCGCTGGGAAGCGTGACGGTCAACGGCGCACGCGCGATCGGCCCGGCGATCGCCGGCGTGATCGTCGGACTCGTCGGCTCATGGCCCGTCTTCGCACTCAACGCCGTATCCTTCCTCGGGGTGCTGATCGTCCTCGCCGGATGGAAGCGCCCGACACGCGTGACCCAGCTCGGTCGAGAACGGTTCGGCCCGGCCATGGCTGCGGGTGTCCGGTATATGCGCACCGCACCCGGTGCCCGCCGCATCCTGCTTCGCGCAGCGCTTTTCGCGCTTCCCGCTTCGGCACTGTGGGCGCTGCTGCCCACGGTCACCGTGGTCAATCTCCATCTCGCCGCTGCCGGGTACGGCTTGCTCCTCGGGGTCCTCGGGATCGGCTCGGTGTTCGGCGTCTTCGTCCTGCCGTTCCTGCGACGGCACTTGAGCACCTCGTGGCTGCTCGCCGCCTCGGCCCTCGTCTTCGCTGCCGGGTCGGCGGCGCCGGCCGTGGGCTCTCCCCCGCTGGTCATCGCGCTGTTCCTGCTTTCGGGTGTCTCGTGGATCGCGACCCTCACGGTCCTGAATGCCGGTCTGCAGCTGACCCTCGCGGAATGGGTCCGAGCCCGGGGAATGGCCGTCTACCTGCTCGTCTTCCTCGGCGGTCAAGGCGCGGCGTCGTTCGTCTGGGGCGTCGTCGCCCAGGACATCGGTGCCGCGTCGACGCTGTTGATCGCCGCAGTCCTTCTCGCCCTCGCTGCCGTCAGCGTCGTCTGGCTGCCGCTCAATCCGCAGATGGGAAGGCTGGACCGGACGATCAGCGATCTTGGCGCCGGCGAGCCCGAGCTCGTTTTCGACCCGGATCCGGCGGACGGTCCCGTCACCATCTCGATCGACTACCTGGTGCGTCCTTCCCAAGAGCCCCAGTTCATCGAGGCGATGCGGCGCGTGGAGCTATCTCGGCGGCGGACAGGCGCCTCCTCGTGGCAGCTCAGCCGGAGCGGCGACACAGACCGTACCTACCGGGAGGAATTCACGGTTCGCTCCTGGGGAGAATTCCGGCGCAGCGCACAAGAGCGCTGGACCGGATACGACCACGGCAACCTCGCTGATGCGATGACCCACGTCGATTCGGAGCCCATCGAACAGCACTACTTCCCCAGCGCGTGACACCCGCCGCAAGGGACGGACTGATCGGCGTCAGAAGAAGTTGATGTTTCCCTCATTGGCGGACGATCAGCGATGTCGGTGGTGCGACTCCGTAAGGACGACATGCCCCATTGGACCCGTGGTATTTGCCCGCTGTGGGGGTGTGTGCACGGATGTGTGCACCGGAGCGCGACAGCCGCGGTGTCGGCGGCGCTTGAAAACTGGACGGTAGCGGCGCTCGAAAAGTGAACACTCGACGATGGGAGAGTGATCACTTTGGAGGACTGGGAAGCTTCTATCTCTGTCAAGTCGCCGGCGACGGGGCGTGGAGCGCATTCAGCGTCCGGTAAAGGTGACGGGCGAGGTAGCGCTTGATGCAGCGGCGGATTTCTCGTTTGGTGCGTCCTTCGGCGAGACGCCTCTCGACGTAAGCGCGGGTCTCGGGATGGTGGGTCATCCGGGTGATCGCGGCGACGTGGAGAGCTCTATTTAGGCGTCTGTCGCCGCCGCGATTGAGGCGGTGGCGGACGGTGTTTCCGCTGGAGGCGGGGATGGGATTCACGCCAGCCAGCGACGCGAATGCGGCTTCGCTCCGCAGCCGGCCCGGGTGGGACCACGCGGTGATGACAACGGCGGCGGTCGCGGCGCCGATGCCTGTCATGTCGAGCAGCGGGGCGGCAGGGCTCTCCTGGATCAGCTGGGTCATCCGCGCATGGTTGCCTTTCAACGCGGCGTCGACGTCAAGAATGCGCGCGGCCAATCGGGTGGCTTCTTCCCGTGCGGTGGCGGAGATGAGGCTCTCGAAACGGCCCCGCCAGCGCGCCACCTGCTTGATCTGATGCTTCGTGAGGGGCTTGCGGGCGTCCATGCCCAGATCGTGCACGCGCAGAAGCGCGGTGAGCGCGTTCACGTTCATCGTGCGTTCCGAGGCGAGCTGCTCGCGAGCTGCGAGGAGGACCCGAAGCGCCGCGCGTGTTCCGTCGTCTTGACGGGGTCGACGGAGTCGGCTGTCTTCGACAGAGAGCGCGGCTGCGGCTATGGCTTTCGCATCGAGTGGGTCGGACTTCCCGATCCCGTTGCGGGTTCGACCGTCGATCCTGGGCGCCTCGGCGACGTCATACCCGGACTTGGCAACGGCATGGGCGAGTCGAGCACCGTAGGTTCCGATGCCCTCGATCACCCACAGCACCGTCTCACCACCGGTCCTGCGGAGCACCCATGCCAGCGCCCGGGTGATCCCTCCCGCGGTGCTCGGGAACTGTTCGCAGCCAAGGATCTCGCCGGTTCTGGCATCCAGGATCGCGTGGGTATGAGTTCGGGCGTGAGTGTCTACTCCGACGACGAATGCGTAGGAGTGCGCAACGATAGTCAACGCGGTCGACCTTCCTCTCGAGGGACATTGCTCGGCCGCGCGCGGCCAATGTTGGACCGGGAGGAATCACTTCGGGGCATCGCTGTGACGGGCCACGACCGCGCTAACGGTCGGGCAAGCTTCTAATCAAGCCATCGAGGTGGGCCGGGCCGACGTTGGCCGCACCCGCAAGCCGGACAATTCCCAATGAAGGCACCCGAAGGGCCATCGCTGATCGGAGTCACGACCCGCAGGAACGACCAACGCCAACCCTGCCAGCCAGTCCCGGACCAGCCACTCCAAGACTCACAGCTCTGAACCGCATCGGTGACGAGTCGCTGGATGCTGCTTTGCGTTCGACCTCCACCCCGGATGCGACGGAGCCGCCGAGGAGCAGCGCAGTCGCCGAC
>Ga0308170_10002267_pt1 | contig 16749 bp, 15 predicted proteins | sample PhyBR2_2_FD_202136 | JGI IMG/M metagenome (GOLD analysis project Ga0308170, IMG submission 202136) | Phyllosphere microbial communities from UC Gill Tract Community Farm, Albany, California, United States - DLSLSB.R2 | ecosystem: Host-associated > Plants > Phyllosphere > Unclassified | place... | reverse complement strand
ATGGCACCGGCCGGAATACAAACTCGGGCGTTGACTTTCGCTAGTCTCGGATTAGCTTTCGCGCTCGCTCGCCTGCTCGCCGCTTCCTCGTCCTCCCTCATCCTCCGCTACCTCGCCCTAGCATGTCCTTCTCTCTCTCGTTGTCTCTCCCTCTCTCATGGTGCAATGTCCCTTTCGTGCCCGAGCAGCGAGCGCCGCCGTCGTCGTCCGCGCGAGAGAGAGAGCGAGAGGAGGTGCGCACGGACCTCGGCTCCTGGCGCCCTCGGCTCGGGGCAGGCACAGCTGCGCTCTGCTTTGTCGCACTGTGAGTGTGTGCGAGCGTCGATCGAGAGTGAAAGCAGCAGAGACGAGCGGAAAAAGGAGCGAGCGAGGGACGTTCCTCCTCGTCCTTCTTAGCGCCGAAATCGTGAGGCGAGCCTCGCTGTCTCGTCGCCGTGAGAGCTGCATTCTCGAGTGCACGTCACGTATCGTCGATCGAGAGTTGTTCGGAGCCAAAGAGAGCAGAAGCACGATGTTTCTCGTCCACCTCCTGCTCTACTTGCGTCCCCTCCCGCTCGAGCCTCCCCGCCCGCCGCCTCGTCCTCCGCCGCCACGACCACCACCTCCACCACGTCCACCGCCAGCCGAGTGCCCGCCGCCGCGACCGCCGCCGCCGCCGCCCATCGACGCGCCCTTGCCGTTCGGGTTCTTCTTGGTCGGCTGCGTCGAGCGGCGCACGCGCTTCTCCTTGGCGATGCGCTCCTTGCGGATCTCGGCCGCCGTGCGAAGGCCGCCGGGAGCCGAGTGCGGCTTGTCGGCGCCGCCGACGCGACGCTTGCCGCCCGACGCCGAGCCCTCGTCGGCCTTGGGGACGCCGCCCTTGTGCACGAAGCGGCGGCTGTGCGGCGCCGTCGTGCGGCCCTTGATCTCGTCGTCGCCGGCGCGCGGGATGCTCACGCGCGTCTTCTTCTGCCACTCGTCGAACACGCCCGCCTTGAACGACGCCGGGAGCCGCTGACCCGACTCGGACCGGATCAGCTTCTTGTTGTCGGCGCCGACCTGGTCGGCCCGGATGAACTTCTTCGACTTGCGGTCCCACTTGAGCGTCGACGCGCGCTGCGCCATGGCTTCGGCCGGCGTGCCCTCGGTGTCGCCCTTGCCCGTAATGTCGTACGTCGAGTGCTGCGCCTGGGCGACGAACGAGTCGCCGTTGGTGAGGGCGTAGCTGCAGGGCGGCAAATGTTCACGAGCGTCAGTGCTGCACGACGAGACGAGAGCGAAAGAGCGAGAGAGAGAGAGAGAGAGGGGACGCACCCAGCCTCAGTCGCCGCGCCCTCCTGCTCGTAGCCGAGGTAGACGCGCTCGTCGCGCCACGGCTTGCGCTCGCTGTCGGGCTTGGCGCGCTTGGCGGGCTTCTTGCCGAAGACGGCCTGCGTACGAGAAGAGAGAGGGAGTCAGCATGAGGGAGGAGGAGAAAAGCGAGAGAAGAGAGAGAGAGCGCGACGCACCTCGAGCTCCTCCTCGTCGGCGTCGTCCATGTCGCCGAGCGCGAGCGGCTTGGGCTGCTCGACGACCGACATCTTGACGTCGCGCTCGACCTCGTCGTCGCTGCCGTCGGCGCCCTCGGGCACAGCGGGGAGCTCGTCCTCCTCGACCTTGGCGACGAGCTCGCGCGCCCTCGCGCTCTTCATGAGCGCGCGCCGGCGCTCCTTCATGAGGAGCGCAATGCCGCCCTCGGAGCCGTGGTTCTTGCCCTTGGCGCTCACCTCGAACACCGTCTCGGACGGGCGGAAGCCGCTCAGCTTGGCCATGAGCTCGGCACGCTCGCGCTCGGCCGCCTTGGCGCGCTCGACAACCTCGCGCACGGCGGCGTCGTTCGCTGCGCCGTGCGCCGCGCCGTCGTCGATGGCGCCGGCCATGCGCGCGATGTAGGCGTCGTAGATCGGGTGCTCGTCGCCGCCGGCGCCGCCGACCGTCGCCGCGCCGCCCTCGCCGCGCGCCGCCTGGTCGGCCTCCTTGCGCGCGAGCTCCTTGGCGCGGCGGTAGCTCTCCGGGCTCGCCTTGCTCAGGCCGCGCTCGTACATGCGCTGGCCGCGGCCGGCGACCTGCTGCAGCGTCTCGAGCGCCGGGTGATGGCGCAGGAGCGAGCGGTGCGCGTCGAGGTCCGTGTCGGTGAGCGACCGAGGGGCGGCGCCGAGGAGGAGGGTGTGGGCGTAGTCGGGCTCGGTGCCGGCGGGGAGCGGGAGGTGGGTGAGGGGGCGGGTGAGGAAGAGCTCGAGGTCGAGGAGGTACGGCATCTCGGCCGGCGTGACGAGCGTGTACGCCCATCCCGTGCGACCGGCGCGCGCCGTGCGACCGACGCGGTGGACGAACGCGCGCGTGCCGTTGGGGAAGTCGTAGTTGATGACGTTTTCGACGCCGGGCACGTCGATACCGCGCGCGGCGAGGTCCGTGACGACGAGGATCTGCGTCTGGCCCGAGCGGAACCGCGACAGCGAGATCTTGCGCGCCGTCTGGTCCATCGAGCCGTAGATGGGCGACACGGCGTAGTGCGCCGCCGAGAGGAGCGCCGTGAGGTACTCGACATGGTGCTTGGTCGACACGAAGACGACCGTCTGGTTGACGCCGACGGCCTCGTCGTCGTCGCCCGGCGCCGCATCGTCGTCGTCTGCTGCGCCGTCGGCGGCGCCGCGCTTGCGCTTCTGCCCGCCGCGGAACCCGCCTCGGCCGCGAGCGCCGCCGCGACCGCGACCGCCGCCGGCGCCGCCGTGGTGGCCGTGCGCGCGCATCGACTGCTCGTCGGTGCCGTTCAGGACGGCCTCGTTCTCGGCCTTCTCGCGCGAGCGCTCGGCGGCGCGCTCGGCCTCGGTCATGACCGGGCAGCGGATGACCTCGCGCACGAGGCCGAGGAGGACGGCCTCCTTCTCGGTCGACTTGACCGAGAGGTAGGCCATCTGGAGGTCCTTGGAGATCTTCTGGTCGACGTCGAGGCGGATGAGCTTGGGGTTCTGGAGGCCGGCCTTGGCGAACCCGACGAGGGACGAGGGGAGGGTCGCCGAGAAGAGGAGGGTCTGGCGGGTGGGCGGGACGCGGTGGAGGATCTCGTGGAGCTGCTCGGCGAACCCGAGCTCGAACAGGCGGTCGGCCTCGTCGATGATGAGGGACGAGACGGACGAGAGCGAGTAGTTCATCTCGACGAGGAGGTGGAGGAGACGACCCGGGGTGGCGATGACGCTGCGAGCGGTTGCGCGATGAGCGTCAGCAGCTGCACGCTCGAGAGCGAGGAGAGAGAGAGAGAGAGAGAGAGAGAGGGACGCACACGTCCGGGTTGCCCGCCATCGTCTCGAACTGGGCCTCCATGGCCTCTCCACCGACGACCATGGCCCAGCGGAGCGCCTCGCCCTCGCCGCGCACGCCGCGCGCGAGGTCCTTGCCGACCTTGAGGACCTGGAGGGCGAGCTCGCGGGTCGGGACGAGGATGAGGCCGCGGGCGCCGAACTTGTCGCTGTGGGACCACAGCTGGTTGAGGAGCGGGAGGAGGTAGCACAGGGTCTTGCCCGAGCCCGTGCGGGCCATGCACAGGTGGTCGCGCGCGACGACGACCTTTTTGCCGCGGTCGGTGACGACCGTCTCGGTGCTGCCGAGGATCGAGGGGAGGGCGAGGCGCTGGATCGGGGTCGGGGTGGTGAAGCCGCGCTGGAGGAGGGCCTTGAGGAGGAGGGGCGCGAGGCCGAGCGCCTGGAACGAGCCGCCGCCGGTGAGGCCCTTCTGATGCTTGGCGTCCTTGCCCTTGCGCACGATGGCGGCGCCCTCGCTCAGGTTGCGCGAGTGCTGGAGGGCCGAGAGCGACGCGAACAAGGCATCCTCCTCGTCGTCCTCGGCGGCGTCCGGGTCGGCGGCGGCGGCGGGGAGGTCGGAGCGGCGCTTGGTGAGCTTCTTGTTGCCCTTGGACGGCGGTGCGAGCGAGTCCTGCGAGGGGAGGGGCGCCTTGGCCTTGCCCCTGGCCTTGGACGATGAGGCGGAGGAGGACGCGGCCGAGGGCCCGAGGAGGGCCGACGAGATGTCGACGTGGACCGACGAGTCGCTGTCGCTGTCCATGGTGGTACGCAGCTGGTCCCAGGCGAAGAGGGAGCGCTGTCGAGGGCGAGACGGCGAGCGACGAGGCGATGCACCCGAGCTCTCCCTCTCTCTCGTGAGCCGAGCTGGACAAAGTCGCAATGTCTCGCACGTGCACCGAGAACGAGGCCAGGTCTTTGCACAGCGACACACTCTCCCCTCCTTGCTACCACCTCGAGAACAGTCACAGAGAAAGGCGAGGGCGTGAGAAGAGAGAGGCGCACAAAGTCGCAGCGCACGCTCGCCCAGCTGCGACGCCCGCCCCTCCTGCCTCGACGCGCCGCTCAGTCGCGCTTGGCCCCGCCCGGGCCCATGCCGCTGACGGCGCTGAGCGTCCCGGGGAGCGGCACGCTCCCGATGTTGTACAGGAGCGCGACGCTGCCGGCGATGGCGAGCGCGAGCCCGAGCGTCGTCAGGGCGAGGAGGAGCGCAGACCTGCGGGCGTGCACAGCGAACGAGGGCGTGTCAGTTGCGTTCGCCTAAAGCACCGAAGAGCCGCTCAGCCGGGCACGAGGACGAGCCCGACGGCGCGACGATGAGGCCTGAGAGAACGAGGAACGGTTTCGAGACGCACCCGCTGAGGTCCTTCTTCTCGCAGCCCTCGCCGGCCCAGCTCGTCCGCCTCCCCTCGTCGTCCTCGGTGACGCCGCACTTGCACACCCAGCACTCGTTGCTGTCCGAGTTGGCGCGGGTCGAGATGCCGCGCACGCCGTGCCCGCGCCCGAGGCACGACGCCGTCGCGTTGTTCAGGTGCGCGAGCGACGAGAAGCACGTCTTGCCCGCGGCGACGACCTGGCTCGGCGCCTTGTCGCCCTCGGCCTCGCGCTCGCCGTCGTCGGCGGCGCGCTGCGAGAAGACGCTGCGCTTCTTGAGCTGCTGCCCGCCGACGGCCTCGGCGCGCGAGCCGGCGTAGCGCTTGGTCGCGGCGGCGATCGAGCGGCCCTCGAACGGCTTGAGCCACATGTCGCGCTTGCGCAGGAGCGGCTGAGCGTGCGGCGGGAGCGCGAGGAGCACGACGGTCGGCTCGTCCGACGCCGAACCGGCGGCGCCCGCCGCAGGGTGCGTCGACGTGAGGCGCGCACGGAGCGACGCGAGCGTGCCCGTGAGCGTGTCGCGCGTGAGGGCGACGGCGCGCTGGTACGTCGGCGACGAGAGCGAGTGCTTGGCGGCGATGTCCTGCGAGCGGCGCAACGGCGGAGCATCAGTGACTGCTACTCAGGAGAGAAAAGCAACTGCAGAGAAGGCGAGCCGAGCGCGCGCGCACGCACCTTGAGGCCCTTGAGGTGAATGACGACGACCTTGGGGAGGTCGTGGGCGCCCTGCGGGCCCGAGTCGGAGCCGGCGTGGGCGTGCGTCGGGACGCCGTCGGCGAGGAGGGCGAGCTTGTTGAGCTCGAGGACGAGCTGGGCCGACGACTGCGTGGAGGGAGAGAGTCGGAGAGGGGTCAGTCGCGAGCGCACGACGTGGAGGGGGCGCAGAGAGAGAGAGAGGGCGAGGGACGCACGGCATCGAGGAGGTCGAGGTCGTCGACGATGCCCGAGCCCCTCGCCGGGGGCTCGACGGCGGTGCGGAGCTTGGAGTTGCGGCCGTTCGAGTTGTCGCCGTGGTAGCCGACCCAGCGGGCGAGCTCGTCGCCGATCCAGCCCTGCCAGCCGGCGACCGACTTGATGCCGTCGTCGACGAGGTCCTGGAGGCCCTGGACGGCGGGCGAGTGAGGGTCGAGCGCGAGCGAGTCGGCGAGGCGGTGGAGGTGGAGCGAGAGGGCGGCGAGGTACGAGTGGGCGGGGAGCGGGGCGAGGTCGATGGCGGGTGCGGCGGTCAAGTCGGCGGGGAGGGCGTCGTCGCAGCCGGATTTGGGGCACTCGAGGACGACGACGATGCGGGCGTGGGCCGGGTCGTGGGCCCAGGGCGAGTCGTCGAGGGCGGCCTCCCACTGGCGGCCGTCCTTGCCCTTGGAGGCCGGGAGCGGGAGGTGGTGCGACACGCCGAGGTGGCTCGCGAGGACGGCGTTGGTCTGGGGCGCGTCGAGCTCGAGGCGGTGGTGGGCGGTGGCCTGGTGGGCGGAGTGTGCGAGCCGAGGCGGCGGCGGGCTGAGGTACAGCTGCGGGTGGGCCGATCCGGCGAGGGCGACCCAGGGTGCTGCAGTGCACAGGACTGCGGTGAGCGTGCCAGCAAGCATGGCAGGTGGCGGGTGGTCGAGAAGGGAGGAGCGCAGCTCGAGCGGGTGGAGCGACGACGACGACGATTCAGACGACGACACGCTCCCCCTCGACTCTCTTGACCGAGGACTGACTGGGACAGTGCACAGAGTACATCGTACTAGACAGCTCCCACCCTGTCTCGACCCAGCTCGAGCGGTGCGAGTCGTTGTCCTCGCGCCCGCCCTCGTCTCATCGCGCCGCGCCTCGTTCTGCTCCTCTCGCCTCTCTCCCGACTCGCTGCTGCTCACGAGTGCTCCTTGCTTCCCTCTCTCGAGCTAATACACGCGTGCGCCGGTGAGCCCTCGTCCCTCCTTCGTCGCGGCTTGCCCCTCCTCCTCGTCCTCCTCCCCACTCTCCTTCGCCGTCCTGCCTTGTCGCACCATCTGCACAGCTGCCGTCACGAGGGAGCAGAGCACGAGCTGATGATAACGCACGTCCCGCAGCCTCGACCCTCATCGCTCGCCTCGCCTCGCCCACCACCACACCTCGCCGACCATGTCGTCCCACTCCGAGGCCGACCTCAAGGCTCTCACCGTCGTCAAGCTCAAGGTGCGTCCACTCGCCAGCTCTCTGTCGGCACCGATTTAGGCTGACGCTCCTCTTGCCCCTCGCAGGAGCTCCTCGCCGCGCGCTCCCTCCCCGTCACGGGCAAGAAGGACGAGCTGATCGCGCGCCTCCTCTCCAACTCGGACGCGCCCCTCACGGCCGATTCGACCGGCCCGGCGAGCGCCACCGACGAGCCGGACGGCACCGGCCTGAGCGGCACCGCCGAGGCGAGCGCCGCCGCGACGGGCGAGTCGGAGCGTTCCGCCGGCCAGACGGGCGAGGCCCTCGGCAAGGGTGCGGCGGTCGATGCGGCGGGCGCGGGCGACGAGGCGACCGAGTCGACGGCGGCGGCGAACGGCGAGGCGCCCGCTGCGCCCGCCCCGACCGCCGACGAGACCGCCGCCGCGCAGGCCCAGGTCGACGCCGACAAGCTCGCCGCCGCCCGCCTCGAGGAGGACAAGCGCGCCGCGCGCGCCGCCCGCTTCGGCAACGCCGCGCCCTCGGCCGAGGCGGCCGCGCCCAAGGAGGGCGACGAGAGCGCCGAGGCCAAGAAGAAGCGCGCAGAGCGGTTCGGGCTCGAGGTCGACGCGGCCAAGAAGGACGACGCCAAGGGCGACGACAAGCTCAACAAGGTGCGTCTTCTTCCCTCGCCTTGGCCTCCCCCTGCGCCCACGAGCTGACCTTCGTTCGCCCTCCCCTCGCTCGTCCTCCTCGCCCGCAGTCGCTCGCCGCGCTCGACGCCCCGCTCGGCTCCAACAAGCGCCAGCGCGAGCCCAAGAAGCCCCTCGCGACGTCCAAGACCAACCCGCAGGGCGACAAGAGCGTCGCAGGCGCCGCGGCCGAGACCAAGGCCCGTGCCGGAAAGGTCGACGCCAGGAGCGCCGCAGCAGAGCCGGCGGCGGCTGTCGCTGCCGACCCGGAGCTCAAGAAGAAGTGCGTCGACGCTCATCTTCATATCGTACCGCACGTCGAGGAGAACCCGTCGCTGACTCGTGCCCTTGTCGCGCAGGCTCGAGGAGGAGGAGGAGAAGAAGCGCAAGCGCGCAGCGAGGTTCGCGCCGACCACAGCAGAAGAGGTGCGTCTCTCCCTCTCTCTCCATCTTCTGCGTCGTGTTCTGCAGGCTGACACGGTCTCTCGGTGCGCGCAGCCGCAGGAGAAGAAGACCAAGGTCGACGCATGAGGTCGGTCCCCCTTTCTCCCTCTCTCTCTTTCTCTCTCCTCCCCTCCTCGGCGCCTCTCTACCCCTCCCTTCCCGCCGCCGTCTTCCCTCTCGTGCGCGTTCGAGAAGCCGGAGCTCCTGTACATGACGAGCGGTCGCCCGCTCGAGACGAGCGCCCGACAGCGCTCACCCCCTCAAAATCGCCGTAACGAGTACCCCTGTTCCGACCAGTCCTTCGTTCCAGCGAGAGTGCGTGAGCGAGAAAGAGAAAGGGCTACCTCTTCGCGACTTGGCGAGGGCGCAGCTCGTCGAGACGCCGAGCGCGCCGAGCAGGCTCGAGCGCTGAACCTCCAAGTCGCTCTCGAGCAGGACAGTGGCGCGCACGAGCTGCGCAGGTCACTCAAAGCCCTGCAGTCGTGCTGAGCACGCTCTGAGTGCTTTCGTGCTGCGCTCGGCGGCGCAACGACCTCGCTCAGGAGGAAGGAGGAAGGCCGCTTGCTCGTGACTCGTTCTCGCCGCGCAAAGGGGCACTGAAAGGAGCAGGTTGCAGGTACTCGTCATGCGAGCTGGACAGGACACGCTCTACCCGTCGACGTCCATCGCGCCCGCGCCGCCGTCGTCCTCGTACGCGCTCTCGCTGTCGCCGCCGCTCGCGCTCGCGTCCTCGTCGCCGTCCTCGTCGCCCGACCCGCCCTCGCCCGCCGGCAAGCGGATCTTCTTGCCGCGCGTCTTGCGCGCCGCGACCTCGCCGTCGACGCCGACGAGCGGCTGACCCTTCTTGCCCTTGCTCTTGAGCACGCGCTTGCCCTCGAACGCACGCTCGGGGGCGGCGCTCGTCACGGCGGCGGGCGCGTTGAGGACGTCCTCGTTGTGCTGGCGGAGCGAGAGGGCCTCGTGCAAGGGGCGGCTCGGCGGGATGACCTCGCCGAGGTAGTACCACTGGTCGGTCTGGCACGTCGCGGCGAGGTCGGCGTACTTGACGAGCTTGGACGACTTTTTGGCGAGGCGCGCGTGCTGGTAGGCCTGCTGCGACATGCGCGCGATCATGAACTCCTGCGAGGAGGGTGGACCGTCGAGGAGAGGTGGGGGAGGGCGGAGGGACGGAGGGGAAGAGGGGCGAGAGGCGAGAGAGAGGGGGGCAAGGATGGGTCAACTCGGGCGCGCGTTCCAGTGCAGAGTCGCAAGATGCAGCTCACGGTCGCCTTGGAGATGAGAAAGACGGCCTCCTTGGAGCAGAGGCGGACCTCCTTGTCGGCCTTCACGATGCGATTGACGCGCGCAACGGGGATCTTGGACTCGCCGCTCATGGCTCGAAGGTAGCTCCTGTGTGCGGGTGCGCGTCAGCACGAGCGCGCAGAGGTCGTAGCGAGAGCAGGACGCACGCGTTTGGGTGAAGCGAGGCGATGAAGCGAGTCGACGAGGACGAGGCACGGTGGCTTGCGGGGCGGTCCAGGGGCGAGGGAGAGTGCGCTGCGGCAGGGTGCAGGTGCGAGCAAGGCGGTTTGCTGTGGGTGCCGAGGTGGAGCGAGGAGGAGGAGGACGAGCTGTCGCGGGATTACAAAAGGGGTTGTAATGCCGATTACAGGTGGTCGCCATTAGCCCGGCCTCGCTCCCTCTCCTTCTCCTCCCTCGATGCCTGCCTCAGCCCCTGCTGCTCGAGTGCGAGGCAGGACTACTCTCAGCGCTCCAGTCACTGCGCTCGCACCACTCCCAGGCGGCCGCACCGCCCTCGTCGGCTCGGGCCGCACCCTCGCCCTCGTCTCGCTCAACTCGCCCTCGCCGACTCGACCCAGCCGCACCTGGACCGTCTTCAGCCGCGAGCGCATCCACCGCATCGTCCTCGCCGACCCTCGGCCCGAACTCGGCGGCCCACCTCTCCGCGCCCTCGTCGTCGGCGGCAAGGAGGCGGTGCTCGTCCATCTCGACCAGTACGTCCTCGTCCGCCTCGCACACGACCTAGGCAGGAGTGCAATCTGACTGTGAGCCGACCCCTGCAGCGTCGGCGACGACCTCGAGGTCGTACAGCGCTTCCACCTCGACGACTTTGCCGGCGACGCTGCCTTTCTCAACGCAAGTCGCTCGCTGTCGACTCTCCTTCACCTGTCTTTGCGCCGAGCTGACATGAACGAGACGACCTGCAGGACGACCACATCCTCATCTCGACCCTCCACAACGCCGTCCACGTCTACGAGCTCTCCCTCGCCTCCCTCTTCTCCTCGTCTGCACTTCCTCCTGTCGACCTCGCCTCCTCGTCGACTCGCCCCATCTACTCGCTCGACGCCTCACAGCGCCCGACACTGTGGTGCGCACGCTTCGACCGCCCGCACTACCGCTCGGCCGAGGCGCAAGGCGAGGAGGAAGACGGCATCCGGCTCGCCGGCGGGAGCCTTTGGGGCGACACGTTCTTGTGGGACGTCGGCTCGGCGGCGGGTCTGCGCGAGAAGGCCATCAGGGCGGCCGGGTCGATGCGGCGCGAGGTAGAGGCGGCGGCCCAGGAGACGCTGCGCAGGCTCGCAGGGCACAAGGTGCGTCGACCTCGCACTCGTCCGGCGCGCAGAACCAGCTACAACGACTCGACGCTAACGCTACCCGATGACCTCGCGCAGGGCGCCGTCTTCACCGCCGCCTTCTCGCCCTGCACCCGCTTCCTCGTCACGGGCTCGGACGACCGCACCCTCCGCGTCTGGGACCTCGCCCTCCTCCCTCCTCGACCGGCAGCATCAGCCTCGACATCAGCACAGCCTGCAGCGACAGAGGAGCACCCGCACCTCGCGCTGTGGGGCCACTCGGCTCGCGTTTGGCGCGCCGTCTTCCTCGCGCCGACGCCCGGGCCTCCTCGTCCTCCCCCGCCTTCGACCTCGTCCATCATCGCCGCACCCGCCCATTCTCGCACCTCGATCGACGAGCTCGGCATCGCCAGCGTCGCCGAGGACGGCACCGCGCGTGTGTGGCGCGTCTCGCCCGCCGCACTCGATCCGTCGGCGGCGCGCACCTCTTCTTCGGCGAGCGCGGGCGACAAGGGCTACGTGCTCGTCGCGACGTTCCGCGACGGTCATGATGGACGATCTCTGTGGGCGGTCGAGGGTGCAGGGACCGGCGCGAGCGAGGATGACGGTCGGCGGGTCGTCCTGACGGGCGGCGCCGATGGGGCGGTGCGGACTTGGAACGTGCCGCAGAGCGGGTCGGTCGGGTCGGCGAGCGCCGGGGGAGCGTCCAGTGGGAGCGTGTCAGGGACGAGGAAGGGGTTAAAGGTCAAGGCCTTCGTTGCGGTCGAGTCGGCCGGCGGCGAGGAGGACGAGCGGGATCTGGTCGTCGTGCTGCGAGATGACGGGTGCGCCCAGCTTCTTCGCCTCTCCAGACTTCTTCAGCTGCATTACTTACCCTTGGATCGATTCGCAGCTCCTTCGTCACCCAAAACGCTCCTTCAACCTCGACCTCGTCGGCGACCTCCTCCTCCCTCTCCTTCGACCTCGAGCCCTTCCACACCTCGCCAATCTACGGCGGCGTCTCTGCCTCTTGCATCCTCCGCATCGTTCCTCCACCCAACAACGGCGCCTCATCGCGGTCCCGCGACGTCGACTTCCTCGCCTTCTCGAACCGCGGCGGCTTCCTGCGCGCTCGGCTGTCGCGCGCCGGCGCGCTGCTCGGCAAGGTCTTCGAGGCGGCACTCGACGTACGTCCTGCACTCACGGCGACAAGGCTGCAACAGGACGGTCATGGGCGGGTGCGAGTCGCTGTGTGGGACCGTGCGGCATGGACGGTCGCGCTCCTCGAGGTGGACCTTTTGGACGAGCCCCAGGTGCGCCGCTCCTTCACTCCTCGTCCTCATCTCAGTCTTCGCTCACGGCTGACGATTTGTCTCTGTGCAGCGGGCCGCGCCCACCGTCATCGCCTCGATCGTCCTCCCCGCCGACCCGCCTCGCGCTCCGACCGCGCTTCACCTCCTCACGCCGTCCCTCCTCCTGGTCGGCACCGCCTCGGGCTCGCTCGAGCTCTACTCGACTCGTGCATGCGGTGCCCTCGAGCGACTCGGCGTCGTCGAGCACGTTCACGCCGGCGGTGTCGTCGACGTGAGCGTTCGCGCCGACGAGCAGTCAGCCGCATGGGCGGCGACGAGCGTCGGGAGGGACGGAGTGCGCTGTAGGATGCGTGTCGAAGTTGTGGGAGAGGAGGGCGAGCTGTCGGCACGGTTTGAACGGATGGACGAGAGGGCGCTGCACGCAGGAGGGCTCGAGCAGGTACGCGCTCATCCTCATCGGCGCCGCAATGTCGCCCTCTTGTGCTTACAGGGATGCTGACCCTGACCGGGCTTTGGCCGCTCGCAGATCGTCTCGTTCAACGACTGCTCCGACCTGTACCTCGGCCGCGGCAACGGGCGAGCCGTCTTACTCGACCATCTCGGCCAGCAAGTGCGTCCTCTCCCTCACCTCGCCAACTCGCGTCGACCACTTCCTGCTCTCGACGCTGACGTACCTGTTCGCGCTCGCTCAGATCCACTCGTTCGGCAACTCGTCCAAGAAGCTTCCGTCACAGCTCGTCGGCTCGAGGAGCGGCGCTCTGCGGTTCTACTGCATCGCTTCCGGACAGGTGCATCCTCCTCTCGCTCTCAAACACCTCCTCGCCGAGCCAGCTGACTCTGGTACCGCCGCTTGCAGCTGAACATCCAGTCCGCCTCATCCGCCTCGTCCGCCTCGTCCGCCGTCCTCCACACGGGCCTGCACGGCCGCGAGGTCAGGGCTATTGCAGCCCTGCGCACGCAGAAGGGTACGGCGATCGTCGCGACCGCAGCAGAGAACGGTGTCCTGAGCGTTTCCGAGCGTGCGTCCACGTCCTCATCCTCCTCGAGCCTCCTCGAGACAGTCCCTCTGACGCCGCGCCACCCTCTCTCCCTCCCTCTTGCGCTCACAGTACGCTCCGATAGCTACCCCGAGCCGCTCTGGACGGCGCGGCACCTCCCTTCGGCGCTCAAAGCTCTTGCTTGGTCGCCCCGCTCGAGCCTCTCCTCGAGCGAGCTCGAGACGCACACGCTCTTCGTCTGCGGCGCACAAGAGCTGCTCCAGGCCTACGTCATGTCGTATGCGTCGTCCTCGACGGGCGGCAAGGGCGACGGGCTCGAAGTGCTCCGTGCGGGTCAGGTCGTCGGCAGCGAGTGCGGCGAGGTGCGAGCGATGGACCTCGCGGTGGCTCAAGCGGGCACGGCGGCGGAAGGACGTCATCTTGTCGCCGTAGGCTACTCGGACGGCTCGCTCAAGGTGCGTCCCCTCTCCACTCGCAGAACGTGCTCGAGCCGAGCAAGGCCTGATCGCCTCGAGCTTGCTCGCCCGCAGATCTGGGCTCACGATGCCAGCTTGAGCACCTTTAGCCTCATCATGCGCTCGAACGAGACGAGCAAGTGCATCCTGACAGTCGAGCTCATCGAGCTCGAGCTGAGCGAGGTCGAGCGGCGCTGGATCGTCGCGACAGGAGCAAGTGATGGACTGTGCGTACCCTTCCTCACTCTCTCTTCGCAGTGTGCCTATCAAGAAATCTTGCACTGAACACTGACCCACTTTCTCTCCTACAGGCTCGCTCTGAGAGACGTGACGAGGTGCGTGCGCTCCTGCTGCCGCTCGTTCCCCTTCTCGACCAAGGCTCGCCGCCTGACTACCTCCTACTTCGCCCGCAGCCTCGTTCGGCCATCTTCGTCACCTCAAGCTCGAGAAGTAGCGCTGCCGGCGCCCTTCTTTTCGTTTAGGCCGCACCAGTCGGGCGTCAACGCGCTCGCGCTCTGCTCCTCTCGTAGGCTCGCCTTTCTCGCGCTCGCTCTCGCTCTCGCTCGCTGACCTCGCACTGACAAACGATTTGTACCCTCACAGAGTGCAACCTTCTCATCGCTACCGGCGGCGACGACAATGCCGTGTCGGTCGCCTCGCTCGAGATCTCCTCGTCGGCCGCTCTCGGCGACCCGATCCGCGCCGAGCTTGTCGACCAGGCGTCGCTCGCCGACGCGCATGCTTCCTCCATACAAGGTGCGTCTTCTCTCACAGACTCGCCGTCACGTGCTGGGTGGATCGAGGTGCTGACGAGCTTCTCCCGCTTGCGACAGGGCTCGACTTCCTCTCGCCGACGCTCCTCGCCTCGTCCTCGGTCGAGCAGCGCCTCAACCTCTACTCGCTATCGCGCCGGCCGACTGCTACTACAACGCCCTCACCAAAGCTCGAGCTCGAGCTGTGCGACTCGACGCCGCTTGACGTCGCCGACTGCGGCGCTCAGGCCGTGCTGCACCATTCTGCGGGCGAGCTGCTGGACGAGGGCGAGCGAGGGCGGTGGCAGGTTCTCGTGGCAGGTATCGGCGTGGAGGTCGTAAATGTCGGCGAGGCGGGCGCGTTGCCATAGAACCCGCAGCTTCCCGAGATGGCCGAGTCAGAGCACGCTCGGACCCTCTCGCTGAGCAGAGAGACTTGGTCAGGGCAAGCATCACTACAACAGTTGCACAGACCCGCACTCGAGCCCTCGTCGTACACAAGCTCGCCTCGCACACTCGCTCGCGCTCAGTCGCGCTCGACGGCGGCCTTCCTCGTCTCGGTCGTCGCGAGCTCCTTGACGCCCGCGGCGCGCGCCACCTCCCTCCTCAGCTTGGCGGCCTTCTTCCTGCGCTCGGCTGCACTCTCGCCCTCGCCGTCGCCATCGTCGTCGCCGTAACCGGGACCGAGCGGCGCCTGCGCGAGGAAGACGCGCTCGACAAAGTGGGCGACGCCGACCTCGCCGAGCTCGGCGTCGGCCCTCGGGCCCCAGCGCCAGTCGAGGCCCGGGTCGCCCGACTCGGCCTTGTCGCCCTTGGCGTTGGTGCGCTGCGTCCTCGACGGGTTCTGGGTGCGCCCGCCGGTGCTGCCCTGCTGCGTCGCCTGGGTCGCGCCCGACGTCGCCGTCTTGGCGCGCTCGAGGTACTGCTCCTTGACGAGCGTGTTGAGGAAGATGGAGAGCGTGATCGAGGAGGGATGCGGCGAGGCGAGCGAGAGCGGGAGAGGGGTCGAGGGCGAGAGAGAGAGGCGGCGCAGGTACGAGACGAGCTGGTCTGCGAGCACGTGCGAGTGGGCGTGTCAGTGAGGTGCGCGAAGGACGGAGGAGACGAGGAACATGGGAAGAGAGAGGAGGAGGAGGAGGAGGAGGAGGAGGAGGAGGAGGAGGAGAAGGACGGACCGTCGCCGAGGACTTTGCCGTTGACGAGGATGAGGGCGAGGACGACGCCGAGGACGCCGTACAGCGCACTCTCCTCGCGCTTGACGTCGCGCATGACGGCCGCGTCGAGGCCCGCGGCGTCGTCGTCGGCGCCGGGAACAGGCTCGCCGTCGGCGTGCCACGCGGCGAGCTCGGCGCGCAGCGACTTCTTGCCCGACGTCGAGGCGTCGTTCGAGGACGAGGCGGCGAGGGACGGGTAGCGGCGCGTCGCGGCGTGGCGGAGGAGCGGCTGCGGGATGGTCGAGCGGACGATCCAGGCTCGGCCTTGGGCTGCGGACGAGGGCGGTGCAGGTCGAGGTCAGGTTTCGGTGCTTTGCGCTGCACAGTGCGACGAGTTAAGAGAGAGAGAGAGGAGGACGCACACTTGCCCGAGGCGGTCTCGCGAGGGCGAAGCTCGTGCAGCTCCATGCCGAGGACGTCCTTGAGCACCTTCTGGACCTTGGGCAGGAGCGCGTTGAAGTGCCGCGAGCGGCCGTCGGTCAGGACTGCCAAGGAGAGAGGTACTCGGGTCAGCCACGTCCAGTTCTCGGAGAAGCCGCGCTGACGCCGCAAGACGAGCGTGCGAGTCGAGCAAGGCGAGGCGAAGGACGAGGACGGACCGTTCTTGACGATGTCCTCGCGCTTGAGGACGCGTCTGTGCGACTCGTTGAAGAGGACGTAGCGGACAAAGGCCTGGATGTAGTGCTTCTTCTCCTGCGAGCGGGCGAGGGAGGACGAGGAGGAGGTTCGAGAGGGGGTCAGGAGGAGGTCCCGACGCTCGTACGAGCGAATACGCGCTCCCCAGAGGGTGAGAGAGGACGCACATCGTCGCTGAGCTCTCCCTTCTTGCCCTTGGTGGCGCGGTTGTCCGAGTCGGACGCGTCGTCGTCGTCGTCGAGGTCGTCGTCCGAGTCTCGGGCCCGGACGGCGCGCTTGCCCTTGGCCTTTGCCGAGGATGTCGACTTGCGCTTCTTGGCCTGCTGGGTGCCCTTTGCGGCTCTGCCCGAGTCGTAGTCGGTGTGGTCGCCCGAGTCGTTGTCGTCGTCGCGGTCGCGGCGCTTCTGCACGGGCGGGGACGCGAGTTTGGGTCAGCCCGGGGTAGCCAGTGGCTACGAGTCGAGCTAGGTGGGTCCCACGCACCACAAAACGGGCCATGGGTGAGGAGAGAGCTGTGGACGGCGGCGAGAGCGTGGATCGACGCGCCGGCTCGTCCTCCTCCCGCTCTCGCTCCTCTCCCACTCCCAGCAGCCACCGTGAGCACCCAGAGACCCTCCCCACAGCCTCCAGGGACTCGAGCTGACCCACCCTCGCCTTCCCCCCTTGCCCCGACTCGCCCTCGTCGTCCTCATCTCGTCGAACGACCCCTCTCGCTCGTCGTCCTCTCGCTCTCGACCCACAGCGCAGCCATGGTCGCACAAGACAGCTCCGTCTACCAGGCAACCTGCACCGCACCCGTACGTCCTCATCCCACTCCCCCGCTGCGACGACGACACGAGCTCACCCGCTCGCACCTCGCTCCTCTCCACCACTCTTCCTCCCGCCCTCCCTCC
>Ga0308170_10002265_pt1 | contig 16763 bp, 17 predicted proteins | sample PhyBR2_2_FD_202136 | JGI IMG/M metagenome (GOLD analysis project Ga0308170, IMG submission 202136) | Phyllosphere microbial communities from UC Gill Tract Community Farm, Albany, California, United States - DLSLSB.R2 | ecosystem: Host-associated > Plants > Phyllosphere > Unclassified | place... | reverse complement strand
GCCCACGCCTTCTTCGAGAAGCACGGCGGCAAGGCCCTGATTCTGGCCCGCTTCGTACCCATCATCCGCACCTTTGTGCCCGTGATCGTCGGCGTCGCGCAGATGAGCAAGCGGAAGTTCTTCATTTACAACGTCATCGGCGCCCTGCTGTGGGGTGCCGGCGTGACCCTCCTCGGCTACCTGCTCGGCGACAAGGTCCCCTGGGTCCGCGACAACCTGGACATCATCTTCATTGCCATCGTGCTGGTCTCGGTGGTTCCCATCGGAATCGAGGTCCTGCGCGGGCTCTCCGCCAAGCGCCAGGCACAGGCGTACGGCACCGACACCGTTGATGAGTTCATCGAGGAGCACGAACCGGACCAGGAGCAAAAGACGCCCCGCAACATCCACGGGGGCCGCCAAGAGTAGCGGCCCCCTCTCCAATAAGGGAAGGTGCGCACCCAGGTCTGACAAGTTCAGCCCGGGTGCGCACCTTCTTTTTTCTACCGTGGCTAGCCTGCCGCCTCAAGGGCGGCCACAATCGACGGGAGCAAAGCCCGGAAGGCCTTGCCCCGGTGGCTGATGGCGTTCTTTTCCTCCGCCGACAGTTCGGCGCAGCTGCGGTCCTCGCCGGCCGGCTGCAGCACCGGATCGTAGCCGAACCCGCCGGCACCCCGGGGCTCGCGCAGGAGGATCCCCTCAAGCTGCCCGTATTCCACCACTTCGCGCCCCGGGCCCTCGGCATCCGCCGGCATGGCCAGGGCGGCGGCGCAGACAAACGCGGCACCGCGGTGCTCGTCCGGAACGTCGGAGAGCTGGTTGAGCAGGAGTTCGAGGTTGGCGGCGTCGTCGCCGTGCCGCCCGGCCCAGCGCGCGGAGAAGATACCCGGGGCACCGCCCATGACGTCGACGGCGAGGCCGGAGTCATCGGCGATGGCCACCAGCCCGGTGGCACCGGCCACGGCCCGCGCCTTGAGCAGCGAGTTTTCGGCGAACGTCACGCCGGTTTCGACGACGTCCGGCGCACCCGCCGCAGCGGCGTCCACCACCTGGGTGTCGACGTCGAGCCCCGGCACCTGCCCGCGCAGCAGTTCACGCAGTTCGCGGAGCTTGCCTTTGTTATGGGTGGCGAGCACCAGCCGGGGGGCCGGGATGCTCACAGGGTGTCAGCCAGGGTCTCGCGCTGGATGGCGGCCAGCTGGGCCGTTCCCAGCAGCGCAAGGTCCAGGAGCTGGTTCAACTCGTCCCGGTCGAACGGGGCGCCCTCCGCGGTCCCCTGCACCTCGACGAACTTGCCGGACCCGGTGACCACCACGTTCATGTCGGTTTCGGCCCGGACGTCCTCGACGTACGGCAGGTCCAGCATGGGGACGCCGTCGATGATGCCTACCGAGACGGCGGCGATGGTGTCCAGCAGGGGCTGGGCGTTCCTGGCAATGAGCTTCGTGTCGCGGGCGAACCTGATTGAGTCGGCCAGGGCGACGTACGCGCCGGTGATCGCGGCGGTCCGTGTTCCGCCGTCGGCCTGGAGGACGTCGCAGTCCAGCACAATGGTGTTTTCGCCAAGCGCCTTGGTGTCGATGATGGAGCGCAGGGAACGGCCGATCAGGCGCGAGATCTCATGCGTGCGGCCGCCGATCTTCCCCTTGACGGACTCACGGTCGGAGCGCGTGTTGGTGGCGCGGGGCAGCATGGCGTACTCCGCCGTGACCCAGCCGCGGCCCTCTCCCTTGAGCCAGCGCGGGACGCCCGCCGTCAGCGAGGCCGTGCACAGCACCCTGGTGTTGCCGAACTCGATCAGGGCCGATCCCTCTGCCTGGTTGGACCATCCGCGGGTGATGCTGATGGGCCGGAGCTGGTCCGGGGCACGGCCGTCGGCACGCACGATGGGCACTGCAGTTGCTTCAGATGTCATGCCTTTAGCTTATCGAGTGCCCGGCAAGGCAGGCGCAGCTAGATGGTGTAGTGCACGCCTGCCACGGCAACCGCGACGTCGCCAGGGAACACCGGCCGGGCTTCGGCCATGACGGTGGTCTGGGACGTCCACACCGGGATGTGGGTCAGCAGGAGCCGCCGTGCGCCGGCCGCCGCCGCTGCCTCCCCTGCCCGTTTGCCGGTCAGGTGGACATCGTTGATGCCGTCGTCGCGGCCCTCTTCGAATGCCGCCTCGCACAAAAACAGGTCCGCGTCCTTGGCGGCTTCCTCAAGGCCTGCACACGAATCGGTATCGCCGGAGTAGGTCAGGACCCGGGACACCGGTGTTCCGTCCTTGCCGGGTTCAACCACCTCCACGCGAAGGGCGTAGGCCTCCTCAATGGGGTGGTTGACCGCGAACGGGGTGACGGTGAAGGGACCCACGGTCACCGACTGGCGCTCGGTCCAGTTGGTGAAGTCGAACTCTTCATGCATCCCCGGGTCCAGGTCCAGCCCGTACGCCGTGGCCATCCGGTCCGCCGTGGCCGCGGGGCCCCACACGGGGATACGGCCGCGTCCCCAGCCGCCGGGCTTCCAGCGGATGGCCACGTGCAGCCCGCACAGGTCCATGCAGTGGTCCGGGTGCAGGTGCGTCAGGAAGATCGCGTCGATGTCCTCCAGGTCCGTGTAGCGCTGGATGGCGCCGAGGGCGCCGCTGCCGAGGTCCATCACCACCTTCCACGTCCGTTCACCATCGGTGGCCGTCAGGAGGTAGCACGACGCCGGGGAGCCGGGTCCGGGAAACGAGCCCGTACATCCCACGATGGTCAGCTTCACAGGCCGGGACCTCCGGTACGGCCGGCGTCAGCCAGGCGGCCGCCCACGAAGTTGGAGATCCGGGGCCGGTTCCGTGCGCTTTGCGCCGCGGCGATCATCTCCGGGGTAATCCGGGCGAGGCTGCCGGTGGGGTACTGCGCCGCCACGTGGTCCACGTGCCGGACGGACAAGACCTCCGGGCCGAGGAACCGCCGGGCGAGCGTTTCAAACTGACCGGCGTCCCCCGTGGCCACGAAGTGGTGCTCCGGCGGAGTGTCGGAGGTCCGCTGCAGGTTGTGCGTGGCCAGGGCGCGGTAGACGTCCTTGGCGGTTTCCTCCGCGCTGGAGACCAGGGTGACGTCCGCGCCCATGACGTAGGAGATCACGCCGGTCAGCAGCGGGTAGTGCGTGCAGCCGAGCACCACGGTGTCCACCCCGGCCGCCTTCAGCGGCGCCAGGTATTCCTCTGCAACGGCGAGCAGTGCCGGTCCCGTAGTGATTCCGGCCTCCACGTAGCTGACGAATTCGGGACAGGCCGCCGAAGTGATCTCCAGATCCGGAGCCGCGGCAAAGGTGTCATCGTAGGCGCGCGAACCAATGGTCGCCGAGGTTCCGATCACGCCGACCTTCCCGGTGCGGGTGGCCGCAACGGCGCGCCGCACCGCAGGCTGGATGACTTCGATGACCGGAATGCCGTATCTGGCGGTGTAGCGCTCCCGGGCGTCCCGCAAAACAGCGGCCGACGCCGAGTTGCAGGCAATGGTGAGCAGCTTGACGCCGGAGTCCACGAGTTCGTCCATCACGCCCAGGGCGTTGGCGCGCACCTCCGCGATGGGCAGCGGCCCGTAGGGGCCGTGGGCGGTGTCCCCCACGTAAAGGATCGACTCATTGGGAAGCTGGTCGATGATGGAACGGGCCACGGTGAGTCCGCCGACGCCGGAGTCGAAGACGCCGATGGGCCGGGCTTCCGGGGCAGCGGCCGGAAGGTCGCTTGCGGCAGACGCGGGCTCTGTTTCGGCCGACGGTTCCGCGCTCGAGGCAGTTGTCATGGTTATTCGAGGATAGGTGTTCCCGGATGCGTCAGCCATTATCTTGTGTCCGGGAACTCGTGTCTGCTGTGTCACAGCGGACGGCCTCCCCCTGGCCGCCGGCGCTCACCGGCGGGATTCCATGGATTGCAGCATGGCCTGGACCAGGGACTCCTGCAGCCAGGTGGTGAAGTTGTACACCAGCGCCAGGTAGCTCTCCACGTCCTCGGCCTGTGACCAGTCCTGCATGCGGTGCACGTGCTCGGCGTCGGCCTCGTCCCGGATGTCCAGCCTCTCGGCCAGGACCAGCCGCACGTCATTGAGAGCCATGGACCAGTGCTGCGCGCCCTCGGGCGTCAGCACGATCTCTTCCTTGTCCAGGTCCAGGGCGGCTGCGCGCAGCGCGCCGATCTTTGTTTCCCGCAGCGAACGCTCGGTGAGCTGGCGGAACTCAAGGGAGGCGGCGCCGTCGTCCTTCACCACATTGGGCAGCAGGCGCCTGACGGCACGGTCGGTGGGCTCAGCCACGTCCATGTCCAGCCCGATCAGTGCCGCCAGCGGGTCCTGCCCGGAGCGCTCCTCCGGCTCGAGCATGGAAATGACGTCGGCGATGAGGCTGCGCAGCAGGTCGCGTTCAGCGGGCTCCAGGAAGCCGGTGATGCCTTTGAGTCCGTACTTGAATGCCTTAGCCACGCTTCCCCTTACCCTGGCCCGGACCGCCGGACTTGCCGGACTTTCCGCCGTTGCCGCCGCTGGCCTTTTCCACCGTGGCCCAAAGCCCGAACCCGTGCATGGCCACTGCGTGGCGCTCCACCTGTTCCTTGCTGCCCGACGCGACGATGGAGCGGCCCTTCTTGTGGACTTCCATCATCAGCTTGTTCGCCTTGGTCTCCGAGTAGCCGAAGTAGCTTTGGAAAACGTAGCTGACGTAGCTCATGAGATTGACGGGATCGTTCCAGATCACCAGGTTCCAGGGGATGTCCGGCGCGGTCAGGGAGTCGGTGGACTCTGCTGTGCCGGTCCGGATGCCCTCCTGAGTATCAGGGCCGGGCGCAACGCTTATGGTCATCTGTCCATTCTATGGGGACGCCCGATAGAGTGATTTTCGTGAGCACCTCAGCCGGCTGGGACCATCCCCGCACGTCCTTTTATACAGACCATTACGAGCTGACCATGCTGCAGGCGTCCCTCCATTCAGGGGCGGCGCACCGCCGGTCAGTATTCGAGGCGTTCGCGCGCCGCCTTCCGGACGGCCGCCGCTATGGCATCGTGGCCGGCACCGGGCGTCTCCTGGAGGGCATTGCGAACTTCCGCTTCGGCGAGGCGGAGCTGGAGTTCCTGGAGCGTACGCAGGTGGTCAACCAGGAAACCCTCGAGTATCTCGGCAATTACAAATTCACGGGCGATATCTGGGGCTACGCAGAGGGGGAAGCCTACTTCCCCAACTCCCCCATCCTGATCGTCGAGGCCTCGTTCGCGGAGGCCTGCATGCTGGAGACCTACTTGCTGTCCGTGCTCAACCACGACACTGCCATCGCCTCCGCAGCGTCCCGCATGGTGGGCGCGGCCGGCGGCCGGCCCTGCATCGAAATGGGGTCGCGGCGCACCCACGAGGAGGCGGCCACCGCCTCAGCCCGCGCGGCCATCATTGCCGGCTTTGACAGCACCTCGAACCTTGAGGCGGGCATCCGGTACGGCGTGAAGACTGTGGGCACCGCGGCCCACTCGTTCACGCTGCTGCACGACACCGAGCGGGAGGCCTTCGAGGCCCAGATTGCCTCGCTGGGCGAGGGCACGTCCCTGCTGGTGGACACGTACGACGTCGAAAAGGCCGTCCGCACGGCCGTCGAGCTGGCAGGGCCCCGCCTGGGCGCCGTGCGGCTGGACTCCGGCGACCTGGTGGCCCAGGCCCAGTGGGTGCGCCGGCTGCTGGACGACCTGGGCAATGAACACACCAAAATTGTGGTCACCTCCGACCTGGATGAATATGCCATTGCCGCCCTGCAGTCAGCCCCCGTGGACTCCTACGGCGTGGGCACGTCGCTGGTGACCGGCTCCGGAGCCCCCACCGCCAGCATGGTCTACAAGCTGGTCAGCCGGACGGACGACGACGGCAACTTCGTGTCCGTCGCGAAGGCGGCCAAGAACAAGGCCAGCGTGGGCGGACGCAAGTACGCGCTGCGTAAGTTGGACGAACGCGGCAGAGCCACCGCAGAGGTGGTGGGCGTAGGACACCGGCCGGAGGACGACGGCAATGACCGTCCGCTGCTGCAGCACTTCATGAAGAACGGCGAACTGCTCCCCGGATGGACGGGGCACGAGGGCGTCCTGCGAGCACGGCAGCGCCATGCGGATTCCATGGCGGAACTGCCGCCGGTGGTCAATCGCCTCCAGCGCGGCGAGGCCGCAATCCCCACGATCTACGAGGAGCACTGATGTCCCGCGCTTTGATCATCGTGGATGTCCAGAACGATTTCTGCGAGGGCGGCTCGCTTGCCGTTCCCGGCGGTGCCGCCGTGGCCGGAGCCATCAGCGAGTACCTGGACGGCCATCACAGGGACTTCGACTACGTGGTCGCCACCCAGGACTGGCACATCGATCCGGGCAGCCACTTTTCCGAGACACCCGACTACAAGGACAGCTGGCCGCGGCACTGTGTGGCGGGAACCCGCGGAGCCGAGCTCCACCCGGACCTGGACACGGAGTACATCGACGCCTACTTCCGCAAAGGCCAGTACGCCGCGGCCTACTCGGGCTTCGAGGGCCTGTTGGCACCGGAGGACGCCGTCCCCACCGGAGAACGCCAGGCGGGCGGACTGCCCGGCGGGGATGCCCTCGAATCCGATGAGGATGCCATCGGCCTCGATGACTGGCTGCAGAGCCACGACGTGGACGACGTGGTGGTGGTTGGCATCGCCACCGACTACTGCGTGAAGGCCACCGCCCTGGACGCCGTCCAGGCCGGCTACGGCGTCACAGTGGTGCGGTCGCTCACTGCCGGCATCGCCGAGGACCTGGAAGACGCCGTCGCCGAGCTGGAACTCGGCGGGGCGGACATCGCCTAGGCCGCTACTTCCGGCCTACAAACCAGTCCTGGAGCTTGCGCAGCCGGGACTTGAGCTGTTCCTCGTTGGCCTGTGCCACCGGAGGCCCGCCGCAGACGGTGCGCAGCTTCGTGTGCACCACCCCGTGCGGCGTGCCGGTCCGTGCGGCCCAGGCGGCCACGTTCTTGGCCAGTTCGTTGCGCAGGTCCATCAGCATCCGGTGGTCGGGCACGGCCGGGACCTGGCTTTCTGCCGCAGCCGGGGCTTTCCGGTTCCTCCGGTTCAACTGCTCGTGCTGGCGCTGACGCAGGAGCATGCCCACCTGCTCAGCGTCCAGCAGGCCGGGGATCCCCAGGAAGTCCATTTCGTCGTCGGACCCCACCTCGCCGCCGGTGCCGAACTCGCCGCCATCGAACAGGACGCGGTCAAAGGAAGCCTGCGAATCCAGTGCCTCGAACTTGCCCTTGGTGAGGCTGTCGGAGGCCTTGTCCTCGCGGTTGGCCTCCTCCATCAGCGAGTCCTCGGGGTTGAACAGGCCGTCGGCGTCCTCTTTCTCCGGCCGGTCCAGCGCGTGGTCCCGCTCCATCTCCATGGAGTTGGCCAGCGCCATCAGCTGCGGCACCGACGGCAGGAAGACCGACGCCGTCTCGCCCCGTTTCCGGGCACGCACGAAGCGGCCGACGGCCTGGGCGAAGAACAGGGGCGTGGAGGTCGATGTGGCGTAAACCCCGACGGAAAGCCGGGGCACGTCCACGCCTTCGGACACCATGCGGACGGCCACCATCCAGCGCTTGTCCCCGGCCGAGAATTCCTCGATCTTGCTCGACGCCTTGGCGTCGTCGGAGAGGATGACCGTGGGCGATTCGCCGGTGATCCTCTTCAGCTGGCCCGCGTAGGCCCGGGCGTCCTCGTGGTCGGTGGCGATGACCAGGCCGCCGGCGTCCGGAACGGTGCGCCGGACTTCACTGAGCCGCTTGTCCGCACCGGCCAGGACGGCAGGGATCCACTCCCCCGCCGGATTCAGCGCCGTCCGCCAGGCGTGGGAGGTGATGTCTTTGGTCACCGCGGCCTCACCAAGGGAGGCCGCCATTTCCTCACCTGCGCTGGTGCGCCACCGCATCTGGCCGGAGTAGGCCATGAACATCACAGGCCGGACCACGTGGTCCCTGAGGGCGTTGCCGTAGCCGTAGGTGTAGTCGGCCTTGGAGCGGCGGATGCCGTCACGGTCCTCGGCGTACTCGACGAACGGAATGGGCGAGGTGTCCGAGCGGAACGGCGTACCGGTCAGGGACAGCCGTCGCACCGCGGGGTCGAATGCCTCGCGCAGGCCATCACCCCAGGAGAGCGCTTCGCCGCCGTGGTGGATCTCGTCAAGGATCACCAGGGTGCGTGCTGCCTCGGTCTTGGCGCGGTGCAGCATCGGCTTGCTGGCCACCTGGGCGTAGGTAACGGCGACACCGATGAAGCCGCGGCCGTGCTGGCCGTCGGAGTTCTTAAAGTTGGGGTCGATGGCAATCCCGACCTTGGCGGCCGCATCCGCCCACTGGCGCTTCAGGTGGTCTGTAGGCGCAACGATGGTCACGCGGTTGACGGCACCGGAATCGATGAGGGTTGAGGCGATCCGCAGCGCGAAGGTGGTCTTGCCTGCACCCGGGGTTGCCACGGCAAGGAAGTCCCGCGGGCTGTTATTCAGGTAGAGGTCAAGGGCTTCCTGCTGCCAGGCACGGAGTTTCGGGGCGGTTCCCCAGGCTGCGCGTTCCGGATAAGCCGGAGGCAGGGTGGGGCCGCCAAAGAGCGTCTCCGTCACTACTTGTTGTTGCCCGAGCCGCCCGGACCCTTCCCGCCGTCGTTGCCCGGGCGGAGGCCATCATAGACTTCCTTGCACTCAGGGCAGACAGGGAATTTCTTCGGATCCCGGCCGGGGGTCCAGACCTTGCCGCAAAGTGCGATGACGGGCTCCCCGGTCATCGCGGACTCCATGATCTTTTCCTTGCGCACATAGTGCGCAAAGCGCTCCCGGTCCCCCGGTTCCACTTCCTGGCGCAGTTCCTCGCGCTCAATGGTGGCCGTGGACGTTCCAGCCCCGGAAAGCTCGCGCATCGGGTCGTTTTCGAGAGGGTCCGTCATGCTAGTCATGGCATCCATCTTAGCTGTTCCACCGCCGAAGCGTTCGACGGCGGCACGCCCGTGCCGGGGGCCGGCGCCACGCGCCGTCGTACTTTTTTCCCCTCACGGGGTGCCCCCGGAAGCCTTGCTAAAGTCCCTGCCACGCGGGCTTGTTCTCATAGGTGTGGCGGTAAAAATCCGCCAGTTTCAGGGCTGAGGCGGCGGCCTCGTCCAGCAGGACGGTGGCGTGCGGATGGAACTGCAGCACGGACGCGGGGCAGACGGCAGCAACCGGCCCCTCCACGAAATCACGCACGGCCTGTGCCTTCCGGGCCCCGGTGGCGAGGAGGATCACGTGGCGCGCCGCCATGATGGTGGCCAGGCCCTGGGTGATGACGTGGTGCGGCACCTCCGCCAGGCTGTTGAAGAACCGGGCGTTGTCCCGCCGTGTCTGTTCGGCCAGGCTCTTGATTCGCGTCCGCGACGCGAAGGAGGAGACGGGTTCGTTGAACCCGATATGGCCGTCGGTGCCCACGCCCAGCAACTGCAGGTCCACGCCGCCGGCCGCGGCAATTGCCTGCTCGTAGGCTTCGCAGGCGGCGGGGATGTCCGAGGCGGTTCCACCCGGGCCGTGGACGTTCTCCGGTGCGATGTTGACCCGGTCGGTGAATTCCCGGCGGACCACCTCCCGGTACGACTGGGGGTGACCGGCCGGCAGCCCCACGTACTCGTCCAGCGCGAACCCTGTGGCCTTGCTGAAGTCCAGCCCCTGTTCGTGCCGGGCAGCGAGCTCATCGTAGACCGGCAATGGAGAGGATCCCGTGGCCAGGCCCAGGACGGCGTCGGGCTTGCGCCGGATCAGCTGTTCGATTGCGTCGGCCGCGAGCTTTCCGATCTGCCTGCTGCCGCCAAGGATCACAATCTCCATGATGTTCCTTTCCGTGGACCGTCAGCGGTTGACGGTCACCTGCGCCAGGAGTTCAGGTCCCCGTGCGTCGAGCCACCTGCCGCCCAGCCGGATACCGGCCAGGAAGAGGACCAGGCCCAGGATGATGCCTACGGCGAGGTTGAGCCAGCCGAACAGGATGTTCCCGGTAATGCTGTGCACTACCAGCAAGGCGGTTTCGGGGAGTACCAGGACCATCAGCACCAGCATCCCCACGAATTGCACGGCCATGGTCTGGCCAACGTTGCCGGGAGGCTTCTTGAAAGGGCTGTCCCCGGGCAACGGAACGATAACCGTGTACCGCGCCGAGACTACGGAGGACAGTCCCAGGCCGGTGAAGAGGATTCCCAGGCTGAGTCCCAGCTGGCCCGGCAGGGCAGCCCAATTGCGGTTGAACGCTGCATATCCCAGTGAGAACACCAGCACCACGGGAAGGGCGAACGCCATGCACGCCAGGGCCCGGCCCAAGCGGTCTGCCACGCCACGGATCCCGGTGGCCAGGTGCAGCGCAAACGCCGTGTTGTCGTAAGAGACATCGGCGGAGATGGACCAGGCCAGGATGAAGGCGGACACCGGGGCCAGGAAGGCCAGGCTGCCGTAGCTCCCGGTCTGGGTCCCTTGGAACGCCAGCACCACCGGAAGCAGCGGGATCACCACCAGCGAACCTGAGTAGCGGGGGTCCCGAACCCAGTACGTGAGCGATCTCGCCATCACGGCGCCGGCAGGGCTGGCGGGGAGGACGCCGAACAGTCCCAGCCTGCCGGCCCGGCGCTTTCCGGCTCCGGCGTACGGCGGGGTGACCAGCGCCCGCTCAAGCAGCAGTTTCCAGCACCAGGCAAGAACGCCGAGGACCGCCACTGAAACCAGCAGCTTGAGGGCGGCCTGCCCGGGCCGGCCTGACGCGACGTCGCCGCCGAGCGCCCATGGGGCCCCAAGCGGCGTCCAGGACAAGGTCCGGGCGAACACCGGCAGGAATCCGGCCGATGCGGAAACGCTGCGGGCTACGCCTGCAACGATGGGGCCGAGCAGGACCAAAGGCACCATGAACGCGATGGCACTGATGTCCTTGAAGCGCCGGGAAGCAGCCAGGCTGGCTGTGGCTGTGGTCACCACCTTGGCCAGGACCACACAGGTCATGACGCCGAGGCACGCACCCAGCAGGGCTGCGAGCGCCGGCAGCACTGCGCGGGACCAGGTCACCACCGTGGACAGGGCCACGAGCGCCGTGGCGATGCCCGGGATGCCAATCAGGCCGCCCAGGGCAAGGCCGGCGAGCATCTGCTTCATGGGGATAGCGAAGGTAGTGAAACGGGCCGGGTCCAGGGTCAGGTCCGTGGCGGAGGCCACCACCGGAACCAGGCCCCAGCCAAGCACAGCAGCGGAGCCACCCAGGACCACCGTCGTGTGGGCTGTCTCCGGCCCGGCGTTCCGCAGCAGGACCAGGGCAATGACCAGGGTGGACACGACGCCGAGGGCATAAAGCCCGGCGATGGCCATGCCCACCAACTGCCAGGGGCTTCGGCGCAGTCCGTTGCGCAGCAGTGTGAGCTTGAGCCTTAGAAGGTGCGCAACCATTCCAGCCCCTCCGTGTGGCTGTGCCCGCCCACCAGCTGCACGAACCGGTCCTCCAGGGAGGCACCGGCCCGGACCTGGTCCACCGTTCCCGCAGCAAGGAGCCGGCCGTGGGCCACCACCGCAACGTGGTCGCACATGCGCTGCACCAGGTCCATGACGTGGCTGGAGACAATGACCGTGCCGCCCGAGGCGACATAGCGGTCGAGGATGGAGCGGATATTTGCCGCAGACACGGGGTCGACGGCTTCGAAGGGCTCGTCCAGGACCAGGAGCCGGGGTGCATGAATAAGGGCGGAGGCCAGGGCGATCTTCTTGGTCATGCCCGCCGAGTAGTCCACCACCAGCGTGCCCGCGTCCTGGGTGAGGTCCATGGCCGCCAGCAGCTCGCCCACCCGGCTTGCCACCACGGCCTTGTCCATGCCGCGCAGGAGTCCGGCGTAGGTAATCAGCTGCTCTCCGGTGAGCCGGTCAAACAGGCGGACCCCGTCGGGCAGGATCCCCATAAGCCGCTTGGCTTCGAGAGGGTGCTGCCACACATCCACGCCATGCACCACAGCCGTGCCGAAGTCGGGACGAAGGAGGCCTGTGGCCATGGACAACGTGGTGGTCTTGCCTGCACCGTTGGGGCCAACAATTCCGAAGAAGGAACCGGCCGGCACCTCCAGGCTGATCCCATCCACCGCGATTTTCCCGCCGAACCGCTTGGCCAGCCCGCGGATGGAAAGAGCCGCCACGGGCCCGGAATTCGACTCCTGGTCAGGTATCGGAGCAGTCATGGTGCCAGCCTAGTCCGCGGGCCAGCGCCGCGGGGGTGCGAGACTAACGTCATGGACATCGCGTTGGGCCTGCTGGTCATCGTTGCTGTGGTGTGCGCCGGCAGCGCGCTGGGCCGCAAACTCAATATCCCGGTTCCCCTGCTGCTGGTCCTGGCGGGGGTGGCGGGATCTTTCCTGCCGTTCATCCCCCAGGTGGAGCTGAACCCGGAGCTGGTGCTGGTTGGGCTGCTGCCTCCGCTGCTGTACGCAGCCGCGTTCCGCACATCACTTTACGACTTCAAGACCAACCGCCGCTCCATTGGCCTGTTGTCCGTTGGGTACGTCATTTTCGGCACCCTGGGCGTGGGGGTGGTGGTGTGGTGGCTGTTTCCCGAGATCCCGCTGGCAGCAGCCATCGCCCTCGGCGCCGTGGTGGCACCTCCGGACGCCGTGGCCGCCACAGCCATTGCCCGGAAGGTGGGCATGCCCCGCCGGATCGTCAACATCCTGGAAGGCGAATCGCTGGTCAACGATGCCACTGCGCTGGTGTGCCTGCGGGCGGCGGTGGCGGCCATTGCCGGCTCCGTGTCTGCCCGGGACGTGGCCGGAGGGTTCGTGGTGGCTGCCGGCGGCGGCCTGGTGGTGGGCCTCGCCGTGGCCTACGTCATGACCGAAATCCGGAAGCGGATCAGCAACGTGGCAATCAATACCTCCACATCACTGATGGCCCCCTTTGTTGCCTACCTCCCTGCCGAGGCCATTCACGCCTCCGGTGTGCTCGCCGTCGTCGTCACGGGCCTGGTGATGGGCACCAAGGCGCCGTCCATGCCCAATGGCGCCGCACGGCAGAGTGCACGGAGCAACTGGGACACCATTCAGTTCCTGCTGGAAAACTCCGTGTTCCTGCTGATCGGCCTGCAGGTGCGGACCATCATCGATAGCGTCCAGGACGATTCGCTGGGCGCGGGCCGCGTTTGGCTTGGCTGCGCGGTGATCCTGCTGGCCGTCCTGGTGCTGCGGCCGGTCTGGGTCTTTCCGGCCACCTACCTTCCCCGCCTGATCCCGTCCGTACAGCGGGCGGACCCGGCACCGCCCTGGCAGTTCCCCGCCATCGTGTCCTGGGCCGGCATGCGCGGCGTGGTCACGCTGGCAGCAGTCCTGACCCTGCCCGATGACCTGGAGCACCGCAACGTGCTGGTCCTGGCGGCCATGGTGGTGGTGGGCGGCACCCTGGTGCTGCAGGGTTTCACACTGCCCGCCCTGGTCAGGACGCTGCGGGTGCCGGGCCCGGACGTGCGCGAAGATGCCCTGAACCAGGCATCCCTGATGCAACTGGCGACGGCAGCGGGAATGCAACGGCTGGAACAGCTGCGGCGCGAGAGCGACCCGCCGGAAGTCATGGACATGCTCCGCCGGCGGACCCAGGAGCGGGGGCTGGCCGCCTGGGAGCGGCTGGGGCGTCCGGGGGCTGAGGCGGTTACCCCCAGCCAGCGCTACGCCCAACTGCGGATGGCCATGCTGGAGGCTGAACGGGACAAAGTGCTGGAGCTCAGGCGCGGCGGAGACTTCGCGCACGAAGTGCTCAGCGAAGTCCTGGAGCGGCTGGATGTCGAAGAGTCAATGCTCGAGGCATCCTTCAACGAGCTCGATTCCGGCACGGAGGGCGGCGGCGAAGGCCTGGCCCAGCCGGGAGGTATCTGCGATCACCTGACGGCGGCGATGCCGGCGCCGGCTCCCGCCGACCCCTCCTGTGCAGGCTGCGAGCGCGAAGGTACCAACCCGGTGCACCTGCGCATGTGCCTTGCCTGCGGGACCGTCGGCTGCTGCGACTCCTCTGCCGGGCGGCACGCCAGCCGGCACTTCAAGGAAACCGGCCACCCGGTCATGCGCAGCATCGAACCGAACGAAGAGTGGCGCTGGTGCTACGTGGATGAGCTGCTGGGCTGAGAGTGCGCCCCCCGCACCCGGCTCTGTCACGCAGTCGCGCGGCTTAGCGTGCCTTGCGGATCCGGATGGGCCCCTTGGCCGTGGCGGGATCAACCACGGAACCGGCTTGGGTGATCTGGACCTGGCCGGCATCGACCAGGCGGCGGGCAGCTTCCCGGGCCGGCGCCATGAGGTGGCGCCAGTTGTCTCCGCCCACCGCCCTGGCGGCATCAGACGGGCAGATGGTGGACGTCGCTGCCCGGGAAGCGAGGAGTTCGAGGATCTTCGCTTCCAGCTTCCGGTCAACCGGGGCTTGCAGGTCATCCCCGCCCGGATGGGCCACGCCGCCCGCCATTAGAAGGTGCGCCGCGGGACGGCACGCTCGTACTGCGGCGGCCAGGGGATGTCGTACCCCAGTTCGAAGGCTGCGCGGAGCCACCAGTGGGGGTCGCGCAGCGCTGCCCGGGCGATGAAGACCCCGTCGGCCTGCCCGGTGGCAATGGCATGCTCGGCCTGGCCGGGGGTGGTCACCAGGCCCACGGTGCCGGTGGCGACGTCGGCCTCCTCCCGGATGGCGGCGGAGAATCCGGTCTGGTAGCCCAGCCCGGGTTTGATCTGCTGGTGGGCCACGGCTCCGCCGCTGGAGACATCCACCAGGTCCACGCCGCGTGCGGCCGCCTCGCGTGCCAGCCGGACGGAGGCGGCTTGGTCTACGCCCCCAGGCGCCCAGTCGGTAGCGGAGATCCGAAGCAAGAGGGGCATGGAATCGGGGATCGCGGCGCGGACGGCGTCAACCACGGCAAGCATCAGCCGGTTCCGGCCCGCCTCGTCCCCGCCCCACTCGTCGTCACGCTGGTTGATCAACGGACTCTGGAACTGGTGCAGCAGGTAGCCGTGCGCCCCGTGGATCTCCATGGTGTCAAAACCGGCGTCCACCGCACGGACGGCGGCGTCGGCAAAATCGGCAATGACGCCCTCGATTTGCCCGACTGTCATCGCGGCGGGCGCCGCGTAGCCCTCAAAGGATGTAGTGGACGGACCCACGGTGTCCCAGCCGCCCTCGGACGCCGGGACACTGCCGTGCTTGCCCGAAAACGGCCAGTACGTGGATGCCTTCCGGCCCGCGTGCGCCAACTGCACGCCGATCTTGGTGCCGGCGGTGCCGTTCCGGTGGACAAAGGAAATGATCCGCTCCCATGCCGCCGCCTGCTCGTCGTTGTAGATGCCTGCGTCGCGGGGGCTGATCCGGCCCTCGGCGTTCACGGCGGCCGCCTCGGTGAGGATCATCGCCGCGCCGCCCACGGCAAAGCCGCCCAGGTGCACCAGGTGCCAGTCGTGCGGAACGCCCGGGGCGTCGTCGGGATCGCAGCTGTACTGGCACATGGGCGAAACCCAGCCCCGGTGCTGCAACTCCATGGACCGCAGCGTCAGCGGCTGGAACAGGGCGGCCACTAGAACAGCACCCGTGCGAGGCCCTGGCGCGCTTTTGCGACACGCGGGTCACCGGCGCCGACCACGTCGAACAGTTCCAGGAGCCGGACCCGCGCCGCCTCACGTTCCGGGCCGAAGTTCCTGCCGATGAATGCCACCAGGCGGTTCAGTGCATCCTCCACGTGCCCGCCGGCCACATCCAGGTCCGCGACGGCGAGCTGCGCCGCCAGGTTGTCAGGCTCATTGGCCGCTTGCGCCCGCAGGGCTTCACTGTCCTGCGCCGAGACCGACTGCAGCCGGTCCATCAGCTCCACCTGGGCCAGCCCGGCCTTGGCTTCATGGTCCGACGGCATTTCCCTCAGTGCCTGCCGGTAGGCCTCGGCGGCCGCGGCGTAGTCACCGGCTTCGATGGCGTCGAAGGCGGCCTGGTGCAGCGGCGGCAGCGGCGCGGGCTCCTGCTCACCGGCCCCGCCGGCGTCCAGGCTTCCGGTCACCCCGTTGGCTGCGGCCACCTTCAGGAGTTCGTCGAAGAGGCTGCGTACCTGCTGTTCGTCCGCCCCGCCCTGGAAGAGCGGCACCGGCTGCCCCTTGAGGACCGCGACGGCGGTGGGGACGGCCTGTACCTGGAAGGCCTGGGCAAGCTGCGGGAAGGCTTCGATATCGGCAGCTCCGAGGACCAGGCGGCCGCCGTAGGAAGCCACCACGCGGTCCAGGGTGTCAACCATCCTGCTGGACTCCGGCGAGTAGGAGGCCCACAGGGCAAACACCACCGGGACCTGCGCGGACAGCTCAACCAGCTGCTGGAAGTTCGCTTCAGTGACGTTGACCTTGAGTTCGGGTCCCCCGCCGGGTGCGGCCTGGGCTCCTTGGTCTGCCCCTGCAGCGGGTGCGGAAGGAGCGGGGCCTGAGGGAGAGGCGGGGCGCTTCAGCGAGGAAAGGTCGACGGCGCCGCGCAGGTTAAGCGGGTTGGCAGCGGCAGGAGGGACTGGGCGGGAAGCTGGCGAACTCATGTTTCCCACTCTAGCCACTCCGGCCGCTGCCGGTGGTAATGCGGACGGGGCCTACTTGAAGCTGGCTCCGACCAGTCCGCGGGTGGCGGCGATGAGCTTCATGGGGTCCGTGGATCCTGCCGGCGGCACGTAGACAGCCATTGACTCGGCGAAGCTCAGGACCATGCCCGTGGTGGTTTCCTTGCCGCCGGCCAGGGCCGCGGCGTCGTCACCGATGCTCAGCTTGTCACCGG
>Ga0308170_10002262_pt1 | contig 16772 bp, 16 predicted proteins | sample PhyBR2_2_FD_202136 | JGI IMG/M metagenome (GOLD analysis project Ga0308170, IMG submission 202136) | Phyllosphere microbial communities from UC Gill Tract Community Farm, Albany, California, United States - DLSLSB.R2 | ecosystem: Host-associated > Plants > Phyllosphere > Unclassified | place... | reverse complement strand
GCGCCCGGCCATGCGCCTCGGATACCGGCATCCAGGAAGCAGTCGGTCCCGGACGCCTCGTATATCGTCGCAGATCCCAGGGCGAGGATCGCTGCGCTGTCGAAGTCCTGATCATTCCGTGACATCATTTCAGCCCTGCCATCTCTGGAGATCGTGATAGCCGAATGCGGCTCGCGCTTCGGCGATGGTCGCGCCGGACAGCGCGCGCGCGAGGATGCCTTCTTCGCGGGCGTGGATCTCGCTCGCGGCATCGAGAAGTCGCGACTCGATTCCCTTCGGCACCACGATGACACCGTCGAGATCGCCGATCACGAGATCTCCGGGGGCGACCTGCCGCCCGCCCACGCTCACCGTCTCCTGCACTGCCGCGACCTCGACCCGGTCCTTGCCGGTACGCATGAAGCGGCCACGGCTGAAGATCGGGTAGCCGAGGTCGAAGGCACGCTGCGTGTCACGGCACACCCCGTCGATGACGGTGCCCGAGATCCCGCGGGAGCTCGCGACCGCGGTGAGGATGTCGCCCCACACAGTGCAATCCGTCTGTCCCTGGTTGTCAAGCACCACGACGGCCCCCTCGGGCACGTCATCGATGTAGTCGCCGACTGTGCCGGGAGGCGAAGCCGCGGGCACATATCGCACGGTGTACGCTCTCCCAACGGTGCGCACTCCCGACCCGAGATTTGCGACGCCGAAGACCGCGCCGGGTTGCCCGAGTCGATCCAGTGCATCCGACAGCGTCGCGGTGGAGAGTGCGGCTAACTCGGTCTCGATGGACATGCCAGTCATCGGGTGCTCGATTCGATCGAAGGGAACTGGGAGTCGTGCATCACATCGATCACACTGCGACCCGCGCGGACTGCGGCGCCCATCGCGGCTTCGCGGTCGACGATCCGCACCGCCAGGTCGAGGACCTCGTCCGCATGACGGCGCGGGATGAACGCAACGCCGTTGCGATCCGCGATCACGAGATCACCTGGTATCACGGCGACGGATCCCACCTGAATCGGCACATCCATGTCCCGCTGAACGATGCGCCCGCGAGCGCTGACAGCGACGGCGCCACGCGAGTAGACGGGAAGCCCGAGAGCTTCGCATTCCTGCACATCGCGACACATGCCGTCCACGATCACGCCGGCGATCCCGCGCTGCACGGCGGCTTCTGCGAGAAGACCGCCCCAGCAGGAGACATCCGTGCGGCCGTGGTTGTCGATGACGACGACGTCGTCTTCGTCCGCCGCGTCCACGAGTGCTGTGGCGACATGCGCGCTGGGGCCGACGCTGGACTTCGGCGCGACGGCGACCGTGCGAACGACCCCTGCGGTGACACGGCCCGGCTCCCACATCGGATGCAGGCCGGTCACCGCCCCTGGAAGTCCAAGAGTATCGAGAGCATCCGACACCGCGCAGGCGTCGACGGCGCGAAGGGCGTGGACGAGGGCGAGGCGGTCGCGGATCTCAACCACGGCGTACCTCTTCGCCGACGGTGATGGCGATGCCGTTGCGGTCGAGCGCGTGCTGGGGATTCATCGGGGAACTCTCCGTCAGAGAAGGAATGCCCTGTCGGGCGACTACCTCTGGAAAGTTAGTCCGCGCCCAGTGGCGAATTCAGGATCGCGCTGTTCGAAGATCTGAGGTGAGAACGCGACACATTGTCGGCCGTGGATCCACGTGGCCGATCAGCCTGTGGTGAAACCTCCGTCGACAACGAGAGCATGACCCGTGACGTACGAGGCTGCGTCCGAACACAACCACACCGCGGCCGCAGCGATCTCTGCAGCATCCGCTGTCCGTCCCAGCGGGACCGATCCGAGGGGCTTTCCCGAACCGCGCCGTTCGCGAGACACCGCCGTCATCGGGGTGTCGGTCGGCCCCGGACACACCGCGTTCACCCGGATTCCTGCCGGTGCATGCTGGAGTGCGGCGGCCTTCGTCATGCCGATCACCGCGTGCTTGCTCCCCGCGTAAGCGACCGACCCGGGGAGGCCGACCAGGCCGGCGATCGATGAGGTGTTCACTATCGCACCTTCGCCGCGCGCGGTCATCACTCGCAGCTCATGCTTGAGGCACTTGAGCACGCCGATCACGTTGATGTCGAAGCAGCGCTGAAAGGAGGCGACATCCCACTCGTCCTCCAGCGTGGGCAGCAGGATCCCCGCGTTGTTGAACGCATAGTCGAGGCGACCCGTCTCGTCCACGATGCGGTCGATCATCGCGCTCACAGCAGCCTCGTCGCGCACGTCCAGCGCAAGCGCATGGATTCGTCCGGGAAGTCCGAGAGCCTGTTCTGTCTCCGGGATTCCGGGTGCGATGTCAGCCGCGTACACGGTTGCGCCGGCCGCGGCGAAGGCCTTCGCCGCCTCCCGCCCGATCCCGCCGGCCGCACCGGTCACGAAAGCGGTCCGATTCTGCATGTCCATCCTTCTCTTCCTTGCCTGTTCTTCTGCGTGGTTGCGCGATGTGCGCTCACCGACCGGTGTAGACACGGCGCCCGTCGACCCAGGTGCTCAGCACCGAAGTCTCCGCGATCTCGAGCGGGTCGCCGGCGAAAGGATCCCGGTCCAGCACCACGAGATCGGCACGGTAGCCGACGCAGAGCCGGCCCGTCTCGTTCTCCCGCCCGTTCACGTATGCCGATCCGCTCGTGTAGGCATCCCAGGCGACGCCCAGCGGAATCCGCTGTTCGGGCAGGAAGACCTCTGCTCCTGCCGGGCTGTGCTCGGCGACCCGATTCACCGCGACATGGATCCCGTCGAGGGGATCCATGCTGCTCACCGGCCAATCGCTCCCGGCCGCGAGGCGAGCGCCGCTGCGGAGAAGATCCCGGAACGGATACTGCCGCTGCGCGAATCCTGCCGGCAGGAACGGAATGGTCAGTTCATCCATTGCCGGCTCATGGCGCGCCCACAGCGGTTGCAGATTCGCGACCGCGCCGAGCTGAGCGAACCTCGGCACATCGCGTTCCTGCACCACCTGGAGATGCGCCAGAAGGTGGCGCGCCTTCGATCCGGGATTGGTCCGCCTGGCGTGTTCGACGGCGTCCAGCGCATCCGTCACGGCGCGGTCGCCGAGCGCGTGGAAGTGCACCTGCAGTCCCCGCCTGTCCAGCTCGGCGGTCGCCGCGCGAAGCATCTCCTTGTCGAGGAAGCTGATGCCGTGGTTGTCCGTCTCGTGGCCGCAGGCGTCGATGTAGGGCCGGGAGACGGACGCGGTGAAACTCTCCATCACTCCGTCGACGATGATCTTCACCGCACTCGCCCGGAACCACGCGTCGTGCTCGGGCCCCAGCTTCCTCGATCGCTCGAGGATCTCCTCGATCTGCTCGAGTCCGCGCCCGCGGTCCCAGAAGATTGCCCCGACGACGCGGCTGTGCAGCGTCCCCCGCTCCAGGGCCAGCCGATAGGCGTCGATCCCGTCCACGTCTGCCGACGACTGATGCAGGAGTGCGTCCTGCCAGCCCGTGATCCCGACTCGGGCTGCGGCGGCCTGTCCGCGCAGGAGGCCTTGGTAGAGGCTCTCCACCGTGGCCGTGGGTGCATGACGACGCACCAGCGTGGCCGCGCCCTCGTGGAGAGTGCCCTGCGGATCTCCCGTCTCCGTGCGTTCGATCCGCCCGTCCTCCGGGTCGGCTGTGTTCGCGTCGATCCCGGCGAGTCGCAGAGCGGCCGAGTTCGCCCAGGATGCGTGATGATCGCGATTCGACAGCAGCACGGGACGATCCGGAAGCACCCGGTCGAGCATCTCCTTCGCCGGCACGCCCCGATCGAAGTGGTTCATCGACCATCCGCCTCCCTCGATCCACGGGAGGTCGGGATTCGCCGCCGCGTAGTCGGCGATGCGGCGCACGGCGTCTTCGGCCGACGTCGCCTCGCTCAGGTCACACTGGCCGATCTCGCGCCCTCCCATCGCCGGATGCAGATGTGCGTCGATGAATCCGGCGCTCAGGAGCCTTCCGCTGGTGTCGACGATCTCTGCCTCCGGCCCTGCTGCCTCGCGCACGAGCGCATCGTCGCCCACCGCGACGATGGTGCCGTCGCTCACGGCGACGCCTCCGCGAATCGACCGGCCCCGCTGAACGTAGTTTCCTCCGACGAAGGCGACATTCACCATGAACTTCGTCCTTTCGGCTGTTTCGGTCTCACACCGTGAACGAGCGCTTGGCCCGCCAGCCCGGCTGAGGGACGCTGTCGCGCAAGAGCTTCGTGTAGTCGTCGACCGGATTCTGGAGCACTTGGGCCGTTCTGCCTCGCTCGACGATGCGACCTTGGCGCATCACGATGATGTCATCGGTCACCTGCCGGACGACCGCGAGGTCGTGGCTGATGAACAGATAACTGGTCCCGACTGCTCGACGAATGTCGTCCAGCAGGTTGAGCACCTGCGCCTGGATCGACACATCGAGAGCGGCCACCGGCTCGTCGAGGATCACGAGGCGGGCGTCGGCGGCGAGAGCCCGCGCGATAGCGATGCGCTGTCTCTGCCCGCCGGAAAGCATCCGGGGGCGGGAGTCCAGCTGCTTCTCTGAAAGCCCGACCATGTCGGCGATCTCGATCACTCGTCTGTTCAGACGTGCACGATCGTGTTCGTCGCCGTGCATCCGGAGTGCTTCGCGGATCGTCTGCGCCGCGGTGTATCGCGGATCCAATGACGAGTACGGATCCTGAAAGACGAGTTGCACCTCTCTCGCGCGCGCGCGGCGCTCGGTCGCCGATCGCGTCGGAGCACTGCGCTCGGCCCCGGCCAGCGTGATGCTTCCGGATGTTGCCCTCGTCAGCCCCGTGATCATCCGTGCGACGGTCGTCTTGCCTGACCCTGATTCCCCTACGACAGCGAGTGAGCCGCCCTCGGGGATCGAGAACGACACGTCGTCGACGATGGTGATGCCGCGGATGACTTTGCAGAGGCCATGAACTGACAGGATCGGAGTCGCCGAGGACCCGGTCATCGCGGCACCGCCGTCGTCGCGGACCAGATCTCATGTTTGCGGATGCACCGCACGGTTCCTCCATCGAACTCTTCGAGTTCTGGCTCGATCTCAGCGCAGGACTCTTTCGCGTACGGACAACGTGTATGGAACGAGCACCCGGCCGGTGCGTCCGCCGGCGCGATGGGACGCCCGGGAAGCACCGTCAGGCGCTCCTGAGGGTGATCGAGAAGCGGTCGAGCACCGACGAGGGCGCGCGTGTACGGATGCCGTGAACCTTCGTGCACGTCCTTGCTGGCGCGGGTCTCCACGATCTGCCCGGCGTACATGACTGCGGTGCGGTCGCATACCGTGCTCGCGAGCTCCAAGTCGTGGGTGATGAACACCAGTGCCAGATTCCGCTCGCGCCTCATCTCGTCGAGGATGGCGATCACCTCTGACTGCGTCGTCACGTCGAGGGCAGTCGTCGGCTCATCGGCGAGGATCATCTCCGGTTCACCCAGGAGGACCGTCGCGATCATCACCCGTTGCAGCAAGCCGCCGGACAGCTCATGCGGGTATTGCGCGAGACGACGCTCCGGACTCGTGACTCCGACTCCGCCGAGTGCACGCGCGGCGCGCACCATCGCCTCACGACGTCGGACGCCCGCGGTTCGCACCAGGGATTCGGTCATGAAATCGCCGATGGTGCGTACGGGATTGATGTGCGCCTTCGGGTCTTGGAAGATGAAGCCAACTCGGGATCGATGGGCGCGCAGAGCACGTCCGGACAGGGTGTTGACGTCGAGACCCCCAACGCGCACGGTGCCGGTCAGCCTGGTCCTACCTGGGAGCAATCGGGCGATCGCCTTCGCGGTCATCGACTTCCCTGAGCCGGACTCGCCGACGATACCGAGGGCTTCGCCCGCCGCCACGACGAACGAGACGTCGCGGAGCACCGCCCGCCATTGGTCCCCGACGCGCACGGATGCCGCGACGTTCTCCAGTTGGATCGCTGGCGGCTCGGCACCGGTTGAGGAATGCATGATCATGTTTCGTTCTGCTCCGAAATCCGTTCGCCGAGGAAGTTGACGGCGAGAACGACCGCGACGATGCACGCGCCGGCGACGAACGACTCCGTGGGATAGCCCAGCAACACGCCGCGCTGCCCGGTCGAGACCATGACACCCCAGTCTGATGCCGGAGGCTGCACGCCGAGACCTAGGAAGGAGATCGCCGCGAAATCCACCATCGCGTACCCGAAGAGCAGAGTGCCCTGCGCGATGACCATGGGCCACACGTTCGGCAGCAGATGACGAGCGCAGATCAGGAGACCTGAAAGCCCCTGCACCTCATAGGTGAGGACGTAGTCCTTGGCACGCTCACGGATCATGAACGACCGCAGAACGCGGATCGTCAGGGGGATGTAGGCGAATCCCAGGGCGATCGTCGGCCCGACCAGCCCTGGACCGAAGACTGCGGCCGCGAGCACGGCCAGCACGATCGCCGGAAACCCGAACATGATGTCGGTGACGGCCGAGACGCCGCTGTCGAACCACCCGCCAAGCCAGGCGGCGAGGAGCGCGACCACCGTGCCGATCGACATCGCGAACAGGACGACGATGAGCGGTCCGGTCATCGACGATCGCGCTCCGAGCATGATCCGGCTCAGGATGTCGCGGCCCTGACTGTCCTGGCCGAGAAGGTGATCCGCGCTCGGCGCGAAGAACGCACGCGCGATGTCCGTCTGGTCGGGATCGTGGGGCGCGAGGAGCGGGCCGAGTATCGCCAGGAGCACCCCGCCGACGATCACGGCGGCGGACACCCAGGTCAGGAGCGAGGCGCGCGGCCGACGCCGACGCGCGGCGGCGCTCGATTCGACAGTGAGAGTCATGGTCGTCATGCGAGCTCCTTCGTGGTGCGGAGCCGAGGGTCGAGGAACACGTAGAGAACGTCCACCAGTGTGTTGACGGACACGAACGCGAAGACGAAGAGGAGCGCGATCGCTTGAACGACCGCGATATCCCGAGCCAGCGCGGCCTGCACCAGCATGGCTCCGACTCCATCAAGGGAGAAAGCCTGTTCGACCACGGCGGAGATCGCCAGGAGGGATGCCGTCGCCACGCCGACGACGGTGACGATCGGCATCAGGGCGTTCCGGAGGATATGCCGGAACACGACCTCGGTTTCAGGAAGCCCCCGGCTGACAGCCGTCTGCACATGTTCGCGGTTCGCCTCGGCACGGATGGAGACGCGGGTGACGCGGGCGACGATCGCGAGCGAGGAGGCCGCGAGCGCGATGGCTGGAAGAGTCAGGTGGATCAGACGCTCCCCTGCGTCGCCGGCACCGATCGCCGGGAACCAGCCGAGGCCGACGGCGAAGACGGAAAGGAGCAGCAACGCCGCCATGTAGGGCGGGACAGCAGCGAGGAACGATGTGAAAGCGACGATGATCGAATCGGCGACGCCTCGCTTGAGCCCCGCGATGACGCCGAGCGCGATTCCCGCCAGAGTCAGGATGACTGCGGCGTAGCCGACGAGCTGGAGCGTGATCGTCAGCTTGTCCGCCAACATCGACGCGACATCCTGATTGAAGATGACCGATCGGCCGAGATCACCTCGGAACAGTCCGCCCAGCCAGGACAGATAGCGCTGAAGGAACGGCTCGTCGAGGTGATACCGCTGCCGAAGCGCCTCCATCGCCTCTGGAGGCAGGCTTCGCCCACCCGTGAGGTTCCCGATGGGGTCTCCGGGCATCAGGTACAGCGCGCTGAAGACGATGAAGCTCGAGATCAGCAGCGTTCCGAAGAAGAGGAGGGCCCGCTGAAGGAGATACCTGACCACGCCTACCCGCGCCCTCCCTGTATCAAGTCGAAGGTCATCGTGTCCTCACGGTGTCCGGGTGAGGGGACGACGGACTTTGCTGCCGAAGATCGGAACGAGCGTCTCGCAGGCCAGCGCGACCCGGAAGACGATGTCATCGGTGAAGGTGGGGCCGACGATCTGAACGCCTGTGGGCACCCCGTTGTCCGCGAACCCAGAGGGAACGGACAACACCGGATGCTGGCTCATCAGATTCCACTGCAGTGTCATCTGGGCGAACATCGGATCGGTGAATGTCTGATCGGCGATCGTGTAGGTGTCGTCGCCGAGGTAGTCGGAATCGACGCTGATGCCTCGAGAGGCCATGGTGGGGTGCATGATGACGTCGTATCGGTCGAGCACCTTCATGGTTCGATTGTGCATCTCCGTCTGGATCTCGTAGACGTCGTCGATCGTGCCGCCATCACGGTAGCGGGAGAAGCGCTCTGTCATCACGGGGATGTACGAGGATACGAGTTCGTTGCTCCCCCATTCGCGGAGCAGATCCCCGGCGAAGATCATGAAGTTCGTCGCTGCGGCGCGGTGAACCGTCTCGCGGTTCAAATCGAGTTCCACCTCATCGACTATTGCGCCGGCATCACGGAGGTTCTCGGCGAGTGCGAGCGTGTTGCGTCGCACGTCCTCGTCGACAGCATAGCTCTCCAGATCGATCGACAGGGCGATGCGCACGCCTCTGACGCTTTCGAAGGTGTCCGGCAGCACGTACTTCGGACGGACCGAGTAGATGTCGCGATCGCTGGGTCCAGCGAGCACATTCTGCAGCAGGGCCGTGTCCGCGACGGTTCGGGCCATCGGCCCGGAGTGCAGCCAGGTGTCGTGATTCGAGGGCGGATCCAGGGGTACGCGTCCGAAGGGCGGCTTGTATCCGATGACGCCGTTCAGCGATGCGGGCACACGGATGGAGCCACCGATGTCCGAACCGGTCGCGAGCGTCGTGACGCCTGCAGCAAGCGCCGCGCCTGATCCGCCGGATGACCCACCTGCCGCGACGGCGAGGTTCCACGGATTGCGGGTCACTCCCCAGATGCGGGAGCGGGTGAATGCTGCCCCGCCCAATTCGGGAGAGGTGGTGCGGGCATGCACGATTCCTCCCGCATCGATGATGCGCTGGGGCACGTCGGCGCTGTGATCGGCGATCTCGTCCTTCAGGATCAGAGACCCCTGCGTCCACGGCTCGCCCTCGATCGGCTCATCCTCTTTGATCGCGACGGTGAGCCCCTCGAGCGGACGCGGCGCCGGGCCGAAGCCCATGTACCGCTTCTCCGCCTGCTTGGCTGCATCCCGTGCGCGATCGAAGTCGCGGTGGACCAGTGAGTTCACGTCCGGCTCGACCTCGTCCGCACGTGCCACGACGGCGTCGAAGAGTTCGACGGGTGAGAGCCGGCGTTCGCGGAACAGGCCGAGGGCATCGGTCGCGGAAAGGTATGCGAGGTCGCTCATTTGGCTGCCTTTCCGATGAGATTAGCCCACTCGCCGGCTGCATAGCTGTACGACGCCGGTGCTCCGGTGAGCTTCTTGTTGAGGTAGAGGACGTTGTAGGGCTGTGCCATAGGGATCTGTGGCAGACCTGCGGTGATGCGTTCGTCGGCCTGTGCAACGAGTCGCGCCCGCTCGTCGTCATCAGCGGTGCGACGCGACAGGTCAAGTAGCTGGGTGACTTTGTCGTCCGACCACCCGAGGAAGTTGTATGCCCCACCCGGCATCGCCATGTCCCCGAGGAACGGCGCCGGTTCCGGTGCGATGGGGTTGTTGATCGATGGGAAGATGTCGATTCCTGCACGCGCCTCGGGGTTGAAGTACATCTCGTTGTACTTGTCGAGTGAGACCGTCTTCAATTCGAGCTTGAGGCCGATGCTTTCGAGCGCTTCTTTGACGGTGGTGCTCATCGCCTGGAACGCGATGATCCCGGACGCCACCGCCATCGTGACGGTCTTACCCTTGGCGCCCGCCTCAGAGACCAGCTTCTTGGCCTTCGCGACATCGTGCGCCAGCGGCGGCTGAGCCCCGAGGGTCTCCTTGAACACGGGCTTGGAGTAGCCCCACGTGCCCGGACTGCTCATCGAAGCGGGCAGCGATGCCTCTCCTGAGTAGACCTGTTGGATATAGCTGTGGCGATCGATGGCGAGGGAAAGGGCTTCGCGGAGGCGCAGGTCGGCCAAGGGCCCCTTCGGGTCGGCGACCGCGAGGAGGTCCGTGATGAGAGACGGTCCGCTCGTTACATTCAGCGAGCCGCTATCGCGCAGTTCTTTGTAAACGGAGCTTCCGACCACGTAGTAGCCGTCGATGTCGCCGGTCTTGAACGCGGCGGCCAGGTTCGCGTCGTTCGAGACCGGCGTGAACGTCACGGACGGCACGAGGGCCGCCTTCGCCTTGTTCCAGTAGGATTTGTTGCGCTCGACCACCACGTCGCCGCCGGCGCTCCAGCTTCGTAAAGTGAACGGGCCGGAGCACAGGACGCCGGTCCCTGGATTTCCGAAGTTCTTGCCCGCTGCCTCAGCGAATGCCTTCTGTACGACGACTCCCGGCATGGCGGATAGGGTGCTGCGCAGCCAGTAGTCCGGCTCCGAGAGCGCGATGGTGACTTCGTGAGCCGCGGTGGCCGTGATCGAGGAGACTCGCGTGAACGCCGCAGAGAAGTACCCTCCAAGTTCCGACGAGCGACTGCGTTCCAGGCTGTAGGCCACGTCGTCGGCAGTGACGGGCGAGCCATCCCAGAACGTGGCATCGTCGCGGAGTTCGAGAACCAGGGTGTGATCGTCTACATACTTCGCAGATGTCGCCAGCCCTGCCTTGATCGACAGGTCCGGTTGCTGCTGGAGCAGGGTCTCGCACATCGCGGTGAGCGGCAGCTGCTCCGGAGAGTCGAAGGCGCGGATGGGATCGAGGGTGTTCGTCGCGCGGAAGAGAGCCCACGACACCGGTCCGGCTTCGCCCACCGCGGGAGCCGTCGTCGCCGAGAACTTGCCAGCCTTTGCGGCGTCGCCGGTCTCCGATGCACTGCGCCCGCTGCAGCCGGACGCCGCCAGAATCGCGCCGATGACCAAGCCGCTGAGGACCGCTCTCTTAATCTGCATTATGCCTCTTCCCAAAAGCTGTGTCGGGTACATCGCGAAGGCGACGGTGGAAACGGGAGTTAGCGCGTCGTCGCGATTTCTCAAGAGTCGCAACTCCTCGCGCCTTTGTCAACACTCTTGATACATACTGCGTGGCTCAAGGAGAGGTTCCGCGTGCAACTCGAGCCCATGTAGCAAGGTTCTTGACACTCTTGCTGCGGGAATCTAGCCTGAACTCAACCGACTGTCACGCAGCAGAAGCGTGCCGGCGGCACTACTCGGAACCTTCGGCGCATCTGGGCGCTGGCTTCCGAGCACGAAAGGGATTTCACATGGATCTTTCCGGAAAAGTCGCAGTCGTCACCGGCGCCGGTCGAGGCCTCGGCCGGGCGTACGCGCTGTCACTGGCATCAGCCGGCGCGGCCGTCGTCGTGAACGACGTGGACTCGAACGCGATGACGATGGTGGTCGCCGAGATCGTCGCCGATGGCGGCAGAGCTGCCGGTCTCGCAGCACCAGTGGGAGCGAGCGACGTCGCCGACAACCTCGTCGCGACCGCAGTCGAGAAGTTCGGCCGCCTGGACATCATGGTGACGAATGCAGGAATCCTGCGCGACGCGGTGCTCTGGAAGATGACCGATGAGCAGTTCGACGCCGTCGTGAACGTGCACCTGCGGGGCACCTTCACCTGCGCGCGTGCCGCTGCGACCCAGATGCGCGAGCAGGGCGAGGGAGGAAGGATCATCCTGATCTCCTCGCCTGCCGGTCAGCGCGGGAACTTCGGTCAGACGAACTACGCAGCAGCGAAGGCCGGAATCGTGGCGATGGCCCGCACCTGGGCGATGGAGCTCGGCCGTGCAGGGATCACGGTCAATGCGGTCGTGCCGGTCGCCGCCACCGACATGACTCGATCGATCCCGGCGTTGGCGCCGATCTTCGAAGAGGCGGACCGCACAGGCGAGCCGCTGCCGGCCTGGCTTCGCAAGGAGGAGGGCCTCGGCGAGCCGTCTGACGTCGCTGCCCTGGTGACTTTCCTGGCTTCCGACGACGCCGCCGGCATCACGGGCCAGGCCATCGGCTTGGGAGGCGACCGTCTCGCGCTCTGGGCGCACCCCAAGGAGAAGCTCGTGGTGGTGGCAGACGACGGCTGGACGCCGGAGTCGCTCGCGCAGACGTGGACTGCGCAGATCGCGGCGGAGCAGGAAAGCTATGGTATCCCTGCACCCCGGATCCCCGAGTCCCTCTGATAGCGCGACGGAGCCCCCGAAGATGACCTCTGAACCCCTTGACGCCGCTCTCCGCTCGCCCTCGCCCCGGAGTCCGCGCCTGAACGCAGGCATCGGAGGCTGGGCCGCGATGCGAGCGCTCGCTTCACCGGATCGGACTGCGGTCATCGACGGTGGGCGCGCGATCACTTATCGCGAGCTCCTCGATCGATCGACGGCCGTGGCGGCACAATTGGCGGTCCGGGGAATCGGTCGTGGCGATCGCGTCGCCTTCGCCGGCCGCAATTCCGCCGAGTTCGTCTATGCCATGCTGGCCACTCACATCCTCGGAGCTGCCTTCGTGCCCCTGAACTTCCGGCTCGCCCCACGTGAGTTCGAGTACGTTCTGGAGCATTCGGGGGCTGCCGCACTCGTCTTCGCTGCGGCCGATGCCGCGGTCGTCAGAGAGACCGCGGTGAGTCGCAAGCTCGCCGGGCGCGATGCTCTCGCCGTGATCGGGACGACCGAGCCCGGCGAGTCGGATTTCGCGGCGTGGGCCGAGGCCGCCGTCGCCGAGTACTTCGACGTTCCGGTTGAGATGGCCTCTCCGGCCTTCATCCTCTACACGTCCGGAACGACGGGACGCCCGAAGGGCGTCGTGCTCACCCACGAGAACGTGTACTGGAATTCCCTCAACCTGTTCGCGACGCTCGACGTCACGAGCGACGAGGTGGCGATGGTCAGCTCGCCGCTCTTCCACGTCGCCGGTCTCACCCAGACGCTCCTGCCCGTTCTTCTCAAGGGCGCTGCCGCCGTGCTGATGCCCGCGTGGGACACGGATCTGTGCTTCGACCTCATCGAGGCTCATCGCGTCACCTGGATGTTCGGCGTCCCGACCATGTATGCCGCCATGGAGCAATCCCGACGCTGGGACGACACAGATCTTTCATCGGTCCGGCTGCTGACAGCCGCAGGGGCACCGGTTCCCCCGGCGCTCATCGAGGCTTACCAGCGTCGCGGATTCTTGTTCTGCCAGGGGTACGGCCTCACCGAGACCGCGCCCGGCGCGACGTTCCTCGAAGCTCACGCGAGCAAGGACAAGGTCGGCTCCGCGGGCATGGCACTCCCATTCACCCGGGTGCGTTGCGTGCGCGCCGACGGCACCGACGTGGACCCCGGCGAGCGCGGCGAGGTCGTCGTGAAGGGGCCGAACCTCATGGCCGGCTACTGGGAGGACCCGGAGGCCACCCTTCAGGCGATCGACGAGGAGGGATGGTTCCACACCGGCGACATCGCAACGGTGGACGACGACGGCTTCCTCTTCATCGTCGACCGACTCAAGGACATGTTCATATCGGGGGGCGAGAACGTCTATCCTTCCGAAGTCGAGGCCGCTCTTTATGAGCATCCGGGAATCCGAGACGCTGCCGTGGTCGGCATCGCACACGAGAAGTGGGGCGAGGTCGGCAGGGCCTATCTCACCGCCGCTTCTCCGGACGCGCTCGAACTCGGGGGTCTGAAGGAGTTCCTCTCCTCCCGCCTGGCCAAGTACAAGATCCCGATGGAGTTCGTTCTACTCGAAGAGTTACCGAAGACAGGCTCGGGTAAAGTCCGGAAGGACGTGCTGCGTCAGCAATGACGCGCGTCAGTTGACCTCCGGCTGCAGGGCGCGGATGGACGCACGCAGGTTTTGGCGGAATTCCGCCGCCGAACCCGCTGAGAGCTCGATCAGCATGCGCTGCTCGAGCTCTCGCACCTTCGGCACGCAGCGCGCGAGAGTGTCGCGTCCTGAATCGGTCAGGCGCAACAGCATGATCTTGCCATGGTCAGGGTTGGGCCGGCGTTCGACGAGACCCCGCTCATGGAGACCGCTGACGAGCTCGTTCGCAGCCTGGGCGCTCACGAAAGTGCGTCTCGCCAGTTCGGCAGAGGAGATGTCCGGGGTCGATTCCAGAATCGTCATCGCGGTGTAACGCGGCACGGTCAGATCGCAGGAGCGCACGATCGGCTCCATCTGCGCACGCACGATCATCTCGAGCTGCTTGACCAGGTAGAGCGTGTGAGCGCTCTGCCACCCGCTGTCGTCGTTCGAGCTCGCAGGTGCCGGACGCCCGGATCGGCGGCCGCCGGCCGGTGCGCCGCCTCCCCCTCCGGTCATCGGAGGAAGCTCGTCGGGGGAGACGGATCGCTCGGGCATGTCAGCCGTAGTTGCGAAGAACCAGGACGGCGACGCATGCGGGCTTGTCGGAGCCCTCGATGTCGATCGTGATGGTGACGAGCATCTGGATACCGCCGCGGATCTCATCAACCTGATCGATCACCAGGCTGCCACGCAACCGAGAACCCACCGGCACCGGCGCCGGGAAGCGGACACGGTCGGTACCGTAGTTGATGCCCATCGCGAAGCCGGTCACCTCCAGAAGCTGCGGCATGAAGTGCGGCACCAGCGACAGTGTCAGATACCCGTGGGCGATCGTGTTCTTGTACGGACTCTCGCGACGAGCCCGCTCGACGTCTACGTGGATCCACTGATGGTCGTCTGTCGCGTCGGCGAAGAGGTCGACACGCTGCTGCGTCACCTCGAGCCACTCCGTCGGACCTAGCGTCGTGCCGACGAGGGCTCTGATGCCCTCGATTCCTTCTGCGATGACTGCGGTGCTCATACACTTTCCTTTCGTGCGTCTGATGAAGTGCCTGGGGTGGACAGAGGTGACGGTCGGCCGCGGTCCCCGGGTTCTGCCTCTCCGCGCCAGCTCACAAACGAGCGCGACGCGAACAGCCAGTCACCGTCGGACTGCACGACTTCATCGCGATAGCTTCCGAGCGCAAGAAGGCGCGGCCCCGTCGATTCCGCAAGAAGAACCTGGACATAGGAGCGAACCGTGACCCGATCCGACGCCTCGGGGACGAAGACGAGATTAGAGATGACGTGTCGTACTCGCCCCGGATGCGCACCGTGGACACGCGAGGCGAACGCGACGAGCGCATCGCGCCCGCGAATGGCGCTTCCGTCCGAGCCTGTGAACTGACCCTCTGGAAGAAACAGTTCCGCCAGCGCTTCAGCCTGCCCTTCGTCGATCGCCCACGAATACGCAGTCAGGAGATCGGTGATAGCGATCCGGTCGTCGATCTCCAGCACACACTGAGCCATTCCATCCCTCTCGGGTACGTTTCCGCGGGCGCCGAACCGGCCCGCTGCGCCTCCAATAATATAAGGAAACTTGATACAGTCAATGACGCAGGGGTATCCGCATGAAGCAGAACCCGATCAACACCGAGGCCTGGTTCAGGTCCGCGCGGGCAGACTCATTCCGCCAGCGCGTCGATGCAGGCTCTGAGGTTGTGATGGAATTCTCGCGCAGCGGGCCCGGTCAGAGCACTCAGCATCCGCTCCTCGATCACCCCGATCTCTGCAGCGCAGGATGCGAGGAGCGCACCCCCCGCCGGAGTCAGGGAAAGACTCAAGATCTTGCCGTGATCCGGACTGGGATCTCGCCGCACGAGCCCTCGACTGTGCAGGCCCTCGACGATCTGGTTGGCAGCCTGTGCACTGACGAACGTGCTCCTGGCGAGCTCGGCCGACGACGTTCCAGGTCGGGCTTCGAGAATGGTCAAGGCTGTGTACTGCGGCACCGTCAACCCGACGGATTTCACCACAGGCTCAAGCACGGACCGCAGTTGCATCTCGAGCCGCTTGACGAGGTACATCGTCCTCGCACCCTGCCACATCTCAGCCTCGTCGCGTTTCATGGCACTCCTCCCGGCTCACGCCTCGACTCAGCATATTCACCGAGTCGCTGGATCAGCGGAACATCGGAGCCAGCCGAGGGCGGTCCACGAAGGATCCGCACGATGCGTCGGTCGGCTTCTCCCCATCCACCGTCATGACGACGGATCCATCACAGACGGCATTCGCACCGCGCACCAAAGGGCGCAATCACACCCCGCACTAGCACGTCAGGAACTCCCGGAGTCCTGAGGTTCGAGCCCGAATCCCTCGACCTACTGTGGGACCGGCACCACAGGAGAAGATGTGGGCAAAATGTGGGCACGGACGTTCTCGACGTCGTTCTCGATCCGTCTCGATCCACCTCAGTCGCTCTGGTTCCTCGGCAGCCGCGCGAGCGACGAGAGCGGCCGATGTCCAAGAAAGCCCCTGACCACACGGTGCCCACATCCGAGAAGGAACGAGACGGAACCAAAAGGAATGGGCCGGATCGAAACCGCCTGAAAAGGAAGTCGATCCGGCCCAAGAATGGCGGTGACGGTGGGATTTGAACCCACGGTAGGGGGTTACCCTACACAACTTTTCGAGAGTTGCACCTTCGGCCGCTCGGACACGTCACCGCGAACAAGCTTACGCGACGCCGGGATCGAGCGCGAATCGGGCGGGTCGCCCGTCACCAGCCGGCGGCGACCGCGGCGTGAGTGCGCAGGATCCCCTCGGTCGAGCCCGCGGGCGCGCGGCCGATGCCGCACTCGGTCGCGACGCCGAACGCCGGTGCGTGCGCCGACGCGGCGGCGATGCGGCGCTGCGCCCCCTCCGCTCCGTCCTCGCGGTGCACGAGACCGAGGTAGAGCTCGGTGCCGTCATCGAGCGCGAGCGCGTCGAGCGGGGCGAAGTACGCGTCATCGTCGCGCTCGATCGGCACGGGCAGGTGCAGCCAGGAGAGCGGGCGGCGCGCGGCGGCGACCACGGCGTTCGCGTAGCGGACCAGGGTGCCCGCGTCG
>Ga0308170_10002256_pt1 | contig 16799 bp, 19 predicted proteins | sample PhyBR2_2_FD_202136 | JGI IMG/M metagenome (GOLD analysis project Ga0308170, IMG submission 202136) | Phyllosphere microbial communities from UC Gill Tract Community Farm, Albany, California, United States - DLSLSB.R2 | ecosystem: Host-associated > Plants > Phyllosphere > Unclassified | place... | reverse complement strand
CTTGATGTTCGCTCTCGAGAGTGAGAGCAGGCTGCACGAAAGAAGAAGTCCAAAATGGCTCGTTCCAAGAAACTGCTAGACTCACGCCTCGCTCAGCAATCCCATCGCCGCCCGTCCAGCCCAGTCCTGCTCCGCCGGTCACGTCACGCAGAGCGAGTCACCTGCGAGCGCGAGATAGTGCGTCAGCAGAGAGCTGTACAGTAGAGCGCGACTGGGGCGCACCTCGCTGGAAGTCGGCGCGGCGGGAGCATGCGGCCCGTCGGCAGCAAAGCTGCGAGAGCAGGCGCGCATGAGGTTGTCGCGCCCGGCGACGAGCTGCTCGAGAGCGGGCGTCCCGAGCGGCAGTACGCTCGGGTCGTGGCAAACGATGGCCTCCCCGACAACGACCTCGTCATCCTCGTCGTCCTCGTCGGGATAGAGGAGCTGCGAGTCGCGGAAGAAGGTGATGACGCCGGTGCCGTCGCGCAGTATGACGAGCGCCTGCCTGGTGTTGTAGAGCGAGGCCGGGTTGCCCGTGTCGACCGGCACGAGCTTGATGCGAGCGGAGGCCCAGTCGACGACGTCGAGCTCGCGCAAGCGGATCTGCCGAGAGCGGGGCGTCAGGTGCGACACGATGAACTCAACGCTCGAGGAGACGTACCTTGATCTCCTCGTTGGCCTCGTACAGCGAGTCGGACAAGTTGTCGACGACCTTCTTGTCGGCGAAAATCGTAGCTTGCACGCCGACCCTGCGGGCGACTCGGGGGTCAGCAACAGCTTCTCGCGCCGGTGGGAAGGGAGATGACGCACTGAGCGGCCCAGTCGATGCCCGGCGCCGACGTGAAGAGCTCGTGCAGGGCGGGAGAGCGGTCGCCGACGTCCAGGACGACGTTGCGCCCGACGCCAAGCACGGCGGCAAGGCCGGTGTCGGTGAGGGTAGACGACTGCGCAGGTGGGAAGAAGTTCAGCATCAAGCGCGCTAGCTCGCAGGACAGCCAAAAGGGAGCGCGACGCACCAGCGCAGCCGCAGACGACTCGAAGAGCGCGTCGACGTCGTGACCCTGCACCCTGCAGGCGACGACCTCGTGGTCGGAAGCCCGCATGTACCCGACGGGCATGTTATTGTTCGAGCTAGGGTTGCTGGCGACGAGGTAGTCGGAGAGAGGAGGAGTGGCGGCGGGCATGTCGAGGAGCTTGCGCAGGCCGTACTGCGGCTCGAGAACCAGGTTCGGGTCGCCCGGCGGGTGGGAAAAGAACCACATCCTCGCTGCAAGATGTGACGGGTGAGGGAGAGAAGGGAGGGAGGGAAGGGCCGGCGGAAGGATGAGAGGCCGATGCGAGAGGTTTTCCGACGAGGTGAAGACAAGGGCGGTTGGGGGGACGGACGTTCGTGCTCCGCAGCAATACGGACACCGACGAGTCTCGGCGTGCAAGTCAGGAGAACCGAGTGACGACGAGGCGAGCGATCGCGACAACCGTGGCTCGAGAGGAGAGACGGGCCAGACCGGGCGAACCGGGAGAAGGGCCAGGCGGGCACGTGCACGCGTCGTTCAATGGCTGCGCACCAGGAGTTCCGGATACCAAGGCCAAGAGGAGTGAGAGTGAGCGACTGCGCGAAGGCGCGCGGCGGAAAGAAGGCGAAGCCGAGCGAAAGGGAGGGACGTCAACTTGAGAAGGTCATTTGGCGGAGGGGCCCGAGCGCACGCGCGACGAGAATGAGAGATCGTCTGAGCCGAGCGCAGAAGTCCAGATCGACTGCGGTCGACTTGCAGCACGAGCAGCTCAGCGCAGAGAAGAGATGCGCTTCGTGCCGTCTGGGAAGGCGTCGAGTTTCTCGTGAGCTGGCCTTCCCTCCTCCTTTTGGCTCGCCCTTCAACGTCCTTGCGTCAAGGTCGACTCGTACTAAAACGTGCTTGCATCGAATCCGGCGCGTGCTCGAACAAGACCAAGTATGAGGGCGAGCGACCCATCGAAGCGGAACTCACGCGCCGCTCAGGCCGCTCGTTTGCAAATCTGGGTCGCTTCGCCGGTTCTCGCCGAACTATCCGGTCATGGCAAACACACAGAGTACTACACATCCTAGCTCCCTAGGCGCTGACGACCGAGCTTCTGTGCCAGGAAGCAGCTTCGCGCCGACTGCGTCTCGAGGTCGCTTTCGTCGGTCTCGAACGGCTCGCTCGACAAAGGCTCGAGCACCGACGCTCTCGACGAAGCCCTCGAGGCTCAGAGGATGATGTGAAGAAAGGCGCATTGCAGCCAAGGGGTAAGGAAGAGGCACAACAAGACGGGAAATCGAACACCGCGCACGCCGCCGCCGCCGACACCTCCGACCGCTCGAGCAGAGAAGCAAAGTCGCTCTTTACATCTCCTGGCTCGCCTTGCCCTTGACGCCGGCAACCGATGATTTCTGAGGAAGGAGCTCCGAGTGGATGTTGGGGAGGACACCGCCTGCGCGCGAGGAAGAGAGGGAGGAGGGGGAGGGTCAGATCGGCGTCCTCCACGGCGAGAGTGTGCGCAAAGAGAAGCAGACGCACCCTGCGAGATGACAACGTGTCCGAGGAGGCGGTTGAGCTCCTCGTCGTTGCGGATGGCGAGCTGGAGGTGGCGCGGTTACACGAGCCGCACTCATCGAGCCGGACGCCTGCGTCCAGGCGAGCGGCACACCAGAGTCACCTGCCGCCCTCCTTGTGTGCATCGTCGCCGTCGTAAGGTGGCCGGCGAGGGAGGGGACGCGCTTTCGAGACGAGGCTGAGAGGGGTGCCATCGAGAGCTCGACTTACCTGCGCACACGGCAAACGAGGTCAGCATGCAGCTCGAAGGAGTACGCGGATCTATGATCGAGTTTGTGTGACGAATAGAGAGAGCAGGGGAGACGTACGAGGACCCAGATGAACCGCTCGAGGTCGACCGCAAGCTCCTGCACCGCTCGAGACGCCCGTTCACCCGTTGTGCGTGACCGTTCTGCGCGCGAGGGGCTCAAGTAAGCTCATCTTCACGTCCTCGGAGCGTCTGTAGGAGCTGGAGCGTGCGAGGGAGGGCCGACGAGGGGGGCCAAGAGGAGGAGCGGGGAGCACGAGGACGCACCTGCTATCCCGCTGCAGCACAGCCCGCCCGCCCTACCTCGAGCGCGTCTTGAGCCTTCTTGAACCTCGGAGAAGGGCGTCCGCCAGTCTACGAGTCGCCGTCGGTGTCGAGAGAGGTCGCTGGACGAGGCTCGCTGATGAGGACGCGCCGAGGTGGTTCTGCGCCGTGGGCGAGGGCGGCTGGTAGTGCAGGCGGGGCACAGAGGTGCTGGCGAGTGGTGCAGGTCGCGAACCGAGGCCCAAGTCGAGTGCCCAGTCGTGAGGGCGAGTGGACGAGGAGCGACGAGGAGCATAAGCCGGGCGCGCTTGACTTGCCGTAATCCGCATTAGCTTTGCTCGCCCCGCCTAATCAAAGCTGAGGCGCGCGTTCCTATTCCTGATCAGCTTTGCTCGACCGGCCCGCCGACGACGATGGCGCCGCCCACGGCCCTGCGCTCGGCTTGGCTCGCTCAGGGCGGACTCGAACAGGTCCAGAGCCGCTCATCGAGGCGCAAGGAGCCGGCAAGAACGAGTCCTCGGGCCACACGCTCCTGTCCCGCCTCGCGCTTTGCGCGCACGGACCGCTCGTCGACGAAGCGCCCGCCTCTCCTCTCTCTGCGCCTGCTTGCTTCTGCTCTGAGCGTACGCTGGCGCTTTGCCGCTCTGCAAAATGCTGAGACCCTCTCCTGAACGCTCATACCGTCTGCACGGACCGCCTCGGGCAGCATCGGCGGACGTTCCCCGTCCTCTCGCTCCTCCTTCTCTCTCCTCCGCCCGCTCTCCTCTCGCTCCTCGCCCAGCTCGAGACGACCAGCACCGCGCCATCATGCCCGCCGAGATCCCCGCCGCCTCGCCCGCCGCCGCCTCGCCTACCCCCGCCGACGCCGACGCCGAGCTCGTCTCGCCGACGACGGACAAGCCGAGCGGGTGGACCCGCCTTCCTCTCGAGCTGAGGGAGAAGATCGTCGACAGCGTACCTCAGGTCATCGAGGACGTGCGCCCCGACCGTGAGACTCTCGCGCTCGAGGCCGTCGCCGTCGGCTTCTTCGCAGCCAAGTCTGCTCTCGACGACCATGTGCGCTCTCTTCCCCTTCGAGGCTCCTGCTCGGTCCCCAGACGCTGACGTACACCCTTCTACAGCTGCGCCGAGTCCAAGTCGAGAAGCGCTGCGCCCTCGAGCGCCTGCAGGCCGTCAACCGGGACTTCCGCTCGCTCTGTACGCCGCACCTCTGGAAGGTGCGTCCGGCCTCCTTCGCTGCTCCCCTCCTCCTCTCCTCGTGGACCCTATGCTGACCCTGATCCTGCGGCTCTGCAGTACATCTCGGTTCAGTATGCGTCCGCACAGGCCCTCGAGCGCCTCCTCGCCATCTTGCCCTCATACTCCGCGCACGTCCGCACCTTCTTCATGGACGACGGCCTCTTCTTCGACGAGGACGAGCCGAGCGAGTATAAGCTCGCCGTGCAGGCCCTGCGCATGTGCAAGGACGTCCGCCGTGTCGAGCTCGCCTGCGCCATGGGCGACTACCCCGACTTCGAGATGCCGGGCGTCGAGTTCATGGTCCTCATTGGGCAGAAGTACCCGCTCCAGGTCTTCAAGTACGCCGCGCCCGTCAACTTGACGACGCTCAAGATCAGCGACATGCCGGACGAGGGCGACGGCGGCAGGAGCCTCGCGCCCGTTGTCCTCTTGTCGTCGCTCAAGCACCTCCTCATCCGCACGGTCCTGGACGACACTTTTTTCGAGACGGCGCTTTCATGCAGCGCAGAGGCCGAGACGGTTGCCCGTCTCGAGTCGCTCGAGCTGCATGGCGCAGCGACCACCATCTCGTACGCCCCGCTTCGCGCGTTTGTCGCGAAGTTCGAGCCGACTCTCGCCTCCCTCAGCCTCGACTTTGGGACCTTCATTGAGTCGGATCCGTGGGAGGTCCAGGTCGACAAGCCCTTCTTCCTCCCGCACCTCCACTCCCTCTTCCTGAGCATCGCCTTCACCCCCGACCTCTTCCTCCAGTTCACCTCGCCGCACATCCCTCTCCGCCTTCTCCACGTCGGCTACTGCCCCTACTTGTACGACAACGTCGGCGGCCTGGTCACCCTCCTCCGCGCCCAGTCGGCAACGCTCGAGCAGGTCCACATCGCGCACACGCCCAGCACCGGCGACCACGGTTACTACTGGCCCGAGGAGGTGCAGGAGGAATTCAAGATGTCGCTCCAGGACTACGTCGACCTGACGATCGTCTGCCGCGGCCTCGGCGTCGCCCACTGCATCGAGGAGCCCGAGGACTACATCGCCGACGACGAGGGCATGTGGGAGCTGCCGTCGAGGTATGACGAGGACTCGCAGGACGGGTACGACGAGTACGACGAGTGGGACGAGGACTCGGAGGAGGAGGAGGACGACCAGGAGGAGGAGGGCGGTGAGAGCGCCTCGAGCGAGTAGGAGGACGAGCGAGGGTCGAGTCGGATCGAATACCTGTATGACTCTTTGTGCGCGCTCTGACAGTCCAAGGCTCCGAGAGCGATCGAAAGAGAGCGCTCGACGAGCACCCAGGTGTCAGAGCTGGGCGGGGAGCGAGAGAGCTGGCGACGCGAGCGACGCCGGCAAGGTGACTTGGCCTCGAGCCAAGAGCGGCACAAGCACGCACAGCCGGCACGGGAGCACAGCTCTGCTTCAGAGACGGCGAGCAGCGACTTGTAGCGAGCGCGAGCGACTGGACGAGGGCGCGCGGCCAAGCCAAGGCGCCGCCGAGCGAGAGCGCGACGAGGAGCGGCGACTTGGGAAGGTCGACGAGAGAAGGGGTTCGAGCGCGCGCGCAAGAGGGGCGAGAACTGCTCGAGCTGCGCGCAGAGAGACGCTCGCACCTCCATGAGCGAGGTAGATGTGCAGCAGGTGTCGACACGGCGCAGGGGAGAGCAGGTGCCGTGCGAGAGGAGGAGGAGGAGGAGGAGGAGGAGGAGGAGGAGCGGGAGGAGCGGGAGGAGCTTTCCTTCCTTCTCCCGCCGGCTCCTCGACATCTCTGGACGTCAGGGTCGACGTCTCGAGTCTCTGGAACGATGCAGCGTCCGACAGCGCGGAGAGGGAAAGAAGAGAGGAGGATCGCCGTCCACACCAAGAAGGGGTTACCTCGGGCGCGGTCGAGGCGGCCCTACCACGGCCGCCTCGACCGCCCAAAAAGTCACACTGGACCACCTGACCAGGCTGCTGCCGGTGGCACGCCCAGGCGGCGGTGCTGCGAGGCGCCAAAAAGGCAGCAAAAGGGAAAGTCCCGAGAGCGGATTGAACGCCCGACCTGACGATTTAACACCCATTTCTGGAGTCGCCCGCTCTGCCACTGAGCTATCAAGACTTTGTTGTGACGGATGTTGTTGTCATTAGTACACATACCACGCGTCTTGTGGAGAAGGCCTGCGGCGCCCTTGGCCTCGGCTCGCCCGAGGTCTGCTAGACTGTAAGTACATCATGAGCCCGCTTGTGGCCCCTCATCCAGACCGCCTGGAGCTTGGCGCCTGTGAGGCCGTCGCGGCACTGGCTCGCGTCCTCATCGTCATCTCGGCTCGAACCTCGACTCGCCGCCTCGACTCGAGCTACCAGAGACCCGCGCACCGTGCGCGTGTGCGAGCATGACCGCCTCGCCGCACCGTCCGCCACCACCGCCGCCCGCCCTCGCCGACCTGCGCACCAAGGCCCGCGACACGCTCGCCTCGCTCCAGCCCGCCCAGTTCTCGGTCCGGGCATGGAGCCGCGCGGCCCAGAGCGCGTTCGACAACGCCGACCAGGCGTGGCAACACGGCCGAGCCGCCAACGACCACCACCAGGTCGCCACGGCCTTTCTCGAGTACAAGCGCGCAGCCGGGTGAGTGGGGGTCCTCCCTCGTCCTCCTCTCGGTCCTTCTTGCAGTGGGCGACGGGCCTCGTTCGCACACACCTGTGCCAAGAGTCGGTCGAGCGGGCCGGGTGAGGCGGGCCTCGAGGCAGAGCTCACCCTCACCTCCTCCTCCTCCTCCTCCTCCCGCCGCCGCCGTCGAGCAACCAGACCCAGCCGTCGGCGCAACAACTCGCTGACGCCTTGCCACCCCGCGCCCTCTCCTCTCGCAGCGTCCTCCAGATCATCGTCAAGCACCCGCAGTACAAGGACGTCGTCCAAGCCCGCGCCGCCGACTACTTTGCCGTCGCGCGTCTCAAAGAGGTCCGTCTCTTGTCCTCCTCCTTTTCTCTGCGAGAACGAGTCCCTCGTACCTCTTGCTGATCCTCCCCCTCCTTTCGCTCCCTCTCTTCCTCCCTCTGCAGCTCGTCACCGGCGCCAGGGCGTCCCAGGACCAGGTCGTCGCTTGGCTCGAGGAGCGCGAGGCGGCCAAGCAGGAGCCGCCGACCTCGAACAGTTCCGCGCAGCTTAGCTCGTCCGTCCCCTTCCATCCCAGTGCTGCACTGCGGGTCGATGAACTGACTCTCGCTCTCCTGCAGGCCTCGCACCGACGCCTCCACCGCGCGACCGACCTCTCAGAAGACGCCCTCCTACCCTACAGCAACCCTCGCCGATCGCCTCGCCAACCTGCGTGCGTCCGGCATGCCCGTCGAAACGACCTCGAGGCCGTCCGCGTCGCCGCCGCCAAGCCCTAAACCCCTCTCCGGGTCCGCACACTCGCCGCGCCAGACCGCCGTCCCACTCTCTCCGGTCACGCCCACCCCTCGGGCGCCTCGGACGGGCGACGCCGTCGCCGACAATGCCGGGGAGCGCTCTGGGAGCGCTCCTCCGGTCCTCCCGCCCTCGCAGGTGCAGGAGCCCGCGACCGTGTGGGAGGGCTCGGCGCTGCAGTTCCGCCGCGAGGGCGGCACGCCCATAGCAGGGCGGCAGAAGGGCGTCGTCGACCGAGGACCCGCAGGAGGTGTCGGCGTCGCGCCCGATCACGGCGAACCTCCCTCCCCCTCCACCACCCAGTTCGCGACCTCCTTCCCCAGCCTCGACGACTTCGAGCGCGACATCCGCTCGCCCGCCACCTCCTCGTCGTTCACCCTGCCCTCTGTTCCCTCCTTCGACCCCGGCACGACGCCGGGCAGGCCGCCACGACCACCTCCGCCGCACCCGCCCAAGCCTCGACACCTCGACGAGCGCACCTTTGCTCGTGCGCAGCACGAGCGCATCGAGTCGATGGCGCGCGTCGCCGAGAGCCACGGGTCGGGCAGCTACACGCCGCCGCCGCCGCCGCCGAATCGAGCGAGCCTGCCCACCGCGCTCGTCCCGGGCGGCGGCAAGGTCGCTGGAGCAGGGTCGCCCTCGTTTGCGCCAGCCCGTCGTCCTTCGACCTCGGCTCAGCCTCTCACTCCGCCGACCTCGGCGTCTCGATCGCTCAAGATCCCGTTCGTCAACGACGTCAAGCCCGGCGAGCTCTGGCGCTACTTGCAGTCGACCAAGGCCGAGACGGGCGAGGGTCCTCGTGTCCTCCTCCTCGACCTGCGCTCTCGCGAGGAGTACGAGCATGGGCACGTCAAGGCCGAGACGGTGTGCCTCGAGCCCATCATTCTGCGCGACGGGTGCGTCCCTCGTCTCGCCGTCTCGCTGCCGCTCGGCGACTCGTACTGACCCTCGCCCCGTCCCCCTCCTGCAGCATTCGCAGCGTCGACATCGAGAACGCCCTCAGCCTGTCGCCGCCGCATGAAGCAGCGCTCTTCGCGGCTCGGCACTGCTACGACATGGTCGTCGTCTACGACCGCTCGTCGTCCTCGTTGCCGAGCTCGCAGCCGACCTCGACCTCGTCCGAGGCGCAGCGCGTCCTGTGGAACCTGCTCAGCGCCATCTACGAGCGCGAGTTCGTCAAGGGCCTGCGGCGGCAGCCGCTCCTCCTCGCCGGCGGGTGGGAGGCGTGGGAGAAGCAGGTCGGCGCTCCGGGCATCGTCGGCGCCGGCGCCGTCTCGAGGGCGCAGCACGAGGAGGTGGATCGGGCGGAGGCGAAGAAGGCGAACCGGCGAGCAGCAGTGCTGCCGTCGTCGAGCGGCGGGGCGGGCGGGACGATGCTGCGGAACGGCTCGAGGGTGCGTCCCAAGCTCTCTCTCCCTCCCTCGAAGCCCTCAAATAAGCAGCTGACGTTAACTTCCTGCAGGACCAGCAGTCGAACGGCGGCTACTTCCCTTCCTCCTCGTCGTCATCGACCTACGCCTCGCCGCCGCCGCCGGGCAACCCGACGAGCGGGCTCGTCTCACCTCGGCTCGCCATGCCGCCTGTCGCCGCGCAACGGTCGGGACCTGCGCCGTCGTACGACCCGTTCGCCGCCTCGCCGCACGCCCGACAAAGCTACGCCCAGCCTCGGGCCGACGGCTACCACCACTCGGTCGCCCCGCCGTCGTCCTCGCCCGGATCCAGGTCTCGCAGCGGCACGCTCGACATGTACGGCGCCGCAGCCCATCCGTCCTCGTACATGGGCAGCACCGAGTACCAGCACCAGCGCTCCTCGTTCGACTACGCCCGGCCCTCGATCGACTACCCGCAGCTTCAGCACCGTGCGCCGCCGACCGTCAGCCACCCGACTAGGCCAGCTCCTCCTCCTCCCGCGTCCTCGACCGCCTACTCGGCCGTGCCTCCAGTTCCTCTCGCCCGGCCGCCGCCGGCCAAGCCGGCGCCGATGCGGTCCAACTCGTCCTTCTCGAGCATGCAGCCGGCGCAGTACTCGGCGGCGCACTCACGCTTCCCGACCGGGCTCCTGAGCTTCGAGGAGGGCGTCATCGGCATCAGCGGCCTCAAGAACCTCGGCAACACGTGCTACATGAACTCGACGATCCAGTGCCTGAGCGCTGCCGTTCCCTTCGCCCGCTACTTCACCGGTGCGTCTCGCTCTCTCTCGCCTCGCGCTCCCTCTCTTGCGCAGCACGAACAGGACTGACGCATCCGTGAGCGCGTCTCGTGCTCGCAGGTGGCACCTACCGCAAGGACATCAACGTCTACAACCCGCTCGGGACCAAGGGCGCGCTCGCCAACGCCGTCGCCGAGCTCATCCGCGCCCTGTGGGCGCAGCAGTACCACTTCCTGTCGCCTGTCACGTTCCGCGAGAACATCTGCCGCGTCGCGCCCCAGTTTCGCGGGTCCGAGCAGCACGACGCCCAAGAGTTCCTCGGCTTCCTCCTCGACGGCCTGCACGAGGACTGCAACTACGTCGTCAAGAAGCCGCCGCCGGTCGAGATGACGTCCGAGCGCGAGCACGACCTCGAGACGCTGCCGCCTCAGGTCATGAGCGACCGCGAGTGGCAGATCTACAAGATGCGCAACGACTCGTTCATCGTTCAGTGTTTCCAGGGCCAGTTCCGCAACCAGCTGCGGTGCTTGACCTGTCAGAGGGTGCGTCCTCGTTCACTCTGCGTCTCCCGCCCGTCGCCGTCGCCCTCCTCGGGCTCTTTCGTCCTCGTCGAGCCGGACTCTGACGCCTCTCTTCCTCGCCGCGCAGACCTCGACGACGTACAACACGTTCATGCCGCTCTCGGTGCCGATTCCTGGCGGTCGAGGCGCCGGCAGGGTGTCGCTCCTGGCCTGTCTCGAGCACTTCGTCAAGGACGAGGTGCTCAAGGACGACGATGCATGGTCCGTCCGCTCTCTCTCTTCTCGCACTGCGCTCGCAGCTGACGTCTCGCTCGTGCAGGTACTGCCCTCAGTGCAAGACGAACCGGCCAGCCGTCAAGAAGCTGTCGTTGTCCAAGCTGCCGCCCATTCTCGTCATCCACCTCAAGCGCTTCTCGTTCCACGGGCCCTTCAGCGACAAGGTGCGCCGCTCTTCCACCGATCTCTGTCGCTTACTGTGCGCTTGCTGACGAAGAGGATGTCCCTGCAGATCGAGACGCAGGTGCAGTACCCGCTCGCCGGACTCGACCTCACCCACTTCGTCCCGCCGCCGATGATGGATCAGACGGGCGCCTCGTCGAGCCCGCCCAAGGGCTACAGCTACGACCTCTTCGGCGTCACGAACCACTACGGCAACTTGAGCAGCGGGCACTAGTGCGTCGACGCTCCTCGCTCCCTCCTCGGGCCCTCCTCGAGAGCGCGCACTGACCTCTTCGCCTCCCTCCTCGTCGCAGCACGGCCTTCGTCCGCAGCGGCCGAGACTGGTTCAACATCGGCGACTCGAAGGTGGCGCCCGCAGACCCAGCACACGTACAGTCGGTGCGTCCTCGCCTTCCTCGACTTTCCTGACCTCCTCGTCGCCTCTCGAGCTGACCTAGAGCCTTCCCTCGGCGCAGGCCAAGTCCGCCTACATTCTCTACTACACGCTCCGCACCTAAAGATACCTCGTCCCTGCCCCTCTCGTCCATACCGCTCTCGTATCGTCGTCGTCGTCGTCGTCGTCTTGGTCGTCTTCCTCTCGCTGTTCCCGCCGTGCCTCGTTGTCTCTCCCTCGCACTTAGTCTCCTGCAACGCTCTCGTCTTCCTCTTCCTCGAGCGTGAGCGTGAGAAGAAGCCAAAACATGCACGTTGCGGTGCGAGAGAGGGGGGATAAAACTGAGGGGCCGACCGAGTGCGAGAGGGGGTATCGAAAGAGAGGAACCGGTCGACGAGAGCGCCTCGGGCGGTACCATGAGAGGGATAGAACGAGCGAGAGGAGGCGAGAAGCTAGACGAGAGGCTGGAAGCCCGTCACCTCGTCGTACATCCTGCGCTTGAGGTCCTCGCGCGAGAGCTTCTCGAGGTCGAAGTCGAAAAATCCGGGGTCAAGGGGCGGCGCGATGGGCTCGTCTGCGAGCAAGGAAGAGCGTCAGTCACTTGGAGAGTGAGAGGAAGAAGGAGGAGGCAGCGCACCGTCCGGGTCGTGGTACTGAGCGAGGTAGGCTGCGTGACGACGGCGGTGCGCGCGAGTTCAGTGACACGCGCTTCGCGGCTCAGCCCGAGTCGAGTCAAGAGAGAGAGAGAGAGAGGGAGAGAGGACGCACGGTGCGCGAGGCACTGCTCGGCGGTGAGCCGCTTGGTCGGGTCGAACGTGAGCGTCTTTGCGAGAAAGTCGCACGCCTGCTCCGACGCGGCCGGGAACAGCTCGGCGAAGCTGCGGCGCTTCTGGAACGGCAGCGCGCGCAGGTAGTCGCGCGAGCGGCGCGAGTTGATGCGGTAGAACCTGTGCGGGAGAGGCGAAGGTGAGCCAGGTCGAAGAGGAGGTCCGAGCGGGGGAAGAGGACGCACTCGTCGATGGTCGGCGTGCCAGTGACGCTCAGGATGAGGGTGAGCTGGTGGTGGTCTGCAGACTTACACGTCAGGAGCTGCGACCGAAGCGGAAGAAGGAGAGCGGCACGCACAGTCGCGACCGGGGAAGAGAGGCCTGCTGCTGAGCATCTCGGCGCAGATGCACCCGACGGACCCTGCGCGCGCGCAAGTGAGAGAGTCAGCGACAGCCTAGAACGAGGACGTCGAGAGAGTCGACGCACAGATGTCGATCGCCTTGGTGTACTGCTTGAACCTGCGAGGCGGGAAGCGAGTTTGAGAAGGTCAGCATTGCGCTCGAGCCTCGGCCGACGAGAGGGAGGGAGAGAGGGACGCACGTGAGCATGATCTCGGGCGCGCGGTACCACCTCGTCGCGACATACTCGGTCATGAAGCCCGTCTCGCCGCCGTTGGGCTCGGCCGTGAGGACGCTGCGCGCGAGGCCAAAGTCGCACACCTTGAGGTCGCAGTTGGCGTTGAGCAGGAGGTTGGACGGCTTGAGGTCGCGGTGGATGATGTTGGCCGAGTGCATGGCCTTGAGGGCGCGCAGGGTCCTGCGGGCGAGGAGGTCGGGCGTGAGCGAGGAGGCTCGTGCGCGAAGTCAGAGAGAGTCGAGCACGCACTGGTAGACGAAGTACTGGACGCTGCGCTCGTCGGAGGGTCAGCTGGTGCTCCCTCGAGAGCTAGAGAGAGGCACGCACTGGTCGTCAGAGAGCGGCTGGGTGCGGATGACGCGGTACAGGTCCGTCTCCATGAGCTCCTGGATTAAGTAGACCTGCGAGCGCTCGACCCGGCGTCAGCTCGGCTTCGGCTCTTGGACTGACGAGTACGAGATGGACGCACCTCCTGAAACGAGTCGTACGAGACCGGCTTGATGAGGTCGATGACGGTGATGAGGTTCTCCGAGACCTGGTGCTCGGCGAAGAAGCGCAGGAGCTTGAGCTCGCGCAGGGTCCGCAGCGCGAACATCGAGTGGTCGAACGGCATGACCTTTTTGATGGCGACCTGCAGGGAGTCGAGCGTCAGTGCGAGACGAGGAGACGCTGGAGAGAGGGAAAGGGAGAGGACGCACGCGCTGACCGGTCGCCTTGTGGATGGCCGAGCACACGACGCCGTACGCTCCCTCGCCGATGACGTCCTGGACCTGCGAACGTTGAAGCGAACCAGTCAGCGGCGATCGTACGCAGGAAGGAGCGCGAGGACGAGAGGGAGACGGTGCGCACCTGGTACTTCTGCCCGACCGAGAACCGGATCTTCCTCGGCTCCTTCTTCTCCTCGCCCCTCTTACTCGACTGCTTGTCCCGCGCGAGCTGCCCCTGCTCGTCCTGCACCGGCGGCTGTCCCTGCCCCTGCTCGCCGACCTTGGCCCCGCTCGCGCCGACGCCACCTGGCTCGCCCGACGGCCCTGCCGCCGCCTGCTCCTGCGATGCGACCTGCTGCTGCACCGGCTGCATCGGCGCGTCCCCTCCCTGCATGCTCGACGAGGGGTCCGGTGCGCTCGTGGCGGCGGCGGGAGGTGCGGGCGCGGACAAGGTGGAAGCGAGGGCGGGCTGGGCGGCGGCGGTGCTGGTGGGGTGGGCGTGCATCGGTGCGGCGGATGCTGCTGGGTAGGCGAACGGGTGGACGGTCGCCATGTGCTCGAGGTCGGCGAGAGCTGAGCTGATGAGGAGGTGAAGGCGGGGGAAGGGAGGACCGAGTGGGGGCGAGGCGAGAGAGAGGGCGAGGTGTGGCTCGAGTGTGCTGCTGGTCGAGTTGCTGAGTGGCGAGCCGAGTGCGTGCGAGAGAGAGGGAGAGAGCAGCGAGGCGGTGCTTGCTCAAACGCTCGTTCTTCCTCGCCGACAAGGGCTGCCGAGCGGATCCGGGGGCGGCCGGCGAGGAGCGTGCGTCCGGGGCAACGCACCGCGGGGCCGCGCCCCCTTTGTCCAGCCTCGAGCGCTCGCACTCTCCTCCTCTGCAGCGTGGTGCACGTCTCTCGCTCGAGCTGACAAAGGTACTCGTAAAGAGCGGCGCGGAGAGAGAGAGAAGGCCCGAGCGAGCAAGCCACCTCGGCTCGAACGACCTTCTCAATCGGCTTTCGACGACGACGAGCTCGCGAAGAACGACAAACGACGGCTCGACTGCACAGAGAGCATGCTACAAAATCTCTTGCTCACAAGCTGTTCTCAATCTTGAGGATCTCCTGCAGCTCGGCGACGACCTTGTCGCCCTTGCCCTCGCTCGCGTCGAACGGCAGGATCGGCCTCCTCGGCGCGCCGCCGTACCCGCGCACCTTGCTCAGCGCGTACTTGGTCCCCGAGATGCCGCCCTTGACGAGGACCCAGTCGGCGCGCGAGACGACGCCCTGCAGCTCGGCCGCCGCCGCCGGGTCGACCTTGCCCGACAGCGACGCGACCGTGTCGCGGTACAGCTTGAGGCAGGTTTTCTGCGCGCACGTCGAGGCGTCAGCGAGAGGCTCGCGAGAGCTCGTCGTGAGAGGGTGAGGAGGACGCACCGGCGCAATGTTGGCGAGGCCCGTAATGCCGCCCGCCGCGCCGATGAAGACCGAGGGCGCGAGGAAGTCGACAAAGCCGCCGAGGACGGCAAAGTCGTCGCGCAGCTTGGTCAAGCGAGAGAGCCTGTGAGGTGAGAGGCGTCAGGACTGAGGAGGAGCAAGAGGGAGAGGGCGAGACGAGGCGACGCACTTGCCGACGCTGCCGCAGGTCAACTTGGTGCCGACGATGTTCTTGGACGCGGCGGCGACTGCGGGAAGACCGAGTCAGCCTCGAGAGCGCATGAGAGACGCAGCGAGAAGGACGCACTCTCAGTCATGAGGTCCGAGTCGATGTCGATGCCGGACGCGGCTCCTGGGTCTGCGAGAAGGACGAGTCGTCAGCTGCAGCTCGCCGGTGTGACGCAGAGAGCGTCGAACGCACAATTGTACACGATGATCTGCAGGGCGAGGAGGTTGAGTCAGCGGTGCTCGTCCTCGAGAGCTCAAAGGAGAGGACGCACCGGGATAGGGCTCGCCTCGGCGACGTCGACGAAGAACTGCTTGAGCGCCGGCTTGCCGAGCGCGCCGGCGAAGTACCCTGCGACGGAGAGAGCGTCTTCAGCGTCACTCTGAGCGGGAGGGGAAGAGCGGAACGCACCAGGGGCGATGACCATGGCGTAATTGGCGCCCCTCTCGGCCGCCTCCTTGGTGAGCTCGATCGTCTCCCTCGTCGAGCACGCGCCCGTACCGACGACGAGCGGGATGTCGGCGAGTGCAGGGTCGGCGTCGAGGGCCTCCCGCGCAGCCGTCACGACGGCGTTGCGCTCGGCGTGCGACAGGTGGACGGCTGTGGGCCGAGAGGGGGGCGAGGGAAGGTCAGCTTGCGCGCGCGGCGGCAGGCGGGCCGAGCGACGCACCTTCGCCCATGGAGCCGAGTGCGACAAGACCGACTGCGAGCGCGGAGGAGCAGGGATCAGCTTGCGGTGCCTGAGGAGACGAGGCGAGTGGGCTGAGGGCGGGGGAGCGAAGGAGGAGAGGGGAGCTCACCTCCAGCGCTCGCGACATACTGGGCGTGCTTCTTGAACGTGTCGAGATCGAGCGACTCGTCCTCGTGGAAGAAGGTGTTGATCGGGGCGTAGACGCCGCGCGGAAGGAAGCGGCCGAACTTGGCTGCGAGCGAGCGAGGGAGCGGCGTGAGCAGGGACGCGCGGGCAGGGCGGCAGGGTGCGCGACTCACTGGCAGTCATGGTCGAGGAGTAGGTGCTGTGAGTGTGCAGAGGGTGCAAGGAGGTGAGAGGGAGGAGGGAGGAGCGAGAGAAGGCGGGGCGCCGGCTGGCGAGCCTTGGGAGCGGCCGAGCGGGCCGCGGCGCGCCTCCGTCCAGCGGCTCGTCTCCCGGCTTCTTTGGATGCGCGGCCGAGCACGCTCGCATGCGGTAGCAAAGGTGCGAGCGAGTGCCCATCCAGCATCCGTGAGCGCGAGCGAGAGCCGAGGCCGCCAGGTCCGCGGACTCCGTGAGCGCGCGGCGATGAAGCTCGAGAGCTCGCCCTCTCCTCCTCACCAGCCCACCGCCCGACCATGGCGGACACACCGGGCTCGTCCAGGCTCGGCACCTGCCAGACCTGCGACACCCAGCCGGCGCGCTACAAGTGCCCCGCCTGCTCGTTCCCCTCGTGCTCCCTCGCCTGCTCGACCGCCCACAAGCAGGCCACGCCCTGCTCGGGAGTCGCCCCGCCCGTGTGGAGCCGCCCGATTCAGGCCAACGAGATGACCTGGGGGTCCCTCATGCGCGACCAGAGCTACATCGCCGGCGTCAACCGCGCCGTCGAGGACGTCGGCCGCCAGCTCGTCGCCGACAAGGTCCTCCCGCAGGGGCGCGGCTTCGGCCGCCCGGGCGACGACACCGACTCAGTCCGCCTCGACGAGCGCAACGACCGCGAGGAGCGCATCGTGCGCGAGGCGCAGCGCGACGGCGTCGACCTCGTCCTCCTCCCCAAGGGCATGAGCAAGCGCCTTAAGAACGGCACGCACTGGAACCACAAGTGCGTCCACCTCCACCTCCTTCTCACAGCTCGATCGCATCCGCTGACCCAGATCTCGACCCGCAGGCAGAACCGGCTCGAGTGG
>Ga0308170_10002254_pt1 | contig 16813 bp, 10 predicted proteins | sample PhyBR2_2_FD_202136 | JGI IMG/M metagenome (GOLD analysis project Ga0308170, IMG submission 202136) | Phyllosphere microbial communities from UC Gill Tract Community Farm, Albany, California, United States - DLSLSB.R2 | ecosystem: Host-associated > Plants > Phyllosphere > Unclassified | place... | reverse complement strand
TGCGCGTTCGGTCTTGCGCGACTTGGATGCCGCGGTTGCCGGTGACGCCGCGACTGCGACCAATCCCGAAACTGCCAAAATCGCCACGATCCGCATAGCCGTTCTACCCCTGTTTCCCGACTTCCCCGATAAGCGCGCGCATCGGCCCCGGCAAGCAATCGCCCCAGGGGATTCCCTCGTGCTGCATCGCAACCAGAAATGTTGCTATTGGGTGACAATGCTGACGTAATGCGACGAACAACGCCGATCACGCAATTTTCTTTTGGACAAGCCTGCCCCGTCTTGCGAAATCACGGTCAGCGGCGGTCAAACGACCGCACATTGGATTGTATCGGGCGGAAACGTTCGCCGATACCGAAAGGGACCAAAACTCATGCGGAACCATATGTTTCGGGATTGTCTGCTCGCATCGACGATGATCGCGGGTGCAGTCATCGCCATTCCGGCCTACGCGCAGACCGCGCCGGCGCCCGCACCACAGGGCACGACCAGCGACGATGGCGCTGCGGCGACCACCCCTGCGATCTCCAACACGCCCAGCCAGGACCCTGCTGCAGCGGGTACGGCTGGCGGCGGCGACATCGTCGTCACCGGTTCGCGTATCTCGAACCCCAATTTGACCTCGGCCAGCCCGATCACGGTCGTCAACGCAGCAGAAATCAAGCTGCGCGGCGCGACGCGCATCGAAGACGTGCTCAACAGCCTGCCGTCGGCGTTCGCGACGCAGACCTCGTCGGTGTCGAACGGTTCGACCGGTACCGCGACGATCAACCTTCGCAACCTGGGTGAATCGCGCACGCTGGTGCTGGTCAACGGCCGCCGTCTGATGCCGGGCAACCCGTCGTCGAGCAGCACCGCCAGTGCCGCAGCCGACGTCAACATGATCCCTGCCTCGCTGCTCAAGCGCGTCGACGTGCTGACCGGCGGCGCCGGTTCGGTCTATGGTTCGGACGCGATCGGCGGCGTCGTCAACTTCGTGCTCGATACCGACTATGAGGGTTTCAGCGTCGATGCGTCGGGTGGCATCTACAACCACAACAACCGTAGCGATCGTTTCAAGGCGCTCAACACCGCCGCCGGCTACCCGGCGCCGACCGGTCAGGCGTTCGACGGCACGCAGTTCGACATCAACTTCAAGGTTGGTGCCGGCACCAGCGATGGCCGCGGCCATGTCGTCGGCTATGGCGGCTATCGCGAGATCGGCGCGATCACCCAGGGCTCGCGCGATTACAGCGCGTGCGGGTTGAACGCCCCGGCGGCTGGCGGCAACGAATATGTCTGCGGTGGGTCCACCACCTCGTTCCCGGCGAACTTCACGCTGGGTGATGCGGTCGTGAACGGTGCAGCGAGCGGTCTCCCGCAGCGCTACACGCTGAACGGCGCCGGCGCGTTGGCGGCTGGGCGGTCGCTCTACAATGCGAACCCGCTCAACTATTATCAGCGTCCCGATAAGCGTTACACCGCCGGCTTCCTTGCAAACTACGAAGTCAGCAGCGCATTCAAGCCTTATGCCGAGTTCATGTTCATGGACGATCGCTCGGTCGCGCAGATCGCGCCGTCGGGCGATTTCAGCAACACGTCGATCCTGAACTGCAACAATCCGCTCCTTTCGGCGGCTCAGGTTGCGACCTTCTGCCGCGCCACCAACCTCGTTCGCGATGGAAACGGCAACGTCTTGAACCTGACGAACCCCGACGGTTCGCAGTATAACCAGGCGAACGTGACGATCGGTCGCCGTAACGTCGAGGGCGGCGGTCGCCAGGCGGATCTTCGCCACACCCAGTACCGCTTCGTGGCTGGTGCGCGCGGCGATCTCGCCAAGGGCATCTCGTACGATGCCTATGGCCAGTTCGGCAGCACCGTGTTCAGCCAGATCTATCGTAACGAGTTCTCGATCGCGCGCACCACGCGTGCGCTCGATGCGATCAGGGATACGCGCCCCGGTTCGGCAACGCTCGGCCAGGCGGTCTGCCGCTCGGTCGTCGATGGTACCGATCCGAACTGCGTCCCGCTCAACATCTTCGGCGCGGCCGCAATCACGCCTGCCGCTCTGGGCTATGTCCAGACCGCGGGTTTCCAGTCGGGCGAGAACAAGGAAACGGTCGTCAACGGCTCGGTGACCTTCAAGGGTGGTGAATATGGCGTGCAGTCGCCGTTCGCCAGCGAAGGCATCGCGCTGAACGTTGGCGGTGAGTACCGCAAGGAGTCGCTGAACCTCGAAGTCGACAATGGCTTCCTGAGCGGCGATCTCGCCGGCCAGGGCGGTTCGACGTTGCCGATCCGCGGCAGCTACAACGTCAAGGAGGCGTTCGGCGAACTCCAGGTGCCGCTCGTCAGCGATCGCCCGTTCTTCAACGAACTGACCGTCAACGGCGGCTATCGCTATTCGAGCTACAGCACCGCAGGGTCGGCCAGCTCGTATAAGGGTGAACTGGTCTGGGCTCCGATCTCCGACATCCGTTTCCGCGGTGGTTACAACCGTGCGGTTCGCGCCCCGAACACGCAGGAATTGTTCGCAACGCAGTCGGTCCAGATCGATGGTGCGACCGACCCTTGCGCAGGCGTGGCAGTCGGCGGCCTGGTCAACGGCAACACGCCTGCGCAGTGCGCTCGCGCTGGTGTGCCCGCCAACCGGTTTGGCCTAGTCCAGGACAACCCGTCGGAGCAGTATAACGGTCTGCTCGGTGGCAATACGAACCTGAAGCCCGAAAAGGCCGACACGTTCACCGCCGGCGTCATCCTGCGTCCATCGTTCCTGCCGGGCTTCAATCTGTCGGTTGACGGTTTCCGGATCAAGCTGAAGGACCGGATCGGCGTCATCGGCGCAGATACGATCATCGCACAGTGCATCGCCACCGGCGATCAGCAGTTCTGCGGTGCGATCAATCGCGATGCCAACGGCACGCTCTGGCAGGGTACGAACGGGTTCATCGTCGATACCAATGTCAACGCGGGTTCGCTGACGACGCAGGGCATCGAGACGTCGGCAGGCTACACCTTCCGCTCGGACAGCATCGGCACGATCGGCCTGTCGTTCAACGGCACGTATGTCGACAAGTTCACGTCGGACAAGGCCGGCGCGAAGTTCGATTGCGCAGGTCTGTATGGCGCACAGTGCGGCTACCCGATGTCCAAGTGGCGTCATCAGGCGCGTATCTCGCTGACCACGCCGAACGGCATCGGTCTGTCGGGTAACTGGCGTTATCTGTCGGCGACCAAGTTCGAGCGTACCAGCAGCGATGCGGATCTTGCTGCTCCGTTCTTCATCAACGACGCCCGCGTGAAGGCGCAGAACTACTTCGATCTGGCCGGCACGGTTCGCGTCGAAGACAAGTTCACCTTCCGTCTCGGCGTGAACAACATCCTCGACAAGACGCCGCCGATCCTCAGCGCGACGGCCTCGCCGATCGGCTCGTTCGGCAACGGCAACACCTATCCGGGCATCTACGAAGCGATCGGTCGCTACATGTTCGTTGGTCTGACCATCGATATGTAATCGATCCTCCGGGACCGAAATCGGGGCGGCAGATCATCGATCTGCCGCCCTTTTTTTGTCGTTCGAAGATGGTCGGTCAGGCGACCCGAAGCACCAGCTTGCCATCGCCTTCGTCGATCTTGACGGTCGACCCGTCCTTGACCTCGCCGCGCAGGATCATGTCGGCGAGCGGATCCTGCAGATAGCGCTGGACCGCGCGCTTCAATGGGCGTGCGCCGTACACCGGGTCGTAGCCCACCCGGCCGAGCCACGCGCGTGCGGCGTCGGTCAGGTCGAGGACGATCTTGCGATCCGCCAGCAGCTTGTCGACACGGCTCACCTGGATGTCGACGATCGGCGCCATGTGCGCCTGGCCGAGGCGGTGGAACAGGATCACCTCGTCGAGCCGATTGAGGAATTCGGGCCGGAAGTGCGACCGGACGATCTCCATCACCTGCGGCTCGACCGACGAGACGTCGTCGCCCTCCGCCATGTTGGCCAGATACTGGCTGCCGAGGTTGCTCGTCAGGATGATCAGCGTGTTGCTGAAATCCACCGTGCGCCCCTGGCCATCGGTCAGCCGCCCGTCGTCGAGCACCTGCAACAGCACGTTAAACACGTCGCCGTGCGCCTTCTCGACCTCGTCGAACAGGATCACCTGGTACGGCCGACGGCGCACCGCCTCGGTCAGCACGCCGCCCTCCTCGTACCCGACATAGCCCGGAGGCGCGCCGATCAGCCGCGCGACCGCGTGCTTCTCCATGAACTCGCTCATGTCGATGCGGACCATCGCGCTCGGGTCGTCGAACAGGAACTCCGCCAGCGCTTTGGTCAGCTCGGTCTTGCCGACGCCGGTCGGTCCAAGGAACAGGAACGAGCCGAGCGGCCGGTTCGGATCCTGCAACCCCGCGCGGGCGCGGCGGACCGCGGTCGAGACCGCCTTCACTGCGTGTGCCTGACCGATCACGCGCTTGCCGATCGTCGCTTCCATGGCCAGCAGCTTGTCGCGCTCGCCCTGCAGCATCCGCTCGACCGGGATACCAGTCCAGCGGCTGACGACGCCGGCGATGTCGTCGGCGGTCACTTCCTCGCGCAGCATCGCGCCCTTGGTCGCGCCTGCCGCCTCGTCGAGCTGGCGCTGCAGCCCCGGGATCGTGCCGTAGGAAAGCTCGCCTGCCTTCGCCAAGTCACCTGAGCGCTGCGCCTGTTCTAACTCCAACCGGGCGGCATCGAGCTGTTCTTTCAGTCGTGCCTCGGCATTAATTTTGTCTTTCTCGCCCTTCCAGCGCGTCGTCAGCTCGGCGGATTGCTCCTCCAGATTGACGAGCTCGTCCTCCAGCGTATCGAGCCGATCGACCGACGCATCGTCGGTCTCGCGCTTCAGCGCCTCGCGTTCGATCTTGAGCTGGATGATCCGCCGGTCGAGATTCTCGATCGCCTCGGGCTTCGATTCGACCTCCATGCGGATCCGCGACGCCGCCTCGTCCATCAGGTCGATCGCCTTGTCGGGCAGGAAGCGGTCGGTGATGTAGCGGTTCGACAGCGTCGAGGCGGCGACGATCGCGCCGTCGGTGATCCGCACGCCGTGATGGAGTTCGTACTTCTCCTTCAGCCCGCGCAGGATCGAGATCGTGTCCTCGACGGTCGGTTCGCCGACCATGACGGGCTGGAACCGCCGCTGCAAAGCCGGATCCTTCTCGACGTACTTGCGGTACTCGTCGAGCGTGGTCGCGCCGACGCAGTGCAGTTCGCCACGCGCCAAAGCCGGTTTCAGCAGGTTGCCCGCATCCATCGCGCCCTCGGATTTGCCCGCGCCGATCAGCTGGTGCATCTCGTCGATGAACAGGATGATGTCGCCTTCGGCGGCCTTCACCTCGTCGAGCACGCCCTTCAGCCGTTCCTCGAACTCGCCGCGATATTTGGCCCCCGCGATCAGCGACCCGAGGTCGAGCGACATCAGCCGGCGGTCCTTGAGCGTATCGGGCACGTCGCCATTGGCGATGCGCAGCGCTAGCCCCTCGGCGATCGCGGTCTTGCCGACGCCGGGTTCGCCGATCAATGCGGGGTTGTTCTTGGTCCGGCGCGCGAGGATCTGGATGGTGCGGCGGATTTCCTCGTCGCGGCCGATGACGGGGTCGAGCTTGCCGTCGCGTGCCGCCTGGGTGAGATCGCGCGCGAACTTCTTCAGTGCGTCATAGCGGTCCTCTGCGCCCGCGGTGTCGGCGGTGCGGCCCTGGCGCAGGCCGTTGATCGCGGTGTTCAGCCCTTCGGGCGTCACGCCGCCGGCCTTCAAGGCTTTGCCCGCCGCGGTGTTGAGCGACAGCGCGAGCGCGACCAGCAGCCGTTCGACGGTGACGAAGCTGTCGCCCGCCTTGCTCGCGATCTGTTCGGCTTGGTCGAGCACGCGCACTGCGTCGTTGTCGATTCCCGGCGTGGTCTGCGCGCCCGAGCCCGATACGACGGGGATTTTCGCGAGCGCGAGATCGGTTTCCGAGGTCGCACGCTTGGCGTCGCCACCGGCGGCCGCGATCAGCCCGGCGGCCATGCCCTGCTCGTCTTCCAGCAGTGCCTTCAACAGATGTTCGGGGGCGATCCGCTGGTGGTTCATGCGGATCGCGACGGTCTGCGCGGATTGCAGAAAGCCCTTCGCGCGGTCGGTGAATTTGTCGATGTTCATGACGAATTCCTGTGGGATTGGGTCGGTGTTGGCCAAAAGATGGTGTTGTATTTGGGCAACACAAGGGGCGATGCTGCCCAACCTAACACACTATCGGGAGGCGCCATTCGCAAAGCCGAGAGGAGCGTAGCCGGATGCGCGCCATGTCATTGCCCAGCAACGATTTGGTGGCGCGAAACCGTTCGTTTAAACTTCGCGGCTAGTGCGGGGTCGATGCCGACGTCCGCCCCCTCGCGCGCCACGCCCGATTCCGTCGGCGGGCATAACGTTCTGGCCAGTGCGGTGCGCGGGTGCCGGCGGCATCTCGTGTTCGCGGCATTGTTCTCGGGGCTGGTGAACATCCTGTACCTCGTGCCGTCGATCTTCATGTTGCAGGTCTACGACCGCGTGGTGCCGACCCGCGGCGGCGCGACGCTGCTGTTGCTGACGCTGATCCTCGTGCTGTCGCTGATCGTGTTCGCGATCCTCGACGCGGTGCGGATGCGGTTGCTGCTGCGCGCGAGCATGCGGCTCGAACGCCAGGCCGCGCCGGGCATATTGCTGCGGATTCTCGGCACCGATGGCGCGACGATCGGCCAGCGCAGCCAGGCGATGCGCGATTTCGATACGGTGCGCGGCACGTTGACCGGGCCGACGATCGTCGCGCTGTTCGATGCGCCCTGGGCACCGATTTATATCGGCATCGCCTTCCTGCTCCACCCGTGGATCGGGGTGCTGGAGCTGGTCAGCGCGCTGCTGCTCGGCGGGATCGCGATTGCCAGCGACCGCGTCACCGCCGCCGCGGCACGCGACACGCATGTGCGGGCGGTGCTGGCGACGCGCGAACAGGACGTGTCGATCCACGGATCCGAGGTCGCGCGCGTGATGGGGATGCGCAACGCGCTGATCACCCGTCACCTGCTCGAGCGCGCCGAACTGGTCCGCCGCCAGGCCGCGCTCGCGGGCACCGCGGGGCAGTTCCTCGCGATCACCAAGTTCCTCCGCCTGCTGCTGCAATCGCTCGCGTTGGCGCTCGGCGCGCTGCTGGCGATCCGCCAGGATATTTCGGGCGGTGCGATCTTCGCCGCGTCATTGTTGCTCGGGCGTGCGCTCCAGCCGATCGAGCAGATCCTCGGCGCGATGAAGCCGCTCGCCGCCGCGCGCAACGCGCACCGCGATCTCGATGCGTTCTGCGCAATGCCGGGGCCGTCGATCGATGCGACGACACTGCCGACGCCGGTCGGCCGGATCGACGTGCGCGGCGTCACCGTGCGCGCCGAGGGGACCGACCGCGCGCTGCTGTCGGACATCAGCTTCTCGGTAGAGGCCGGGCAGATCGTCGCGCTGGTCGGCCCGAGCGGCGCCGGCAAGTCGACGCTGCTCCGCGTGCTCTCGGGAGCGCTGTCACCCGATACGGGCGAGGTCCGGATCGACGGCGCAAGCCTGGCGGACTGGAATCGCGAGCAGCTTGGCCGCCACGTCGGCTATATGCCGCAGTCGCCGTCGCTGTTCCCGACCTCGGTCCATACCAACATCTCGCGGTTCCAGTCGGTGCTGGCGGGTGAGAGCGAACAGCTCGACGCCGCGGTGGTCGAGGCGGCGCAGGCGGCGGGTGCGCATGAGGTGATCCTCGGCCTGCCCAATGGCTATGCGACGATGTTGAGCATGGCCGACGGATCTGGGCTGTCGGCGGGGCAGAACCAGTCGGTCGCGCTGGCGCGTGCGCTGTTCGGGACGCCGACGATCCTGTTCCTCGACGAGCCCAACGCGCATCTCGACAGCGATGGCGAGGCGCGGCTGGTGACGACGCTCGCGGCGCTGCGGAAGCGGGGCGCAACGGTGATCGTCTCGACGCATCGCACCGGGCTGCTCCAGGCGGTGGACAAGATCATGGTGTTGCGCGGTGGCACGATCCAGCTGTTCGACGAGCGCACGAAGGTCGTCCGGCCGCATGTCGCCGCTGCGGGAGGCGTACGATGATCCCCGCCGAACTGGCGAGCCCGGTCCCGGCGGCTGGTGGCGCGAGCCTTGCCGATCGCCTCCGCCTCGACGACTCCCCCCGGCACGCGATCCTCGTCGGCGGGATCGTCGCGATCCTGTTCTTCGTGGTCGGGCTCGGCTGGGCGGCGTTCGCGCGGCTCGATGCAGCGGCGGCGGGCGAGGGGCAGGTCGTCGTCGCGGGCAATCGCCAGACCGTCCAGCACCGCGAGGGCGGGATCGTCGCGGCGATGGCCGCGCGCGACGGCCAGCACGTCCGCGCCGGCGACATCCTGTTCCGGCTCGAAGGTGCGGAAGTCACCGCGAGCGAGCGCGCGCTGGCGGCGAGCGTGATCGACCTCCAGGCACAGCGCGCGCGGCTGGAGGCGGACGTTCGCGGCGGCGCGATCGTCTGGCCCGCCAAATTCGCGTCCGCACAGGGCGACGACCGCCGCCTCGTCGAGCGGGCGAAGTCGCTCCAGATCGCGCAACGCACCGCGCGCTCGGCGGCGCTGGCGGCGAACGGCGCGGTGCTCCGCCAGCAGGCGGCGACCGTCGCGCAGCAGACCACCGGGTTCAACGCACAGGCGCAGGCGACCGCCCGCCAGCGCGCCTCGCTCCGCCAGCAGCTCGAGAGCACGCGCGCGCTTGCCGACCAGGGCTATGTCTCGCGCAATACCGTCCGCGCGATCGAACGCTCGATCCAGCAGCTCGAAGGAACCGACGCCGACTATGTCTCGCGCTCGGCGGCGGCGCGCGAACAGATCGGCCAGACGCGCGCGGAGGGCGTGCAGACGCGGCGCAAATATGTCGAGGACAGTGCGACGCTGCTCCGCGACACGCAGTTCCAGCTGAACGAGGTGATGCCGAAGTTCGCCGCCGCCCGCGAACAATTGGCGCGGACGATCATCCGCGCGCCGGTGGCCGGTCGCATCGTCGGCTTGCGCGTTTTCTCGGTCGGCGGCGTGATCCAGCCGGGGCAGGCGATCCTCGACATCGTCCCGGATGCCGCGCCTTTAGTGGTCCGCGCGAACTTCTCGCCGAGCGATATCGACGGCGTGTTCGCAGGCCGCGAGGCGGAAGTGAAGTTCCTGTCGCTGCACGAACGCGACATGCCGATCCTGCTCGGTACGGTCCGCACCGTGTCCGCCGATTCGCTCCGCGACGAGCAGAGCGGCCACAGCTATTTCAGCGCCGAGATCACCGTGCCGCGCGACCAGATCGCCAAGATCGAGGCGGTGCGGGGGCGCGATACCGGGATCCGCGCAGGCGTCCCCGTCACCGTGCTGGTCAAGCTGCGCTCACGCACCGCGCTCGACTATCTGCTCGATCCGCTGACCGAAGCCTTTTCCAGGTCGCTTCATGAACGCTGACATGATCCGCCTCGCCGGCGCACTGCTGCTCGCAACCCCGGCGGTCGCGCAGACGGCCCCGGAAACGCAGGTCGCCGCACCCGAAACGCTGGGCCAGGCGATCGCCGATGCCTATCGCACCAATCCGTCGCTGGAAGGGCAGCGGGCACAACTCCGCGCGCTCGACGAACAGATCGTCCAGGCCGGCGCGGCTTATCGGCTGACGGCGGGCGTCAACATGACGCTGCAATACCAGTCGCAGGACCAGCGCGGGCTGCTCGGCGATTTCGCGGTCGCGCGCGGGCGGACGATGGGGGCTACGCTCACCGCGTCGCAGATCCTGCTCAACGGCGGGCGGACCGCGGCGCAGCTCTCGGCGGCCGAGGCGACCGTGCTGGCGGGGCGCGAACGGCTGCGCGAGGGCGAGAACGCGATCCTGTACGAGGTCGTCGATGCGTATGTATCGGTGCGCCGCGACCAGGCGCTGGTGGCGATCCAGCAACGTTCGCTCGACTCCTATGGGCGGCAAGTCACGCAGGCGATCGCGCGCGAACGCGGCGGTGACCTCACGCGCACCGACATCGCGCAGGCACAGGCGCAACGCGAGATCATCCGCGCGCAACTGGCGCAGGCGACCGTCAACCTCCAGGCGAGCCGTGGGCGGTTTGCAGCGGTGGTCGGGCGCAATCCGGGCACATTGCTCGCGCCGCCGACGCTGCCGGGGCTGCCTAATTCGCTCGATGCCGCGTTCGCGATCGTCGAGAAGGAAAGCCCGACGCTCTGGCAGGCGATCCTCGCGACCAAGGCGGGCGATGCGCGGATCGCCGCACAACGCGCCGAACGCGCACCGATCGTCGCGCTGTCGGGCAGCTATGGCTATGCCAGCCCCTATACCTATCAGGTGCGCGATCTAGGCGCGCAGGCGAGCGGCGCGGTCACGCTGACGATGCCGCTGCTGACCGGCGGCGTGATCGGATCGCGCGTCCGTGCCGCGGTCGCCGAGCGCCAGCAGCTCGGTTTCGAGGTCGAGACCGCACGGCGGGCGGCGCTCGCCAACGCGCAGAACGCCTGGAACCAGGCGGTCGCGGGCGGCGAACAGATGACCGCAGGGCAACGCGCGACCGAGGCGGCGGAGTCCGCGCTCACCGGCGTCCAGCGCGGCTTCGCGGAAGGCTTTCGCTCGAATTTCGAGGTGCTCGATTCGGAACAGCGCCTGCTCACCGCGCAACTCGTGTTCGTCAACGCGACCTATGGCGCCTATGCCGCGGAGGCGCGCCTGCTCGCGACGCTCGGCCGGCTCCAGGCAGCGGCGATCGACCAGGGCGTGCCGGCCTATGATCCCGCGCGCAACACTCAGCGAGTGCGTGCGCAGACCTTTGGCCCGTTCGACCCGATCCTTGCGCCGATCGACCGCGCGCAGATGCCGAGCACGGTCGCTCGTCCCGCCCCGCAACTCCCCCCTGCCACCGACACGCGGGTCCGGCCTGCTATCGTCCAGGCCTTGCCTGGTCCGCTCGGCAGCGGATTGCCGATCACGACCGTGCCGGTACTGGCGGGTCCCGCGATCAATGACCTCAGCGACGCGGTGGTGACCGGCGGAGTGTAGATGCGCTTCCCGCAGGAGTGACGTCGGCTATCGTTCGAGACCCTCCGCGCGGTAGAAGTGCGCCAGCTCGCGGGTGGACAGCGTGAGTTTCGGCAGCATGATCTGGTCGAACACCGTCGCGTACCGCCTGTGGTTGGCAGGCGTCGTGACGACGATGTGCCGGATCGCCCATGTGACGCTGTCGCTGCCGCCGTCGAGCGCGCCGTGTCGGGCCCGCTCGAACCATGATCGCCGGAGATAGCGCAGCAGGCTGGTCGTCATCGGCGTTTCCAGACGTATCACGCCTGTGGCCCGCGCCAGACGTTGCGGCAGGCATCGCGAATAATTGCCGTCCATCACCCAGCGCGGACCGCGTATCGCATCGTCGTGCAACGCGAAGAACTCGGCATCGGAGCGCGGCACCCAATCCGTATTCGGTCGATGGTGAAGCTGGTCGAGATGGACCGCCGGCAGGCCGCGCCCGCGTGCGATCGCTACCGCCAGCGTCGACTTGCCGCTGTTCGACGGCCCGATGATGCACAGGCGAGGGCCGAGATCGTCGAGCGTCATGACCCGGTTTCTACGCCGATCGCGGATCGTCTCGCAACCGCACGCCGGATCCTACTCCGTCATCAACGACCCGTATAACGCCGCATACGCGCCGATGATCGTGTCGTGATCGTAATCGCGCCGCACCCGCTCGCGCATCGTCTCGCCCATGGCGCGTCGCATCGCCGGATCGCCCGCAATCGCCAGGATCCCCGCTGCGGTCGCGGCCGGATTGACCAGTGGCGTGACGATCCCGCCATGCCCCGAATCCGCGCCGCCGCGTCCCTCGATCATCTCGCGACAACTGCCGACGTCGGGCGCGACCACCGGGATGCCGCATGCGCCACCCTCGAGGATGACCAGCGGCTGTGCTTCGGACAGGCTGGTCAGCACGAGCAGGTCGATCTTCGCCATCCAGTCCTCGATCCGCACCCGGCCGGCGAAGGAGAATACCGCACCCAGCGCCAGATCCTCGACCAGCCGGGTACATTCCGCGGCATATTCGGGATCTTCGTCTTCGGGTCCGAGCACGACGAAGCGGATGTCGGGGCGCTCGGCATGCGCGATCGCGGCGGCGCGGATGAACGTCTTCACGTCCTTGATCGGCACCACCCGGCCGAGCAAGGCAACTAGTGGATGCGCCGGATCGCGCTGATCAGGGAGTGTTGCGAACCGCTTCGAATCGATGCCGTTGGGGATCACGCGGACGCGATCGGCGGCGGCGCCCAGCCGGCGCTGGACCGCGGTGTTCTCGCCGTACAGCGCGACGATCGGATCGCAGCTGTCGTAGCAGGCGGTGGCGTAGCTGGTGAACGCGCGCACCCAGAGATCGCGCAGATCGCGCACGCTGCGGTCGAGCTCGAGCCCGGTATCGACCTGGTCGCCGATCCAGTCCGCCATCATCACCTCGATCTGGCGTTCGAGCAGATAGATGCCGTGCTCGGTGATGAACGCCGGGCGCCCGGTTTCGCGCGCTGCCCGCGCCGCCAGAAGTCCGGCGAACCCGGTCGAGATCGTGTGATACGCCTTAGCTCGCGGCAATGGCGCGGTCAGTACCGCGAGCAGCCCACCGAGCAACGTCCGCATCGCCCAGAAATAATGGTGGAACGACGCCTTGGGCAACATCGCCTGATAATGTCGCCGCAGCCGCGCGAAGACCGCCGGATGCGACAGGATATCGCCCGGCGCAGGCGCGCGCGGCATCGCCGCGATCAGGTCGATCAGCGTCGCCAACCGCGCACCGCCGCCGGTCGCGACGAACGCGACCAGCGCCTCGGCGATCGGCACCGCCACCCGATCGGGGATCGCCCGCGGCACCGACGGTGCGGGGGCCAACCCGATCTCGACGACCGCGACGACGTTGCGCGGCGGCGCCAGCTGGAACGGCAATGCCCCGGCGCCCGGCTTGATCGCGGCGATCGCGAACCGGACGTCGGGCAGATGCGTGATCAGGTCCTGCAACCAGCCCGACACTCCGCCGATCACATAGGGGTACGCACCCTCGACGATCAGGCAGATATCCGCCTCGGGCGGTTCGGCCGCGGTCGTCGCGGACGCGGTGGCCAGCGCGGTCAGCGGGATCATGCCGCCGCCTCCGCGCGCCACCATCCGGACATGCCATCGTCACCCGCCTCGGTGATCCGGTCGATCGCGGCGTAATCGCCCGCCGCCCACAATGCCTCGATCCGCACCGCCGTGCCTGCATCGTCAACCGGCGTCGCTACGCGCAGGGCGACCGCGTCCTCGCGCAGATGCGTGCGCTGCGAATCCGACAGCAGCACGTCGGCGCGCGCATGATCCGCGAGCAGCGCGGCGAGCGTCGCCTCCGCCTCTGCCTGCGCTTCGGGATCGGACACGTCGGTGATCCGGGCGGTCAGTCGTTCGCGCGCAAGGACGAGGTTCTCCGCGACCCGCGCCGACGCCGCGGCGGCCAGCGCGCGGATGGTCTGGTCGCCATCGGTGAGCGCGCGCGCGATCAGCGGCGACAATGCGGGCTCGAACGAGCGCACCACCGTTTCGAGCGCGCGTCGCCGCGCCGCTACGTCGCCGTGACGCATGATCGTGACCAGCGAACTGAGCGTGTCCGGGGTCGCGTGATGGACGCGCCCGTCGAGCATCCGTGCGACCTTCAGCCCGGCGCCGCGTTGCGCGCTGTGCCGCGTCCGCGGACCGAACATCTGGTCGTCGCTCCGCGCGGGCAACCCCAGCGACAGCCGAGCAAGCGGCAGCATCGCGAGAATCCCGATCGGACCCAGCACGCCCAGCATCGTGACGCCAAGACCCGCGCGTCCGCCGCCCCGCAGCCACAGCGCGTAACCGAGCGCGCTTGCGACTGCGTGCCCCATCAGTACCCAGCCCGCGCCGAGCCCGAACCGCTCGCCCGCGATGAACAGCGTCGTATCGGCCATTGCGAGACCCAGCAGGGGCACCGTGGCGAAGCGTGTCACGCGACCTGCCCCGCAGGCACGACCGTCCTCGGCGCCGAGCGCAGCGTATCGGCGAGCAACGGCGTCAGCCACGCCGCGATCTCGCCCAGTTCGGCGGTCCTGCTCGCGTTCAGGGCCTCGAACGGCAGCGTATGGAGCACCAGACAGCCGACGATCTCGCCGGAAATGCGGTCCACCAGTGCGATCGCCGCGACGCCGATCCCGTCAAGCACGAGACGGTCCCCGCGACGGGCAACATGCAGGAGTCCGCCGCGCCGTTCGAGCCGTTCGAGCAACGCCGACGGCAGGCTCTCGCGCCGCCCCGCGGTCACCGGGCCGTGCAGCCACGCTCGTGCCTCGTTCGCGGCGATCCGATAGCAGGTGAAATCCTCGGTGCGCGCAGCCAGCGCGATCAGCGCGCCGATCGCGCTGCGCCGGTCCGCCGGATCGACCGCCGACAGCCGCGTCGCGACATCGATGATGTGCCCGATGGTGCGCGCCTCGGTCGCGATCTGGACCTGCAACAGCCGGTTGGTGCGCGACAGCGTCGCGAACGCCTCGGTCAGTCGCGCGACGTTGCGCTTTGCGATCCGGCCGCGTTTCTCGAGCCGATCATGGCGGGCGGTGCGCAGGATCGTCACCTCGCCGACCGCGACCGCCGCGACGAACCACAGCAGTGGCTGGATCGAGAGATGGAACAGGTGATCGAGGTAATCGCGCTCGGGTGCCGTCTCGTGAACATGCGCGACCCACAACGCGGATGCGATCGCCGCCGCGAGCAGGCCCGGCCCGGTGCCGTAGGCGAGCGCCATCACCAGGACCGGAATCCACAAGGGGTTGGGCGCGACTTGCGCAAAGCCCGTCCCCCCGGTCAGCCATCGATCGATCGCGAGCAGCGCCCCGACCATGACGACCAGTTCGACCGCGATCCGTGCCGGGCGCGTCCACCGCGCATGTGCAACGTCGCTCAACGAGTCTCTCCCAGGCTGCGCGTCACCTGCGCGCGCGCGAACAGCTGGCGGCCCGAAAAGCCGGGGCGCGCGATCGAGGTGATCCCGCCGCTGCCCTCGACGCGCCACGCGACCGCGATCGGCGCGGCGACGCCGACACTCGCGGTGGGGCCGTCGCCGCCGAACCGGTCGACCGTCCAGCCCGCCAGACCGGTCAGCTGCACGACGCCGACGTTGCCGCTGATCAGTCCCTGCACCGTATGATTCTCGCGGCTGGCGAGTGGCACGACCGCGAGGCCGTTCACGCCGATCCGCATCCGCTCGACATATTCCGCCTCGAACCGATAGGTGAGGCCCAGCGCGGGGAATTGCCGCCGGATGAGGTAATCGAGCCCGGCATTGGCGACGATCGTGTCGCTCGCGCCGGTCATCCCCGCCAGCCCATAGCGGTTCGCGCCGAAATCGGCTTGCGCGACCAGCCCCGGCGTCAGGCGGTAGGTCGTGCCGATCAGCGCGCGCGACAGATAGCCGCCCGCGATCACCTGCGCGGGCGTCGAATAATCGGGCATGTGCCGCGTCAGCGTCATCCGGACCTGCGCATCGGCGGACCCCGCGACGACCTTCGCGCCGCCGCCGGTCACCGCATCGTCGAGCGCGGCGGAGGCGAGTAGCTGGACGCGCACGCCGTCCGTCAAGGCGGCGAGGAGCGAGGCGTCGACCACCGTGTCGCCGGTCCGCGCACCGCCCTCGACGCGGCTCAGGATATGACGCAGGCCGCCGCCCGCGACGAAGTCGTCGCCAACCGCAGCGTCGATCCGCGCCGCGAATTCCGCCTGCGACAGGTCGCTGCCGTCGCGCGCGGTGACGCCGATGCTGGCGGTGCCGGGTTCGGCGGCGATCGCCCGGCGTGCCGTCAGGTCGTCCGCCGCCAGTGCGCGATAGTCGCGCGCCGCACCGCGCACGTCGCCGTCGGCCATCCGGGTATCCGCTAGCAGGCGCGCCACGCGGCGATCGTCAGGATAGTGCTTCGCCAACCGCGTCGCGGCCCGTCGCGCCTGTCCCGGATAGCCGGCCGCGACATCCGCCTCGATCGCCGCCAACGCTGTATCCGGTGCGGTATCGTCGGCCGGTTGCGCGCCGAGATTGTCGTCGGACGGTGGAACGAAGGCCAGCGCGACGACCGATCGCGTTTGCCGCCACGTCATGCTCCAGCCGGGTGCGGCGCGCAGCACGAGGCTGTCGTCGTTCCAGCGCAGGTCGCCGATCGCATCGCCCGCCGCCTTGCGAAACGCTGCGATCCTCTCGGCCGACAAGGGCCGGTCGAACCGCGCCACCAGTTCGCCGTCGCTCTCCGTCACGTGCACGCTTGCCGCGTCGGGCCAGGCGAGCACCGGCTCGGGCACGGCCACGCGACTGTCCGCGAACACCGCCCGCGGCACCGCGATGACGGGGGCGTCCGCCAGCAGGAATGCGAGCGCGATCATTGCAGCAACACCGTGCGTGCGCGCCCCGGTTGCCCTTGTGCGATCAGCAGCCGCGCGTGCAGCGCCGCCAGCGCGCGGTCCTGCGGCGCATCGACGCGGAGCACCTCGACCAAAGTCACCGCTTCGTTTCGCCGTCCGAGCCGATCGAGCAATTCCGCACGCGAGCGGCTCTGGGGCGGGGTCTGTGCGAGCGCGCGCTCGAGCCACGGCCGTGCCGCGCCCGCGCCGCCGAGTTTCGCCTGCACGTCCGCCATCAGCCTGAGCGCGGGGAGATCGGTCGGCGTGGTCGCGAGGTGATCGCGCAGCCACCCCGCTGCATTTTTCGCATCGCCCGCATTCCACGCGGTCCATGCCAGGTC
>Ga0308170_10002252_pt1 | contig 16823 bp, 21 predicted proteins | sample PhyBR2_2_FD_202136 | JGI IMG/M metagenome (GOLD analysis project Ga0308170, IMG submission 202136) | Phyllosphere microbial communities from UC Gill Tract Community Farm, Albany, California, United States - DLSLSB.R2 | ecosystem: Host-associated > Plants > Phyllosphere > Unclassified | place... | reverse complement strand
TTACCTCATTACCCTAAGGCAAATAACCTTAAACTTTCCTTATTCAAGGCCGATAACCCAGGTATCAATTTCTCTGTCGACCTTATAAAGGAATTAACATGGCTAGTATAAGCAACCTCGGTGTGGGTTCCGGCCTGCCACTCAGTACCATGCTTGACAGTTTGACCACCGCTGAAAAAGCTGCTCTTACACCTATTTCAAAACAGCAGACGGCTTATACGGCCAAGCTGAGTGCTTATGCCTCCCTGAAAAGTTCACTGACGACTTTCCAGACGGCAAACACCAAGCTGAACAGTGCTGACCTGTTTACCTCTACCACCGCGGCCAGCAGCTCGACGTCATTTAGTGCAACCACCTCTGGCAGCACCGTGGCCGGTAAATATGCGATTAATGTGACTCAGCTGGCACAGGCGCAGGTCCTGACCTCGTCGGTGCAGAGCAGCAACACCGCCGCGCTGGGCGACAGCTCCGTGGCCAGCCGCAGCATCGCGATTACCTTAAAAGATGGCACCAGCAAAAGCGTAACGCTCTCCAGCGATCAGACCTCGCTGACCGGCATGCGTGACGCCATCAACGGCGCCAATGCCGGCGTCACCGCCAGCATCATTAAGGTGTCAGACGGCAGCTTCCGTCTCTCCATGAGCGCCAATAAAACCGGCAGTGATAATGCCGTGGCAACCATTGCCGTCACCGGCGATAGCACGCTGCAGGGAATCGTGGGCTTTGATGCATCTGCCAGCAGCAATCCGATGACGCAAAGCGTGAAAGCGCAGAATGCTCAGCTCACGGTTAACAATGTTGCAATCGAGAACAGCAGCAATCAGATCAGTGATGCACTGGAAGGGATTACCTTAAATCTGACCGCGCAGACAACTGGCGATCAGTCGCTGACGATTACCAAAGACACCTCAAAAGCCTCCAGTGCTGTCAGCGGCTGGGTATCTGCTTATAATACCTTGCTGGATCAGTTCAATACCCTGACCAAATACACCAAGGTTGATACCAATACGGATTCTCAGGACTCCGGCAATGGTGCCCTGATCGGTGACAGCACGTTACGGACGATCGAGACGCAACTGAAAAGCATGCTGACCAACGCGCAAAGCTCCTCTTCCTTCAAATCGCTGGGGCAGATTGGTGTCACCACTGATCCTAAAACTGGATCACTGTTAATTGATACAACGAAGGTTAACGCAGCGCTGGATAAAGATTCCGCTGGCGTGAAAGAGATGATCGTGGGCGACGGTAAAACCACCGGCATTACCACTAAAATCGCGACCAACGTCACGGGCTGGTTGTCGTCTAAAGGGATTGTTCAGTCCGCCACCGATGGCGTCAGCAAAACACTGAATAACTTAACGGCCCTGTATAACACCACCAGCGATCGCATTGATGCTGATATCGCACGCTACAAAACACAGTTTACTCAGCTGGATCTGGCCATCAGTAAACTCAACTCGACCAGTACGTATCTGACGCAGCAGTTCGATACCTCAAGTTCTAATAAATCATAGGAGTGACCATGTACAGCGCTACAGGCACCAAAGCCTATGCAAAAATTGGCGTAGAAAGCGCCGTGATGAGCGCCAGCCAGCAGCAGCTGGTTGTGATGCTGTTCGACGGTGCACTGAGCGCGTTAATCCGCGCCCGCCTGTTTATGCAGGATGGCAATATTGCAGGCAAAGGCAGCTCGATCTCCAAAGCGATCAATATCATTGAAGCCGGCCTGAAAGAGGGCCTGACTGAAAACCGTGGTGATGAGCTGGCCGATAATCTGCTGGATCTTTACAACTACATGACGCGTCGCCTGTTGCATGCCAACCTGAACAATGATGTTGCAGCGGTTGAGGAGGTCGAAGGCCTGCTGCGCAACATTGCTGACGCGTGGAAAGAAGTGGTTCAACCTAACCTGATTCAGGACGCCGTTTAATGACTACTGCACCGCATCTGATTACCGTTTACCAACAGTTACTCGATCTCAGCCAGGGAATGCTGCGTCATGCAGCACAAGGCGAATGGGATGAATTGATCAGCAGGGAGATGGAGTATGTCAGTGCGGTGCAGAACTTAGCCCAATCGACAGAAGCCGTGTCGCCGTCGGCACAGACTCAGGAGCAGTTACGTCCGGTGCTGCGCCGTATTCTCGATAACGAATGTGAAGTGAAACGTCTGCTGCAGGCGCGGATGGATGAGCTGGCCTCACTGGTGGGTCAGAACAGTCGCCAGAAATCGGTGATGTCCGCTTATAGCAATCAAGGCGGCGTTGTTATGGTGCCGCACGAAACCCTCTCCTGATCCCCTGCTCTGTCACGCCGCCAGATTTATTTTTCTGCGCGGCGTCTCTTTTTTGCCGCTTACTCCATACTTGATTTTCATCATCCCCTGGAGTGTGGTACATGCAAAACCCAACGTTATTACAGTTTTTCCATTGGTATTACCCGGATGGCAGCAAACTGTGGCCGGAAGTCGCCGATCGTGCGGCCTGGCTCAGCGAAATAGGTATCACCATGGCGTGGTTGCCACCGTGCTACAAAGGGGATTCGGGGGGCTATTCTGTCGGTTACGACAGCTACGATCTGTTTGACCTGGGTGAATTTGATCAGAAAGGGGGTGTTGCCACCAAATATGGCGACAAACAGCAGTTACTGGCGGCAACAGAAGCCCTGCGCAGTCACAACGTTGGGGTGCTGCTGGATGTGGTGCTCAACCACAAAATGGGTGCCGACGAAAAAGAGGCGATCAGCGTTAACCGCGTCAATCCCGATAACCGCGATGAAATCTACGACGAAGTGGTCGGGTGCGAGGCCTGGACGAAATTCACTTTTCCGGCACGCGCCGGAGAGTTTTCGAAATTTGTCTGGGACCACAAATGCTTTAGCGGCGTAGACCACATCGAAAATCCGGACGAAAACGGCGTATTCAAAATCATCAATGACTACACCGCCGAAGGCTGGAACGACCAGGTTGATAACGAACTGGGTAATTTCGACTATCTGATGGGTGCCAACATCGATTTTCGCAACAACGCGGTCAGGGAAGAGCTCAAATACTGGGCGCGCTGGGTGATGGAACAGGTGCCCTGCACCGGCTTTCGTCTCGATGCGGTAAAACATATCCCGGCCTGGTTCTACAAAGAGTGGATCGACCATATTCAGGAGGTTGCTGAAGAGCCGATGTTTATCGTCGCGGAATACTGGTCGTTTGAAACGGAGAAGCTGCAGGAGTATGTGCATCAGGTGGAAGGCAAAACCATGCTGTTTGATGCACCACTGCACATGAACTTCCACCAGGCCTCAACCGCGGGCAGCGCCTACGATATGAGCCAGATCTTTGCTAACTCGCTAGTGGTCGCTGATCCGTGGCATGCCGTGACGATCGTGGCTAACCACGACACCCAGCCGCTGCAGTCGCTGGAAGCACCGGTAGAAGCCTGGTTCAAACCGCTGGCCTATGCGCTGATCCTGTTGCGTGAACAGGGTGTGCCCACCATCTTCTATCCCGACCTGTTCGGGGCGACCTATGAAGATGAAGGCGGCGACGGTGAGAAGCACAAAATTGAGATGCCGGTGATCCCTGAACTGGAAGGATTGATCCGGGCGCGCCAGCAGTATGGCTGGGGCGTGCAGACCGACTATTTTGATCACCCAAACTGCGTGGCCTTCAGCCGCAGCGGCACCGAAACACAGCCAGGCTGTGTGGTGATCATGTCGAACGGCGATGCCGGTGAGAAAAGCGTGCCGATGGGAGAAGGTTTTGCTGGCAAGGTCTGGCGCGATCATCTGGGTAACCGTGAAGAGACCATTACTGCCGACGAGCACGGCACGGCGGTCTTTGTCTGTAACGGTGGCAGTGTCAGCGTCTGGGTGGTTGCAGAATAAGGTCGTTGCAGAAGAAATGACTCAAAACTAAAACCGCCCCGGCAGGCAGAAGCGTGAAGTGCGCTCTGCCCGTCGGGGCGGTTTTGTTATGGTCCGGCTGTTATGACTTCGCGTTATTTTCTGTAATCGGTGTGCGCAGCAGTTGCGGTTCGATGTTCTGAATCACCGCGGCTTTCGGCTGCTTCGCCACCTCGTCAAGTGCCTGCTGACACTCAACGGTCGGACGCGCCACTTTACGCAGGGTCATCCTGTCATAGCTCAGCTCGCCATTCTCCACGACCAGCGGCATCACCCGCACCTGACGCGTTACATTGACATAATCGCCGCTTAACCGGGTCAGTTTGCCCGGCTTCGCAATCACCCGCATCCACTGACGGCAGTCCAGCGTGCTGCCATCCGCATTGATGATCACACTGGCTATCGCCTTATCGCTGATCAGGCTGCTCTGTGGGCCGACGGTTTGCCAGGTTCCCTGCAGTTCAGCGGGCGCCGGTGTTTGCACCGCATTCTCATAATCGTTGATTTGTGCACAGCCACTCAGTGCCAGCGCGGCAATCAGCATCCACTTTTTCATGTTTAATCCCTAAGATCCCATCAATGGCGGCTACGTTATAATTTTTCCACCGCGTTGCGCAAGGTATCTGGGTGTTCAAACACCACGCAGACCCTGATTGCGCCAGAATTTATCCCGCAGTGAGCTCCACGGTCAGGTTTTTGACCGGAAGTTCAGAGGCTGAACTGATGCAAAGCCCCGCCTTTGTCACGCCTGACAAGCGGAAGACAACCCGCTACACTGACGCGCTGCAACAGACTTTCAGGAATATGAATATGAAAACGCCAGAAGCCTACTATGCCCAGGCGCGCGAGATGTTTTTTACCGCGCATCCCGACTTTCAGTCTGCACTTGATGAATTAACAGAGAGCGACGCCCGTGCAGCTAACCTGTCACTGCGACAGCTGCGCGAATGGCATGCCGAACGCATCTATGCGGCTTTTTTGCGGCAGAAGAATCTGGATGGAATGATCTTTTCTATTCAGCTCGCTGAGCCGGATAAAGCGGTGGCGGCTGAGGCTATCGAGACTTATCTCAAATCTCATGCTGAGTCACTGGGGATGAGCTGGGAAGAGTTTTGCATCAAAAACGAGCTGTAATCAGGGCCGCGTTGAAGTTGCATTTGTCAAACACCTCCAACCAGTTCAGGCACTGCAGATAAAGTTGTACTAACCGGGGGAAAGTGTATAACTTCGGCGTGCGACTAAGGTCGTGATTGTCCTTTAACGAATAGTGCTTATGCACTGCCTCTGCAGGTGTTGTCTCAATTCCACCTCCAGAGGCGAATTTTTTATCCGCCCCTACCCCTCACCTTCCGTCGCCTTACCCTTTACTTCAACATAACTTGCTACCGCCAGCAGACGATTAATATGCGTCAGCAGCAGATCCACATCAGACTGCAGAAAATCGGTCGAAGATTTCGACGCGGTAATAATGGCATCCTGCACCGTTTCTGAAATGGTCAGCGAGTTGTCCTGTTTCGCCTGCACCAGCAGCGCTGCAACCAGCAGAGACTGCGCTTCAAGTTGCGCCGTCAACTCTTTTGCATCGACGTCCATCTTTGCCAGTTTTAGCAGAATATCAATTACCAGTTGTCGCATCGCGGACCTCCTAAAAGTAAGCCGCCATTATGTCGCGATGCGTGCGCATTTTGCTAGTCGAAGATTGAGGTTTATGCGAGATAAAAATTTACGCGAAATCGGGCACGCCGCCTTGCCACTGTTTTTATTTACAGTATTATATGTCAGCGATTTTGCCCTGAATGGATTGCCATCATGTTTGTTGAGTTGATTTATGACAAGCGCAACGTTGCCGGTTTACCGGGTGCCCGCGAGATGATTCGTGAGGAGCTGGAAAAGCGGGTGCATCGGGTGTTTCCTGACATTGAAGTTAAGGTCAAGCCGATGGAACGTAATGCGATTGATACTGATTTGAGTAAGAACGATAAAGCGACGGTTGCGCGGATTGTTGAAGAGATGTTCGACGAAGCGGAAATGTGGCTGGTGGCCGATTAATCCCTTAACGGCCACCACATCAGTTAGCGGGAGATGACTTAGCTCTCCTGCTCGCTGTGATTAATTTCAATCTCGATGTCCTGAATCGCGGCATCCAGATCTTCCAGCAGTTTACCCTGCTTATTGAGCAGCGCATCGATTCGGTCGGCGTTGGTCTTGTCTTTATACTCACCGGCATCAAACGCTAACCATTGGCTGGAAAGGGTTTCGGTGTTGGTCTGAGCATAGTGACGCATCTCTTTTAGCTGAGAAGTCACGTCACGCAGATATTCAGTTTTGGTCTTGGTTTCTGTTGAATCGCTCATGCTAAATTTCCTTCTGGTCATTTATCCAAAGTGAGTAGGCTTAGCGGTTCATCAACCGGCCAATCAGCGGGCCTGCATTCAGGTACAAAATGTTGCCCGGAGATTTAAAACTAGTCGATAATAGCGAAGCCGCATTAAGAATAATCGGAAGTTATGGTTTCTGACCGGATTTCCCTGCTGGTACCTCACTCTCAGTGACGACTTCTTTGACTTTGATGACCGTTTTGTCGGCTATGCGATCCGGTATTGCATCCAGCTTATGCTGTATTACTGCAACCTGATCGGTCAGCAACTCCACTCTGTCATCACGCCGCGCCGCAATTAAGCGATAATCCGCCCGAATCTCCTCGACCCGCTTGTTTGCGGTGTTACTGACGTAGAGAAAAATGATCGTCATCAGGATGCAAATCATCGAACAGCTCAGCAATACGCAGCCGAGGATAACTTTGCGCCGGTAAGACATAGGTGCCTTAGTGCTATTAATCATGGCCATCACTGCGATCCTCCAGAGTTGAGATAAGCCGATCAATCTCATTACGAAATTTATCGTTCTGATCGGTTTCGGTCATTGCCAGTAAAATCCCTACCGCATTCTTGATTAACCGAAGATCCGTTTCGAGTGTCGAGATACGCCGCAGATTCCTGTCGTGCCGTTCGCGTAATTCATCGTTCTCCTCCCGTATCAGCAGGTTGCTCTCTTTCAGCAACACCACCTGCTCTTTGTAGCTGGTAATAATTTCGCCGCCGGCTCGATTACTGGTAACGATTGACGCAATTCCCGCCAATAACGGTTTCCAGAACAGTGCTGCTGCCCCCCCACCCAGAACTAACGCACCCATACTGGTAATCAGACTACTTTCCATGCCACACCCCTTTGTACGGTAAGGTCTCTGGAACTTACTGCGTGCTGCTTAGCCACGTCCCCCGCATGAAATTTAAGATTGCTTAAATACCAGGCTTAAGTATACTTAAGTCACTCTCAACCAAAAAGTCAAGCTTATGAAAAACGAAACGCTGGGTGACCGCATCCGACTCCGACGTAAATCGCTGCAGTTAACGCAGAAGCAATTGGCGCAACAGGTAAAAGTGTCCCATGTGGCGATTTCGCAATGGGAAAAAGAGGAGACGCTGCCGCGCGGTGAGAACCTGCTGCGGCTCGCTGAAGCGCTGGGCTGCGCACCGGCTTTTCTGATAGATGGGGATGGACCTGTTTTCAGCGAAAGCGCCTGGAGTGGTCTGCACCAGATCCCACTGCTTGCACAGCGCGACGTGCCGCAATGGCTGAACGAGGCCGGTTCCGTCCGGCATGAATTGCTGATGCACAACGACATGGCGCTTTCGCAGCAGAGCTTTGCCTTCCGGGTGGAAGAACAGGCGATGACGCCCGCGATTCTGCGGAATGATGTGGTGATCATCGATCCCAGGCAGTCACCTCAGCCCGGCGACTGCGTGCTGGTATTGCAGCAACAGGCGGCGCTGCTACGCACCTGGCGTCAGCGCGGCAGTGAAAATGGCGTCATGCAGTTTGAACTGGCACCGGTCAATATCAACTTCCCTGAGCTGCATTCCAGCCGGGACAGCCTGAAGCTGATTGGTACGCTGGTGGAACTGCGACGCTACCGCCAGCCATAAAAAAACCCGCCGGGTGCGGGTTCACTTTTCATTGTACAACGGTGGCTGAGATTATGGCCGGACAACTACAGGGCATCGGTCAGTTGATCTACCACCACATTGCCCTGCAGATCGGTCTGCATAATGCGATAATTGACGGGCCATGAGCGGCGGGTACTGAGTTTATCAAACAGGGTCACGCCGCCTTTTTTAACACCCTGGCGGTTGACAATAATCCATTCGGTGACCTCTTCCTGACCACGATTTTTCAGGCTCAGCGAGCGTTGTTCGATTAACTGATCTTCAGCTTCAATCTTTAAATAGTCTCTTAACATAATTTCTATCTCCTGGTAACGCAGGACACTATATGCCTTTTGTTAATCCGTTCAATCGAATTTATTTATCGATGTGTTTATCGACGGGAATGTGACCTGCCGCAAGCGACATGACAGATTTGTCCATTACTGCATCAGGGATTCCCGGTTAGCATGAACCTGCTGTACACACCCAAACATCGAAAAATGACGTGTTCAGTATGAGAGAAACTCCGATTAGCCCGCCTCTGGCGGGCTTTTTTTTCTTCTTTAATCCGCTGCGCATGCGGGATGTCAGTGCTGGTCTAAACTTAAGAGACTGGAATAAAAGGAGAGAGTTATGTTTAAGCACAATACGAATGAAGAACGTAAGAAAGAAGGTGATGTCAGCAAAAGCCTGCCGGAAGCCGCGCCAAACGCTGGTAATGCATACGAGGAAGATGATCATCCCGCTACTGATGCGCCGAAAGATCATGGCGAAGTGCCGCGCAAAAACGATGACAGCCAGGATGACAAAAAAGATCCTTACAAAGCAAGCTGATGTGCGAGAGGCGCGCCCGATGGGCGCGCTGGTCAGCGTTATGATTTAATGAGATCGGCAAGCTGGTGCTGATTTTCAACCAGCCAGGCTGGAAAATGTTTGGATGTCACCGGCACTATCTCCATCCTTCGCGGACGGTTCCAGATATCAATATTGTTCTCAACGCAGCGCCGTATATGATCCGGATTGTTAAATTCGGGACAGTTACGTTCGGTATGAGAAATCGAAGACATTTTTTCACTGATGCGCTCATCGCTCATTACCCAGGAAAAATGCCACCCTCCATTCTTAATGGTTTTTGTCCGGAAATTTAGCCACTTCCAGCGCAACCAGTTCTCGCGTATCGGTGTACCACGACGCTTAACATTGCGAAGCAATTCCGGTTGCCCCATAAAAAAGTCTCGCAGCGTTTTACAGGTCACCATTTTCGCCAGTGTGGCACAGCGCGGTGTGCCGTCGTCATTTAAAACCCGGACATTAAATTTAAAATTGAAATATTGCTGATGCAGCGTCGTGCAAAGATGTTGATGACTGAATGCTTTTATCGCCTCGGGCCGGGGAATTTCATCGACGTCTGACACAATAACAATATCATCATCCTGCGCACCGGCCAGCCCTTGCATAATCTGATTACGTGCAGTGGCTTCATTTTCCCAGGGATCTGTCTCCCCCGCATTAACCACAGAACTATTCGATTTAAAGGCTTCCTGATAAAATCTGGGCGCAATTTCGTTAACAATATAAATAATTTTATCGCGGAAACGATCGAACTTCTCAATATCAAAATGAAGCTTTTCCCGGCGTTTACCGGTAAAAGTATAGCGCGATTCCACAATGACAAACCGATCAACAACATGCTCAAGCGTGTTCAGTCGCATCTCAAGCAAGATATCTTCATCGTAGTATAAAAAACAGTCATAAATCATAGTATTCAGCGGCACTTAAGTAGTAAGTATTTCATCAGGACACCTCAACATGCGTAACACAACCGAGGTATAACGCCTTTTAATGGGCCGGTTTTAAGTGAACCTGATGTGTGTGTAATATACTGCGTAAAACTTTCCGTGTTTATAATAAGCTGGCTAACAAACGCTGCAGGCAATGATTTTTGGGCATCCGCCTCAAAGCAGACTAAAGATATAATGAGCAACGGTTTAGAGTGATAATTTACCTGACATTCACCTGACAACAGTTAACACATGCAGGCAGCATGAGTCACCTGATGCGGGCTACTAAGTTCCTGTCCGTTGCTAACATCATAATGCGTTGCGCAGAATGTTACATTTAGTCCGTAACGCCAGCAATATTAAGCGCAGATTTTTGAATAAAATGAGCGATACGATCAATATCCGGATACTATTGGTCTACAAAATAACCATGATGGTTTAGTTAATGAAGAAGATCATTATTGCCCTGAGCATAAGTCTGTTGGGCGGATGCGTAGATATGGGACGGGTTGGATTACACCCGACAACAAAAACCGCTTATTTCGACGGTCATCCTTTTCAGGTTGAATCCTGCCTTAGCGTAGCGGCACAGGATCAAAGACTCTATCTGGAGCAGGATGAACCTCTGCCGGATGGCACAAGGCGATATAACCTTGAACAGGATGATGAAAACGTGGCCTGGGTTGAAATTGCAAAGTTCAGCCATCATCAGACCAGTGCGACATTTCACTATGATCCAAAAGCATCAGATATCAGTACAGCAGTTTCAGCAATGATCGCGCGGTGCAAAACATCACGTTAAATGCAGCGTCGGCATGTGGGTGATGCAGGATGGATGAAGAGGAGATGACATACGTTGTCAGGCCAGCCAGAGCACAAGCGCTGGCCTGACAATCTTTATCACTCTTCTCTCAAAGGTTTTTATCAGGCCCGCTTCCGGGCTATACCATGTTCAGGAGTGGGCAGTCAAAGCTCAACCTATTTAGCCGGTTCGCAATCATAGGCACCTCGTATGCGGAGCTGACTCTGGCTGGTGCGGACGATTTCAGCTCTTAACAGCCCTTTGCCCTCACGGTTCGTCAGCTCCATATCCACCATCCCTGGCGCTTTGCTGTTTTTCACCAGCAGTTTGACCGTCGCGTTGTCGTAATCGCCCTTCTCTTTCGCAAAGGTGACTTTCTGCGTTTTAGCGCGTTCTCCATTCACCGAGAACCAGCCGCTCTTATCAGGTTTAAGAGAGAACGGCCCGCACTGCGTGGCAGCAAAGGCTGGGAGAGATAAGCTGATTAACGATGCGATAAGGATAAGTTTTTTTAGCATTGGGCTGGCGTCCTGCTGATGGGTGATGAGGTGTCGGGTCGCCTGCACCGAAGAGTGAGTTCCCTGCTGCACGGCTCGTAATAAAGAGCAGTATAGTCAATGACACCTGCATTATCGCCAGTACAGGCATATACACTTAGCAAAGAAACTTGTGTAGATACTGGTCTCTGATTATGCAGACTAATGTTATTTAGTGGAGTCAGCTCATCTAAACCAGGAAATCATCACTTAACTTTTAATATCATAGCTTTAAGATGGTGTACGTTGAAGCATGGTTTTGCAGAGACATACTTAAATTCAAAACTGCTGTAATAGTGGTTTTAAAGTGACTTGTGGTAATTTTTGTGCTGTAGATGAGTACTTCAGCTAAATTGTAGACCTAAAGGTTCATATACCGACACCATTTTGATACCATCTATAGTGCTACAGCAGAATATCATTCTCAAGCCTATACCTGACAAAATTTTTTGCCGTATCAAGCCAAGTTTCTGATATAAAAAATTACTTTAATTTAGAGTAACAGAGGTAAATTGTGCAAGTAAACCCCAATATTTTGGCTCAACTCGTCATTTAAAAAAAGAGCGAAACCGACCTAAGCCCATCGCTAAGCGTGTGTAATGGGTTATACGCAAACAATTTTTTCAGATATAGCCGGCTCTCAATAAACTCCAATGGCAGTGATGGAAATCTCGTAAATTCATCTCACAAGTCCCATAGGCATCAGAAAGAATGCCTAATCCTTATTATTATCATGCGCCTACCTCAAACATTTATCCCTGCGCCATATGTAATCAGTAAGGTGTTGCAATGGCCGGTATTGATTAAAAGGCTCAACTTGAAAATAGCCTGCTAGTCAATACTTACCGCCCAAAACCGTCCACTTTTTCGCCGCTCAAGGGTACATGTAAGAACCATTACTTGATCATACAAAGCTTCAATGAGAAAATTCTATGTCTTTTTATGGAGCATAAGATGGCCCAGTTATTCGCGCGCTATATGACCGTTGGAGTTTTGAACACCCTCATACACTGGGTGACATTCGCTATCTGCATAAAAAATGGTCAACCACAATCTCTATCAAACTTTATTGCTTTTTGTTTAGCTGTTACCTTTTCATTCTTTGTAAACGCAAAGTGGACATTTAGAGCAAAGGTAACAACGATTAGATACATGATGTATGTCTTTTTTATGGGAGCATTAGCGACACTTGTTGGTTACTGTGGCGATTTAATGAAAATCAACCCTCTTATTACTTTAGTCGTATTTTCTGCAATCAGTCTTATAAGTGGTTTCCTTTATTCTAAATATGTAATATTCAGGGAGATAAAATGAAAGTATCCCTCGTCGTACCTGTCTTTAATGAAGAAGATGCTATAAGATATTTTCATAGAGAGGTAAGAGAGTTAAATGCTCTTGATAAATATGAAGTTGAAATTGTCTTTGTTGATGATGGAAGTTCGGATCATACCGCTGTCATTATGAAAGAGATTGAGGAGAGTGACCACTTAATCAAAAATTTATTTTTTACACGAAACTTCGGCAAAGAAGCGGCTCTTTTCGCCGGTATTGAACACGCGACTGGTGATGCTGTAATCCCTATTGATGTAGACCTTCAGGATCCTATTGAAGTGATACCGAAGCTCATCGAGTGCTGGGAGAGAGGGGCAGATATGGTGTTGGCGAAGCGCATTGACAGAAGCACTGACGGACATCTGAAGCGTAAAACTGCCGAATGGTTTTATCGATTACACAATAAAATAAGTTCGCCAAAAATTGAAGAAAACGTTGGTGATTTTCGCCTAATGTCTCGGGAAATTGTCGAACATATCAAAACTCTTCCCGAGAGAAACCTTTTTATGAAAGGGATTCTTTCTTGGGTAGGTGGAAATGTTGAGGTGGTTGAGTATATCCGCGCAGAAAGAGCAGTCGGCGTATCTAAATTCAACGGCTGGAAACTTTGGAATCTTGCTCTTGAAGGAATAACTAGCTTCTCTACCTTTCCTCTTCGCGTATGGACTTACCTCGGCCTGATTGTTGCAGTAATGGCTTTCTTTTTTGGAGGTTGGATGATCATTGACAAGATTTTCTTTGGCAATCCGGTGCGTGGCTATACCTCTATCATGGTATCGGTCCTTTTCTTGGGCGGAGTTCAGCTTATAGGGATTGGTGTGATGGGAGAGTATATTGGCAGGATTTATCTTGAAACCAAAAAAAGACCAAGATATATAAAAAAAAATGGGGCTAAAAAGTGAAAATTAACTACTATCTGATATCATCAGGCCTTATTGGTTTGGTTTTTTTCTGCTTTGCCGGCGGGATAAATACTCTTGACATAACTAATATAGGTTTCCTGATGTCTGGCGATCCCGCTCAACACTGGCTTGGATGGGAATTTTTCAGACACACACCTATCCTTCAATGGCCAATTGGAAAGAACACTTCATATGGTATTGAACTGAATAACTCTATTGTTTACACTGATTCAATCCCATTACTAGCTATTTTCTTCAAATCCATATCATCGCTTTTACCTGCTACTTTTCAATATACGGGCATTTGGATCTTATCTTGTTTTATACTACAAGGCGTTTCATCGTTCCTTTTGGTAAAAAAATTAACAGGAAAAAACCTTTACGCTTTGTTATTCTCAATAATTTTCATATCGGCAGTTCCATTTACAAACCGAACGGGTGGCCACTTTGCTCTTTCTGCACATTGGATTATTATATTTTCATATTTCTTGTATTTTTCCGAAAGGTTTAAAGCAAAGTCATGGGTGGTTCTTCTATGCTTGTCATCTTGGGTGCATGCATATCTTCTAGCAATGTCTTTAGCTATATATTTTGCAGACAATTTAAACCGGATGATTAAAAAGGATTTAGCATGTGAACATATCTGCAAAAACATAGCAATATGTCTTGCTGCAGTCTTTTTTTCAATGTATGCAATAGGTTACTTTACAATCTCAAATAGTTTTTCAGCTGATGGCTATGGGTTTTACAAACTAAATCTCAACTCTTTTATTAATCCTTATTTTGAACCCTATTCATCAATAATAAAACCTATGCCTTATGGACGGGGAGATTATGAAGGGTTAAATTATATCGGGTTTGGCGTCATAATTGCTTTATTTACTATAGGTTTCCACGCTTTCAAACTTAAAGCTGCAGACTTTAAAGATGCTATAAATAACAATAAGGTTATTATTATTATTGTGACTTTAATATTTATTTATGCACTATCTAATAATATAACAATAGGAAAAACCACCTTAATCTCTTTCTATGATCCCTCATTTCTTAAAGGAATAACAGGTACATTCAGAGCTACTGGTAGGTTTGGCTGGGTTGTATTTTATGGGATACTTGCATTTACGGCTGTATATATAAGCAAGGCATTTAACGGAAAGACTGTGATTGTCATTGCATCAATTATTGCTTTTCTTAATGTGTACGATGTGCATAAAATATACAAGGAAAGGCGTAAATCATTTACTAAAGAAGATGTATCATATGTAATTGAAAATAATAATGTAAGATACATATCCAAGAGTTATAAAAAACTTTTAACTCCTGTTCCATGGAGTTTTTCAAGTGAATATGTTAAGTGGGCATATTTAGCCTCAACAAACAATATGTCTATGAACTTCGGTTACTTTGCAAGATTCAATGGTGATACATGGAACAAGCAGACTGAAGAAATCGTTAATGCAGTTAATAGTGGAAATCTTGATAAAGATGCAGTTTATCTATTGAAGGATGAATCGCAATACAAGAAGCTTGTAAACACTCTTGGTGATCGCTCTTTTAACTTCACATATGGTGACGTTTATATAGTCGGGATCAAAAAGTGAAAAACCTACAGCCGCTTGTGCGGCTGTAATCTTCAACTGTTTACTCTTAAAAGTCAGGGACATCATCGATTATTTCATTTAAAGCAAGTATGCCTCCTGAATCAAATTTAAACGAAAATCTCTTGATTTTATATTGAAAAGACTGGTGAAAATATTTTTCGATAATCATTACGCTATTATTGACAAAATCTTGCCGCATAAGACCTACTGAAATAAGCTAATGATACAGGCACAGATGCATATACAGAGCATTACTGAGCCTAGAGTTTTTGCAGCGAAAACATCTCATTAATTCTCTTTCTTGCTTAAAAGACCATTCCAGACTGTTTGTCGCTGTTAAAAAATTTATCTCTAGCTGAGGAAAGGAGCTATTCTGAAAAGAAGAGGTTGAAGTTACATTGGTCAGATAGATATTGTTAATTTAAATCCCTAAATAGATCACTATATCTTTATAAAATTAACCTTTTGGCCAAAACTAGATTGGTCGGATCCATCATTAATTATTATAACCTACAGCATCATGCCAAAACTATTATCTCTGATCATTTTCCTTACATTACAGGTTTCCCTCAATAATAATTTCTATGCCGCATCGGATGATGTAATAAAATCTGCGCTGACTGATATTACTGGAATCATATTGACGCCAGATGTAACACCGCCTGATACCGAAGTATCCGTATAATAACATTTGATATTATAGCTATTAAAATCAACAATTTTAACTTCTGTATTTTTTACTTAAATATATATTAGCATTAGCTGCAAGCCATGAAATATCATTTCTTTATTATAGAGTGCGATGTTATTAGCATTGCGCTATAAGTTTAAGCCGGGAAATTTATTCCGAGTTAATATTTAGGCGCACCAAATCACATTGGTTTTCTAAACACCTATTATTCCAAACATCAAATGACTCCATTGCTACAAAAGCAAATGTATCAAAAAATGTCAATTCTACTTGGTTATTATGGAGCCACTTTCTCTTATCTTACCTTGCTTAAAATCTTCAGAGGCTACTTAAAGTGCATTAGAAATAAAAAATTTTTTTCTAAACATGCGACGACGTTCGTTGTTTATACCATTTTTACATGGGTGAATGAGGTTTTTGCTAAGAATAAGTAATACACGCTTAATAATTTTCATCATCTGCGCTTATATTATTTTCTTTATAATATTATTCTCGTTCCACTGCAGCATTCTCAACACATCAGACGGAGAACATTTAGTCTCTCGCCATCCTGACAAGATTGCAACACGGAGAGATACGCGCTCTGCCCAAGAGGATATCGTTCTTGAGGCGAAGAAGTTAATCGTTAGACGCAACCTCACTCTGCCGAAGGCGGAAGCTGGAAACCGAGTGGTATACCTGACTGATGCAGCTGCTGATATTTTGCGAGATCAAAAAAAGCTTAACTGAATGTATCCCAAAACTTCGTTCACGTTTATATCGGGAAGTATAGCGAATGAATGAATGAATGAAAGAAGAGAAGACATTCGTGATCAACCCAAGCGTAAATGCAATCAACAGATGATCGGGAGCATATTACTCAACAGAGTCACTCGGACAGATATGGACCGGCGCATTGAGGCGTGCAGGCCTGCGTCACCGGAAAGCCTATCAGTCCCGTCATACGTTCGCCTGCTGGGCTCTTTCAGCAGGCGCAAACCCGAACTACGTTGCATTGCAAATGGGTCACTCCGATGCGCAGATGATGTACCGGGTTTATGGCGCCTGGATGTCAGAGAACAACACGGACCAGCTATCACTCATCAACACGAAAATGAGCGATCTTGTGCTACATACGTGCTCCACTAAAGTGGCAGTATGATAAACCTCAACATCTTCAGACAGTTCCCCGCCTAAACCTGCATATTCATAATTTCGCTATACGCCGACACCAGCTTGTTCCTGACCTGAATACCCATCTGCATTGAGATTGATGATTTCTGCAGATCGACCATCACATCATTAAGCGCGATACCG
>Ga0308170_10002251_pt1 | contig 16827 bp, 14 predicted proteins | sample PhyBR2_2_FD_202136 | JGI IMG/M metagenome (GOLD analysis project Ga0308170, IMG submission 202136) | Phyllosphere microbial communities from UC Gill Tract Community Farm, Albany, California, United States - DLSLSB.R2 | ecosystem: Host-associated > Plants > Phyllosphere > Unclassified | place... | reverse complement strand
GCGCGACGACCAGCCGCGCGCCGAGTCCTGCCGGCAGCTCGCGCTGGCGATCCGCGCGGAAGTGCTGGACCTGGAGCGGGCCGGCGTGCGCGTGATCCAGATCGACGAGGCGGCCCTGCGCGAAGGCTTGCCGCTGCGCCGCGCGCAATGGCAGGACTACCTGGACTGGGCGGTCGAATCCTTCCGCATCGCCGCCAACGGCGTGCGCGACGGCACCCAGATCCACACCCATATGTGCTATTCGGAGTTCAACGACATCATCGCCGCGATCGCCGGCATGGATGCCGACGTGATCACCATCGAGACCTCGCGCTCCAGCATGGAGCTGCTGGACGCCTTCGACCACTTCCGCTATCCGAACGAAATCGGCCCGGGCGTCTACGACATCCACTCGCCCAACATCCCGACCACGGAACACATCGTGCAGCTGATGAAAAAGGCCGCCGAGCGCATCCCGGCCCGGCGCCTGTGGGTCAATCCGGATTGCGGCCTGAAGACGCGCCAGTGGGCCGAGGTGATCCCGGCGCTGCGCAATATGGTGGCCGCGGCCAGGGAGCTGCGCGCCGCGGCGTGAGTCTACCGCTGCGCTCAGTCGCTGCTGGAAGCGGCAAAGACCGGCGACGCCTCACCGCTCCCGACCCGCTTCACCAGCAGCTGGTCGATGCGGTAATGGTCGACGTCCAGCACCTCGAAGCGCATGCCCTCGTACTCCACGCTGTCGGTGGGCTTGGGCACCTTGCGCAGCATGTACATCATGAAGCCGGCCGCGGTTTCGTAGTGCTCTTCCTCGGGCAGGGATTCGAGGTCGAGCACGCGCTTCATGTCCGCCACCGGCGTGCTGCCGTCGATCAGCCAGGAGCCGTCTTCGCGCTGCAGGGCCTGCTGGTCGGCTTCCATCGGGCTGCCCCACTTGCCCATCACCGTCACCATGATGTCGCTGAGGGTGATCACGCCGACCACCAGCGCGTACTCGTTGATCACCACCGCGAAGGTCTCCTTGGTGGCGCGGAAGCGGTCCAGCAGTTCGGACAGGGTCAGGGTATCGGGAATCATCAGCACCGTGCGGATGCTCGATTCGTTCAGCTGGAAGCCGGAACGCTTGTGCAGCAGGCCCACCAGGATGTCGCGCGTGTCGACATAGCCGATCACGCGGTCGATCACGCCGTCGCAGACCGGGAACTTGGACAGCGCGTGGGTCGCGATCTTCTGGCGGATGCTGTCTTCCGGCTCGCTGAGGTTGAAGAACACCACGTTCTCGCGGGTCGTCATGGTGGACGTCACCGCGCGCGACTCCAGCTCGAAGACGTTCTCGATGAAGTGCTGTTCCTGCTTCTGCAGCACGCCGGCCTGGGCGCCGGCTTCCACCACCGCCGAGATCTCGTCGAAGGTGATGCGGTCTTCGCGCGTGGTGTCGACGCCGAAGACCCGGAACAGCATGTTCGCCACCTTGTTCAGCGCCCAGGAGAAGGGTTTCAGGAAGCGGATGATGAAGAGGACCGGTCGGATCACGGCCATCGCCGTGCTCTCCGGCGCGATCATCGCCAGGCGCTTGGGCATCAGGTCGGCGAACAGCACGAACAGGGTCGTGACGAACACGAAGGACAGGGCGAAGGCCACGTTCTCGCGCCCCGGGCCCGTGTAGACCACCGACAGCCAGTCGAGGAAGAAGGGCCGCAAGGCGCCTTCGCCGAGGATGCCGCCGAGGATGGCGATCGCGTTCAGGCCGATCTGCGAAGCCGCGAAGAAGTCGGCCGACTGCGCCTGCAGCGACATGACCTTGTGGGCGCGCTCGTCGCCCGCCTCGGCCAGCAGCTTGAGTTTGATTTTGCGTGCGCCGGCCAGCGAGATCTCCGTCAGGGACAGGAAGCCGGCGGCAAGCACCAGTACGGCCAGCAAGGCCAAATGTTCGAACAAGTTCATGGGACACCCGGGACTTTGTTATCACTTTAGCATATGCCCGGGCTAGCAACCTGGCCCGGCAGCTAGGCCGCCACGCCCACGATCACGCTCGAGGCCTTGAACATCGCCATCGCCTCCTTCCCTTCCGCCAGTTCGAGCGACGCCGCGCTGTCGTTGGTGATCACCGCCGCCACCGTGCCGCCGCCCGGCAGGTCCAGCACCACCTCGGTATTCACCGCGCCCGGCGTCAGGCGGGAGATGGTCCCCTGCAGGCGGTTGCGGGCCGAGAAGCGCGCGCCATCCGCTTGCGTCACCAGGATCACCGAGGACGACTTGATGAGGGCGAAGGCCTGGCGGCCCGGCTGCAGGCCCAGGGTCTCGGTGCTCTCGCGGGTGACGATGGCGACCAGCTTGTGGCCGCCGGCGATGTCGAGTTCGATCTCGTCGTTGACGGCGCCCGGCTTGACGCCGGTGACGGTGCCGAAGAACTGGTTGCGTGCGCTGGTCTTCATATTCAGCCTGCTGATCAGGTTCAGGTCGTCGGCCACGCCGGCCGCCTGGCGGTTGAGTTGTTCGACAAAATCCCGGTGCACCTGTTCGAGCTGGCGGAAGTTCTTCACCAGCTGTTCGCCGCGCGCCGTCAGGCGGGTGCCGCCGCCGCCCTTGCCGCCGGTCTGGCGTTCGACCAGGGCTTCGCCGGCCAGGTTGTTCATGGCGTCGATGGCGTCCCAGGCCGCCTTGTAGCTCATCTTGATCGCCCTGGCGGCCTGGCTGATCGATCCGGTCTCGGCCACCCTGGCCAGCAGGTCGACCCGGCCGGGCCCGCCGAAGTTCTCGCCGCCCACCGTCATCCACACCATGCCCTGCAATGCAAATTCCTTGTCCATCTCGTCTCCCGATCCAGCCGCCACCATAACAGATGCCAAGATGAAAACAACGTTATATACTGCCAAATATAACGCTTCGGAGAACGCTTCATGAAACGACTTGCAGCCCTGCTGGCCACGATATTGACGACCGCCGGCGCCCATGCCGGCGAGGTGCAGGTAGCCGTCGCCGCGAACTTCACCGCGCCCATGCAGAAGATCGCCGAGGCCTTCGCCCAGGACACCGGCCACAAGGCGGTGCTGGCCTTCGGCGCCACCGGCAAGTTCTACGCGCAGATCACGAACGGCGCCCCGTTCGAGGTGTTGCTGGCGGCCGACGACGAGACCCCGGCCAGACTCGAAGCCGAAAAGCAGGCCGTGCCCGGCACCCGCTTCACCTACGCCACCGGCAAGCTGGTGCTGTGGTCGGCGAAGGAAGGCTATGTCGACAGCCGGGGCAAGGTCCTGGAACACGGGAACTTCGCCCACCTGTCGATCGCCAATCCCAGGGCCGCCCCCTATGGCGCCGCCGCGGTCGAGACCCTCACCAGACTGAAGCTCTACCAGCGCCTGCAGCCGAAGATCGTCCAGGGCGAGAACATCGCCCAGGCCCACCAGTTCGTCAGCACCGGCAACGCCGAACTCGGCTTCGTCGCCCTGTCCCAGGTGTCGCGCGACGGCAGGTTCACCTCCGGCTCCGGCTGGATCGTGCCCGAATCCATGCACGGCCCGATCCGCCAGGACGCCGTCATCCTGCTCAAGGGCGCCGCCAACCCGGCCGCCCGGGCCCTCGCCGACTACCTCAGATCCGACAAGGCCAGGGGCATCATCCGCTCTTACGGCTACGAAATCTGACGCTGGATGGACGCCGCCGACCTCGCCGCCATCTGGCTGACCCTGAAGCTCGCCACCGTCGTCACCCTGCTGCTGCTGGTGCTCGGCACACCCGTCGCCTGGTGGCTGGCGCGCACCCGCTCGCGCCTGAAGAACGCGGTGGTGGCGGTGGTGGCGCTGCCGCTGGTGCTGCCGCCCACCGTGATCGGCTTCTACCTGCTGGTCGTGATGGGGCCGAACGGCTTCCTCGGCAAGCTTACCGGCGCCCTCGGCCTGGGACTGCTGCCCTTCACCTTCACGGGCCTGGTGCTGGCCTCGGTGCTGTATTCGATGCCCTTCGTGGTGCAGCCGCTGCAGAACGCCTTCGAGGCGGTCGGCGAGCGCCCGCTGGAAGTGGCCGCGACCCTGCGCGCCAGTCCCTGGGACAGCTTCTGGAGCGTGGCGGTGCCGCTGGCGCGGCCCGGCTTCCTGACCGCCGCGGTGCTGGGTTTCGCGCATACGGTGGGCGAGTTCGGCGTGGTGCTCATGATCGGCGGGAACATCCCCGAGCGCACGCGCGTGGTCTCGGTGCAGATCTACGACCACGTGGAAGCGCTCGAATACGCGCAGGCGCACTGGCTGTCGGCCGCCATGCTGGTGTTCAGCTTCGCGGTGCTGCTGGCCCTGTACACCTTCAATCCGCAATCGCTGAAGGGACGGCGCTGATGGATGCCATACGAGTTCGCCTCAAGCTGCAGCGCGACGCCTTCGCCCTCGACGTCGACCTGGACCTGCCGGGCCGCGGCATCACGGCCCTGTTCGGGCCCTCGGGCTCGGGCAAGACCACCTGCCTGCGCGCCATCGCGGGCCTGGAGCGCACGCCGGGCGCCTATGTGGCGGTTGGCGGCGACGTCTGGCAGGACGAGGCGGCCGGCATCTTCGTCCCGGTCCACAAGCGCGCCCTCGGCGTCGTGTTCCAGGAAGCCAGCCTGTTCGCCCACCTGAGCGTGCGCGCCAACCTGGAATTCGGCCGCAAGCGCGTGCCGCCGGCCGAACGCCGCTTCACGCCGGAAGCCGTGGCCGCCCTGCTCGGCATCGACCACCTGCTCGAGCGCCGGCCGGACCGGCTGTCCGGCGGCGAGCGCCAGCGCGTGGCGATCGCGCGCGCCCTGCTGGCCTCCCCGCGCCTGCTGCTCATGGACGAGCCGCTGGCCGCCCTCGACCTGCGCCGCAAGCAGGAGATCCTGCCCTATCTGGAACGCCTGCACGACGAGCTGTCGGTGCCGATCGTCTACGTCAGCCACTCTCCGGACGAGGTGGCGCGCCTGGCCGACCACCTGGTGCTGCTGGACGCCGGCAAGGTCGTCGCCAGCGGCCCGCTGGGCCCGACCCTGGCGCGCGCCGACCTGCCGCCCGCGTTTGCCGACGATGCCGGCGTGGTGCTCGACACCGTCCTCGAAGGCCATGAGGACGATGCCCTGTCGCGCCTGGCCTTCGCCGGCGGCGTGCTGCGCGTCGGCCGGCGCCATGAAGCGATCGGCAGCCGCCTGCGTTGCCGCATCCATGCGCGCGACGTCAGCCTGGCGCTGTCCCGCCCCCTCGACTCCAGCATCGTCAACCTGCTGCCGGCCGTGGTGACGGCGACCGCCGCCACCGACACGCCGGGCCACGTGCTGGTGCAGCTGCGCATGGGCGAGACGCCGCTGCTGGCGCGCATCACCGAGCGCTCGCGGCGCGAGCTGGATATCGGCGCCGGGCGCGAGCTGTGGGTCCAGATCAAGGGCGTGGCGCTGCTGCGCTAAAAAATTTCGCGTCGCATTGAATCCAAAGCCGAATCCGCTACGTATATGGGTCAAAGCGCCTGACGGCCGACGAGCGACGCTCTGAGCCACAGCGCTTCCGGGCCGGGACGTTTCCCCGGATCGACCACTTTCTGGAGACCCATATGAAGCGCACCCTGTTCCTGTCCTCGGCATGCCTGTGCGCCGTCCTGTCCGCCTGCGGCGGCGGCAATGACGACAAGCCGATGGCACAATTCCCTCAGAACAACGACATCTGGCTGGCCCTGGGCGGCGACGCCAAGGCGCCGGCCGCGGTCGGCAAGGTCGTCGACGACGCCGTGTCCGGCCTGCTCGCCGATCCCAAGGAAGCGCCCTATTTCGCCGTCGTCGGCAAACCGGGCCACGACTCGCCCGACCGCCTGAAGGCCTGCCTGCGCCTGCAGTTCAACGCCGTGCTCGGCGGGCCGTATTCCTATCCCGGTCCGGTCACCGCCGACGGCACCACCCAGACCTGCGAAGACATGGTCACCGCCCACAAGGACCTCGGCATTCCCGGCTGCGTGTTCGACCAGTTCATCGTCGACCTGGCGGCGGTCATGAAACAGGATGGCGTACCGGACGCTTACATCAACCGCGTGGCGCCGACCCTGGTCGGACTGAAGGGCTCGATCGTCTCCAGCGCACCGGTCTACCTTGGCCCGAACACCGCGGCCAACTGCCAGTCATGAACACGCTGAGCCGCCCTCTCAGGCTGGGCGCCGGCATCGGCGCCGCCGTGCTGCTGGCGCTCGGCGCGATCGGCTGGATGCACACCCCTTCCGGCCTGCGCTTCCTCGCCGCCGCCGGCGTCCCCTGCCCGGTGCGCACGGTAACGCCGGAACAGGTCGGGCAATTGCGCAGGGTGGGACTGGCGTCGATGCGCGGCAGCGCGCCGGCGCCTGCCCGTCCGGCGCCGGCGGGCATGCAGCTCGACCGGACCACCGAAGCCGAGGCCCTGGCCCTGCTCGGGCGCGCCCATGCTCGGTGCGAGACGCAGCTGCGCGGCTACCGCCACCTGCGCTGCCGCGGCATCGACGCCGCCGCGCTGGCGCTGGACGGGCCGCCGGTCAGCGAACTGTGGCTGAGCTTCGGCCCGGCCGGGCGCCTGGTCGGCATCGACGTCTACCGGCGCGGCATGGATGCGGCCGCGCTGCGCACCGTATGGTCGTCGGCCGCCGCCCGCCTGCGCAGCGCCCTCGGCGCGCCGACCCTGGCGCTGGGCGATCCGGCGCCGGAAGCGCTGGCGGCGCTGCCGATCCAGACCGCCCGGCTGCAGTACCGCTATGCGGACTATCTCGCGACCGTGACGGCCTCCCACCTGCCGCACAGCGGCCTGTCGGTGCGCGAGCAGTACCTCTCCGCAAAGGAGGACGGCATCAATTGATGAATTTGACGCAAGCCTGAGATGAAACGCTACAATGGTTTCATCCCACCAATCACAAGGCCGCCGTGAGCAGGAAATTCGACGAAAACGAAGATCTGCGCCGGCTGCTTGCCGCGGTGGCGCTCGGGGACCGGAAGGCCTTCCGCACGCTGTACGACGCGACCTCGGCCAGGCTGTTCGGCTTTGCCCTGCGCATCCTGAGAAAGGATGAGCTGGCGGAAGAAGCGCTGCAGGATGCCTACGTGTCGATCTGGCACGCGGCCTCGAGCTACCAGGTGCATCTGTCGGCGCCGCTGACCTGGATGGCGGCCATCGTGCGCAACAAGGCCCTGGACGCGCACCGCCGGCTGCGGACCAGCGCGGAAAGCGCCTTCGCGCCAGGCGACTGCGACCCCGTCGAAGCGCTGCAGGACGGCGCCGCCGGCCCGCAGGAGCGCGCCCAGCTCTCGCGCGAAGCGCTGGCGCTGGCCGCCTGCATGGAAAGGCTGGCGGGCCGCCAGCGCCAGGCCATCGGCATGGCCTACCTGCACGAGCTGTCGCACGGCGAAGTGGCGGCCCAGCTCAGTCTTCCCCTCGGCACCGTGAAGACCTGGATCCGCCGCGGTCTCGAGCGCCTGCGCGATTGCCTGACGAAGGGAGAATCTGCATGAACATCCGCGACAACGCCGTCCTGCGGGAAAGGCTGGCGGCCGAATACGCGCTCGGCACCCTGCGCGGTCCGGCGCGGCGCCGCTTCGAGAGCTGGCTGCGCGGCGATGCCGCCCTGCGCGCCGCCGTCGCCAGCTGGCAGGGACGCTTGGCCGCAATGGCCGAGATGGGCCGCCCGGTCAGGCCGCCGCCACGCGTCTGGAGCGGCATCGAACGCCGCCTGCAGCTGTCGCCGGCGCCGTGGTGGCGGTTCTGGCGCGTGGACGCGGCAAGGCCCTGGGCCGGGCTGGCATTCTTCGCCGGCGCCGCCGCAATCGTCCTGGCCGTGCTGCTGGCCGGGCGCGGCGAAGCGCCGCTGCCGCGGCAGGTCGCGGCCCTCGCCGACGCGCAGGCGCGCACCGCCCTCGTCGTCACCGCGGATCCGGCACGCCGGCGCCTGCACGTCCAGGTCGCACAAGACGTGCGGGTACCGGACGACCGCACCCTGCAGCTGTGGGCGATCACAAGCGACGGCAAGCCGCGCTCGCTCGGCATCCTGCCCGACAACCGCAGCGCCGAGCTGGCGCTCGACCAGCGCGCCATCGGCCCCGACGTGATGCTGCTGGCGATCAGCCTGGAACCGAAAGGCGGCTCGCCGAATCCGGACGCGCCGACCGGGCCGGTGCTGTACAAGGGTGGCTGGACGCGGCTTTGAGCGGCTTTGAGCGGCTTCGGGCAGGCGCCATGTCCGGATATGTGCGCCTTCGAACCGACTGGCGCCGCCCGGCCTGCCTTAATAAGATCGCACGCCAATAACAATTCGCCGTCCAGGCACACAGGAGATTGACATGGGCAACCTCGACTCACAGACATCCACCATGCTGGCCGTTGTTGTGGTTCTCGTTCTTATTGCGCTGGCCGCATGGTACTTTTTTCAAAAAAAGCAATCCGATCGACTGCAGGAGCGCTTCGGACCGGAATACGGCCGAACCGTGGATGAACTTGGAAACCGGGCAAAGGCCGAAGCGGAGCTCAAGGCGCGGGAAGAACGTGTCGGAAAGCTGAATATCGTGCCCCTGGAGCCATCTGAAGCCAGCAGATTCAGTCAGGCGTGGGCGAATGTGCAGGCCAGTTTCGTCGACAATCCGAAGGGCGTCGTCGCCCTGGCCGATCAGCTGGTTCGCGAGCTGATGGCGAAACGTGGGTACCCGGTGGCCGATTTCGAGCATCGTGCGGCCGACATCTCGGTCGATCACCCGGCGGTCGTGGAGAACTACCGCGCCGCGCAAGTCATCGCCGCACGCGATGCGCGCGGCGAAGCCACCACCGAAGACCTGCGCAATGCGGTGGTTCACTACCGGGTTCTCTTCAATGAGCTGCTCGAGGTGAAGTAGGCACCCAAGAGCGCGCTCTTATTCGCTGAGCACCACGCAATTCCGCCCGGCCGCCTTGGCGCGGTACAGCGCCGCATCGGCCAGCCGCATCAGGGTATCCGGGTCCCCTGCTTCCCGCGCCGGCTGGACCGCGATGCCGACGCTGATCGTCACCTGGCCCGAGGCCGCGCCCGCGTGCTCGATGGGCAGCGCTTCGATCGCCGCGCGCAGCGCTTCGCCGATGTCGCGCGCTTCGTCGGCGCCGGTGTTCGGCAGCACGATCGAAAACTCTTCGCCGCCGTAGCGCGCGGTCAGGTCGCCGGCGCGCCGCGTGCCGGCCGCCAGCGCATGCGCGACCCGCACCAGGCAGGCGTCGCCGGCCTGGTGGCCATAGCGGTCGTTGAATTTCTTGAAGTGGTCGACGTCGAGCATGACGACGGCCAGCGGCTGGCCGAGGCGGGCCACGCGGGCGCATTCGGCGCGCAGCACTTCGTCGAAATGGCGGCGGTTGGCGAGGCCGGTCAGGCCGTCGGTGATGGACAGGGTCGCCAGCTTGCGGTTGGCTTCCTCCAGCTGCGCGGTGCGCTCGGCGACGCGCTGTTCGAGGCTGTCGTGCAGCCTGGCGCTGGCGATCGAGATCATGGCCTGGGCGCCGAGCATGCGCAGGAATTCCACGCGCTCCTCGGTGAAGGAGGCTTCGGCCAGGCGGTTCTCGAAGTACAGCACGCCGTCGATGCGGCCGCCGTGGCGGATCGGCAGGCACATCACCGCGCGCGGCTGCAGGCGCTGCACGTAGGGGTCGGCGGCAAAGCGCGACGCCCCTGAAATATTGTCTTCGATGACTTCCTGGCCGCTGCGGATCACGTAACGCAGCACCGACAGCGGGAATTGCGGATCGGCGGCGGCATCCAGGTCGATCGGGCGCGACTGCAGCACCGTGACGCCCTCGCCGTCCTTCTCCTCGTCGATGCTGGCTTCCAGCCGGCAGACGCCATCGGTCAGCAGCAGCAGGCGCGCCACCTGCCCGCCGGAGTTCTCCAGCACGATGGAGATCAGGCGCTGCAGCACATTGCGCAGCCCCAGCTCGTGCGACAGTATCCGGGTCGCCTTCAGCAGCGAGACCAGGTCGAGGGCGCTGGTGCCGTTGGCGTGGGTTTGCGTGTGCGTGCCGGCATGCGGGAGCGTGCTGCGGCCGTCCACCTTCGACAGCAGGCCGCCGTGGCGTGCGCGCAGCTGCGCGATCTTGCCCTCGGCGCCCCACTGGCCGTAACGCGCGATGGCGTCCCTGATGAAGACCACGGCCACGCGCGGCTGCCCCTGCTCCAGCCAGCATTCGCCGCACAATTCGTTCGCCAGCGCCTGAATGTTGACGTAGCCGGCCAGGCCGGCGGCATCGATCGCCTGCTGGTAGCAGCGCGTGGCCGAAGGCAGGTCCTGGCGCAGGCGCGCCAGCTCGGCCCGCACCAGCAGGTCTTTCGCGCCGAGATTCTCCGGACCGATTCCGGCCCAATCGGCGAGGCTGGACTGCAGCGCCCCGATCCGCTCCCGCAGCTCGCCCGCGTCCGGCCGCGCCGGCTCGCGGCGCAAGGCGCGGATCAGGATCAGCACCGCGTAGAAAGTCGATTCCGGCACCTTGGCCTGGCCGCGCATGATCGCGGTGACGATGCCGAGCTGGCCGGCCAGCGCCTCGGCATCGGCGGCATCGAACAGCCAGGCGTTGCGGATCTTCCCCTGCAGGAAATAGGCGTGGTAGAGGCGCGAGGAACCGTACTGCTCGAGGAAGCGCGCCTCGCTGAAGCCGGCCTCGTCGTAGCTGTCGCTGCGCGCCGCCAGGCCCATCAGGGACTTGATCGGCTGCAGCGCGCCGGCGACGCAGCAATCGGCCATCGCCTGCTGGCCGTTGGCGCGCATCAGCGCCAGGTCGTGCTCGACGGCCTGCATCAGGTCCGGCAGGTAGTCACCGAGGATGATCCTGTCGGTCGCGCGCACGGCCGCCACCAGGCCGACCTGGACGAAATCGCCGATTTCCAGCGCCCAGCCGAAGGCTTCCTCGTACAGCGCGTCGGAGCTGCGCAGCGGCCGCGTCCAGTGATTGATCATGGCGGCGAACATCAGGGCGGTCTGGATGCGGGTCTGCAGGTTGGGACGGCTCCTGGCCAGCGCCAGCGCCATCGCGCCGAAACGGTAGCTGCGCTCGAAATCCCCGGTATGCAGGGCCAGCAGCATCGCGTAGGCGACGTAGCCGGCGGCGCTGAAGTCGCTGCTTCCCTGCCGCATGGACAGGCGCGTCATCTCCAGCGGCATCAGCCCGCTCACGTCCTGCTGGCCGGCGTAGTAGCAGGCCATCCACAGGCCGTGCATCATCTGCAGCGCCGCCACCGCGGCCGGATCGCGCATCTCGCCGGCCGCCAGCAGCTCTTCCGGATCGCGGCCCTCGTGAAGCCGCATGGTGTCGGCCATGAGTTCGTCGAAGCGCGCCTTCAGCCGGGCCGCCTCGTGCGGGATGTCGACGCCCAGCAGCGCCAGTCCTTCGCGCAGCACGGCAATGGCATCCGGCAGGCGGCCCTGCAACTGGTACTGGTGGGCCTGGACGGCGATGCAGCGCACCCGTTCGAGGGGCATGCGGCTGTGCGCGCGCACCTGCGGGTAGATCGCCTCGGCGGCGTCGAACCGGCCGCACAGGTAATAGGCTTCGGCGGCGCCGAGCTGGAGGTCGAGCCAGAGGCCGGCGTGCTGTTGCCATGCATCCGCCGGCAGCAGCTCGAGGCCGATGCGCATGTGCTCCAGCGTGGCCTGGAAGGCGGCGGAACGGCGCGCCCTGGCGCCGGCGCGCAGGTTCAGCCCGGCCAGCTGCAGGCGCTCGGCGGTATCGGGCATCAAGCCGCGGCCGGCGTTGAGCTGCTCGACGATCTCGAAGAGTTTGCCGTCCTGCCGCTCCGGCGCCGTCCCCCGCAGCAGCAGCCGGCCGATGCGCAGGTGATTGGCGCCGCGCGCACCGGCGTCGAGCACTTCATAGGCCGCCTGCTGCACGCGGTCGTGCAGGAAGCGGTAGCCGATGCCGCTGCTGCCGCCGACTGCGGGGCCGGCATCGGCATCGAGGTATTTGTAGCGTTCGTCGAGCGGCTGGATCAGCCCCGCATCGAGCGCCGGCCACAGGTCCTGCTGCGTGCGCCAGGCGGCGCGTTCGACCACCAGGGCGAGCGTGTCGAGCGTGAAACGGTTGCCGATCGAGGCAGCCAGCTGCAGCAGGTGCTGGGTCGCCGCCGGCAGGCGGCGGATCTTGTCGAGCAGCAGATCGACCACGTTGTCGGTGTACTCGGCCTGCTCGATCGCGGCCAGGTCCCAGTCCCAGCAATCGTCCGCGGCGCGGTAGCGCAGGTGGCCGGCCTCGTGGATCGAGCCCAGGAACTGGTTGAGAAAGAAGGGATTGCCGGCGGTCTTGCGGAAGCACAGGCGGCTGAGCGGCGCGCAGTCGGCGAGCGGCACGCGCACCGTGGCCGAGACGATGCGCGCCACCTGCTGCTCGGTCAGGGGCCCCAGCACCAAGGTCGATACCTTGAGCCCCTCGGCGAGCAGCTTGTCGCGCAGCCCGATCAGCGGACGGGTGGCCTCGACTTCGTTGTCGCGGTAGGCGCCGATGACCAGCAGGTGGCGCGAGCGCATGAACAGCTCGATCATCCGCAAGGTCGGCGCGTCGGCCCATTGCAGGTCGTCGAGGAACAGCACCAGCGGATGCCCGGCATCGGCGAATACCTGGGCAAAGCGCGGGAACACGCGGCTCAGGCGCAGCTGGGCCTGTTCCGGGGCCAGCAGGGGCGCCGCTTCGACCGCACCGGCGATCAGCGCCAGCCGGGGGATCAGTTCGATCATCACGCCGAGGCCGCTGCCCAGGGCTTCGCGCAGCTTGTCCGCCCATTGCCGCAGCACGTCCTCGGGCTCGGCGAGCAGCTGGCGCACCAGGCCCTGGAAAGCCTGGATCAGCGAGGCGTAAGGCAGGTCGCGCTGGAACTGGTCGAATTTACCGGACAGGAAGCAGCCGCGCCGGGCGACGATCGGCTTTTGCACTTCGTTCACCACCGCCGACTTGCCGATGCCGGAATAGCCGGCCACCAGCAGCATCTCGCTGCCGCCTTCGGCGCTGCGTTCGAAGGCCGCCAGCAGCGCGGCGATCGCCTTCTCGCGCCCATGCAGGGTCTGCGGCACCAGGAAGCGGCCGTTGTGGTCGGACAGCCGCAGCGGCTGCGCCGGTGCGTCTTGCCCCGCGCGGCAGGCTTCGAGGTCGCGGCGCAGGCCTTCCACGCTCTGGTAGCGCTGGTCGGCGTTCTTTTCCAGCAGGCGCTGGACGATCGCCAGCAGCGCGCCCGGCACGCCTGCCAGCGCCGGATTCAGCCAGTCCGGGCTGCGCGCGATGTGGCAATGCACCAGCTCCATGCCGTCGCGCGCATCGAAGGGCGGGTGTCCGGCCAGCAGTTCGTGGAAGGTGGCGCCGAGCGCGTAGAAATCGGCGCGGTAGTCGACCCGCCGGTTCATGCGCCCGGTCTGCTCCGGCGCCATGTAGCGCAGCGTGCCTTCCAGCGCATGCGGATGGACGATGCCCTGGTTTTCCTGCGGCAGCTCGCAGGCGATGCCGAAGTCGATCAGCTGCAGCAGGCGCCGTTCGGCATTCCACACCAGGTTGGAGGGATTGATGTCCTTGTGGATCACGCCCTGGCGGTGGACCTCTTCCAGCGCCGCGCACAGCTGCAACGCGATCTCGAAGAAGTCGTCCAGCGCCAGGGCGCCCTGCGGCTGGGTGCGCAGGAACTTGTCGAGCGCGAGGCCGCCGGCGTCTTCGTGGATCATGGTCCAGCGCCCGCCATGCAGTTCCAGCGCGAGCGGACGCACCACGCCGGGATGGCGGCAGCGGCACGCGATCGCGTACTCGCGCTTGAACTGCCCCAGCTGCTGGAAGGACGGGAACTGCTGGTTGGGCTGCTTGACGATGAGCGCGGTACCGTCCCGCGCGCGGGCGCGATAGACCAGCGAGCGGGAACTGTCGTGCAGCTGTTCGATGATCTCGTGGTCGAAAAGGGCGCTCATGGGATAGGCTTGCAGTGTGGCAAATATTATATCAGCATGACGCCGCCGGAAACCGTCGAAAATCCGATATCGATGCTCATAATCGGTCGTTTGCTTTCGTCGCGGACGCGGTTAAGGTGGGCTTACCCATCATTGAACCATACCGCCATGACCGACACACTCACGCCCAGCCGCGCGGCGGCATCCTGTCGAAGCGCAGGGCTTCCCATTTACCTCGACTACGCGGCGACCACGCCGGTCGATCCGAGGGTCGCGCAGAAAATGCTGGTCTACATGACGGAAAAATTCGGCAACCCGGCCAGCAGCGCCCACGCTTTCGGCATTGAGGCCGCTTCAGCGGTGCAGCGGGCACGCGCCCAGGTCGCGGCCCTGATCGGCGCCGCCGCCGGCGACATCGTCTGGACCTCCGGCGCCACCGAATCCAACAACCTGGCCCTGAAAGGCGCGGCCCACGCGAACCGTGCGAAGGGCCGGCACCTGGTCACGGTGGCGACCGAGCACAAGGCCGTGCTGGACACCATGCGCCGGCTGGAGAGCGAAGGCTACGAAGTCACTTGCCTGCGGCCGCAGCCGAACGGCCTGCTCGACCTGGCCGACTTCGAAGCGGCGCTGCGGCCCGACACCATCCTGGCCTCGGTCATGATGGTCAACAACGAGATCGGGGTCATCCAGCCGATCGGCGAACTGGGACGCATCTGCCGCGCCCGCGGCGTACTGCTGCACGTGGACGCGGCGCAGGCAGCCGGCAAGGTGGCGATCGACGTCGAGGGCCTGCAGGTCGACCTGCTGTCGCTGAGCGCCCACAAGGTCTACGGTCCGAAGGGCATCGGCGCCCTGTATGTGCGCAGCGATCCGCGGGTGCGGCTGGAAGCGCAGATGGATGGCGGCGGGCACGAGAAGGGCCTGCGTTCCGGCACCCTGCCCAGCCACCAGATCGTGGGCATGGGCGAGGCCTTCGAACTGGCGCGCCTGGAAATGGCGAACGAATCCGCGCGCATCGGCGCGCTGCGGGAGCGCCTGCGCAGCGGGCTCGCCGCCCTGCCCGGCGTGCGCTTCAACGGCGACATGGAACGGCGCATTCCGCACAACCTGAACATCAGTTTCAGCGGCGCCGGAGCCGATGCCCTGGCCGACAAGCTGCCCGGCATCGCGGTGTCGGCCGGCTCCGCCTGCAACTCGGCCAGCGCCGCGCCGTCCTACGTCCTGCGGGCGCTCGGCCTGAGCGAGGCGCTGGCGCGCGGCGCGATGCGGATCACGCTGGGCCGCTACAGCGGCGCCGCCGACGTCGACCATCTGCTGCTGCAGCTGCGGCTGGCGCTGCGCCTTCAATAACCGACGGTGAAGCGCTGGCGCGAATGGGCCGGTTTCTCGAGTTCGTCGACCATCGCGACGGCGAAATCCTCGTACGAGATCGAGCTGCCTTTTTCGCCCGTCAGCAGTTCGTCCTTGCCGAGCCGGAAGCGGCCAGTGCGCTGGCCGGCCACGAACATCGCCGACGGCGACAGGAAGGTCCAGTCCAGGTCCTGGACTTGCCGCAGGGCGTCGAGGAAAGCCGCGCCGCGCGTCGCCTCGGCTTTATAGGCCTCGGGGAAATCGGGCTGGTCGAGCAGGCGCTTGCCGGGCGCCACCAAGAGGCTCGCGGCGCCGCCCACCACCAGGTAGCGCGGCACGCCGGCGCTGCGCACCGCGGCCAGCAGGACCTCGGGATCGCTGTCCAGGAAGCGCACCGCGCTGATCACGGCATCGTGCCCGCGCAGTACGGCGGCGAGGCCGGCTTCGTCATTGATGTCGGCGCGCGCGGCGCTGACACGAGGGCGCGCCGGAACCCTGGCGGGATCGCGGCCGATGGCGGTGACCTGGTGGCCGCGTGAAACGAGTTCGTCGAGCAGGCGGGAACCGACGTTGCCGGTGGCGCCGATGAGGGCAATACGTGCCATGAAAATTTCTCCGTGTGGACCTCGCGCCATCCTATGCTAGGCTGGCGCCCTTTACAAGAAGTCACCGCGGCGTGATCTGGTCAGTGCGGCCTGACCATGCCGGACCAATTCCCATGCGCGACACACTCATTGCCCATCCCTGCCTGGACGCCGACACCGCGGACGGCTGCCCGATCCGCGACATCCTCGACCGCATCGGCGACCAGTGGACCCTGCTGGTCCTGCATTCCCTCGATGGCGGCACCCTGCGCTTCAATGAACTGATGCGCGCGATCGGCGACGTGTCGAAGCAGATGCTGTCGACCACGCTCAAGCGCCTGGAAGAGGACGGCTTCGTGCTGCGAACCGTGTATCCGGAAGTGCCGCCGAGGGTCGAATACGAGCTCACGCCGCTCGGGCGTTCCTTCATGCTGCCGATGCGCGGCCTGGTCGACTGGGCCAACCGGCATCACGAAGCGATTCGCGACGCCAGGCGCCAGTACCGCCTGCCCGGCTGATGCGTGATGGGTGGAGTTTGCCGGGTGCCCGGCCGGTGATGAATGGGCGGCCGGCCCGGACGCCGCTTCAAGTGCTGCCGAAGCGGTCGCCCGAGCTCGAATCCGCCTGGCTTACTTCTTTGCGTTGAAGCGGCGGCGCATTGCGCCGAAGGCCATCGCGCCTACGCCCAGCAGGGCCAGCGAACCCGGTTCCGGCACCTCGCCGCCTGGACGCTGGAATGCGCCAACGTACACGGTTTCCGGAGTCGCTTCGGTAGTGCCGTTCGCGAACTGGATGCCGCCGGCGACGATGCATTCGGACAGGACCGGGCAGAATCCCGCCGCAGCGGCGGCTTGGGCATCGTCCAGGACGAAGCGATGGGTGCCGGACTGGCCGATGCCGCCGGTGTCGCCGAGCACCAGGTTCGGTCCCGTGTACCGGTAGTAGGAGGTCGTGCCGCTCGTGGTGTTGTACAGGCTGAGGAAGAGGTCGGTCAGCGTGGCGGTGTTGCCCGGTGCGCCCTCGCTGATGTTGACGACAAAGCCGAGCTGG
>Ga0308170_10002250_pt1 | contig 16834 bp, 18 predicted proteins | sample PhyBR2_2_FD_202136 | JGI IMG/M metagenome (GOLD analysis project Ga0308170, IMG submission 202136) | Phyllosphere microbial communities from UC Gill Tract Community Farm, Albany, California, United States - DLSLSB.R2 | ecosystem: Host-associated > Plants > Phyllosphere > Unclassified | place... | reverse complement strand
CGGCGGCGGCACCGGGGGCACTGATACCGGCGGCGGCACCGGCGGCGGCACCGGCGGCGGCACAACCGACACCAACACCGGCGGCGGCACAACCGACACCAACACCGGCGGCACCGGCGGCGGAACCACAACTGACAGCACCGGCGGCACCGGCGGCGGCACAACCGACACCAACACCAGCGGCACAGATGCGCCCGTCCTGAAACAGTCCGCAGCAGCCGTAGCGGCGCCGGCACCGAAAACCGCACCGAAGGCAGCGCCCGCGCCCGTCAGTGTGGGCACCAACGAGGGCTACAACGCCCAGACCGCGGTGGGAGCTTCCGACGGCGGCCAGGGCTGGCTGGCAGGGCTGGGAGCACTTTCTGCGGCAGGCGCAGCCGTGGCAGCCCGCCGCCGGTCGCGTCCGGTGAACAACGCAGGCTAACCGCAATCCGCCACCGACCCGTGGCCCCTTGACAAGGAAGGCGTTCTGCCAGTGCCCGGCGGGACGCCTTCCTTCCAATCCAACATCTTGTTAACCAAGGAGGAGTGCCGTGCCAGAGGACCGGAGCCGGCATGCAGCACCCAGGCGGCCCGGCCGGGGGAAATCGAACCGAGGGGACCTGTGCATCCTCTTTTGCGGCGTCCTCACCTTCCTGTCGTTCACCCTTGGTGCTCCGCTTTTCCACCCAGCACCGTCGCTGTCCGTTGGTACTGGTCCTGCGGCTGCTGTGATCATTGCCGGTGGCGCTGTGTCCTCCGCCCACACTTCGACGGGAGCTGCCTCGGCGGCCGGGGCTCCCATCGCGGGGACGGGAGTGCCCGCTGCAGTTTCGGCACCGGCGCTGGGTCCAACCGCAGCCCACGGTTCACCCGGCCAGCGGCCTACGGAAGTGCTGGCGGAACCTGGGCTGCCCGCCGCCGCCCCGCCGGTACGGATCCGCTACCCGTCAGCGGCCTTCGACGTGGCAATCCATCCTCTGGACGTGGACGGGGAAGCCCGGTCCAGCCGGACCATTGAACCGCCTGCCACCAAGGACGGGTACTGGCTGGTCCCGTTCGGGACGCCGGGCAAGGGTTCAGGCAACACCACCTACGTCATTGGCCACAGCTGGGAAGGGGCGGACGCCCCCTTCAACCACCTAAGCTCAGCGGCAACCGTTGGTGACCACATCGAGGTGGAGACCACGGCCGGAACCATCACCTACCGGGTGGACAGCATCACGACCTACCTGAAATCCGGGCTCAAGGACAGTGCGGTCTGGGACATGGTGCCCAACCGGCTGGTCCTCATCAGCTGCTACACGGAGGATCCGTGGGGCAAGAATGTCGTGGTCACCGCATATCCCGACGCATCCTAGGATTTTCCGTCCCGCCCCTTCGGGAAGTTCGGCACTTTCGGGAGTTTCCGGGCCTAACGTACCTGTTCACACCCTTGGGTCCGGCGCACAATTGGCCGCATGACAGGGGAACACTTCAACGGCGGCCCGCTGCTGGTGGGGATCATGCCCAAACAGCACCCGGAAGTCCTGCAGACAGCGGCCGCCCTGGCCGCCCGGCTGGCCACACCCTTGGTCTGCGCCTACGTGGATGAAGCCAGCTACCTGGTGGAATGGGATCCCGCCCGCTCCGCGCACCGCCTTTCCCGGGACCCCGGCGCCGATGACGACATGCTGGCCCTGGCAACGGAGTTGAAAGCGCAGGTCCAGGCGGCTGTGGGAAAACTGCCGGCGGACGGCGGACCGGTGGACTGGTCCTTCCGCACCCTTACCGGGGATCCGGCCCGCGCGCTGGGGCAGGTTGCCGCCGAACTGGACGCGCCCATCATCATCGTGGGGACGTCGGAACGCGGATTTTCACACTGGCTTTCCGAAGCCCTTAATGGATCGGTCGGGGCCTGGCTGAGCCATCACCAGAGCCGGCCGGTATTGGTGGTTCCCTACCGAATGCCCGCCCACGAGGAACGGTTCCGAGGGCTGCAGTGAGTGCCGGCCTGGTCCGGCGGGCGCGGGAAAAACACGCCGTTACGGGCCCGTTTAAAGTAAAGCGAAAGTAGTTATTCGGGATGCTGGCGCAGCGCCCGTACCAGCCAGTAAGCTAATTCAAGCAAGGCCGCTCCACCAAGTGGAAGTCGGAACTGCCCAAAAGCTGCTCCGGAGTGCGTATCCCCCAATAACGCACTCCGGAGCTTTTTTGTGCCCTGGCGGGCTTCATTCGGCTTACCGACGCACCGGTGGGAAGATACCCCCTGGGGGTAACTTGCATGGATACCCCCAAGGGGTATAAATTGACTGCATGAGTGCTATCGAAGAAGCCGTTGCGGCCGCCTCGGCTGAGCAGCTTGCCACAGAGGCCGGCGCCGCACCAAGGCACGGATACACGGAAAACAAGGACGCCTACCTCCGTCGCCTAAAGCGCATCGAGGGCCAGGTGCGGGGCATTGCCCGGATGGTGGATGAGGACAAGTACTGCATCGACATCCTCACCCAGGTTGCCGCCGTCACCAAGGCCCTGCACGCGGTCAGCCTTGGGCTCGTTGAGGAACACATCGGCCACTGCGTTGTGGGCGCCGCTTCCGAACCGGACCCTGCAACCCGCGCTGAAGCAATCGATGCAAAGGTGAAGGAAGCTGCCGACGCCATCGGCCGGCTGCTTCGCTGACACAACCCCTAGCCACCCCCGAACCACAGCCGGGGCCTACTGAAGGAGCAAGCCATGAGCACCACCTCCCCCACTACCACCACCATCAGCGTCTCCGGCATGACCTGCGGGCACTGTGTGTCGGCCGTCAGCGAAGAACTTGAGGCCATCGAAGGCGTTGAGGCCGTGAATGTCGACCTGAACGCCGGAGGCATCTCCACCGTGACCATCACCTCAAGCAAGGAAATTTCACCCGCGGAGATGGGGGAAGCCGTGGCAGAGGCCGGCTACCTGATGGTCGCCAACGAGGCCTAGAAACCCTTCAAACACCGGAAAGCTGACATGAGCCGCCAAGAACTGCTTCGCCCACCGGGTACCCGCATCGTCGAGCTGGACATCGAGGGCATGACCTGCGCTTCCTGCGTGAACCGCGTGGAGAAGAAGCTCGGCAAGCTTGAGGGTGTCGCCGCAACGGTCAACCTGCCGCTGGAGTCCGCGTACGTCACGGTCCCGGAGGGCATCAGTGACGAACAGCTGGTGGACACGGTTAGCGCGGCCGGATACCAGGCCCGGGTCCGGCCCCAGCACCCGGCGGCTCCTGAAGCTGAGCCGGCGGACCAGTCGGCAGCCGTTCCGGCGTCGCGGCTCCGCCCCCGCCTGATCGGCGCCGCGGTCCTGACCGTCCCGGTGTTCCTGGTCAGCATGGTCCCCGGCTTCCAGTTCCCCAACTGGGGCTGGATTGCGGCCGTACTGGCGCTGCCGGTGGTCACGTGGGCGGCCTGGCCCTTCCACCGCGCGGCGGCCATCAACGCCCGGCACCTGGCCTCCACGATGGACACCCTGGTGTCGCTCGGGGTGGCTGCCGCCTACCTGTTCTCGGCCTGGCAGCTGCTGGCCGATCCCCGCATGACCGAACATCCCGGCATGGAGGGCATGTCCGGCGGCCTGTACTTTGAGGTGGCCTCCGTGGTCACCACCTTCCTGCTCCTGGGCCGGTACCTGGAGGCGAACGCCAAGCAAAAAGCCGGCGACGCCCTGCAGGCCCTGCTGAACCTGGGTGCCAAGGACGCCACGGTCCTCCGCAACGGCACCGAAGCGAAGATCCCTGCCGACCGGCTGGAGGTGGGCGACGTCCTGGTGGTCCGCCCGGGCGAGAAGATCGCCACCGACGGCATAGTGGTGGACGGCACCTCCGCCGTGGACGCCTCCCTGGTTACCGGTGAATCCGTCCCCGTGGAGGTCGGTCCGGACAGCCGCGTCACGGGTGCCACCATCAACACCTCCGGCCGCCTGCTGGTGCGGGCCAGCCGGGTTGGCTCCGAGACCACCCTTGCCCAGATGGCCCGGCTGGTATCACAGGCCCAGACCGGCAAGGCCCCGATTGCACGGCTCGCGGACCGCATCAGCGCCGTCTTCGTTCCGGTGGTCCTGGGCATCGCTGCCCTGACATTCGTGCTTTGGCTCCTCCTTGCCGGCCCGGACGCTGAGGGCGGCCATCTGCGGCAGGCCTTCACGGCCGCCGTCGCCGTCCTTGTGATTGCCTGCCCTTGCGCCCTGGGCCTGGCAACCCCCGTGGGACTGCTCACCGGCACCGGCCGGGGTGCGCAACTGGGCATCCTGATCAAGGGTCCGCAGGTCCTGGAGGACACCCGCACGGTGGACACCATCCTGCTGGACAAGACCGGGACGGTGACCACGGGCATCCTCGCCGTTGACGCCACCGCAGCGTTCCCCGGCTTTGCGGAACAGGATGTCCTCCGGGTCGCCGGCGCCGTGGAGGCTGCATCCGAGCACCCGGTGGCCCGCGCCATCGCGGCGGCAGCGGCGCAGGCGGCGCGTTCCATCCACACGGCGGACGACGCCGGCGCCTTGCCATCAGTGCAGGAGTTCAGTTCCGCCCCGGGCGGCGGAGCGTCCGGCACCGTTGCGGGCAGGCACGTGATGGCAGGGCGGAGTGGCTGGCTGGGGCAGCACGGCATCGCCCTGGATGCGGACCAGCAGGCCCGGCTGGCGGCGGCTGAAGAGGCGGGTGCCACGGCTATCTGCGTGGCAGTGGATGGCACACCCGCCGGCATCATCAGCCTCCGGGACACCGTCAAGGAAGGCTCCGCTGCCGCCATCACCCGGTTGAAGGCACTGGGCCTGCGGCCCATCTTGCTGACCGGTGACAACGCGGCGGTCGCCGCCCAGGTGGCTGCCGCCGTCGGGATTGCTCCGGATGACGTCTACGCCGGCGTCCTGCCGGAAGGGAAGGTCGAGGCAGTGCGGAAACTCCAGGCCCAGGGCGCCACGGTGGCCATGGCGGGCGACGGCGTCAATGACGCCGCAGCCCTGGCGCAGGCCGACCTGGGTATCGCAATGGGCTCCGGGACGGATGTTGCCATTGAGGCTGCGGACCTGACCGTGATGGGGAACGACCTCGCCCAGGTGGCGCAGGCCATCGAACTGTCACGGAAGACCCTGGGCACCATCAAGACCAATCTCTTCTGGGCCTTCTTCTACAACGCGGTGGGGATTCCGGTGGCCGCACTCGGGCTGCTCAACCCGATGATCGCCGGCGCCGCGATGGCCGCCAGTTCGGTGCTGGTGGTGGCCAACTCGCTGCGCCTGCGCAGCTTCGGCAAGTAGCGGCAGTTTCGGAGAGTAGCGGAGGGCCGCGCTCAGGACCGTTTAGGCCGTGCCGTACCGTACCGCGGCACGCGCCTTGGCCTTGGCGGCTTCAGCTTCCCTGTCCTTGGGCGGGGCCTGCGTCACCAGGGAATCAAGCAGGTGCTGCGTGATGTGGGCGATCTCGTGGACCGCGTCGTCAAACGCTTCCTGGTTGGCCTTGGACGGCTTGGTGCTGCCGCTGATTTTGCGGACATACTGCAGCGCTGCCGCGTGCACTTCCTCAGACGTGGCGTGCGGCTCGAAGTTGTGGAGGGTTCGGATATTCCGGCACATACCGCCATGCTAGGCTCTTCCAACGCCTGGGATCGACCCTCTTTCATGGTCTCCGCCCGGCGTCCATGGGGAGCCCGGCATGGGCAGGGCTGCCCATCGACACTGTTTTGGGGGCCGGGATAGGTTTTAGGCAATGGATCTTCCGGATGAGCCGGGGGGCCGCTGGGGATGCCGATCTGGTTCGGATCCACGATCTAACAAGGAGAAACTGATGGCTATTTGGGGTGCAGACGTTGAGCAGCTTCGCCAGCTCGGCAGCAAGCTTCAGGCAGGGGCGTCCGAGATCGAGACGCAGAAGTCCACTCTCACCAAGGTTCTGAGCAGCACCAACTGGGAAGGCCCGGACGCAACCAAGTTCCGCAACGAGTGGTCCGGTACCCACACCGCCATGCTGACCAAGGTTGCCGAGGCACTGAAGGAAGCCGGCGCCCAGGCCAAGCGCAACGCCGAAGAGCAGAGCCAGGCCTCTCACTAGGCCTATCGCCACTCGCTGGCAAGGGCAGGGACACCATTGGTGTCCCTGCCCTTTTTTTGGCGTCCGACGTCGGCACCTGGGCGCGGTGCCCGGGGGGCCATGGCCGGGGCGGGCTTCGCCGGGGCCCTCTCTACGGGACGGGACCGGCTAAGGGACCGGCTCGACGTCGTTCGCGTGTTCCAGCGGTGACACCGGCACCTCCCGGCCCTTCCCCGCGGGAGAAGCCGTGGCGCGCAGCTCGTCCAGCCGGACCAGGATGACTCCGCCGACGATGAGCACACCGCCCAGGAGCTGGATTGCGCCGGGCAGTTCACCGAGCAGCAGCCACGCCCACAGCACGGCAAACAGGACCTCGGTGAGCGACACGAAGGAGGCCACCTTGGAACCCAGGGCCCTGGCCGCCATGATGCCCGAGACATAGGCCAGCACGGTGGCCAGCACCACCAGGCCCGCGAGGGAGACCCACCAGGGCGTGATCCACGGCCCCAGCTTGGTGTCCGCAGTGTTGAAGGCCATGGGCAGCAGGCCGGTGGCGGCAGCGAGCCACATAGCAGCGGCGCCCACCATCAGCCCGCCCGAAGCCAGCACGATGGGCGGAAGTGTGTCGTTTTCCTTGGCGGTGATGAAAAAGTAGATGGCCAGGCATACCGCTGCAGCCATGCCCCACAGGACCCCCACCAGGTCCACCTTCACGGCGCCGGTGAGGTCCAAAACCAGCACCAGTCCGGCCAGGGACAGCAGCGTCCCGCCGGCAGTCAGCACCTGCGGCCGGCGGCGGCTTGCAGCCCAGAGCCAGAGGACGATGATCACCGGTGCCAGGTATTCCAGCAGGAGCGCGACGCCCACGGAAAGCCGGGCGACGGCATTGAAGTAGAACAACTGGCATGCGGCAACCCCGATGAGCCCGAAAAGCGCAATGGTGAGCCAGTTGTCCCGCAACTGGTGCCAGCGGCCCTTCAACGAGGACAGGGCGGGCAGGGCAAGGATCAGGGCGGCCCCTGTAAGGCGGGCCGTGACGGCGGCGCCAGGGGACCAGCCGGTCTCCAGCAACGACTTGGCAAACGACCCGGACAAGCCGAAGACGGCGGAGGAGAACAACGCGATGCCGAGCCCGGACGCCAGGAAACTGGACCGCGCGGCAGGCAGTCCCGGAGTGGATTCGTGGTTTTTGGCGGCAGGCACCGTCGCCTCCTGTCAGGAGTAAAGTGGGGTAATGCTCATGACATTACGCTTCGCCGCTGTAAGGAGTCAACATGGTCTTCGCCCCTGACACTGAGGTAGCTCTGCGTACGGTGGTAAACCTCGTCAACACGGGGGTGAACGGCAGGGAAGGGCTGGCCTCGGTTGCCGACCTGGACAGATTCCTGGCGGCTGAAGGATTTTCCGGAGGGCGCACCCGGGATGCTGCGGAACTCGACAGCGTACTGCAGTTGCGCAGCGAACTTGCGGCGGTATGGACCGCGGACGAGGACACTGCGGTCGAGGCGGTCAACCGGCTGCTGCGGGACGCAAATGCCCTGCCGCAGCTGATGAAGCACGATGGCTGGGACTGGCATCTGCATGCCACCGCGCCCGAAGCGCCGTTGGCGGACCGGATGAGTACCGAGGCGGCAATGGCCCTGGCTGATGTCATCCGCAGCAAGGAAATGGACCGGTTACGCACCTGCGAGTCCGATGACTGCGACGCCGCCGTGCTGGACCTGAGCCGGAACCGGTCCAAGCGGTACTGCGATACAGGCAACTGCGCCAACCGGGCACATGTGGCCGCCTACCGGGCCAGGCAGGCCGCGGCGGGCTAGCTGCGGACGCGATTCTGCCGACGGCCGCGGTGCGCTGAAAACCTAACTAGCGCTGGGGTGTCCCGTCCGGGCCCTCACCGGGGGCAGGCGGGTTCTGGCTGCCGGGAGCACCAAAGCCCCGGCCGGTCCCTCCGTGAGGAGACGATTTGGGTGCCGAGCTCAGGTTTACGCCCGACCCCTTGCCCAGGTGTTCCGCGTTCTCCTTGTAGCTCATTGAGAGCATTGCCGCGATGACCAGGGTGACGATGAAGGCGATGCCTGCGGCCGTGAAGGCTAGGTCAAAGCGGGGCGCGCGGGCACTTCCGCCGGAGGCGAAGATCAACACCGCAACAAAGGCGACGACGGCCCAGAAAGCCGAGAACATCAGCGGCCCCTTCACCGAGGTCCGCAGCTTGCGCGGTTTTCCTTGATGCTGGTCAGCCACGGTGGTTCCTCCCTGCAGGCGGCGCATGGCCGGCCTGGTTTACGTTTTGCGGTGTTGCACCGCGTTTTCTACAGAAAGTAGAAGGGTGCTCCCCCCTAGTTTACGGCTTTCCTGCCCCGGAGCGGGCATCGTGCCGCAGCGTCAGGCCGGAAAGTACCCACAGGACGCCGGAAATAATCGCCCCGCCGCCGGCCACGCCCAGGAGGGCGTGGGCACCGAGGTTGATGAAGAACGGCAGCAGCACGGCCGTGCCAATGCCGATGATTCCCGAGGCAATCCAGTCCCTGGCAAGAACGTGGCGGCCCCGGTGCTGCAGGCCGCAGGCAAGCTCAAGGACACCGGCAACCCCGAGGCCGAGTGCTGCGATCACCCCGAACAACAGGTCACTGTGCAGGAGGAGGACGGCGAAACCGGCACCGGCAAGGACGGCACCGCCGGCAGACAGCAGCTTGCCGGAGCCCGAGTTCTGGGCAAAACCTGCTGCCGGAACAGTCCGGAGGGACACCACTCCAGCAGCCAGGAGGTACAGCCCGCCGGCCCAGCCCATGACCTCCACGGAGGGAGAAGTCCAGAAGACCGTCACCGCGCCGAACACCAAGGCGGCAGCCGAGCGGAGCAGGACCGGCTTCCAAAGGTCGTTGCGGGGGGTGGTTCCGGGCGCAGTGCCCGCGGGGGTGGATGGTTGCGTCACCGGTCCAGTTTAGTGGGGGCGGCTGGTAGGTCTAACCCGGCCGGCCAGGACTTCGGAACAGTCCGCACGGAACTGATGTCCAGTCTCAGCCGGAACCGAGCACCATCCAGCGGTCGGACCGCGCCCGCAGGCCCAGCGTCAACGCCCGCGCCGCCATGTACCCCAGGCCGAAAGCCGCCCAGAGCCAGCCAAGCCCCAGGACTCCCGTGGCGCCGGCCAGCGCAACCCACGCCAGCAGCGGAATGTAGACCGCGAGGTTCACCAGCCCCGCCAGCGCGAGGTACCGGGCGTCCCCCGCACCGATCAGCACGCCGTCCAGGACGAAGACGTACCCGGCGATGGGCTGCCCCGCCGCCAGGACCCAGAGGGCAGTGGTGAGCACCTGCTGCACCTGAGCATCCGGCGTGAACATCAGACCTGTCCAGGGTGCCGCCACGGCAAGGAGCAGGCCGGTCACCACACCGAAGCCTGCCCCCCAGCGGATCATGGTCCTGGTCAGCAGCCGGGCCCGGGCAGCATTGGACGCACCGAGCTCTTTGCCAATGAGCGCCTGGGCTGCGATGGCCAGGGCATCAAGCGCGAATGCCAGGAAGGAAAAAATGGTCATGGCCAGCTGGTGGGCTGCCAGGTTCACCTCGCCCTGGGCCGTGGCAACCAGCACGGTTGCCAGGATGGCGACGCGCAGGCTGAGCGTTCGGAGCATAAGCCACGACCCCACCAGGGTCATGCTGCGGATGCCACGCCAACTGGGCATGAGACTCACGCCGTGGCGGACGGCGCTCCGGCGGACCATCACCACGTAAACCGCCGCCATGGCCCACTGGGCGAGGCTGGTCCCCATGGCCGAACCGACAACGGAGAGGCCCAGTCCGTAGACAAGCCAGAGGTTCAGGACGATGTTGACGCCGAAGCCTGCCGCGGCAACCACCAGCGGGGTGCGCGTGTCCTGCAGGCCGCGCAGTACCCCCGTGCCGGCAAAGATCAGCAGCATGGCCACCAGGCCGGGCATGGACCAACGGAAGTACTCGATGGCGAAGGTGCGCACGCTGCCCTCGGCACCCAGAAGGCCAACGAGCGGCCCGGCGGCAGCGAAGCCAGCCAGCGCAAGGAGGACGCCGAGGAGCAGCGCCAGCCAGACACCGTCGCGCCCGGCAGCGAGGGCTTTGCCCATCTGCCCGTGGCCGATGGCGCGGGCAACGGCCGGCGTGGTGGAGTAGGCCAGGAAGACCATGAGGCCAACGGCAGTCTGCAGCACGGCTGAGGCGAGCCCCACCCCGGCCAGCTGGGCCACGCCAAGATGCCCCACGATGGCGGAGTCCGCCAGCAGGAAGAGGGGTTCTGCCACCAACGCCCCGAAGGCAGGGACGGCGAGGCGCAGTATTTCCCGCGCGGGACCGCGGTTTCCGGCCAGGGACGCGGGCGCAGGTAGTGGGGGCACGGTGACAGCTTAACCGGGACGGCCGTAGGGAAGCGCGGTCGCATGAGAAAGCCCACAATCGACGTCATTTAGTTGACACTTCAACTAACTTTCGTGAAGAGTGGAAGGCATGAACCAGCCACGACTTACCACCACAGCCCTTACCGTCCTTCGGATTATTCTCGGCCTCCTCTTCGCGGCGCACGGCTGGCAGAAGTTCAATGAGTGGACGATCGCCGGCACCCAGGCCTCCTTCGCCAAGATGGGTGTTCCGGCCGCCGACGTCATGGCGCCCGCCGTTGCCGTCCTTGAACTGGCGGGTGGCGTTGCCCTCATCCTGGGGATCCTCACTCGCGTCGTGGCCGCGCTCCTTGTCCTGGACATGCTGGGTGCCCTCTTCCTGGTCCATGCTCCGGCCGGCATCTTTGCCGCAAACGGAGGGTACGAGCTGGTCCTGCTCCTGGCTGCGGCATCGCTCGCGTTGGCGCTGACCGGCGCGGGCCGGTTTTCCCTGGACCGTGCGCTCTTCGGCCGCAGCAGCACCCGCCTGAGGGCACTGGCCTAGGCACGCGCTCCCCACCGGCACCCCAACCTCGCTTCGCTTCGGCCAGGGAAACCTGCCGGCGTGGGCCCAACCACCCGGCGGCCGGTCACACAAAGTGCCTGGCCGCCGTCGGACATTAACCGGCGAAGCAGTTTGTGGCAGGACGCAACCCGCCGGTAACCACGGGCCTCAGTAAGATCGCAGCATGACTGAGACCGGCCGCTCCAACTCCGTGACCCTCCGCTTCCTGGCCGCCCCTACCGACGTGGGACACAGCGGCTCCGTGGACGCCGGCACGGTCCTCGAGTGGGTGGACAAGGCTGCCTACGCCGCGGCCGTAGGGTGGGCCAAGTCCTACTGCGTGACGGCTTACGTGGGAAACATCCACTTCGCCGATCCGGTCAACAGCGGGGACATGGTGGAAGTGGAGGCCACCATCGTCTATACCGGCCGCTCGTCCATGCACATCCACACCGTGGTCTCCTCCGGCGATCCCAAAGGTGGCGCTGCCACCATGCGAAGCACCTGCATGGTGATTTTCGTGGCCGTGGGCGAGGACGGCAAACCCACCCCGGTGCCGCAGTTCGAACCCGTGACCGTTGCTGAAATCGAACAGCGGGAACACGCGCTGGCCAGGATCAAGGTCCGGGAGCAGATCGTGGAAGCCATGAACCGGCAGGAATATACCGACGCCGGCACGGCCGAACGCGTGACCTTGCGGTTCATGGCCTCGCCCACCGACGTGAACTGGGGCGGCAAGGTCCACGGCGGCATCGTCATGAAGTGGATCGACGAGGCCGCTTACGTGTGCGCGTCACGCTACTGCGGCAGGGATACCGTGGCCGTGTTCTCCGGTGGCGTCCGCTTCTACCGTCCCCTGCTGATCGGGGACGTGGTGGAGGTGGAGGCGCGGCTGGTGTACACCGGGACCAAGGGCATGCACATCGCCGTCCACGTCCGTTCCGGCGATCCCAAGGGCCGGGAGCTGAAGCTCACCACTTACTGCCTGACCGTGATGGTGGCGCGCGACGACGAAGGGAACTCAGTGCCAGTGCCCGCTTGGGTACCGGTCAGCGACGAAGACAAGCGCCTCCACGCCCACGCCCGCGAACTCCTGGAAATCCGGGGAACCGCCCCCGGCAACCGACTGCCCAACCATCTGCTGGCAGCGGCCGGACCTGCCGGCGAGGCCACAACAGGCCCCTGAAGCCAAGGCGCCTAGAAGCCGCCGCCACCGGCGTCGCCTGCCATGTTGGCAAAGCGGGAATAGTGGCCCTGGAACGCAACCACAATGTCCTTGGTGGGGCCGTTACGGTGCTTGGCCACCAGGATGTCCGCTTCCCCGGCACGGGGTGATTCCTTGTCGTACACGTCTTCGCGGTGCAGCAGGATGACCATGTCGGCGTCCTGCTCGATGGATCCGGACTCACGGAGGTCCGAGACCATGGGCCTCTTGTCCTGGCGCTGCTCCGATCCACGGTTCAGCTGGGACAGCGCGATGACGGGGACCTGGAGTTCCTTGGCAAGCAGCTTCAGCGCGCGGGAAAACTCGGAGACTTCCTGCTGGCGCGATTCCACCTTCTTGCCGGAGCTCATGAGCTGCAGGTAGTCGAGGATAACCAGCTTAAGATCGTGCTGCTGTTTCAGGCGCCGGCACTTGGCCCGGATTTCCATCAGCGACATGTTGGGGCTGTCATCGATGAACAAGGGGGCATCGTTCATCCTGCCCATGGTGGTGGCGATCTTGGACCACTGCTCGTCCTTGATGGTTCCCTTGCGCAGGTCCTGAAGCCCGATGGTGGCCTCGGCGGACAGCAGGCGCATGGCGATCTCGTTGCGGCCCATTTCCAGCGAGAACATGACGGTGGAGAGGTTGTTCTTGATTGCTGCGGACCGGGCGAAATCCAATGCAAAGGTCGACTTGCCGACGGCGGGGCGGGCAGCGATGACGATCATTTGACCCGGGTGCAGGCCGTGCGTCAGTTCATCGAGTTCGTAGAAGCCCGTGGGAACACCGGTCATGCCCTCTCCGCGGTGGCCGGACGCCTCGATCTCGTCCACCGTGGACTCCATGACGTCCTTCAGGACCACATAGTCTTCGGCGGTGCGGCGTTCCGCTACGGCGTAAACCTCTGCCTGCGCCTGGTTGACCAGGTCCTCTACTTCGCCGTCGGAGCCGTAACCCAGCTGCACGATCTTGGTCCCGGCGTTCACCAGCCGGCGAAGAACGGCGCGTTCGGCCACGATCTCGGCGTAGTAACCGGCGTTGGCCGCCGTGGGCACGGTCTGGATCAGCTCGTGGAGGTAGGCGGGGCCGCCGATCCTGTTGATCTCGGCGCGCTTGGTCAGTTCATCGGAAACGGTGACGGCGTCCGCGGGTTCCCCACGGCCGTAGAGGTCGATGATGGCCTCGTAAATGGTCTCGTGCGCGGGGCGGTAAAAGTCCTGCCCGCGGAGGATTTCGACTACATCGGCAATGGCGTCCTTGGACAGCATCATGCCGCCCAGGACGGACTGTTCTGCCGCGATGTCCTGCGGAGGCTTGCGGCTGGCGTCCGAGCCACGGGCTGCCTCAACGGGGTCCAGATGCGCGATTGACAAAGCTGCCGTCCTCCATTTGTACCGGGCGTGTATCCCGGCGATCCATCCTGTGTTGCGGCGTCCGGTACCCGGCTCCGCCACCTGTCCAGGTCTACCCGCAGGCCCTGACAATGAAGCCCCGGCGGACGGGATCCGCCTTGAAACTCGAGTTATCCCCACCTTCCACAGGTTTTCCACAGAGGCCCGTGGATAAGTAGCAGAAAGGGTATTCACCGGAAAGGAACAGGCCTTGGTTCGGCCGCTATGAACAGGTACCCCGCTACGGTAGCCCCGGTTGTGCCCGGCGCAAAGCCAGGATGCGGGAGCGCTTGTGGATAACCTGTGCAGTATGTGGCATTGCTTGTGCACAGCCTGTGGGGAACCCTGTGGACAGCAAAGTTTTTTTCGCCAGTATCCGCGTCTGACCTGCGGAAACACTGACTCGAGCATGTGGAGTAAATATTTCTTTCACGGAATTTCATCCACAGGCCCCGGAGGAGTACGGCCAATGGAGGCGCACCGGAAACTGCGCCAAAGGACGAACTGACGGCCGCTATGGCGTTCCTCATATTCCCAACCGGGCGTTTGACCGAGGCGTCGCAGCCCTGTATGCGGGACGGTGCATATTGCTGTGGATAACCATGATCTGGATTAAGATCTAGGTAAGCCAGAACATGCAGCAGCACAACCAGCAGCGGGATTTTGCTGGACGGATGGCCGGCACAGCACTCATACCTGGCGAGGGTCAGGACGTAAACAGAACGGCTCGTAAAAATGGAATCCCTTGTGGTCCCGGTCCTTATCCTGCTCGCGGTGGTTGCCGGGGTTACCTTGGCATACCGCGCCGCCCGGAGGCGCAAAGCAATGCCTGGCGCCGACCACTCCCAACCAGCCGCCACCCCTCAGGAGATTGCACGGGCTGCGGCCGACCGCCTCTCAGAGGACGAGCACCGGCGGGTCTACGCCTTGATCGCGCAGGGGCAAGCCATGGCCGCCATCAAGCTCTACTACGAGGTCACCGGACAGGGGCTGCGGGCCTCACGCGACGCCGTGGGCGCCCTGGCGGCCCACCCCCAGCCCCATCGGAGCCAGGAGCCGGCGCCGTCCCTTGAGGAGGACGAGGAGGAACCACAGCGGTTTCCCTACCGCTACCGCGCGATCGCCAGCAAAGGCGACGTGACCCGCGAGGTGAGCAGCAATATGCTCAATGACGAGATCTACGGCAGGATCCGCACTCTGGCCCGCAGCGGCGACACGGAGGGTGCAGCCACTGCCCTCACGCGCCACTCGGACATCTCCCTGGCCCAGGCGCGGGAGTTCATTGCCCTGCTTGAGGACTAGCGGCCGCCGGAGATGCCGGCCAGCAGCTGCTCGAACGGCAGGGACTCCAGCGGAGCGGTCTTCCGGCCTGGCTGCGGTCCGTCGAGCAACCGGGTGAACTCGCCCGCGGCGCGCTCAATGCGATCCGCCAGGGACGCCCCGCCCTCTTCAGCGGTTCCCCAGTCCTGGGGTCCTGCGAAGACACCCGTCGCAGCCATCCGGGTGCGGAGGTAGCTGAACAGCGGGCGCAGGGCGTAATCCAAAACCATCTGGTGCCGGTCGGTGCCGCCGGTGGCCCCCAGCAGGACCGCCTTGCCATCCAGTGACTTCGGGTCGAGCACGTCGATGAAGGACTTGAAGAGGCCGCTGTACGAGGCACTGAAGACCGGCGTCACCGCGATAAGCCCTTCCGCTGCTTCCACCTCGGCAATGACCTCGGCCAGGCGTGGTGCGGCGTAGCCGGTTACGAAGTTGTTGGCGATGTCCACGGCCAGGTCACGGAGCTCGACGACGTTCACCGCTACGTCATACCCGGCCGCCCTGAGCTGACGTTCTGCAGCTGCAGCCAACTGGTCAGCCAGCAGGCGGCTCGATGAGGGTACGCCAAGTCCTGCGGAAAGGACGGTGATGCGGCGGGTTTCCATGGCATTCTCCTGGTGCTCGTTCAGTTCATCATACATGCGTTTGCATCTATGTCGATGAACTGCCGTAGGTGCGGATCTATTCCCGGACGGGCGCCGGCGGCTCGGACCGCCCGCACGCCAGCCACGGTCGGGATGCACCCGGAGCCGGAAACACAACTCAGAGCAGGAAATACAGTTCAGAGCAGGACCGTCCCGCGGATGCAGGTGGTGGAGGCGCCACCCACCCAGATATCCCCGTCCTCAGCACTGATGTGGATGCGCCCCGCCCTTCCCAGGACGGTCCCCTGGGCGGCGATGTACTGCTCCGGCGCCCTTCCGCTGCCGATCAGCCACTGGGCCGCCCCCGCATTGAAGCTGCCCGTAACCGGGTCCTCAACCATGGCGTCCCCCGGCAGGAACGTCCGGACCTCGAACCCGATACCAGCTCCCGGGGCGTGCGGTCCGATCACCCCGACCTTCAGGTCGCCCATCGCCGCCTGGTCAGGCTCAAGGGCCAGCACCTGCTCGGCGGACCCCAGCAGGACGCCGATCCATTCAGGGCCGTTGACCAACCAGGCCGCGTCAAGAAGATCATCCAAGGGCAATCGCAGCGCTGCCGCCAACTGCCGGCGGACCGCCCCCTCCACAGGACCGAAGCGCGCCAAGGGCGGCGCCGCGAAAGCCAGCCTCCCGCCGTCGCGCTTTACCCGCACAAGGCCGGCAGCGCACTCCTGCACCACGCAGCCCTCCCCCTTCGGCACTCCGCCGGCGTCCAGCCAGGCATGGGCAGAGCCAAGCGTAGGATGGCCCGCGAAAGGGAACTCCTCCGAACCCGTGAAGATCCGGACCCTGTAGTCAGCCCGGGGATCCTCGGGCGGCAGGAGGAAAGTGGTTTCCGAAAGGTTGGTCCAGTTGGCAAAGTGCTGCATCGTTGCGGTATCCAGGTCCCGGCCGTCGAGCACGACGGCCAGCGGGTTGCCGCGGTAGGCCTGCGGGGAGAAGACATCCACCTGGTGGAAGGGACGGATGCGTGGGGGTGTCGGGTTCACCGGAGCAGGCTACCACCGTGAAATGCGAAAGACCCCCGCCGCCGGAAACCGGCGACGGGGGTCTTGACGCTGCGTGGGAATTTACTTCCCTGCGACCACGTCGAGTTCGATCACAGCAGAAACGTCAGCGTGGAGGCGGACGTTGGCCTGGTAGGAACCAACCGACTTGATGTGTGCCGGCAGTTCAACCTTGCGCTTGTCGATCTTGCCAAGGCCAGCAGCCTCAACAGCGTCGGCGACGTCGCCCTGCTTGACGGTACCGAACAGGCGGCCGGATTCGCCGGCCTTGACGACCAGCTTCACCGGCTTGGCGGACAGTGCAGCGGCCTGCTTCTGAGCATCTTCCAGGG